>Ga0208410_1000018_pt1 | contig 103249 bp, 89 predicted proteins | sample ETN02SmetaG_3_FD_185787 | JGI IMG/M metagenome (GOLD analysis project Ga0208410, IMG submission 185787) | Marine microbial and viral communities from oxygen minimum zone, Eastern Pacific Ocean - ETNP2014F10-02SV257 (SPAdes) (version 2) | ecosystem: Environmental > Aquatic > Marine > Oceanic ... | reverse complement strand
CTCCAAAGAGGGTGTCGACCAGCAGCTGGCTGGTTTCGACGTTGCCTGCAATAACTGCGGCAGGTGGGTGGGGGCTAATCATCGAGGGGTCAGGAATCCGGATATCTAATGGGACCAGGCAACCTGCGTTGAGTGGAATCGCGTCGTTGACCATGCATCGGAAGACGTAGAGGACGGCGGACCGGCAGACAGCCTTGGGTGCGTTGAAGTTGCCGGGGTGTTGATCACTTGTCCCTGCGAAGTCAATAACTGCTGATCTCTCAGCCAGATCGACCTTGATCGACACCGCTATTTGATTTCCGTCGTCCATTTCTCCGACGAATTCGCAGTCGCTGAGTGCAGCTATTACGCGTCTCACTGATTCTTCGGCGTTTTCCATCACATGCCCCATGTATGCGTGGACTACGCCTAGGCCATAGTGGTTGATGACATGGTGTAATTCCGTTGCACCTCTCTCGCATGCTGCGACCTGTGCCTTAAGGTCGGCAATATTTTGGTCGGGGTTTCTGGCAGGCCATGGTCCTGCGGTAAGTAGGTTTCTAATCTCTTGTTCCAAAAACCGGCCGCCTTGTACCAGCGGAACGTTGTCAAGGACTAGGCCTTCTTCATCGATGGTTGTCGAGTCGGCTGGTGCTGACCCGGGGACGATGCCGCCTATGTCGGAGTGGTGTCCGCGTGAAGCGACATAGAAGATTCGTTCTCCGGTGGTTTCGTCGAAGATGGGTTTGACGACAGTGATGTCTGGCAGGTGGGTTCCGCCGTTGTAAGGGGCGTTGAGTACGTAGGCGTCACCTGGTTCCATTTCAGGGTTGTGTGCGATCACTGACTTGATGGCTTCACTCATTGATCCCAGATGGATAGGTAGGTGTGGAGCGTTGGCGATGAGTTCTCCGTTGGGGTCGAAGATGGCGCAACTAAAATCCAGACGCTCTTTTATGTTCACTGAGACTGCGGTGTTCTCTAAAACAACTCCCATCTGTTCGGCGATGTTCATGAAGAGGTTGTTGAAGATCTCAAGCTGAACGGGGTTGACGTTCGTCCCGACGGCAGGTCGCTGATTTTGAGGCGCAATTCGTTCAATAAACAGATCGCCGTCCGCGTTTACATGGCCTTGCCAGTTCGGCTCTATGACTGTCGTTGCGTTGGGTTCGACAAGAACTGCCGGACCGGTTATTGGCGTATCGGGCGCCATGTTCCGTCTATCTAGAAATGGAGTGTCAATGGTTTTGTCACCCATTGTTGTTGGGAAAATCCCAAGCAATGGATCTTTGTGTTGCGAGTTTGTTTCGCTGACTGACAGCGGTTTCGCGAGTCCAACTGCTTCTAGCTGTAACGATTCAATGATGATTGGTGTTTGTGGTGAGGTAAACCCGAATCGCGCAGTGTGATGGGTTTCGAATGCTGTTCTGACCTCATCGATTGTGCTTGCCGGTACGAGTAATGCTGTGTCTGAGCCTTGATATCGAAGTGAGAGGCGTCGCCGTAGTTCTTGTGCGCTGCTTTCTATTCCTTGGGCTTGTAAATATTCGGTTCCCTTGAGTTCTAGTTCTCGCCACCGCGGGTCTAATTGTTGAAGATTTTTATGGTCCAGGGTTTGTTCGACTGTTTCGTCTCGGATTTGGCGCACGTCAGCAAGTCCGATTCCTACAGCAGAAAGGACTCCTGCATGAGGGTGAACATAGATATTTTCTATTCCCAGACGGTCAGCGACCATGCATGCGTGTTGGCCGCCGGCTCCTCCAAAACAGACCAGCGAGTAGTCGGTGACGTCGTGGCCTCGTTCGATGCTGATTTTCTTGATCGCGTTGGCCATATTGTCAGCTGCAATATCTAAATAGCCTTGTGCGACGCTGGTTTCAGTTTGCTGTATTCCAGTGGCTTCTGTGATTTGTTCGGCTAATACGCTGAATGCTTTGGTTGTGGCGGTGATGTCGAGGGCTTGGTTTCCGTCAGTACCGAAAACAGCTGGGAAGAATTCTGGACGGAGTTTGCCGAGCACCACGTTGCAGTCAGTGATGGCGAGAGGGCCGTTGTTGCCGTAACACGTCGGTCCGGGGTCAGCTCCCGCGGAGTCTGGGCCTACTCGTAGTCGGCTTCCGTCGAAATGGAGAATGGATCCTCCCCCGGCGGCGACTGTATTGATATCCATCATTGGGGATCGAACTCGGATACCGGCTACTTCAGTTTCGTATGCGCGTTCGAATTCGCCGGCGTAGTGGCTCACATCGGTTGAGGTTCCGCCCATGTCGAAACCGATGAGTTTGTGAAGGTTGGCGTTTTCTGCTGTGCGTACCATCCCAACAACGCCTCCAGCTGGTCCCGAAAGCAGCGCGTCTTTTCCTTGGAATGCGTATGCGTCGGTGAGGCCTCCGTTTGATTGCATAAACATGAGTCTTGGGTTGAGTTGGTTGTGTCGGAGTTGCTGGTCTACTTGTGCGACGTATTGCCTCAGGACTGGTGACAGATAGGCATCTACGACGGTGGTATCGCCTCTGGGTACGAGTTTCATGAGGGCGCTCACCTCATGGCTAACCGAAACTTGTTCAAACCCGAGTTCGCGTGCGATGGCTGCCAGCCGGGCTTCATGGGTTGTGTAGCGGTACCCATGGAGAAGAACGATTGCAACGGAGTTAAGCCCTTGTGAACGTGCTTGTTGAAGCCCAGCTCGAGCCGCCTTTTCGTCAAGTTGGGTAAGTGTTTCACCGTCGGCACTCATTCGCTCTTCCACTTCGAGTACCTCGGTGTAAAGCATTTCGGGGAGTTTTATGTCAAGGGCGAATAGGTCTGGGCGTGTTTGGTAGCCAATTCGGAGAATGTCAGCGAAACCTTCAGTTGTGACGAGCAGCGTTGGTTCGCCTTGACGTTCAAGTAGAGCGTTGGTGGCGACGGTTGTCCCCATTTTGACTGTTTCGATTTTGTCGAGCGGTATTGGTTGGTCTGCGTCGAGTTCCAACAGGTCTCGTATGCCTTGGACTGCTGCGTCGCTGTATCGGCGCGGATTATCTGAAAGTAATTTGTGGGTGGTTAGGTGCCCGTCAGGGGCGCGGCCGACTATGTCGGTGAACGTGCCGCCTCTGTCAATCCAAAAATTCCAGCGGTCAGTCATGTTGTTGTTTGGGATCGTATGTTTCTAATCATCTGATTTTATCCACGAGCAATTAATCCGATTCCTGTTACTACAAGGCCAATACCAACAATTTGCCACCACCGGAGTGAATCATTGTCAAATGTGGCTGCAAGTACAGCCGTAGGTATCGGAAACACAGATGCAGCGACTGCAACGGCCGTTACTGAGCCGCGTTGAAAGCCTGCTGTGTAACAGAGCACGCCAACAGATCCGAGGATGCCAGCAGCGGCTGAAAAGCGGAGTGCATGTCCTCGGACTAGTCGAGGTAAACCTCGAACGGTGCAGAAGCCGATAAGAATGATGAGAGCTGTTGATCTTTGTCCCACTACTGGCCACAGTCCTCCTTCGACTGTGGTTTGGGCCATGAAGACAAGACCGATACCGAAGCAGAGGCCTGATGCAAAACCAAGGATGACTCCTTGCCTAACACGGTCCCCTAATGCCGGATCAAAAGTGGTGACCAATAATCCGAACAAGGCGACAAGAACCCCGCTGAGAACCCCAGCGGTAAGTGATGCGCCGGTGATGACTTCCCAAAACATTGGGATTGCGCCGAGCAGGACCGCAACTATCGGCGACACCACTGCAACCGATGACACCGCTAGGCCTCTATATAGAAGCCCTAGTGCGCATCCGCTTGCCACTCCTGATGCGCACCCAAAAAGATAGTCAGCTCCCAGAAACCTTCCCGGCCCGAAGCTTGCTACGAGAACAGCGGCCGAAGTTGCGAATATGAGCCCTGTTGCCGCGGTTGTCGCGGCGTGATTTCGGCGAGCGACGTACCTGGCAAAGAAGTCTGAGGTGCCGATTACTAGCGAACCTAGTAACCCTAGGAAGATCGGCATCATGACCTCCGTTGGTGCACCGAAACGTCAACGCTACCGCTGTTGGCTACTCTCAGCGCAGTGACAAGTGATCTCCAGATCGGCCAACTTAGGGTTTCGGGTATCGACGTAGAGGTCGCGGGCGAAGTCGGCGACCTCTATTTTGAGCAGTGCGCGGAGCAAGCAACAATATTTGAACCCGCCGTTCGGGTTGCTGATCTGTTGCTCGGAGACAGTCCCGTCCTCTTCGATATCGGTGCTTCCATCGGTGCGGTCACAGCGGCATTGGCCCAACGTTTCCCCACTGGTCATGTCGTCGCGTTCGAAGCTGCACCTTCTGTTCACCGTTCATTGCGTGAAACGATTCGTCGCAGCACTGGAGCGACAGTTTCTCTTCAGGAAAGCGGTGTAGGAGCACAACTAGGAACCATGCGCTTTCATGAAGATGGCAACGGCAGTGGTTGGGGCTTTTTGTCCGAAGAGCTGGGGGGCATCGATGTTTCGGTGACCACTGTTGATGAAACGGTTAATTCCTTGGAGCTCGACCACGTGGATTTCATCAAAATCGACGTCGAAGGTGGCGAACTGGGAGTTTTGCAGGGTGCCAGCAACACCCTTGAGCGTCACCGTCCATTGTTGGTGTTCGAAGTGAACGTCTTTTGTCTGTGGCGTTACGGGCGAACGCTGCCTCAGGATTTGTTTGCGTGGGTTCGGGAACGCTATCCGTACACCGCTGTTATCGACAGTAACGCTGAGATAACTCACATCGAAGGCGACGCAACCGTGAATCACGTACTAAATCTTTTGGGAGCAGGTGGCAGCGTGATCGATGTCGTGGCTAGTCACGAACCGATTGATGTCACCACCGATGATCTCAAGTCGGCACTCTAAAACCTGAGGACCACAACTTTTGATCACTAAGCGTGCGTCTAACGAGGACTAGCTTTAGCTCAAATAAAGGGGACGACATGACAGCTGAACTATTAGCGATGAACGCAAAGGTCATCGAGGAATTTCGGGCCAACGACGGCAAGTGCGGGCCTCCTTTCGATCAGGTTCCTATGGCGTTGGTCACGATGGTTGGCGCGAAATCCGGGCGTGAGCTTTGTTCACCGTTGGCCTACTCGACAGACGGAGAGGATGTTGTTGTCATTGCCTCAGCTGCTGGCCGGCCTTCACATCCAAGCTGGTATCACAATTTGGTCGCCAACCCAGATGTTCTGTTGGAAGTCGGGTCCGAGCAATACGAAGCGACTGCGGTGCTAACCGAAGGCGAGGAACGTGAACGGTTATATGCCGCTCAGGCCGAGGAACTTTCGGTGTTCAATGAATACGCCGAGAAGGCAGCCCCAAGAGTGATCCCGGTATTTCGGCTCGTAAGAGTCACCGAATAGAAGCCTTTTATGAAATTTGGGGTAACTGTCAGCCGGTTCGATGAAATCGATTTAGCGGTCGAAGCTGAACGTTCTGGTTACGACTTTTGTTGGGTGTGGGATAGTCCGCTGTTGCGTTCAAATCTTTGGGTGATGATGGCTTTGGTCGCGGAACGAACTCAGCGAATCAGCGTTGGTTCAGGAGTCGCGATCCCTGGTCTACGAGTGGCTCCTGTTACCGCTAACGCGATCGCGACGATAAATCGGATGGCCCCCGGTCGAACATTTCTCGGAGTGGGCACTGGCAATACCGCTATGAGGAACATGGGTCAATTACCTATGAAGGTGGCCGACTACGCGGAGGATCTGCGGGTTATTCGAGCACTGTTGAACGGTGAGACGGTTGATTACAGAGCGAACGGCCGGACACACCCGGTGAATTTCCAAAGTTTGGAACTTGACTACATCGACATCGAGAATCCCATTCCAATCCACGTAGGAGGTTTCGGGCCACGATCACAAAGCCTTGCCGGCGAATTAGGTGACGGACTGATAACCGGCATTCCACGAGGCGGCAGCATTCCTGACGCTCTATCAAACGTCCAACAAGGGGCTAGCCAAGCGGGACGGGACCTTGATGGTTTTGAAACCACAGCTCTGGTCAACATGTTGATGTTGAATTCTGATGAGAGTTTGTCGTCGCCTCGAGTATTGGAAGAGGTCGGATCGTCAGTGATGGTCAACGTTCATTATCTCTACGATCGTTTTCTCGAAGCCGATGCTGAGCCGCCTCAATTTGTTGAATCAATTTGGGACCAGTACGTGGCATTTCGCCAAGAACGAGACGCCAACAGATCTCTTTCTGACATTCATTCTTCTCATTACGGACATCTCGACGAAGAAGAAGCTCGATTTGTTACTCCTGAACTCATTCGTGAATGTGCGATCGTTGGACAACCAGGAGACATCGTCGAACAACTCACCGAGCTTGAACGCCAGGGCCTCGACGGGATTAATTTCATTCCCCCGGTTGATCAGCAATACGAAATTTATTCCAGGTTCGCGTCCGAGGTAATCCAACGAATGTGAGATCTGAACCGTCCGATTGGATCACTTAACCAATCGCGAGGAATACTTCTCTAGGTCTTTACACCGCAGAGGGGGCGCGTAAATCTATGACCATGCTTGGGGACTATCGGGTAATTGAGTTAGCAGACGAACGCGGACAACTAGCTGGAAGCGTATTGGCGTCGCTGGGTGCTGAAGTTATTACGGTTGAACCTCCCGGTGGTTCCCACTCGCGGTCAGTTGGACCATTCGCAGGAGACATCGTGTCGCCCGACACTTCGCTGTGGCATTGGTCATATAACAGAGGCAAGAAATCAGTAGTTCTTGATCTCGAAACATCTGAAGGCCGTGACGAATTACTTCGTTTAACCGATGGCGCCGACATTGTTATTGAAGCCTTCGGACCTGGCGTATTAGATGAGTTAGGGATCGGTTACAACGTGATGGCCGACAGAAACCCTGCATTGATTCATCTATCCATCTCTGCGTTCGGCGGCACCGGTCCCAAGGCCAAATGGCCAGCAACTGATCTGACGATTATGGCGTCAGGCGGGCAGATGGTGTTAACCGGGGACTCAGACCGTTCTCCGATTCGAATCCCACTACCCCAGGCATATGCTCACGCAGCCGCCGAATGTTCTAGCGCCGCGTTGATCGCCTTGTATGAAAGAGAAAACAACTCAGGGTTAGGTCAACACATTGACCTTTCAGCTCAAGCATCAACATTGCAAGCAAGCCAGACCTACATGGTCGCCCTAGCCATCAACGCACCAGAATCCAATCGAGAAGCTGGCGGAGTGACCGTCGCAGGAATCTATATACAACTGATGTGGCCATGCGCCGATGGTCACGCATCAGTCACAGTTCTATTTGGAACCGCGTTAGGTCCATACACCCGGCGACTCATGGAATGGATCCACGAAGAAGGTTTTTGCGATGAGGAGACTCTGAACAAAGACTGGTTGAACTATGCCGACTTACTGTTTTCTGGCAGCGAGCCGGTCGAAGAGTACGACAGAGTCAAGCAATGCGTTACCGACTTTTGCATGACTAAAACAAAGCAAGAGTTATTCGACGCCGCTTTCGAACGGCGGCTACTTATAGCTCCAGTCACAACTGCTGAAGATGTGTACAACAACCCTCACCTACAGGCACGCGACCTATGGGAGGACTTGGTAGTTGAGGGCCGAGAAGTCAAATTCCCCGGCAGGATGGCCATTTTCTCCGAGACACCGCAAGTTCCACTTCCACCTCCACCATCAATCGGTGAACACACAACACAAGTTCTTTCCGAGCCGCCAAGAAAGCCGAGCGTTTCGATTCCGGCAATCCCAGATCGTCAAGGGAAAGCCCTAGAAGGTTTGAAAGTGCTTGATTTCATGTGGGTCATGGCTGGTCCCGCAGGAAGTCGGGTATTAGCCGACTACGGGGCAAACATCGTCCGAATAGATTCCGAAGCTCGAATGGACACCGCGAGAACCTTGTTCCCATTTCATGATGATGAAGGGCTGCCAGATAACTCGGCGCTCTACAGCAATATGAATGCAAACAAACGCGGGCTGTCGCTTGATCTGAATAAACCCGAAGCAATCGAAGTAGTCCACGATTTAGTGCAATGGGCTGATGTTGTTCTCGAATCTTTCTCACCGAAAGGGATGCGTGGCTTCGGTCTGGGCTATGAGTCGTTGCGCAAAATCAAACCTGATCTAGTGATGGCTTCTAGCTGCATCATGGGACAAACAGGCCCTTACACAGAACTAGCTGGCTACGGGACAATGGCCGCTGCTATTTCAGGGTTCTTCGAACCGACGGGGTGGCCCGATCGTGGTCCATCGGGACCTTTTGGTGCTTACACCGACTACATATCAAGCCGTTACTTAGTGGCATGCGTCATGGCGGCTGTCGAGCATCATCGAGCGACCGGTCAAGGTCAGTATCTCGATTTCAGTCAAGGAGAAGCGTCGATGCAGCAACTCGCACCATTGCTTCTTGATTGGTCAGTGAATAGCCGCATGTGGGAACGGCGTGGGAACAGAGATGACGTTTTCGCTCCCCATGGGGTGTTCCCATCGACTGGTGATGACGAATGGGTAGCGATCGCTGTCTGCGATGACGATCAGTGGCAAGCATTGTGTGACCTGATGGGCACTTCCGGCGTGAGTGGCCTGACCGTGGAGGAGCGACAAACCCGTCAAGACGAACTCGAACAGCTCATTAGTGACTGGACGTCTTCACGCTCAAATGGCGAAGTCATGGAACTGTGCGTGGCTGCTGGCATTCCCGCTCATCAGGTTCAAAACAGTCGGCACACTCTCGTCGACCCCCAGTTGAAACACCGCAACCATTTCATCGAAGTGGGCCATCCAACTCAGGGCACAACAACGATCGAGAATTCTCGGTTCGTGATGTCGCGCACTCCTGCTGTGGTTACCTACGGCGGTCCCAGCTGGGGAGAACACAATTGGGAAATTTTGAGTGAAGAACTTGGATATGACCCAGACCGGATCGCCGATCTGGCGATCGCTGAAGTTCTTGGTTGACGCTTACTTCTGATTAAACGAGGCGTCCAACTGCTGTTCACCGAATCCGGCAGGGGTCTGGCCAGTCGTCACATACAAGTAGAGAGCGGTTTGGAAGATGCCGTTCAATGCGGCTGCCACGACCATTGCGAACATCACCGCCAGCACCCCGATAGCTATCAACGCGAAAAGGCCGGTTGAAGAACCAAGCGCAATAAGGATAATTCCCGGTATAGCCATGGCGACGGTGAGTAGTCCGAAGCCGACTTGGGCGGTGAGATTTTCACCCCAGGATGTTCTGAGGAGCTGTCCGGATCTTTTGAGTCCTGCGATTGGTCCGAGATCATCGAACATGACGACGGGAACGATGAGGAATGTGATGACGCCCCACGCCATGTCGAACATGCCCCGCGCGATGCGTCCCATCTGACCGCCTTGTCGTTCGACTATCGACATGATGATGCCGACCGTTGTGGCCATCAGGGCCCATGGCAGTAACCGGTGAAGGCGACTTGCGGCTCCAGATATCGATGAACCAATTGTGGGGTCACCGCCTGTGAAACGTTCATGAGCTCCCGATACCAGTGCTCCTTTGAAGAATGTGTTGATGACGTTCATCCCGAGAAGTCCCAAGACTGCTATGGCAATCACGCCTCCTCCGCCATTATCGGAATCGCCCGAGAAGTCGGCTCCGAGACCTGAAGCAACAATCCACAACAGCAACCCAAAAACAACTGCGGCGACTGCGTTCAAGACCGGGAGTACAAGTAATTCTCGGTCGAGTCGGATTACCGTCATTGATGATTTTGCTAAACCCCATGTCCGTTTAAACACGACATTCCTCTCGGTTACAAGCCAGCGGTAGTCAAGACTAGGTTGTGTAGACCACAACAGCCACTACAACATGGGCAATGTGGTGACTTCCGGGGGTAGGGGTGAGAGAAGAAAAGATTCCGGCATTTCGACTTCATCACCATGCCTATGTGGTTGATGACCAAGAAGCGACACGTGTCTTCTACGAAGACCTTTTAGGCTTTCCTCTTGTCGCTACTTGGTGCGAGGTAGAGACCGTTCGAGGGAAAGAACGGACGTATTGTCATACGTTTTTCGAACTTGAAGATGGTTCAGCTTTAGCGTTCTTCCAATTCTTAGATCCCGATGATCAAGCCGAGATGAAGCTTGATTCTCGGAGCTCACTCAACCACGTTGCACTGTCGAGCACATTGGAAGATCAGGAACGGCTGCGAGGCGCTCTTGATTCAGCAGGATTGGCTCATAGAACAACTGACCATGGTTACTGCGTCTCTCTGTATGTGACTGATCCCGACGGGTTAACCGTCGAATTCACAACAGACCCCGAAAATGTCGCTGACATTAACGCCTGGCAGCGATCAAATGCCCACAGCGAACTTGAGCGTTGGCTGTCAGGTGACCACTCTCCTAACAACGAGCTCCGAACCACCACACAGACTCATTAATTATCGACTTAATAAATATTGTTAGATATATATATTATTAACTTGATATTTAATAGTATCTTTTTGGAGTATGGAGCTCGGTGGTGTCTCTGAAACCCATGAAGAACAACAGAATTTAGGACTACCTGTTGTTACCTGCCATAGCGCGATTTTCTCAATCGCTGACAACCAACTCATGTTGTTACTCGCTGAGCGCAACGAGGGTCCGTTTCGTTTCCAATGGGAACTCCCAGGGATCATCCCAGCACTCACTGAAGAATTATCAGCCTCAGCGATCCGAGCATCTACTCCCCCATTAGCTCCATCAGTAGTCGACGATCTACAACAACTTGGTGTCTACGGCGAACCGACACGAGATCCCCGGCATAGGTCAATTGCCCTCGTTTACTGGGGAGTCACCCACCACTCAAACATCGACACTGCCTCTTCCGAACTTGCACTGATTCCCGTAAGTGAGTGGCAAGCTGATGATTTCCGATTCGCATTTGATCACCTTCAAATAGCGACCGACGCTTTAAAAGCACTCCGCAGATCATTGAACTCAACCTCCCTCGCTACGCGGCTGTGTGGATCTACTTTCACTATCAGCGACCTGCAACACGTCTATGAGCTCACATTTGATACTGAAGTTCTTGCCGGGAACTTTCACCGGAAGGTCCAATCGACACCAGGCTTCGTGACATCAGCTCAGGATCAGACCCAAGAGCCGAAAAGAAAAGGGCGCCCTGCTCAACGTTTCGAATCCTCCACCATCGTTGAGGTTTCACCACCTTTTCAATTCCAAGCGGAACCAACACATCATCGAACTAACTAAGTTCGAAAGGCTTTTAGGCGAATAGAGCCTCAGGTACCTTCTCTCACATAGGCCAAACGAAAGAGAACTCGTGGAACAGAAACTGCAACGCTACGGACCCCTTGGCGCAATCGCCGGCATCATTTTGGTACTGGTCTCCTTCGGCGTGCATGGCAGGTGGGCATCTACCGAAGAAAGCGCACAAGAAATCGCAGACCTCTACGTCCAAAACCAGGACCGCGTGTTCATGGGTTCCTGGCTAGCCATCCTCGGAGCACTTTGCATGCTTGTGTTCGGAATGTGCATGTCGCAACGAGTTCGCGACACAGGCCAACAACTACTTGGCATGTTGGTCGCAGGTGCCACTCTCATCGCCGTTGCCGGAATGGCAGTCGACTCAACTCTGCGAGCCGGGCTATCGATTCAAGCAGAGAACATGTCCCCCGAAGCAATGAAAACCATGCACGCAATATGGGACGCCTTCTTCTGGCCGATGCACGCCGGTATGGCGACCCTGGTCTTAGCGATTGGGCTTGCAGCGCTAAGCAGTGGATTACTGCCGAAGTGGTTGGGTTGGGTCGGTGTCGTTGCCTTCGTCGTAGCAATGATCCCCGCGCCAACGATGTTCGCCGGAATCATCCTCTCCTTACTCTTCATGGTCATTACAGCACTCATGATGACCTTCGGTAAAAGTTCAACTGCTGCGGCCAGTTAGCTCGCTAACAACTGAAATACCACAGGCGTCCAACTGCAAATCGATGCGTCAATCTGCACGAATCAAGCGACATCTCTTTTCCACGGGGATCAAGATGCCGTTTGTGGAGTCCTAGGGAATCACAGTCTTCAGAGGACTTTAGAGTGGGTACAAATGAAATTCGAAATGCGAATTCGTGACATTTAGTACTTGGGCATCAGCGAAACGCACAAACAAGTCAACTACCTGCAGGACCTAAATAGCGGCTGGTGAAAACTGCTCGTTCGCTATATTTCAGTAGCGCGCCCCGAGGGATTCGAACCCCCGACCTTCTGGTCCGTAGCCAGACGCTCTATCCAACTGAGCTAGAGGCGCATTCGAGGACCGCAGTGTACGCAGTCCCACCCGATTGTGAAAACCTAATGTTCGGGCTTTGCGGAGAGGGTGGGATTTGAACCCACGGACCGCGTGAGCAGTCACTTCCTTAGCAGGGAAGCACATTCGACCAGACTCTGTCACCTCTCCTGGACGGCGAACCGCCACTGGCCCACCCCTACACCTTAAAAGGCACCTGAGTGAACGGACATATCCTACGGCTTAGAAGAGTGGATCGGCCACGTCAGCCCGGTACTGTCTTTTGCGGAGGGCTGGCAGAGCGGACGATTGCAACGGTCTTGAAAACCGTCGAGGTGAAAGCCTCCGGGGGTTCGAATCCCCCGCCCTCCGCCATTTCTTACTTGGCGATATGACCCCGAAGTTCTTCTACCCAATCGGCTGCATCTCGCCAGTTGGCGTTGCTGTCTCGTCGAACTTGTTCACCGTCATGGCCTGCAGCAGGGTATGAACCTAAGAATTTGATATCACCTTGTTTCATTTTCAGATCCCGTAAACAATCGGCTACAACTTCATCACCAATGTGCCCTTCGAAGTCGAGAAGGAAGCAGTAGTCACCTAACACTCGACGTGTCGGTCTCGATTCGAGACGTGTTAGGTCTATGTTTCGGGCAGCGAACTCATGCAAAATCGCTAGCAAGCTTCCAGGTTCATTCGCTCGTTGGAACACAACAACGCTGGTCTTGTCGTGGCCGGTAGCTACTGGAACACCTTCGCGAGCCAACAACAAAAATCGGGTTTGGTTTCCGGTGTGATCTTCAACAGCTTCAGCGACCGCTTCAAGGCCATAAAGTTCTGCTGCTAAAGGGTTGGAGATCGTGGCGACGCCTTCGAGGCGTTGTTCTCCTACTTGGCGGGCAGCTTCCGCGGTTGAGGTTGCGGCTTGTATTTCTGCCTCGGGCAGCTGTTCACGCAAAAAGTTGCGACATTGGGCGACTGCTACCGGAAATGAAACAACGGTGTGAATGTCGTTCAATTGTGTTCCGGGTAAGGCCAGCAAGTTGAGTTGCACGTCGAGGATGACTTCGCGTTGGATGCGTAGATCTAAATCAAATGCCAAAGCGTCTTGGGTGACATTTACTGCGCCTTCTATGGCGTTTTCTATCGGCACAAAACCCAAATCGACGTCACTGGTGATCAATCCGTTTAGTACGTCTGGAATTGAATCAAAGGGCTTTGTATCTGCTGCAGCAAGGTCTTGTTGGCTTAAAAGAGCTTGTTCGGTGAAGGTGCCATGGGGACCCATGAAGCCAACCCGCGTTGCGGGTGGCACAACTTGAATGTTCATGGTTGGCTCATTAGTACTCACTTCGTGGCAGGATACGCCTGAAGAACCAAAGATTATGAACGAATTAGAGCTTCTAGAACTTCTCGAACAAGTAAAGGCCGGAACTATCGGCCCTGACGATGCATTGAATTCTTTGCGGCGTCTCCCTTTTGCTGACCTCGGGCACGCAAAAATCGACCATCACCGTAATCTTCGCACCGGCGCCCCAGAAGCCATTTATGGGCCCAACAAATCGCCTGAACAGTGTGTCTCTATCGTTGGTGAGCTACTTAAGAACGGTTCGGGTCCTGTGTTGTTGACTCGTGCCACTATCGAACAAATGAATGCTGTCGCAGACGCACACCCAGGTGCCCTAGTTGTCGACTCAACTGTTGTGTGGCGACCGGCTGATAAACGTTCCAACAAGATTGTGGTTGCTTCAGCAGGTACAGCTGATCTTCCTGTCGCGGAAGAGGCTTGCGCTGTGCTTCATGCACACGGAGTTACTGCGACCCGTGTCACCGATGTTGGCGTAGCCGGACTCCATCGCCTCCTCGCAAGCCTTGACGAACTACTTGACGCCGAGGTGATCATCACTATCGCAGGAATGGAAGGCGCATTAGCTACCGCTATCGGAGGCTTAGCGTCAGCCCCAGTGATCGCGGTCCCGACCAGCGTCGGGTACGGCGCCGCTCTCGAAGGAGTCACTGCGCTGCTAGCTATGCACGCAGCATGCGCCGCTGGAATTACCGTTGTTGGTATCGACAACGGCTTTGGAGCGGCGATGGCAGCAATGCGCATCATCGACAACAGGAACAGTTCATGACTCACCGAGTCGCCTGGTTCCACCCGTTCTCTGGGATAGCTGGCGACATGACACTTGGCGCCCTTCTTGACGCTGGAGCTGACCTCGACTTCGTCGTAACGACACTCAACGGCCTCAACATTGACGGCTGGGCATTGTCGAAAGAACAAGTCGATCGCAAGGGGATCCGTGCGACGCGAGCAATTGTCGATGCACCCGAACAACATCACCACCGCCACTGGACAGACATCCGATCTCTACTTGAGCAAGCAGACATCCCTGAACGGGTAAGAAATCGAAGCCTCACCGTGTTCGAAGTCTTAGCTATAGCCGAAGGAAAAGTTCATGGCGTGTCTCCCGAACAGGTCCATTTTCATGAAGTTGGGGCACTTGACGCGATTGTCGACATTGTTGGTTCTTGTGCAGCGTTGGAGTCACTGGGCATCGAACAGATTACGTCCGCACCAGTGGCTGTTGGGATTGGCACAATTTCTGCCGCCCACGGGACACTCCCCAACCCTCCACCAGCAGTAGTGAATCTCTTAGAAGGCGTTCCGACAATCGGTGTTGACGTGAACTTGGAGCTCACAACACCAACCGGTGCCGCTCTAATCAAGGGACTCGCCGAATCGATCGGACCGCTCCCAGACATGACCATCACCGGATCTGGGTATGGAGCCGGGACTCGGGATTTACCGGACAGAGCCAACGTCACACAAGTCATTGTCGGCACAGCAACTCCGACAGGCTCTACCTCAGATGATCCAACAGAAACAGTTATCGAGCTAGCCACGAATCTTGATGACGTTACGGGCGAACAGTTAGGTCATTCGATAACCGAACTCATGGAAGCCGGCGCACTCGATGCGTGGGTCACACCAATTGTTATGAAGAAAAACCGGCCGGCTCACACCCTGTCAGTACTTAGTGCTCCTTCTCGCGCAGCTGAATTAGCTGCGTTGGTGATGTCATTGACCGGGAGTTTGGGTGTGCGTACACGTCAGCTTGAACGTGTTGTGGTGCAACGACGCACTGTGACAGTTGATGTTGGCGGTCACGACATCGATGTGAAAATCAGCGACGTCAGAGTCAAAGCAGAATTTGATCAGGTCACGGTCGTAGCGAAAGCGCTGGGGCTGCCCGCACAGGAAGTCGCAGCTCGAGCTGAAGCACTCGCCAAAGGGCTGTAAACGAACTTATTTTCTGATGCTCGGCTCTACTGGTGTGCCTTTGGGTGGGCCAGCAGAAGTGAAGGCGGTGCCGTCGGGGTCCGTTGCCCATGGCGCCTCTTGTTCCCATTGGTCTTCGTACACGATTTCTTGAATCGGCCGGCGGCGGACTGGACCGTGGCGACCAGCAGGTTTACCCATCGGGATTGTCGCATGAATGGCTACTTCATCTGGAATGTTCAATATTTCACGAAGTTCCGATTCGACATTGGTGTGCCAGCCAGTAATCACACCTCCATATCCCAAGGCTCGTGCCGCAAGCATCAGGTTTTGCACAGCTGGAAAAACTGATGACCCTTCGGCATAGTTTTCGGGTCGGTAACGAATGAGGCATGCCAAAACAACGACGGGGGTGGCTTCAAAGTTGTCAACGAAATGTTGCATGGTGCTAGCCATGCGTGCTTTCGGAGAATCCCCTGCCTCGCCAGACCCTTCGTCGTAGCCATCGTTCGAACGCTTCTCGCTCCAACCAGCTCGAAATGATTCACCAAGTAGCGATTTAGCGGCCTGAGCTTGAGGGCCGTCGCGAAGCACGAGGAACCTAAATTTTTGGCGGTTAGATCCCGAAGGGGCGCGTCCGGCATGCCAAAGGATCGTGTTCAGGTCTTCTTCAGGAATGGGTTCAGGTAGGTAACGCCGAATAGCTCGAGTCGTAGCCAACCCCTCTAGCAGGCCTAGTTCTTCGCGTTCGGACACACTTAACCCCCTTGTGTTTCGTCAAGCAGTTCAACGACATTAACAATGCTTTGGTCGGTCACGACCCCTACGACTCGTCCTGCTGTGTCGACGACTGGGTAAATATCTGTTCCGGCTTCTTCCATTAATGCGCTGACTTCGCGAACAGTCCACGACAATCTGGCTGGCGACAATTCTTGAATCATGATGTCGCTACATTTCGTTGTCGACCACTGGTCTTGGTCGATATCTCCCGCGTCGCTGACTTTCACAATTCCTTGAAATTGGCCGTCGTCGTCGGTAACTACGGCTTCTAGTTGTTTTCGGGGAAACGCGAACTGCCACACAAAATCGGCAATCGAATCGGTTACCGCGACTGTTCTGAATTCTCTTTTCATCGCGGAGGTGATCGGCATTTGGAAACGGCGTTCTAAATGTCCGACTCGCGTATCGCGCTGATAATCCGACACTGACGAGCCACCGACGACGACTTGGCTAACCGCTACGGCTATGAGGCCAGGTACTACGAACGCTGGTGCGCCTGTCGACTCAGCGACAAACATCACCGCGGCGAGTGGGGTTCGATATCCAGCAGCGAGGAACGCTGCCACTCCAATAAACGGGAAGAAAGCCATCGATTCAAGACCAACATCGATCCATCCACCGACAATGCGGCCGATGATCAAACCTAAGACTGCGAGAGGAATAAACACCCCTCCTACGCCTCCGCTAGCGATCACTGTTGATGTCGCCACCAATCTGATTGCTAAAAGCATCCCGAGCATCGGTAATGCTTCATCTGGATTCAACACCCATCTGAGAACTTGTCCTTCGGCTGTGGGACCCATCGACAGTGGGGCATCAAACAAGACGTCACTTAAAATGACTAGGCCGCCTGCGATCAGGCTGCCGGCAGTCGCCATCATCCACCATGGTTGTGCCCTTTGGAGTTGTTTCGCTCCTTTGATGGCACGACTGAAAACCATTGCAGCAAGCCCACACAATGCGCCAACTATCGCTGCGCCCAACAGCTCACGCTGACCAAACCCAACTCGCACCAGATCGGTCCGTACTTCAAATGGAAGATCGTCGTCCAAACCACTGACAAGCACAAAGGTCACATAGCTTGACGCGCTTGATAACAAAGCTGGCAGCAATGCTCGCCGACCTAAATCACCTTTGTATGGAGACTCCAACGCAAACAACACGCCGGTAGCAGGGGCTTGGAACACAGCGCTTACGCCCGCAGCTGCGCCCGCGACAAGAAGTGCTTGGCCATCTTTGTCTCGGAACAGCCACGATAAACGGCGTTGGATCGCGGAACCTGTAGTTGCGCCCGCGTAAATAGCTGGACCTTCCAACCCTGCCGCTCCTCCGAGACCAACCGTGGCGACACCGGCAAGTAACCGGAAAGGAAGGTGGAGAACCTTCAATACGTATGACTTGTTGTGATAGCTCCGGATGTACTCCTCAGAGGTGGAGGGTGACAACGGGTTACCTGAGTCCGACCAGCGCAGCAACAGCACCGCTATCCATAGACCCAATGCCGGAGCGCATGCCTGCTGCAAAAGACTGCGGTGCAACACCGCGTCGAGTAAAACTTTTTCTGCTACGACCACGACACCAGCGACAATCAGACCGGTGGCAACACCTACCGCTGAGTAAGTGAGAAAACGGAGGATTCGGTTTCTCATTGCAGGCTGATTATCTGAAAGTTCATTACCACCATGATGCCGCGCATTAGGAACAAAAATGGTTCGGCCACTATTGAATCAACCAGGTTTTCGACGTATCGCTACCCTTGTCTGTATGACCAGTGACCGGTTCTATTTTCGTCAGCTACTTTCGGGTCGCGATTTCGCGACAGACGACCCTATGGCTGCCCAAATGGCAAATTTTGTTTACCTCATAGGAGACCGAGAGACTCGCGACGCGATAGTGGTAGACCCCGCGTACGGCGTAAGCGACATATTAGGAATTCTTGACCACGACGAAATGAACCTCTCCGGCGTACTTGCCAGTCATTATCACCCTGATCATGTCGGCGGCTCAATGATGGGACACACCATCGAAGGCGTTCGGGAATTACTGGACATCAAAGGCACAAAAATCCATGTCCAAGCAGAGGAAGCCGACCTGGTGAAAAAAGTGACCGAAGTCAGCGACGGAGACCTCGAGGTACACGGACCTGGTGACCATATTTTGGTAGGTGAAATTCGAATCGACTTGTTGCACACACCGGGACACACACCGGGTAGTCAATGCTTCCTGGTAGAAGGAACATTGGTCGCAGGGGACACCCTCTTTTTGGAAGGCTGCGGACGCACAGACTTACCCGGGAGTGATGCCGCCGCGATGTATCACTCCATTCATCACACATTGGCGAAGGTCCCAGATGACACTGTCCTGTTCCCCGGACATCGCTATTCGTTTCATTCGTCGGCGACTATGGGAATGACAAGGGAAATGAACTATGTCTTTAAACCAGATTCTCAAGAACAGTGGATGATGATGTTCGGCCAATGAACTCTCACCGTCTCCCCCCTATCGTCTCCATCGACCAACTCCCAAATCACCGAGACGTCCTTTTTTGTGATGTTCGCTGGTATCTCGATCGCACCCCGGGTCGCCAAAAATACAACGAAGGTCATATTCCTGGCGCAATCTTCGTAGATCTAGATGAACATTTAGCAACCCTGCCAAGAAAGTCGGAGGGACGTCATCCGATGCCGGCTGCTGCCTCATTTGCTTCAAGCATGGGGTCGCTTGGTATCGGCCACAACACTCCAGTTGTGGCCTACGACGACAACGGAGGCATGTCAGCTAGTCGTTTGGTGTGGATGCTGCGAATCGTCGGCCATGATGCCGCGTTGCTCGATGGAGGGTTGCAAGCCTGGACTGGCGAATTAGAAACATTCTCAGCTGCTCGAGAATCCGTCGACCATCCGATCCGTGAATGGCCTCAGGAATTATTCGCAGATGCTGACGCTGCTGGATTAGCAGGCGAAAAGTCAGACGAAACGTTGGTTGATTCTCGAAGCCCAGATCGTTTCTCAGGCGAGTACGAACCTGTTGACCCTCAAGCAGGTCATATCCCAGGGGCAACAAATCTTCCATTCGCTAACAACCTCGCTCCTAACGGGTATTTCCAATCTCCCGACGAATTACGCAAACGATTCGAAGGAGCTGGCTGCGGCAACGAACAATCGACGGTGATGTACTGCGGATCGGGAGTCAGCGCGTGCCACAACTTATTGGCGTTTGAACACGCCGGATTGGGTAACGCTCGTTTATATGCCGGCTCATGGTCGCAATGGAGTAACAGCGACGGCCGGCCAATAGAGACGAATTAAAAAAGTCTCGCAACGAAATAGCCGCATAGCCCGATCTGCGGACATACTGGCCTGTATGGCAGACCTTACTGATTTCTATGGCCTCGACGTTCTCTTAAACGACGACGAACAAATGATTCGCGACACGGTCAAAAAGTTTGTGGAGAGCGAGTTCAAGCCAGTTGTAGCTGAACACTTCGAAGCAGGGACATTCCCCATGGAATTGGTTCCAACTATCGCAGACATGGGGTTGCTGGGAATGCACCTTGACGGATACGGCTGCGCCGGAGCATCAGCGATGGCATACGGCGTTGCGTGCAGAGAACTTGAAGCTGGCGACAGCGGTCTGAGAAGTTTCGTGTCAGTTCAGGGTTCTTTATGCATGTTTCCAATTTGGAAATACGGGTCCGAAGAGCAGAAGGAGCAGTGGTTGCCAGGAATGGCAGCAGGCGAGATTATTGGTTGCTTCGGCCTGACTGAACCCGACCACGGGTCAGATCCTTCTTCTATGGCAACTCGCGCCAAAAGAGACGGTGACCGTTGGATACTCAACGGCTCCAAAAGGTGGATCACTAACGCAGGAATAGCTGATATCGCGATCGTATGGGCCAACACCGACGAAGGGTTTCGTGGATTCTTAGTTCCAACCGATTCTGAAGGGTTTGAAGCACGAAAGATACAGAACAAGCTGTCGCTTCGAGCTTCAGTGACCGGCGAGTTTTACATGGACGATGTGGAAGTTCCGGAGTCCATGAGACTCCCCGATGCAATCAGTATCGGTGCCCCATTGAGCTGCTTGAGCGAAGCCCGATATGGCATAGCGTTCGGCGCGGTCGGAGTGGCCCGCGACTGTTATAACGCCGCTCTCGACTATCAACAAGAACGTCCACAATTTGGCAAATCACTCTCAAGTTTTCAGATCAACCAAATCAAATTTGCTGACATATTGACCGACATGACGAACGCCAATCTTCAAGCGATGAGTCTCGGCCGCCTCAAAGAAGATCACAGCATACGCCCACACCACATTTCGATGGCAAAGCGACACAACTGTCGGGTCGCTATTGATGCAGCACGAACTGCCCGAGCAATGATGGGCGCAAATGGGGTCAGCACTGAGTACAGCCCGATGCGCCACGCCAACAATATGGAGTCCGTCATGACCTACGAAGGGACCGAAGAAATCCACGGTTTAATCCTTGGACAAGAGATCACCGGGATACCGTCGTTCCGATGACTGACTTTGATCTAAGCGAGGTGGACCGCCTACTTACAACAACCAAACAGGTTCGCAAAAGACTCGACTTGGATCGGGACGTACCGACGGAACTGCTCTTAGATTGCATTGAAGTAGCAGGACACGCCCCGGTTGGAGGAAACCTTGAACGGAACCGGTGGATCATTGTCACCGACCCTGAACTGAAAGCAGAAATAGCCCATTATTACGCTGAAGTGGGGCGCCCCTATCTGTCAGCAAGTACAGGGATTAATGCCGATGACCGCACAAGTCGGGTTATAGATTCATCAATCCATCTGATTGACCATTTACATGAAGTGCCAGCATTAGTCATCCCGTTGCGGCTTGACCGACCACCAGCCGGTGAAAATAATGAGGGTTCGGCCGGAGGTTGGTGGGGTTCAGTTCTTCCAGGGGTTTGGAGCTTCCAGTTAGCAGCAAGAGCCCGTGGGCTTGGCTCTACATGGACGACCTTTCATCTCGCTCATGAGGCAAAGATCGCCGAACTTCTAGGTATCCCTGAAACAGTAAGCCAATGCGCTTTATTGCCTGTGGCTTTTTACACCGGTGACTCTTTTCACCCAGCGCCCCGAAGATCTGTAGATGAAGTGACCTACCTCAACGGTTGGAAACAGCCTGTTCGCTAACTCGGAGACCGGGCAAGAACTATTGGTGGAATATGTTCGCCCATATTCCTTTCTGCAGGTCCTCGACCATCTTCGACCGCGAATAACACCAAACATCGAACACATTGAAGGCAATGTCTATTCGCGGGTCACCGTTGAGGATGGGATCGCAAAGTTTTTCCATGTCGAGGACGCCAACGATGGTCAGCATCTACGCGTTACGGTGACTTCGGATATCACCGACAACCTCGCTACGGAAGTAACCCGTCTTCGGTATCTATTCGCTGTCGACGAAGACCCTGCACCAGCAGTCGCACATCTTTCACAAGATTCACTCATCGGCGACTTAGTAGTTGAACGACCTTGGATTCGGGTTCCGAGGTGCTGGGACCCGTTCGAAACATCAGTTCGGATCATCATTGGTCAGCAAATTTCCGTAGCGGCAGCTTCAACAATATGCGGACGTTTGACAACGAAGCTGGGCTCGCGGGCGTCTGACGTGCCAGGTTTAAACCGAACCTTCCCTTCAGCTGAAGTCCTTTCTAAGGCCGATCTAGATGGGATTGGGCTCACTGAGCGTAGGAAGGCGACGATACAAAATTTCAGTCGGGCTGTAGCCGAGGGGATTATTGATTTCCAACCATCAGAGAATCTCGATGAAATAGAAAAGAAGTGGTGTGCTCTACCGGGTATCGGTCCATGGACGGCTCAAGTATCAGCTATGCGCGTCCTTGGACATGATGACGCTATGCCGTCATCTGACCTTGGGATACTTCGGTCTATTGATCGGCTTACAAATAACAACTTCAGCGCAAAGGAGCTGGCAAGCCGATCTACGATTTGGAAACCATTTAGATCATGGGTTGCGCAGCATCTATGGCAGGCACCTGAAGTTCTTAGGAGTACCTCGTGAGCGAGCTTCATCTATTTCAGAAGTTACGAACTCCAATAGGGGATCTCACTCTTATCGCTAACGAGATCGGCCTCCGAGCTGTCTTATGGCCTGACGATAAGGACCGAATATCTCTTCCAACGCAGCTAATTGCTTCGGAAACTGATGCTGTACTCACAGAAGCTGCATTCCAAATAGAGCAGTACTTTGCTGGGGAGAGAACCGCTTTTGATGTACCTCTTGACTTGCATGGGACGGATTTCCAGAGGGCTGCTTGGATGTCGCTTGCAAACATTCCTTATGGTGAAACGTGGACCTATAAGCAGCAGTCAGAGCATCTCGGTCGGCCCAAAGCAATGCGAGCCGTAGGAGCCGCAAACGGCAAAAACCCTGTTTCGATAGTGCTTCCTTGTCACCGAGTAATCGGCGCAAACGGTTCGCTCACCGGTTTTGCTGGAGGTTTAGAAGCAAAGAAGCATTTACTGTTACTCGAAGGAGCTATCCCAAACTAGGGCAGTCATGCCGTTTCTTGATCGTTTGCCTCGTCTTCTTGAACCCGATCTTCCGACGACTCTTCGCTCAGCGCAATTTCAGTATCTACCGTTTCAACCGCCTGCCCACTATCTATCTCGGGGGCATCCGTATTTGGATTCGTGAGACGAGTCCAGTCCTCTACCGCCATTCGGTATTCCTCTTCAAGGGTTGCCCGATCTGTCCCCTCGGCGTCGCTCTCCATCAGCTCTTTGAGTTTCTGAGCAGCCGTGTCACGTCGCTTTTCGGCTTTATTAATGGCTTTCGATTGTTTATCCAACTCACGACTCGTAGTAACACCGTTGTTGAATTGCGCCAGCGCTGCGGCCAAATCGTCATTGCTTGCAGCTTGAGGATGCTTCCCGTTCATAAAGTGCGAGCCTTCTAATTTGTTGAGGGACGGTGGGGCTTCTAGCCCGCAGTTATAGGTTCGGTGCGCGAGGAGGGACTTGAACCCTCACACCCTTGCGGGCACAGGCACCTGAAGCCTGCGCGTCTGCCAGTTCCGCCACTCGCGCTGGATAGAGAGATCAAGGCTAGCTGCACAACAAGTTTCTTCCGCAGAGTCTGCTTTACAACCAATGTGAATAAGGTGACCGGCGTGGATCATCAGCTCTCAGAGAAGCAAATACAAACAATCTCCGATTTCGTAGATACCTCCAGTTTCGGTGTACGCCGACGCCTTCCTGAAGATCAAATCCAGCGCATTTCCCAATATCTCAACATCAGCCAAGACGAGGTCCGCTCATTGTTGGCTGGCAGCAACGGTGTCGAACAAGACTGGGCCACTCATGAAGCTGACCTCAGAGAAATCGAAACGAAAATTGGTGCAATCACCGACCGCCTTGACCTTCTTTCTAAAGCTTTCCCGGAATAGATTTCGTCAGCCTCGTCTCACGACAGCCAACTCGTAGCCCACAGAAGACTTAGCTGATCAACCCATTTCTTCCAACACGCTGGCTTTCACGTTAAGGCAGGGCGACCACTCCACCAAGACACGCGGTCGTACACTCGTACCACAATGGGTTTTCCAGGTGTGTCCAACAAAATCGTCGCTGCTTCTTCGCGCATTTTTCGGACTGCGGTTAGCCCAATGACAGTTGCGCGAAAAATCAACCGTCTTCTCCAAAAGGAACAAACAAACGACACCCACGGTCATCCAATCGTTCCTAATCATTTAATTGTTGCTTTCTCACCAAAAGACCGACAGCGGTACGGCGGCGCCGAAGAAACTTTACGGCGTCAACTTGTCGAGGTTGCTCATAACTACGCCCGAGCAAAAGGCTTCGGATTCACCGGCCCCCTATCCATCGACTTTGCTACCAACCCAAGCTTCCGCAACGGACGGTGCGACATTTCTGGTGAATTCCGTGACGCTCCAATCGGTGATGAAGCCGTTCTAGTTACATCCGACGGACTACGAATTTCTATTACGACACCCCAACTTCTTGGACGAAACGACGACTGCGGCGTCGTACTTGCGGGTTCGAACGTAAGCCGTCATCACGCCGAAATTCGAGCAGACCAACATGGACTCTTTATCGTCGACCTTGGTTCTACGAACGGCACGATGGTCAACGGTATTGCGATCGACAACCACCGACTATTGCACGCTGACATCGTGACTATTGGGGATCACGAGTTGCGAGTTGAGGTCATTTAAATGTCACCTCAACTTGTACGACTCCTAACAATTCTTCTCCTTGTTCTCATACATCTGTTTCTGTTCAGAGTCATTCGAGCTATTTGGGTGGGCATAAAACCAGCACGAGAAGCTCGGACCCGCGGAAACCGTTTCAGTAGGAACAACCGACAAGCAAGCGTTCTCATAGTCAGAACTCCTGAAACGTTAAGTGGACAACGGCACGAACTAAATCTCGAGATAACTATCGGGCGAGCAGCGACCTGCGATGTAACCATTGATGACAGCTACGCCAGCCAAATCCATGCCCGAATTTTTCGAAGAGAAGGTAACCACGTCTTAGAGGATTTAGGTTCGACCAACGGCACATATCTAAACCGACAGAAAGTTTCTTCAGCAACCACCCTACGCACAGGCGATCATCTACAAGTTGGCTCAACAGTCTTCGAGGTGATGTCATGAATTCGTCACCGATGCGCAGATTGCGTCTGACGTGGGGAGGCGCGACGGATCAAGGCAGAATTCGTGCAAATAACCAAGACGCTATGTACGCCGATTCGGGATTATTCGTTGTAGCTGATGGGATGGGTGGTCATCAAGGCGGAGAGGTCGCCGCGAATCTCGCAGTTCGTACCATCGCGAACGCCGAGCGTTCCGATCGAGAGCAACTTCGCGAGGCAATAACCGAGGCAAATCGTGTGGTCCATCAAACTGCTCTTGAGGAACCAGAACTTCACGGTATGGGCACAACACTGACCACATTGGCAGTGAGCCAAGAGGCCGACAGCCATCAATTCGTCATACTCAATGTCGGCGATTCAAGGGTCTACCGGCATCGAGATGGTGAGCTTGAACAATTAACTGAAGACCACAGTTATGTCGCAGAACTCGTGCGTCGCGGTGAACTTGACGACCAAGCCGCTGAGGTTCACCCGTACCGGAACATGTTGACTCGCGCCATCGGAGTTCATGCCGAAGTCGAAATAGACGAGTGGCTACTCGAACCAGTCGCCGGGGACCGCTTCATGCTCTGCAGTGATGGTCTCACCAACGAGGTCGCAGACCTCGAAATAGCGGAACAACTGGGATTAGGCCAGGACCCGAGCACTACCGCTAAAGCGCTAGTTGGCTTAGCCAACCAGCGCGGAGGAAGGGATAACTCAACAGTCCTGATAGTTGATGTTCAGGTGGAGCTGATCGATTCCGACGAAACAAATCAGTCATCGGAAACCGAAGAGTTTCAAGATCCAATTAGCTCTCCCCCTCATGAAGCAAACATCTCACTAGGCGACTTAGAGGATCTTTCGGATCGATCAGAGCAGACATCGAACATGAAAGAGCGAAGTTGGCTATATGACCGGGTCCACATCAAGCTAGGCGCTGTCGTTATTTCTTTAGTGCTCTTACTTACAAGCGCAGCAATGGTCACAACTATCGGTTGGTATGCCCGCTCGAGTTATCACGTAGGCATTGTCGCGAATCATGTTGTCATTCAGAAGGGACGTATAGGTGGTCTTCTTTGGTTTGAACCGACACTTGAACAGTGGACAGATATTCAAACTATCCATCTAACAGAAGAGGATCGACAGCGGTTAGTGGATGGCGAGCAGATGCCTGATCTCGACAACGCAAAAACTTTTGTGGCAAACCTCAGAACCCGGCTTGTCAAAGGTGTGGACGGTAGCTGAAGTGAATCATCAGCGGATCGTTGAACTCACTCTTCTATTACTTGCAGCTTTCATCACATTGACAACAGTCGCCGTTGCAGCCGTCGCCGAAACTACAGACATTGATTGGGTGACTATCCCCTACTTGGTTGTCTTACTCCTGTTATGGACGGTCAGTCATCTATCTCTAAGAAAATGGGCCCCATCAGCTAACGGTTTACTCTTCCCAATCTCGGCATTATTGCAGGGCATCGGGGTCGCGTTCGTCCTCAGAATTAACCCAGAACTCCTAACGGGGCACTTAATCTGGAGTGCCTTCGCGACCTGCGGCTTTATCGCAGTAATAGCCGGCATAAGTGACTTAAATCGCTTGCAGAATTTTCAAAGGCCACTTGGGATAGCCGGTTTAGTGCTCATTTCGATTCCCGTGGTAATGAAACTCATTGACGGGGAAATCGGTTCATACAGATCACTTCAAATTGGGTCCGTGGCTACTCATCCGGGTCAATTAGGCACCCTATGTTTAATCATTTTTTTTGCAGGTTGGCTCGCCACTTACCGTTCACGCAACACTGCAGAACATTTGGGTCAAACCGAGCCACTAGAAGGCGACCCGTCTCGTTTCATCTCACTGATCGGCGCTTGGCTACTTGCTTCAATCACCGTCATCTTTCAAAGCGACGTAAGTTCAGCATTCGTTCTCGTCGCCATATTCCTTTCAATGTGGTGGGTCGCTGTTGGCCGACCACTCGATTTAGCAATCTTTTTGGCAGCCACTATTGGATCAGTGCTTCTAGCTCTGAGTAGCGTGCCCGAGCTACAAGACCGTTTCGCTGCGTGGACAGACCCCTGGTCCAATCCACAATTCGGCGAAGTTATTAACCGCTCCACATTTGCTCTCGCCGGAGGTGGTCTGACCGGCACAGGTCCAGGAGAAGGTTCTGCTGATTGGGTTGTCGGGGCAACCGATCAATTTGCATTCATTCCTATCGCCGAAGAACTCGGCTTCATAGGTGCCTCGGCTGTTTTATCGAGCTTCTTGTTGCTTACAGGTGTCGCATTGCGCTTATCGACTATCGCTCGACGAGAATTCGAAGGCCTATCAGCTATCGGAATCGCAATCTTTTTCGCCAGCCAAGCATGGGCACCTATCGCTGTAGCGCTTCGGCTTCTTCCGCCCAACGACATCTCTCTACCCTTCATTTCCTCTAATGGCTCCGCTCTATTTACTTGCAGTATTGCCTTAGCTCTCCTACTAAAGATTTCCGAAACCGTTTCACCCAAAGCAGATCCCACTGAAATTCTTCCTCGCATTACATCTAAGTCTGAGGGCACACCGTGAGTCGCCGTTTAGTCCACGTAGGAATAGCTTTTCTCGTCATATACGGTCTCTTGTTTTTTCGGTTAGAGATGGTTCAGGTCGTCAATGCAAAAAATTTGAGAAACCATCCTCAAAACACGCGTGAGATCATGTTGGACTTTGATGCTCCGAGAGGTTCAATTCAAACTGCTGACGGGGAAATCGTCGCCCAAACCGTGGCTATAAGCGGCCCACGTAATCGTTTACGCCAATACCCTTACGGCTCGCTGTACTCGCAGGTGGTTGGTTTTATTTCAGCGGAACACGGAGGTAGTGGGATAGAGAGAAGCCATAACGGCTTCTTGGCTGGAAGCGACTTATCCGTCCGTATCCAAGACAGTCGTGATTTATTTGTTGATCAAGCACGCACAGGTCAACTCGAGTTATCACTCAGGCACGACGTCCAATTAGTTACCCGCGCCGCTATGGCCGGTCACCGGGGAACAGTGGTGGTCGTCGAACCCAACAGCGGCTCTGTTTGGGGGATGTGGAGCAACCCAAATTTTGACCCCAACCATCTGTCGTCTCATGATCTGGGTGCGGCAGCAATTGACTTCAACGCGTTGAACACTGATGTTACTCAGCCGTTAACAAACCGAGCTGAGTACCAAAGCGTCGAGATCGGTTCGCTATTCACCATTGTTACTGCTGCTGCGGCGATCGAAAATAACCTCAGTGACTTCAATATTCCAACGACTTCGTCGTTTCCGGCGAGGTCGAACTTCCCCGTTATTACTAACTCGGACGGAGATGAATGCGGTGGAACTATTAAATCTCTCATGATTAGTAGCTGTCGATCCGGGTGGGCAACTATTGGTGCAGAAATTGGTCATGGACCACTAGAAGCTGTAACCAAACGTTTTGGCCTACTTGGTGATGACCCAGTCCGATCCGAAAATGCTCTACCGGGGGCAGTTAGGCCAACAGGCTTGGTTTCATCTGTCCCCCACGCAGCCGTTGGAACCTCGATGAAGCTAACACCGCTTCAAGTTGCGAATCTTTTTGCCACGATCAGCAATGGCGGAAGCCAAATGCAACCTCGATTGGTGAATCGGGTCCGGGCTCATGATGGTTCCGTTATTCACAATTTTGAGCCACGAGTAGTAAACCAGTCCGTTTCGAAAGAAACTGCTGCGGAGCTACTCGGGTTGCTATCTGAAAACGTTAAAAACGGTAACGCTGCAGGCCTGGAATTAAGTGACGTTTCAATGGGGGGCTTGTTAGCTGCATCATTTTCGGAGAGTAACCATCTCTGGATGGTTGCATTGGCGCCGGTGACACGTCCAGAGGTCATTGTTGCGGTACTTCTGGAGGGTGATGACTTTGACGATCGGCAAACAGCCGAAGCCAGCATTACAGGAATTTCCAGAAGAATTACTGAGGCTGTTCTGCGCCTCCCAAGCCCTACCCTAGGGGGGTCCTAGTGGCACCCCCAGAAACACCTATGTCTGACAACGACCGACCAATATTTAGTGGACGATATGAGTTGTACCGTCGTATCGCGCGCGGCGGCATGGCAGAAGTCTTTTTAGGAAGAGACAAGCTTTTGGACAGGCCTGTAGCTGTCAAGGTTTTGTTCCCTGAGTACGCAACGGATCCTTCTTTCGTTGAGCGTTTTCGTCGAGAAGCACAAGCTGCAGCCAATCTAAATCAACCCAACGTTGTGGGTGTTTACGACTGGGGCCAAGAAGCAGGGACCTACTACATCGTCATGGAGTATGTCGAAGGTCGAAGCTTGGCCGAGATAATTAGAGCAGAGGGCCCTCTCCACCCAGACCGCGCTGCTGACATAGCCATCGACATAGCAGCAGCGTTAGCGTTCGCTCACCGCAATGGGGTTGTTCATCGTGATGTAAAACCAGGCAACGTTCTGGTTACTACGGGCGGCCAGGTGAAAGTAACTGACTTTGGCATAGCTCGAGCATTGACAGGGAACACGTCGGACAATCTGACTCAAACAGGATCGGTGATGGGGACAGCTACGTACCTGTCGCCTGAGCAAGCGCAAGGCCAGCCAGCTGATCCTAGAAGCGATGTCTATTCGCTTTCGGTAGTTCTGTACGAGATGCTTACAGCAGGGCCACCTTTTACCGGCGACACTCCAGTGTCCATTGCCTACAAACATGTGCAAGAAGCACCCAATCCCCCTTCTCAGTTCAATGCTGATGTCCCTCCGACGCTTGAAGCGATATGTCTTATGGGATTGACGAAAGACCCTGAGGACCGTTACGCGTCCGCGGATGATTTGCGTGGCGATCTCCGCCGCTTCCGAACCGGTCAGCAAGTTCTCGCTACTCATAGCGGGGGCACAATCTCGGCGACAACAGTGCAAACCCGTGTCACTCCGTCGCCTGGGACGCGTCCTGTGCCACAGACACCAGCTCAAACATCAGGAACCCCTGATCCAAAGATGGCGCCCAGAGATGGCTCTCCCGTTAAATCAGCTTCAGACAAAACTCGTGTCTGGGCAACTTTGTTAGTTGTTTTACTGATCGTGGTAGCGGGGCTGGTGTACTTACTCGTTAATGGCTTCGATCCGAGCACTGGGAACAACGATTCTGAAGAAGCCAGCCAAATAGATAGCCGGCTCCGAGTACCGTCGGTCATTGGTCTTGACTGGCAAGAAGCAGAAAATCAGTTACGAGAACGAGGATTCGAACAAATCACTATCGAATTCCAAGAACGCCAGGACATCGACGCCAACCAAATCTTTCAGCAGGACCCGCGGGCCGGCTTATTACTCGCTGAACCTAACGATCCTGATAATCCAATACGCCTCTTCGCTTCCAAGGGACTAACTGTTGTAAGGATCCCATCCGTTCAACGCTTGGATTTCCTTGAAGCCGAAGAAATCCTTCTGGCCGCTGGTTTCACGGTTGAGCGAATTGAACAGCAAAGTGATGATTACGCTCGGAACGTAGTAATCGACCAAAGTGTTCCGAGCACTGAAGAGCGGCCCCAGGGAACTGTTATTACCTTGACAGTGTCCATAGGTCGAGGTGAGGTAGATGTCCCATCGGTTGAAGGTCAATCTCTTTCTGATGCCCGGGTCACACTCGCTCGAGAAGGATTACTTGAAGAAGTAGTCATGGAAAATTCGCTCGAATTTCCTATCAACACAGTGATCCGTTCTGAACCAGGTTTTGGTCGTGCAACCGAGCGCGGAAGCGTGGTGCGGTTAGTTGTCTCGCTAGGTCCTGCCACAGGTCAGGTGCCATCACTAGAGATCCTTGGCACCACCGACGCCGTGCAGGTTGAGATTGCTCTCAAAAACTTAGGTTATGAAGTCAAACGAGTTGAGCGCACCTTGGGCGTCGGAGATCCGCTGATTGGACAAGTAATGGGTATGGATCCCTCCCCAGGAACGGATCTGTTATTGGGTTCAGAAGTAATACTCATTGTCGGTATCGGGCAAGGCGGCGCGGGGTCTAACCCCAGCCCTGGTAGCAGTTTCGTAACTGTGGAGCCCAGCAACTAGAACTTGCTCTTGGTGGCAACAATTACAACCAAATCATGTCGGTGATCAGTGGCCAGTAGCGTTTCTACCTCTATCCTCGTTGCTCATGGCAAGGCCAAAGAAGACAAGTCGTTTAACTCCTAAGGGCACTCGCCCAGAAGGAGTCATTACTGAAGAAACACTTGCGGGTGATCTTCCGCCAAGTCCTGCTTGGTTTGGGTGGATGATTTTGACGTTTTTACTAGTTGGAGTCGCAGTCATCTTTTCGAACTACATGAGTTGGTTACCCGGGAGCCCTTCTAGTTCCTGGATTCTTGGAGGACTCGGCTTTGTCCTTATAGGTATTTTGACTGCTACTCGATGGCGCTAACGCGTTAAGAATCGTCGCCAAATTACAGGCATGTGGTTTGTCCCCAGGCTGTGGACAACTTGTGGACGACACCGCTCATGTTAATCATTGTCGTGGTCACGGATTAACTCCATCTCCTCCATACAGCACTTAGGGCCTTCAGGAACAGTATTTGGTGATCGAGTCATCCGAACTTCTGTCCCACAGAGCGTACACATATAGGTCAGACGAACTTTCCTTAGTTCTCCAGAAGGAGGAGGCGCTGGCACAGGGCGCGAAAACCCGAGCATAAGTTTCAAGCCGATCCTGTACACAACATAGATAAACAGCAACGAACCCATGATCGGAACAACTAAATCCACACGAACTACCGTATCGCTCACCAAGAATGGTGCCACTACGTATCGTTGGATAGAACGGATCTACGGGTCTACAAATAAGATTGTTCATGTCGGTCAGAAAGGGTCGTGGTGACTGAGATTACGTCCCATCACATATACCGCCACAATGGTGGTCTTCTTTTCAAACCCAGCTCTTCACTAGCTGTATCCATCTTCGACTTAGTGGGCACGGTATGAGACCTTCAGGAACTGAACCTGGTGACTTCGTAGAATTTGACTACGACTTGGTTCAAGCTGAGAGACGACAGCAAATCCGTGATGTTTTGAACGAAGTTCGCCCAAAGTTAGAAAAAGAAACAGGCGTAAAATTAGAAATTACCAACGATGGTAATGACCTCGTTCTCAGCGCGGACGGCGAAGTGCGATTTAGGGCAGCACTATCTTCAGATGGTCGACTAGTAATTACTGATCTCAAATCAACCAACCGTCTTTGAGATAGAACCTACGAAATCCTATTAATTAGCCTAACAATGTGGCCGTTTGCGTCTCATCTAGAAGATCAGTTCGATTATGAGTTCGTCCTGAGCTTCTAGCGTCTTCAAGCAACGTAACTGGCGCAATCTTTTCGCGAGTCAAATCTTCCATTTCAAAAAGTTGGAGTTCCTCGACTTCCAAGATTCGACCACTTTGTGCTCGCTGGCGGCGGACGCGGTTACGTTTACGAGCTGGCTGAACCACTTCACCAGGCGTGACTGTCCAAAGTCGCGGTGTCCCATCTCGTTCATCGAAAACCGTCCACCCTTCAGGTGCACGAAGATTTTGGACATGATGCTGGCAAAGCGACATTGTGTGGCCAGCGTCTGCGTGAAGATCAATTACCCATACCGATAAGGAAGCATTGTTGTAGGAAAGCCCGGCTACTGCCGGGGCTCCACAAGTTCCTCGGGAGCAAGATGTCACGAACATGGAACGTAGCGTGAGGTTCAACACCTGTCGTGGATACTGATGAACTGAATCTTGGGACTGGATGCTCCGCCTACCATCTCAGCGAAATCCCTCAACCGGTTCCTATCTTTTCAATTCGAAAATGCTTAATGCTTCGAAGATAGCTAGGGTTCAGTGTTACCGATGTGGCAGAGTCAAACTGTCCGCTTTAAAGCAAAATATGAAAGGGGCACCCCGTGGTTGGTGGCGCACTGAAGTCAGCAAGCATGGATGACCTTGATCTGAGAATGTCAGAGAAGGTTCGTCCGCTGTACGAGGCTGTAAAAGTTTTCATTCGCGAGGAAGTCGATCCGATTACCGAGGAGTATCACCGCCTCGGAGAGAACCGGGCAGAAAGATGGGGTTACGGCGAAGGGCAACTAGAGCTACTCGAAGGCGCCAAAGAAAAAGCTCGTGCCCAGGGCCTGTGGAACTTCTTTCTCCCTGATGCCGAAACTGGCGAAGGGTTAACCAACCTTGACTATGCCTATATCGCCAATGAACTCGGAAAGAATCGCCTGGCATCGGAATGTTTGAACTGTTCCGCTCCCGACACAGGCAACATGGAAGTGCTAGAGCGAACTGGCACAGCCGAACAAAAAGCGCAGTGGCTTGAGCCATTGCTAAACGGACAAATTCGATCCGCCTACTGCATGACCGAACCCCGAGTTATGAGTTCAGACGCGAAACAGATCGAAACCGAGGCAGTACTCGATGGTGATGAGTGGGTAATTAACGGAGAAAAATTTTACATATCAGGTGCGGGTGACCCTCGTTGCAAAGTCATGATCACGATGGTTCGCACTAACCCAGACGCTGACACTTATAAGCAACAATCTCAGATTCTTGTTCCTCTTGATACTGAAGGCGTCAACATTATCGGCCCCATGCACGTATTTGGTAACGATGATGCACCACACGGTCACATGCACCTCAAACTTGAAGATGTGCGAGTCCCCCGAGACAACGTCTTGTTGGGGGAAGGTCGAGGCTTCGAGATCAGTCAACTTCGTCTCGGTCCAGGACGCATCCATCACTGCATGCGTTCCATTGGTTCCGCAGAAAAAGCAATCGAGATGATGGTTGATCGAGGCGTAACTCGTGAAGCTTTCGGCAAGAAACTTGTCAACCTCGGCAAGAACATGGAAGTCATTTCTCGTGCACGCATTGAAGTAGAGGCGATGCGCCTGATGGTGTTACGCGCAGCCCAAGCAATGGACAAGCTCGGCAACGCCGAAGCTCGCGTATGGGTGAGCGCTGTCAAAGCAATGGTTCCCGAAAAGTGCTGCGACATCATTAACGAGGCAATCCAAATGCATGGTGCTGCTGGTGTTTCCCAGTGGTTCCCACTCACTGAGATGTGGCACAGCCAACGAACTCTTCGACTCGCAGACGGGCCAGACGAAGTTCATCACAACGTTGTTGCCCGGGCGGAAGTTCGAAACCGCGAGGCCGAACGTTCAACGGGCGAAGCCACCACATATACGTTGGGTGGACCAACCTTTACAGGGGCGTAATTCACTATCACTTGAATCTGAAGGGGCCCCTTTATGGAGGCCCCTTTAGATTTTTTGCAAAGCCCATTCCCGGAGTTCTACTTTTCTTATTTTCCCCGATGGAGTAACTGGCATCTCATCTATGAATATGACGTGCCTTGGTATTTTGAAACTGGCAATTTTTCCGCGACAGCGATCGATCAAATCCTCGGCTGCTACATCATTTGACCTGACAACAAATGCAACAGGCACTTCAACCAGCCGCTCATCTGGATAACCAACAACTGCTATTTCCTGGACTCCATCTACCTCAAGGAGATACCCCTCAACTTCAGCGGGTGAAACATTTTCTCCACCAACTTTCAGCATGTCTTTGTGGCGTCCGACAAATACAACATGGCCGTCCGGTCGCAGTAACGCAACGTCGCCCGTATCGAGCCAACCGTCGTCATCTAGAACTTCAGCAGTCGCTTCGGGTTTATCCCAATAGCCACTGGTCACGGTGTAACCCTTTACATGCAGTGCGCCCGTCTCGTTAGCCCCTAATACGGTTCCAGTATCAAGATCACGTATTTCGAATTCGATGCCATACATGGGATAGCCGGAAGCTTCGGTTCGTTGTTCTAAAGAGTCGGTGATATGACTAGAAGCGATAAAAGCCCAAGATTCGCTCATTCCAAAGCCACTCGTTGTGGGGCAGAAGACATCTTGGGCTTGGCGAGCTATCGGGATCGTGGATTCCATTCCAGCCGGCAACGTTCCCACACGTAGCGAAGAGACATCTCGTTCATTTTGTTGTTGGGAGCGAATGAGGTCAGCCCAATGACTATCAAATCCGTGGAGAACAGTCCCACCTTCAACTTCTACTGCTTCTAGGACCTCATCAGCTTCAAAAACGTCAAACAAGACCTGACTACCACCCGTTAAACCCGCCATCATTGCAACTTCGCTGAAGCCATAAGCATGAAATAACGGCAGATAACTCATGTGAACATCGTTGCGGTTATGTCCAAGCAACATGGCTCTTTCATAGGTATTACGGACAGGTTTGTGGCAGTGGACTACGCCTTTAGGGTGTCCTGTGGTGCCGGACGTATAGGCAAGCATCATTCGATCTTCCACATTTACTTTTGAAGACCGTGCTTCTAATTCCTCGTCGCTAACCGTTGCACCTTGCTCAAGCATGGCGCTCCAATTGATACTGTCCGGTATTTGTTCTCCAAGCATGACGATGGTTTGGAGGTATCCGCCTTCGGTTAACTGTCCCCCAGCTTCGATGAGCATTTCGCCGTAGTTGATTGGACCGGATTGATCGAGCGCGATGAGAAACTTGCTCTGAGATTGCACGACGGTATATGCGACGTCGTCGGTTCGGTATCGCGTGTTTAACGGGACAATGCATCCTCCGACTTGAGGAACCGCATACATGAGATGCAACCATTCGGGCCGATTAGTCATCCAAACCGCAACATGGTCACCATGATCAACTCCGAGAGCTATCAGACCTTTTGCTACCTCTTTGACGTTGGCTGCGAACTCTCCATGAGTCCAACGTTGGTCTTTAAAAACCAACGCAAGATCGTCTTTCCACAAACGCGCAGCTCGTTCCGGGACCTCTCCCATCAATAACCAATCATCACTCATAACCTGCAACCTTAGAGGCGATCCAGTTGCATTGGCCGAGCGACGAGATTTCGGCTCAAATAGGGGTCAGGAAAGAGGTAATGACGTGGAATTCGATTTGATGACAGGTTCATCGACTTGGGCAAGCGCGGGAGATCTAGCTCGCCGTGTCGAAGATCAGGGATTTTCAGGAATGCTGTACACCGAGACCGGGCAAGTGCCCTGGATGCAAATTGCTGCGGCGGCGATGGCTGCACCATCGTTGACATTTACAACCGGTATCGCAGTTGCTTTCCCAAGAAGCCCGATGGTTTCAGCACAAGTTGCATGGGAATTAGCTGGTGAAACTAACGGCAAGTTTCGTTTAGGTTTGGGTAGCCAAGTTAAGGGACACGTTGTTCGTCGCTATTCATCGGATTTTGACCGTCCGGCCCGCCGCTTGCTGGACTACGTCATGGCCGTTAAAGCTTGTTTGCGAGCCTTTCGCGGCGAAGAACGGCTAAGCCACGAGGGTGAATTTTATAATCTCTCGCTTTTGCCAGATAGCTGGAAACCTCGAAGTCACGACTTCGGCGACATCAAAGTCGATATTTCCTCAGTCGGTCCCCTAATGAATAACGTTGCAGGACAAATTGCCGATGGAGTTCACGTGCATCCAATGCATTCCATGCATTACATCGAAAATCGCTTACTCCCCGAGGTCGCACAAGGCGCCGAAGCTGCTCAACGTAAAGCTTCTGATATTGATTTGATTGTTCCAGTATTTGCAGTCGCCGGTGACACTGCCGAAGAGCGAGCGCCTTGGGTACATCGAGCAAAAACCCAAATCGCTTTTTATGGCACCACACCCAACTACGCGTTTCAGTTTGAGGACTTAGGGTTTGAAGGGGTTACAAAAGCTTTAGGCGACAAAATGAAAGCCGGTGATATGCAAGGCATGGCAGACACCATCTCTGACGAAATGCTCGATCACTTTGCCTTGGTGTCAACGTGGGACGAAATGGCTGATCGTTTAAAAGATCGCTATGAGGGCACCGCCGCTCGGGTTGTCATGTATCTGACAGAGGAGCACATGCGCAAAGACCCCGATTCGATAGATAAATGGGGCGAAGTTGCCCGAGCAACGAGGAGTTGAAAATGAGCGGACGTGTAGCACTTGTGACAGGAGGCGGCAGCGGGATTGGGAGAGAAATCTGCATCGGTTTAGCCGCTACAGGACGCCGAGTAGCAGTTGCGGATCTCAACTTGGAGGGCGCTCAGCACACCACTTCAATGATTTCTGAGTCCGGCGGTCACGCAGTGGCTGTAGGCATGGACGTCGCAGACACTGATGCGGTTCAAGCTGGCATTTTCCAGGCAGTCGACGAACTCGGCCCAGTCGAAATTTTAGTTAATTGTGCGGGGTGGGATGAATTGATGCCATTTCTTTCAACCGACGAAAATTTTTGGGATCGTGTGATCGAAATCAATTACAAGGGAGTTCTACGAACTGTCCACGCGTGTCTCCCATCCATGCTTGAGGCTGGGTGGGGTCGAATCATCAACATCGCTTCTGACGCGGGACGAGTTGGTTCGTCCTTCGAAGCGGTCTATTCAGGGGCTAAGGGCGGAATTATCGCGTTTACGAAGACAATTGCAAGAGAAGCAGCGAGAAGCGGTGTAACCGCAAATGTTGTGTGCCCTGGCCCTACTGACACCCCGTTACTTGATGGGATTGTGGCTGCTAGCGACGATGGCGACAAAATTATCGGGGCTATGGCTAGAGCTGTCCCAATGAAGCGGGTGGGAACCCCAACTGAGGTGGCGTCCGCAGTGGTGTATTTCAATTCTGACGAGGCTGCCTTTGTAACCGGTCAGACCTTGTCGGTATCTGGTGGTTTAACCATGAGCTGAGTTAGTTGCTTTCGCTAAGGCAGCTCAGAACTGTGATCTAAGCCACGCATACACGATAGAAATAGGTGATCGAAACGAATTCAAACTACGACCGTCGGAGTAGTCGCATAGTCACGTCGGCGGCTTTCGTGGCTAACTTCGTCAACTTTGGGGTTCTTTTTTCCTTCGGTATTTTCTTAACACCTATAGCGGAAACTTTCGATACATCAACGGGCCCAGTCGCGCCGATTTTCTCGACAGCAGTCTGCTTTTATTATTTGGCAGGCGCTATCGGTGGAAAAATTGGGGACACCCTCGGTGTGCGGCCCGTTATAGCTGTCGGATCTATCTTTATGACCGTCGGCCTGATCATCAGCAGCCAAGCATCAGAACTATGGCATCTATATTTTTTTTATGCGCCGCTTGTGGGCAGCGCCGTTGGGTGCTGCTACCCGTCAATGATCGGCACTGTCGGTCGCTGGTTTAAACATCGGCAAGCTTCAGCTATAAGTCTCGTCTTAGCAGGCGTCGGCATGGGCACCTTTATCGGCCCAATTGTTTCCCGGGTCTTGATAGACGCGCTCGGGTGGCGTTCGACTTTGGGTGTTTACGCCATCGTTAGCGGGGTTCTACTAACTAGTTGCACCTTCGCCGCTGTTGATTCGCCTGAGACTCGGCGCACAAGCAGTCTCGGTTTGCGAACAATTCTCGGATCGAAAAAATTCGTAGTCCTATATGGGGCACTCACGGTGGGCGGGCCCGGGTTTTACGCACCCTTAGCCTTCTACAACGACCATGCAATATCTGAAGGGATTCGCGGTACAGCTGCGGCCAGCCTTGTGGGAGTAATCGGAGCGTCTTCAGTTATCGCTCGACTAGTAATCAGCGCCTTGAACGACCGTTTCGTTCCCATACACCAATATCGATTTGGTCAGGTTCTCCTTATCTGCTGTCTGATGGTGTGGCTCCTGTCAGGCGACTCGTACATCCTGTTTCTATTTAGCGCAGTACTGCATGGCGTCAGTTGGGCAGTGTGGTTCACGGCCGCTCCAAACGTTCTCGCGACATGGTTCGGAGTCGCTGACCTCGGAGGGACAATCGGGATTTTGTACACGGCCCTAGGATTCGGCGCGCTAGCCGGGCCAGCCGTTCTCGGCTTCGTCATAGACAGTTTTGGTTACGAACTCGCTATAGGGATGGTCATCTTCACTTCAGTAGTTGCATGGCTACTCTGCTTTATCCCCGATCGACTCGAGGAACCACAAACGAGCTAATCGAAGAAACCCATATGTTTTCTTTCGCAAGTAAATCCTTATTAGCCACCTTGGAAAATATCTAGAAAGTGAACTTCTGAGTCACTATCTACCGGTTCATATTCAGCATCAGTAAAAATCTCACCGTTAATCGCCACTGAGGATGCGTCTGATAGGCGTTCTCCTATGCCAGGGAACTTCTCCTCGAGCGCGGCCACCAAGCGTCGAACAGTCGTAGCTTCGACCTCGACTTGAGCCAACCCTCCGGTTAGGTCACGAAGACCCGCCGAAAAATGAACTTGCGCCATTCGATTTAATTAATCGCTCTGCTCGGTAAGCGCTTCAAGAATTCTGACCGGTGACATTGGCAGATCTGTCATCCGCACATCAATAGCGTCATTTATCGCATTACCTACTGCCGCCATAGGGGGGACGATACCCACCTCTCCGACACCTCTCACTCCGTATGGGTGCGCGGGGTTTGGAACTTCGACAATGGCGCAATCAATCATTGGAAGATCGGAAGCTACAGGTATCCGATAATCAAGGAAGCTTGGGTTTTCCATCACACCGTCTTGGTCATGAATGTATTCCTCGTTCAAAGCCCAGCCGATTCCTTGAACAACTCCACCTTGCATTTGCCCTTCCACGTAGTCAGGGCTAATCGCTCGACCAGCGTCTTGTGCTGTTAAGTAGCGAACAACTCTGGTCACCCCAGTTTCTGGATCAACCTCTACATCGCAGAGTTGAGTAGAGAAACCGGCTCCAACTCCACGTGAGTTAAGCGATGCGTTAGCTGATATCGGGCCTCCTGTGCGACCAGACTTCGCTGCTAGATCACTAAGAGATAGTGGGGGTTGGCTTCCGTCAACATGTTGAGCTTGGCCATCGACCCACTCAACTTGATCAACTTCTACATCCCATGTTTTTGCTGCTCGGGCCCGAAGATCTTCCACAATCAGCCGACAGGCATCTACCACCGCTGCACCAGTAGCCAAGGTAACCCGGCTACCGCCAGTCACGTCATTGAAACCGACTGTTTCAGTATCAGCAACTACAGCCTTGATTGATTCATACGGAATACCTAGCTCTTCAGCAGCCATGAGTGCCATCGACTGACGACTTCCGCCGATATCAGGCGAACCTGTTACTACAGTCGCTGTTCCATTTTCATTGATGTGGACAGTCGCACTCGACATCATGCCTGCGTTAAACCAGAAACCAGCAGCAACACCTCTCCCTTGGTTAGGTCCGAGGTCTGCTGTGTAATTCGGATGATCTTTGATTGCTTCCAAGGTTTCTACAAAGCCGATCCGAGGAAACTTAGGCCCATAAGAAGCCTGGGTTCCTTCAACGGCAGCGTTAGCTAGCCGAATATCAATCGGGTCCATCCCTATGTCTCTCGCTAGGTCATCAAGAACTGATTCCACGGCAAACGCTGCCATGGGTGCACCGGGAGCTCTATATGCAGCAACTCTTGGTTTGTTGCAAACAACGTCATAACCCTCGACAACGAAGTTTGGAATGTCGTAGCAGGCGATAGCCGTCATACCTGCGGCACCAACTGGCGACCCTGCATAGGCACCCGCTTCGTATGCCATCCATACTTCGGCAGCGGTTATTTTCCCATCCTTGGACACTCCCATTTTCACTCGTATGCGAGTACCGGATGTTGGTCCAGTCGCGCGGAAAACTTCGTCACGGTCCATTACTAACTTGACGGGCCGACCAGCTCGTTGAGAGAGCCTGACTGCAAGTGGCTCGAGGTAGATCACTGTCTTACCCCCAAAGCCACCGCCGATTTCAGCGGCTGTTACTTTCAAAGTTCCCGGGGACACACCAAGCACGGTGGCCGAATACGCCCTCATTTGGAAGTGACCTTGGGATGAGCACCATATATGGGCTCTTCCGTCAGTATTGGCATCAGCCACAGCAGCGTGAGGCTCTATATAACCTTGGTGAACTGGTTTGGTCGTGAACTCCCGTTCGACAACAACATCTGCCTCACCGAAACCTTGGTCAAGATCACCGCGTTCGTGGAGAATCTTGCTGGCAACATTCGATGGTTCTTCCGGCGCGGGATCAACCCCTTTGGTAATCATCCCTTCATGCAGCAGTGGAGCGCCTTCTGCCATCGCTTCATCCACCGTCAGTACGTGGGGCAAGATTTCGTAGGTCACTTCGACCGCTTTGGCGGCAGCTTCGGCTTGGTCCCGAGTGGTAGCTGCTACGGCTGCAACTACGTGTCCTTCGTACAGGACTTTCTCTCGAGCGATCGCATTATTGGCTACATCAATGTCACTGGCGTGAGCTCCGTTAGCCGCTAGATCAGGAAAATCACTACCTGTGATCACTGCCTTTACCCCAACCATTGCTTCTGCAGCGGTGGTATCGATCGACACTATCCGAGCATGAGCGTGGGGTGAGCGAACAACCTTGCCGAACAACATGCCCGGCAACATTAAATCGGCACCAAATTGTGCTTTCCCTGTGACTTTTTCAAGTCCATCAGGCCGGATGGGTCGGGTGCCAACCCACTTGTATCCAGGGTTCTCTTCGGTTATCGCCATTACTGACCCCTCATCTCTCGAGCCGCTTCTTGCACAGCACGAACAATTTTGTCATACCCAGTACACCGACAAAGGTTGCCGGCTAATGCATATCGGATTTCTGTTTCTGTCGGATCTGGATTTTTATCTAATAAAGCTTTCGCTGCTATGAGGAAACCTGGTGTGCAAATTCCACACTGCAAGGCCGCTCCTTCTAAGAAGCACTGTTGTAAAGGATGCAACTCTCCCGAATCAGCGAGTCCTTCCACAGTTAGGATTGTTGCCCCCTCAACCTCGGGAGCAAACACAAGACAAGAAGTAGTGACTTTGTCATCGATCATGACTGAACAGGCGCCGCAGTCTCCCGTGCCGCAACCTTCTTTCGCGCCAGTCAAACCAACTTCATCTCTAAGGGCATTTAGTAGGGACGTGCCATCTTCTGCCAAGAATTCGGTTTCGTCTCCGTTGACAACCGCTGTGATATGAGTTCGTGCCATTACTTGCTTCCGTTTCTCTGCTCAGCTCGTTCAATTGCTATGAGTACCGCTCGTTTCGCCAATACTCCCGCTACTTGTTTCCGATATGCGACTGTTCCCCGCTTGTCGTCGATCGGATTGCATACTCCACTCGCTGCTTCCGCTACAGCGGAGAGCGTTTCGTCGTCAGCGGTGCCGCCAACTAAAGCAGCTTCAGCATCTGGGACTCTGACGACTGTCGGGGCAACAGCTCCCAAGGCCACCACTGCTTCTTCGATACTTCCATCTTCTGCGAGTGTGACCCGAGCCCCAGCTCCTACTACAGCTATATCCATTTCAGTTCTGGGGATCATCCTTAGATAGGCATCCCCAGATCGTGCTGGCATTCTGTCGATTTCAAATTCGACGATAAATTCGTCGGCCTCAAGTGACGTTTGTCCAGGGCCAGTAACCACTTCAGCTACATCAAGCACACGGGTTCCATTCGGACCGGCGATCACAGCGCGAGCTCCATTTACGACCATCGCTGGAACTGAGTCAGCTGCGGGCGAACCGTTGCACAGATTCCCTCCAAGGCTGGACCTATTCTGAATCTGGTCGGAGCCGATAAGACCGGCGGCCTCGGATAGACCTGGGAACTCTCCGCTAAATGCTTCGTCTTCAGTGAGGTTGGCCGTGGGAGTCGCAGCCCCTACTGTCCATTTGTCGTCATCCTTAGCTATTGCTACTAGTTCTTCTATCTTCTTTAGGTCAACCAGTACTTCTGGCGCCGAGCGTCCGGCTCGGAGTTGAGGAACAACGTCTGTTGCGCCCGCAAACACCTGCGCTGACGGTGAGGTTGATAACAATGATGTCGCTTCCTCAACCGAAGATGGTGCTATGTATTTCACTCATTCCCCCTAATTAGACGGTTAACAATTATCCGCCGTCGTGCAGTGCATCGAAAAGTAGTCGCTGATTGCTTCATTGTCTTCTTCAACAACCTTAGGGGTAGTTTAGGGCCATGATCTCGCCGGATAACCAACCAGGTCCACTCCCTTCTTACAACTTGTTTACTTCTGATCCAGTTCTTCCTGAAGCAGTGCGACGCGAGGGCGGAAATCTAAAGCTTTTAGAAAGTTTTGGTAAGCAAGTGGGCAGCTTGGAAACACGAGAGTGGGGACGTTTAGCAAACAAGAACGTTCCGATTCTTCATACTCATGATGCTTCAGGCAACAGAATCGATGAGATCGAATATCACCCCGCGTACCACTCACTTTTGAATCTTGCTGTCGAAAGTGGGATTCATTGCATGCGTTATGAAAAACCTCCGGGTGACGGAGCGTATGTAACACGTAATGCCTTAATGGGTTTGATCACGCAGATCGAAATGGGTCATGGTTGCCCAACCTCAATGACCTCTGGCTCATTAATGGCGTTACGGCATCAACCTGAGTTAGCAGAAATTTGGGAACCATTAACAATCAGCAGAAGTTACGACCGACAACTCAAGGCTCCGAGCGCAAAGTCGGGTGTTCTTTTGGGCATGGGTATGACAGAGAGACAGGGTGGATCTGACGTTAGAGCAAACACAAGTACCGCTAGTCCCGTATCGGCGGGAGGCCCTGGAGGCGAGTACCGGATTGAAGGCCATAAATGGTTCACCTCAGCCCCTATGTGCGATGCATTCCTAATATTGGCTTATGCACCGAAAGGCATGTCCTGTTTCATCGTTCCTCGGGTGCTACCGGATGAAACACGAAATTCGTTGCGTCTGATGCGGCTCAAAGACAAACTCGGCAACCGTTCTAATGCTTCTGCGGAGTTGGAATTCGATAACACAGCAGCCTGGATGGTTGGGGAAGAAGGACGAGGGATTCCAACAATTATCGAAATGGTTCATGCCACCCGGCTTGACGTAGCCAATTGGGGCGTTTCTCTCATGCGCCAAGCGGTTAGCCAAGCAGCGTGGCACGTCGCTAACCGCGAAGCCTTCGGCGCGACTTTGATCGATAAACCCTTGATGCAAAATGTCTTGGCCGACTTAGAAATTGAGGTTGAGGCGGCAACCCTGATGATCACTCGACTTTCGGGGGCGCACGAACGAATGGAGATCGATGAGCGGGAACAAGCTTTTGCCCGCCTAGCGACTCCTATCGCTAAGTATTGGCTGACCAAGCAATCCACTCCTGTTGTTAGGGAAGCGCTCGAATGCGTTGGCGGCAACGGATATGTAGAAGATTCAATGATGCCGCGTCTGTATCGAGAGGCACCGTTGAATGCCATATGGGAAGGCGCCGGAAACGTTATTGCTCTTGATATTGGTAGGGCGGCGTCTAGAAATCCTGAAAGTGTTGAAGTTTTTCTAGATGAACTAGACCAATCCCGGGGCCAAGATTCAGGTATCGACAATCTTTTGGATTCTCTACGAACCGATCTTTCTAACCCACTACCTGAGGCGGAAGCACGGCGACTTGTAGAAAGACTTGCTATTGCATGGGCTGCGACCCTTATGGTCAAGCATGGTCAACCTTCAGTGAGTGAGGCTTACCTGATGTCAAGAATCGGCGGTGATCACGGATCGCTGTTTGGTACTTTGCCAACATCTTGTGATTTGGATCAGATTGCGAGGCGGGCAGTTCCCGCTTAAAAGTCTTGGCGGGTCAGCCTGTGAATGCCGGGCCATCTGCACGATCAACCGTGGTAAATTCTTCGACTTTCTTGCGAGACAACTTGGTCAATTGTTTTTTGGGCTTCCCGATGGTGAGCAGAGCGGCCACCGCCACGTTCGGTTCAAGACCCAGCAATTGTTGCGCCTTTGATTCCTGAGCAGCGAGAAGTGTGGTGAGGGTGCCGCCAAATCCTTCGTTGCGCGCGCCGAGCAAAATATTCCATGCCATTGGATATATAGATCCTCCGCTAATAATGCCAACCCGATCCAGGTCCTTGTCCATCGATGCGACCACACTCAGGTCAACAGCAACGACAAGGACCGTAGGTGTATGAGAAAGATCTTCAAACATCGGGATTACTGCAGGTATGGACTCGTCATTCCAAACTTTTTCAACATCAACGCTGGTTGGCTGAACGCTTTGCCAAGGGCTTTCTCCGCCTCGCCGTTGCTCGCCATACACCCTCAGTTGCGGAAGACATAGACGCCCAAGAGCGGTCTTTGTGTCCGGGTCCTTAACAACTATTACCCGTCCTCCTTGTCGGTTACCCCCGCTGGGAGCGAAGCGCGCGTTGTCGAGAACCCGATAGAGCGTCTCGTCAGGCATTTCGTCGTCGGTGAAATCTCGTGCGGCGAATGTGGTTCGCATAACGTCATACAGTTCCATTTGCTCATCCTTCCATGACAGACATGGTGCATGTCGTTCTATTTGTTCAAATAGCGCCGTCAAAAAATTTAGTGAACCCATACTTCGGGTATGGCCCGACAACTAATTGTTCGAGAACACCTACCCCTTCTGAAACGCCATTATGCACTCGCACAACTTCTTGAATATGGAGGTTTTCAGGGGCTAACGGGTCAATTTCATTCAGATTCCAAGATTCTCCAAATACCGCGAGCTCTCCTTTCCATTGTCCATGTCCCCATTCAGGGTGCCCATAGCCCATCCCCTTCATGAGGACTGCGCCGATCGGTTCTATTTCAATTTCAATTGGGTCAGAGTCTTGCAATTGAATCCTGATTTGGCCCCCTGAGACTCGACGTGTTTCAGGAAGCCAAGTGAAGTTGTGACTGACTGAAACCAGACGCTCAATTTGCGGGTCTTCGATGCCCGGTATTTGATCGCTTTCGGCATATGCCGGTAACCGAAACCCGTCCCAATGCCAAACTTCACCTCTGTCTCCTTCGAAAAGGCCGACGTGAGTTACATGGTCTGACCAGTGGAGCGGCGCCCAAAAAAATTTCAATCCCTTAGGTGGCAGGGGCGCTCCCATAGACACTGAATCTCCTACTGGGCGGACACCCCAAGACCGGTCTTTGGTCCCGTAGGTGTTTGCAGCATCGAGGGTAATGGTTTCGTCGGGAAGGCGAAGTTCGCCTCTCCAGAATCCAAACTGGTTCATACGAGTGGCGATCATCCAACGGCCTATTTGTTCTGGACTAAGTCTTTGGTGATCTTCAGCAAAATGTGCGGAACGTGGGATCCATTCCAGGTCTGCTCCAATTCCCGTTTCGTTGTCTTCCACAACGACGCGGATATTTTTCATCGGCTGACCGATTTCAATCCGAAACGGGCCAGTTGTCATGTCAATCGGATCTTGCGGGGCGCGACGCGATGCATGAAAGGAGTGCTGTTGCTCACCTCGAACGACCGTTAAGGCACAGTCCTGTATGTGTAAGTTCGGATACCGGGCAGAGCTGATTCCGAAGTACAAGCTGCCGTCATCTGTGTATCCGTTAAAGAAGGATCGGTCATAGGCATTTCGATCAGTTGTCGCTGGGGTAGTTATGGGATGTGATGTCTGGTGAATATAAAAATCGTCAAATGAGCTAAGCAACTTTTTCCCCAATCGCTGCGTTTTAGGACTGATCTGCTGGCTCCAACCTAGGCCTGACTTTGTATAAGACAGCAATCGAATGCCGCGAGAAGTGCTGTTTATCTGTTCGGGGCAAAGTCATAGAACCAAAAAGCTCACTATCTTCTTTAATTGCACATGAAAATGCCATTGTGCACGATTCGGGGGTTTTGATGTCTGGGGTTTTAGATGGAATTCGGGTTCTAGATTTTGGGCGCTTTATCGCCGGCCCGTTCGCAGCGACAATTTTGGGAGATCTCGGAGCTGATGTTATTCGGATCGAACGAATTGACGGTGGTGAGGATCGCTGGACTACACCGGTGACCCCTGATGGACAAGGTGCTTTGTTCTTACAAGTCGGTCGCAACAAAAAGAGCATGACCCTAAATCCCATGAAGGAAGAGGGGCGAAGGATCATGAATGCCCTAATAGCCACAGCCGATGTAGTGGTTGCCAATCTTCCTCCAGATACTCGTCGGCAGATGGGCCTTGACTATGAGTCGCTAAAAAAAGTGAAGGAAGACATCATCGTCTCGACTGTGACCTGCTTTGGTTCGGGCGGTCCTTTCAGCGACCGAGTGGGTTTTGATGGCTTGGCTCAAGCTATGTCTGGTGCGATGCATATGACGGGGCCGGAGGGACAGCCCACACGTAATTCCACTCCCTATGTTGATTTTTGTACTGGATCACTGCTGGCGATGGCGACGCTGGCGGCGTTACGCCATCGCGATCTGACAGGGGAAGGTCAAGAACTTGAGGGGGCTTTGTTGAAGACGGCGATGACGATTGCGAATGCAACGCTTATAGAACAGGACCAACTTGGTATCAATCGTGAAGCTTCACATAACCAGGGTCAGACGGCTTCCCCATCAGACACGTTTGTGACTAGTGATGGGTTAGTTCTTGTGTCAGTCATCGGGAATTACCAGTTCGCTAGGTGGGCGAAGCTTGTGGGCCGACCTGAGTTGGCTGACGATCCAAGATTCCAAAGTGATGAAGGGCGCGGAAACCATCGAAACGAAATCTGTGGCGTCATGTCGGATTGGTGTGCCAACAAGACGACTGATCAGGTTCTTTTGGCTTTGGCTGACCTGAAAATTCCAGGTGCTCCAGTGCTCAAGCCTCAGCAAACGTTGGATCACCCTCACGTTAATGCTTTAGGTTTTTTAGAGCGTTGGGCATATCCATCGGCTTCGAAGGACGTGCCAATAAGCCAATTCCCAGTTGCAATGTCAGCTTCGCCTGGTGAGATTCGCCATAGGGCCCCTGAGTTGGGTGAGCATACAAACGAAGTTCTGTCAGAGTTAGGGCTTAGTTCAGCAGAAATCGATGAACTGCGCGTAGACCGGATTGTTTGAGGTTGGAAGATGGATTTTGTTGATGTAGCCAAGACCACATTTGCGGCTCGTGAGTTCACTGATGAGCCAGTACCGGACGACGTCTTGTATCGGATTTTCGATACGGCGCGCTTCGCTCCAAACGGAGGAAACCGTCAGGGCTGGAAAGTAGTAGCTGTTCGTGATCGTGAAACTAAAAAGGCTCTCGGCGAGTTGTGTTTGGGGCCGATGCGAGTAGCGGCTGCCCAAACTCGTGCGGGAGAGGTTTACTGGCAATCAGTAACTCCTTCATCGATAAATATCGCTGAAGCTGCCCTAGATGAATCGCTGCCGATTGCTATACCAATGTTTGAACATCTGGAGGATGTTCCAGTTGTTTGCATTATTGCTGTTGATTTAAAAGTTGTTGCTTCGATGGACCAATTCTTAGATCGTGTCGGAGTGGTTAGTGGGGCTTCGATTTATCCGATGGCTTGGAGCGCATTGATGGCAGCTCGAAACGAAGGGTTCGGTGGGACATTAACTACGTTGCTTGCCGCTCAAGAACCAGCGGTGCAGCAATTATTGGGACTTGAATCGCATGAAGCTGTTTCGGCCATGTTGACGATTGGTCGTCCACCTAAACAGCTATCGAAGCTTTCGAGAAAGCCGGTTGAAGAATTTGTTTTCATCGACCATGCAAAGGGAAAACCGCTGACCTCTTAAGATTTTCCGGACTCGCAAATATGGGGCAGTGCACAACGTCTGCTCGAAGTTACTGGTCTGTTAATCGGCGGCTTTATCCGCCAACGGTGGTTTCAATTAATCGGCTATCCACGATTGATGCGTTCCGTTTTGGGAGATGGTTCACGCGGTAATCCTCGTAGTCGGTGAACATTGAGAGCATTCTTGAGCGACTTAGGTAGTGATATATCAGCGCTTCATCCCATAGCTCGTCAGAAGGCCCGATAAGAGTGGCTACGGGAAAAGCGCGCCAGGTAATTTTAACGCCGGCCCGTTCGGCATATAGATCCGTCACTCCTTTTCTGTATTCCTCATAGCCCTGTGCTCCTGACATGTTGTCAACTCCGCCGCCTGGTTTTGTGGTGCCGGCTAGGCGAACCAGATTCAGCATGTCCGTTGGTTGTTCTGCGTCACGGTCGTTGATTTCGTTGACTCGCGGGTCTTTGAATAAGCCGGGTTGTTCAATTATTGGGTCCGCTGGTAGGGACGCGTTGAGGTGCAGTGGGTATCCCTCTGGTTTTTCGTTGACGCATTCAATTAATCGACTATTGACGAGGGCGCCAGACCGATATTTTAAAAGTTCTTGATAGTGGGAGTCAGTGATCATTTCGATAAAAGACCGTCGTGATCGATACTGAGGGACCAACAGGTAGTCCCAGTCTTCGCCTGTCGACGCGAAGAAACATGAGTTGACGTCGTTGAGATAGAGGGGAGAGTGTCCGGTCTCGAGGCGGTTCGCTATGGGTGGTACTCCTGCGATGTAGTGGCCGAAGTAACAGTCGCGTCCGCTGGTCGTTTCCAAACCTAGGTTCGGGTCGGCTACGTCACGAAACTTAAGCAAGTTGATCATCGCGACTGGCTCGTCGGGATCCCGGTCACGCATTGATTCAACAGCTTGGTCTGTTAATTCGACGTAGTTCATGTTCGGTTTCTTTCGTGAAGTTTTTGACCCAGTTTCTCTAGGTCAGTTCAAGGTTCATTGTTTAGGAACCAATATGTTTGGTCTTAAAGTAGCTGCCAAAGTTGCTTCCTGAATTTTCTATAAAAATTGCTCCCACTGGCCATCTTTTTTGTGTCGAACAGGAAATAGTGCTGCATGGCTTCTTTCCGGATTAACGAATTACAGTTGACGATCGCTGTTCTATTGACAGTTTGTGTTGTCGCCAGTGCATGTTCGAGCCAGGAGACAGCTAGCCCGCCGACTATCCAAACAACAGCCGCCGACACCCACACAGAAAACACATCCACCCCACCGACCACCCAAACAACAGCCGCCCACACCCATACAGAAAACACATCCACCCCACCGACCACCCAAACAACAGCCGCCTACACCCACACAGATCTTCAGGCAGGGTCTTATTTAGGCAATTATTCAATTTCTGATGTCGTATTTGGTACTCAGACAACAGTGACGGTGTCGGGCAACACGCGAACCATCATCACGAACGCTTTGCCAAATCATGAAACTGGATTATTCCCAAACTCAGGCAACCCGAATACCATCTCGGCTCAGTCAAACAGATACGAATACCCCACGAACCCCGCCTATAGGGGTGCCGCGGCTGAGGTGCATGTGCCAGGTGTGGCAGTAAACGGCGTCAAGTTTGAGCCGGGCACCGCAGAAACCGTGACTTGTGTGACCGGTGAGACCTACCGGGTTGAAGGGCTACAAGACACCTTCAATCTTGGTATGGACTTTAATAACGCACACGTGCAGCCAACTGGTGCGTACCACTATCACGGGTTATCTGACTTGCTCGCTGAGGTACACGATCACTCCGGGGCAGAACTGGTCCATGTCGGCTTCGCGGCGGACGGCTACTTGATCTACATATCAACTACTGACACTTATAAGCCGAGCTATCAACTTACGGCCTCTTTAAGAACGGGCAGCAATTGTCAGGTAAGCCTCGGCGGTGGGCAGGGCCCAAATAAGGTCGTAGGAGGCACAATCCCTGATGGTACTTATACGTCTGACTGGGAGTATCTTCCCGGATCTGGAGATCTAGATGAATGCAACGGAACGTTCATTGAAGATCAATACATTTATGTCATTACCAACGAGTTCCCCTACATCAGCCGTTGCTTGAACGGCGAATTCAGCGAGGCCCGGCCTTCAGGCCCCAATTCCCAGCGACCGCAAAGAGGCAGTTCAGAGCCAACGTTAGGTGAACCGAATTTAGCTTTGGCTGCGACGCAACTCGGCGTGACCGAAGAGCAGCTACGAGTAGCGTTGGGTCCCCCTCCCCCAGATATCGAAGCTGCAGCTTCTTCACTTGGGATCAGCCCGGGTGCCTTACGAGCTGCGTTAGCTAGCAGTCGCTAATTCCCTAGTTACCGAATGATGTCGTTTGTTTGTTGCGGCGGTTCTGGTTCGGTGTCACTACTAGCTGTCCTGATTCCACCTTGCGTCCCTAGATCTCCCCATTCGTTTGTTTCTACAGAACTGGGCTGAACAAGCCAATACAACAGAACCAAATTACCGAAGGGGACAAGACCAAGTAGGAGCCATGTTCCTTTTCGACCCATGTCATGCAGGCGACGCACTCCTAATGCGATCGACAACCACAAGTAGGCAATGAAATAAACAATCTCCGGTCCAATCTGATCGGTATCAAGATCCAAAATGGCAGCGAAGATACCCCCAAGAACAAAGAACACCAGAGGGTGGAGAAGAAATGGCCACCAATAGGCGGGGCGCGACGACCGACCCCGAAAATCTCCGAAACGTCGCCAAGATTCGACGTAATAATTTAAAATCTTCATTTCAAACCTCAAGAATCAGTTGACCAGACCTTAGGCCATGAGGTCAGACAAAATTTGACCCCGTGTCACTGAATAGTTTTGAACTCAGGTACTCGGGGCCAAATCTTTACTCTCCAATTTCAGAGCTATAGCGCCATCAACATTGTGACCGTAATCGCGATAGTCATAACGGCCCCGATAACACGGAACGCACCAAGAGGTGCTTTCGACCAATCTTGTCCTGTTGCTGAGTCTGCAAGTTCGGATGGCATGTCCTTTCGTAGTGCCTGGAACTGTGCCATTTGACTATCCGTACTGAGAAGTAGCAGAAGGTTCACACCGAGAATGGCGAAAACCATCATCGGGCGCTTGCCATCAAGATGATCAGCGCCAAAAACAATTGTGGCCACTAGCGCGCTTGAACTTAGAGAATAGTTTCGCCAGCTCGATCGCAGATTTGCTGCATTGCTTTCCACCATTGCATTGAAGTCAGAAAAATTCACGGTTCTCCTTAGGAATGTGTTGTAGAAAAACTAGACGACAGTTACCGACCATCCGACCATCCTTGAAAGTTCAACTCCGAAACAACTCGCCGCCGCTTTGTTTTGCCCACCTGATCTAGGCTCGCCAAGGAATTAGGAGTTGAATTTCATAAGGAACTCCGCGTTGCCTACCCACCGGCGAATCATTCTTCGCTGGGTTGACATTAGTGAAGGTGCAAAATGACAGTTCGTATCGAAAAGTCAGGGTCAGTCTGGACTGTCATTCATTCGCGTCCGGAAGCGCGCAACGCTATGGACAGCGACAGCGCAGAAGCGCTCTACCAGGCATTCCTTGAGTTCGAGAATGATGAGGGTGCGAACGTCGCAGTTTTTTGGGGTGAAGGCGGTGCATTTTGTGCGGGTTGGGACCTGAAGCAGGCGGCTTCGTTAGAAGAACCAAACCCTTTGTCTGATTTAGCAATTCCCGCAGACGGAGGAGACAACGGTGACGGAAGTGACATTCCGATGGGTGCCATGGGGCCAAGCCGTCTCGAACTCAATAAACCAGTAATAGCTGCAGTCGCTGGTCCCGCTGTAGCCGGCGGAATGGAATTAGCGCTTTGGTGTGATTTCCGGGTTATGGAGGAATCTGCTTATCTCGGTGTGTATTGCCGTCGTTGGGGAATTCCACTCATCGATGGCGGGACGGTGCGTCTACCCCGTCTAGTTGGTGAGGGAAGAGCTTTGGAACTCATATTGACGGGGCGGCAGGTGATGGCTGAGGAGTGCGAGCGTCTCGGCTTATGCGAATACGTGGTGCCTGACGGCCAAAGCCGAGACAAAGCTGAGGAGTTAGGTCATCAAATTGCGGCATTCCCGCAACTATGTCTTCAGGCCGATCGAAGATCAGTTAGAAAGCAACATGGGCTGTCTGTTAGAGATGCACTGACCCAAGAGTGGTACAACAGTCGCTCAGTGCTTGAAGCCGAAGGTATTGCCGGCGCAAACCGTTTCTCATCAGGTGAAGGACGTCACGGAGAGTTCGACCAATAATGAGGGCGGCTACAACTTCGGCCGGTCTTCGACCAGTGGGTACCCTTTGACTGAACAATCAGGTCGTGTCGAACGAATCGACGCCATAACTTTGGCGACCGCCAACATGCCAGCTTCATTGACATTTTATGAGGCCTTGGGTTTTGTCATCTCATTCGGAGATAGTTCTTCTTCGTTCATTACTTTGGAGTCAGGAAGCTGTTTTGTAAATCTTTGGGAGGTAGAAGTTTCCGCTCTGCCAGCGCGTTGGTGGGGTCGCACAATTTTTCATGTCGACAATGTGGACCTCGTATATCAGCGTGCAATAGCGGCTGGACTTTCCCCCGAAGATGAACCTAGAGATGCTCCTTGGGGGGAACGGTTCTTCGCGATTCAGGATCCATCAGGTCACGATCTAAGTTTCGCTAAGAAACTCAGAAATTAGAGCATTGAGGAAGTAAGTGGCCAACGAAGAATCAACAGATTCCGATCCTTTCAAAGATCCACGCTATGCAGGGTTTCCGTCTGGCTTCTTTGACAGAGTCGATCAATCACCTGATCAAACTTTTTACTCAGAACCGAGAATTGTCACGCATATTGACCCCGGGGCAATCACTGCCGTCGGTGCGTTCTACCAAGAACTCAATCTAGGAGAGAGTGTTTTAGACATCATGAGTTCTTGGGTAAGTCACTTCGTTGACGCTCCGAACAACTTGGTCGCACTCGGAATGAACGCAACCGAACTCGCGGAAAATAAACAAGCGACTTCTTGGGTCCAACATGATTTAAACCTCGATCCGAAGCTCCCTTTCGAAAACGAAAGTTTTGACAGTGTTGTCTGTTGCGTATCCATTGATTACTTGATTCGCCCGCTTGAAGTTTTCGATGAAATCCATCGATGCTTGAAGAGCGGCGGAGTTTTCGCAAACACTTTTTCCAATCGGTGCTTCCCAACCAAAGCAATACGAGGCTGGAGTCAGACTGACGATCGCGGTCATGTGTCCATTGTTGGGGAGTACTACCGGCTGACCGGGCCATGGAACAACGTTCACGCCGAGCTTAGAACTTCGCCTTCTGTTCCGGGGGATCCGTTATTCGCCGTTTGGGGTTTCAAAAAATAGGACGCACGGGCCTAAGAGTTGTCGCACATCTCTTACCTAAGAAGGTCAAACGGTGGGTCAGCATGCACAGCTATCGTTAGTCCACCAGAAATAGGGGGTCACTTTGTCCGGAGAAGAGGCGAAGGAGTTAGTTCGGCACATCATGGAAGATGGCTTCAACAAGCAGGACTTGTCAGTCGTCGAAGCCTCATTCACAAATGACTATGTGCGTCACGGGTACGGCGGCCCATCGGCTGGTTCTCTCGCCGAACACATCGAATCGCTTAAGGCATACCACTCGTCACTAACAGATGCCCGATTCGAAATTCAGCAAATGGTTAGTGATGGATCGTCGGTAGCGGTGAGATACATATTGAGGGGTACCCACACCGGAACGTTCATGGGAGTACCTGCCTCAGGCAATGAAGTTGAGCGCCACGCAGTGGCAATCTTCACCATCGTTGAAGGAAAAGTGACCGAAGGTCACATAGTGAGTGATAGTGGCGGTTTATTAGAACAACTCTCTAAATAGCTCGTCGTTTATCCGAGCAATAACTTTTCGATTTGCGCACCTTGTTCTTCTGCTTCTTGAGGGTCGATTGCCCACATAGGCGGTTTCACGCACACTGAACTTGCATGTTGAGCAATGTTCTCAATTTCTTCACCGACCTCATCTCGAGTTCCGCAAACTGCAAATGTTTTTGCGGCCTCCACAGGGACCATGTCAAGACAGCTTTCTAAGGGCAGCGATCGACGCGCTTCAACCAAGGTGTCGAACAAGGCTCCGAAGCCGTGAGCTTCAAAATAGGATCGATAGCTAGGGATTGACGCATAGAAAGCGACATTGCCTCGAGCTCGTCGAGCTGCAACTAGCGGGTCTGAGTCAATCGAAGCTGTCAACCACAGTTGTATTTGTAGTTCGTTTGGATCGCGTCCAGATTTAGCTGCACCGCGTCGAAGTGCAGGCAATGCTCGTTCCTCTAACCACCATCGCGACCATATTGAATGCCCTATGAAACCATCTGCTGTTTCGCCCGCTAGTTCACACAATTTTTCACGGAGCGAAGCAATCCAGATAGGTATTGGTCGCACGTTGGAACCAAAATTGGGATGCAGGCCCTCAAACGACAATTGGTAGTGCTCACCTTCGTAATCGGGAATTGATGGAGCCTCGTTTACTGCTGCGTTGAAGACAAGTCGAAGAATTTCGATTACTTCGCGGGTTCGGCCAATCGGAGGACCAAAATCTTGACCAAAATAATCCTCGGTCCACGTCTGCGGTGCCGTACCTAACCCGAGGGTGAATCTTCCGTTGCTAATTTGATCAAGTTCAAGGGCGGCACAAGCTGTTTCGAAGGGTGAACGAACAAATGCCATCGCTATGCCAGTTTCTAATTCCAGCGACGTGGTGGAGGCCGCCGCCACTGCCAAACTGGCCCACGGCGGTCCATACACCTGGTTACCAATAATCCCCGTATAGCCGCGTTGTTCTAGGTCTCTACTTCGAGAAGCGATCGTAGAGGCATCACCTCGGCCGATTGGGGCCCAGCAATTCAACATGAATTGGGTTCTTTAGTCACGAAGCAACATTGGGTCTGGTGAATGGCTATTTGCAAATTGGGATCACCGACGTCCACGAATTAGACGACCGGGACGCGCTCCTGTGAATTCGTCGTCTTTCCTAACGATTTCACCAGCAACAATGGTTGCTTTATACCCAGTTGACTCCTGTAAGAGTCGAGGCGCACCGGTAGGAAGGTCATAAGCCATTTCCGGAGCAAACAGTGCCAGATTGTCATAGTCGATGACGTTTATGTCAGCCCGTTTTCCGACTTCAAGAGTGCCTCGATCCCCCAACAACCCGTAAATCTCCGCTGTGTCATGTGTCATTAACTTCACCGCATCTTTAATTTTCATCTTGGGGCCATTGGTTCGATCACGAGTCCAATGGCTCAACATAAAGGTAGATGTGGATGCGTCGCAGATGAGGCGGCAATGTGCACCGCCGTCAGAGAGACTCCAGAAAGCTCCATGATGGTTCAGGCGTTCATAGGTTGGGTCGAGGGTGTGTTCAGCGAAGTCTGCAAGAGGGAAGAAAATTAATCCTCTTCCATCATTAGCTAGGAGAACGTCGTATGCGTATTCATATGGGTCCCTATTCTCTTTTTCGGCGCGAGCTCCGATCGAATCTTCGGGCTTAGGCTCATAATCGGGATTACCCAACAACGGATACATCTTGTGAAAACCGTGGGCCACATCGTGGTTGAAACGCCCGGTGTATCCAGTCGTTTCGCTCAAGATCTGTTGTTTCACCGCTTCTTTGGAGAGTTCCTTCACGAGTTGGGCATGTTGATGCGTCGCTGCTAATTCCAAATACGTGGGATGCATCTTGAACGGGTGTAATGATGTTTCGAGTCCAAACAGCAGTCCCGCCGGGCGGCCAGCTACCTGCGCTATTACCTTGCCATTACCTTCGATGGGGGCTGATGACAGTTCAAGAAGATCACGCCATTGTTGCGGGTGGTTGTCTGCTTGATTGAGGGCATATGTGACAGTTAGCCCGTATTCGCTAGCTAATTCACGCATCCAGTCGATATCGGAACCGAAGTTGCCTTCAAGACCTCCGAGCCCGATATCTGACGCGACCTCTACAACTCCTCCACCGGCTTCGGCTACGGCTTGGCCCATTGCTATGAGTTCATCAGCTCCAGCAAAGGTCCCGGGTACAGGCTCACCATCAAGGGCTCGATGCAACATTGTTCGAGAGGAGGTGAATCCGAGCGCTCCGGCTTCGATTCCCTCTTGGACAATCTTTGCCATAGCTACTAAATCGTCTGGCGTTGGGTCCTCATTTCGAGCGCCTCTTTCACCCATGACATATGCCCGCACCGACCCGTGAGGCACTTGCGTCGCGATGTCCATGACTCTTGGCATTTTCTCCAAGGCATCTAAATATTCCGGGAATGTTTCCCAGCTCCAATCGATACCTTCAGACAGCGCAGCTCCTGGAATATCTTCGACGCCTTCCATAAGTTGGATGAGCCAGTCATGGCTGTCTGGTCGAGCGGGTGCAAACCCAACACCACAGTTACCAAACACGGTCGTAGTAACTCCGTGGAAAGATGAGGGACTCATATCGGGATCCCAGGTGGCTTGGCCGTCATAGTGAGTGTGCACATCAACGAATCCTGGCGTCACTAAATGATCGCTGGCATCAATTTCCGTTTGGCCTTGGCCCACACCAGTCCCTATGGCTGAAATAAGGCCGTTATCGATAGCTATATCAACTTCTTGAGCTTCGTTTCCAGTGCCATCTATGACTTTGCCAGATCTGATTACGATGTCATGCATTGAGTTCCCCTCTCACTCATTCTGGATTCTATTGAATGCAGCCGAAGACTTCTTGGCGACGGGTGCTTACATGAGATCTAGAGTTATGGCGTGGCCGTCTTAGATGCTTCTTTAATTGAAACGTTTAATCAGAATGGGTTTGTTGTTGTTGAAGACTTCTTCAAAGATAACGAGCTCGATCTTTTCGGCTCGATTGTCGATGGTGCAGTCAGAGACCGAGTTGGTTCTGACAAACGTCCAATCGCCGAAAAGTCTTTGTATGAACAGAGTTTTCAACAATGCATGAATCTCTGGGAAGATCATGACGATCTCAAACAACTGACCTTTAGCCAGAAGCTTGGGGAGACCGCAGCTTTGTTACTAGGTGCGGAAACATTACGCATTTGGCATGACCAGGCCCTTTATAAGGAACCCGGGGGTCGCGAAACCGACCCTCACCAGGATTGGCCGCTTTGGCCTATGGGGCCAGCTCGCCAAATTACGGCATGGATTCCCTTTGACGGATCAACATTGCGGGGCGGGGCGATGGGTTATTCGCCCGGTTCTCATCGTCTGGGCTTGGCCAAGTTCTCTGACATCACCCGGGAGTTACGTGAACATCCATACCCATATTTTGATCATTCCGAAATGGAGGATATTTCTTGGGTGGAAGCACCTCGCGGGTCAGTGGTCTTTCACCACTCTTTGACCGTTCACCAGGCAAGAGCCAACACGACCGAGGCCACTCGGCGGGTTTACTGCGTCATCTATTTCGAAGACGGCTGCACACGTTCGCTTCCTCACTGGCATCAAAGTTTGGACCGACAAGGGATTGAAGATGGCCAGCAAATCCAAGGGCCCGTAACCCCTGTCGCTTGGCCTCGACCAACCAACGACTTACCTGAATCACCGTCGGGAATGGGTAGCCCTCCTCAAACAGGATTCCGTTACTAACGTTCAGCTCATCGCGCGCATGTAAGTACCGATATCGAAATAGTCGCGCCAGTAAGAAATTTTCCCACCCCGCATCTCAAACACACCGGTGCACGGTAAATCAACTGCTTTGTCTCCCGCTTGGGTCCGGTCGAGCCGTTCAGCTATAACCACGTCACCATTCGAAGCGATGTTCAATAGATCCCACTGAGTTCCCGTCCATGGGGCAGTGAACTCACTAATCATTTCCCTCACGTTAGACCGGCCCGAAACAGGTCCCGTTGGCATGTTGTGATAAGTACCGTCTTCAGTGAAATATGAGGCAAGTTCGTCTGGGTCAAGGCGAGACCAAGCTGCTACAAACTCTCGAATGATCTCTTCGTTTGATTGGTCGCTCATGACTCCTCGTCGGGTTGACCTCAGGTATTAAGCCTTGGGGTGGGACGCCACCGGACCTTCAATAGTTCTCTTTGCAGCTAATGGATATGACGCTAGCTAATAACTGAGGCTAATGCTTTGCTTCAACCACGTTCCTCTTTGTTTGGGGGAAGGCCATTCGGTAAACCTATGATCGAAGTTCTACTGACTAAGGAATCTCACATGTACCTTGAACTCTCTGCCGACGAACTTTTGACAACTACTCGTGCTGTCAGGAAACGGTTGGACCTGAACCGTCCGGTGGAACGATCGTTGCTGATCGAATGCACTGACATTGCCTTTCAGTCGCCAACTGGGTCAAACGCTCAAGGGTGGCACTTTCTGTTTGTCGAAGATGCTGAAAAGAAAAGACAATTAGCAGACCTTTACGGCCAGGGATTCGACCCGTACGTGGATGGTCCACCGCGCGAATACGCACCCGGAGACATCCGGGCAGAACGCGCTGAGTTTGTGAGAGGTTCCGCCAAACATCTGAGGGAAGTCTTTCACGAAGTCCCCGTGCTGTTGATTCCATTGATGATGGGGCGTCCCGAAGGGGAGGATGCTTTCGGTCAAGCATCAATGTGGGGCTCCATAATTCCAGCCGTTTGGAGTTTCATGCTTGCCGCTCGTGAGCGGGGTCTTGGCAGTGCTTGGACTACCCTCCATCTTCCCTTTGAGAAAGAAGCAGCTCAGGTTTTAGGTGTTGACTACGACGAGTGGACGCAGGTTGGTTTGTTCCCAGTTGCTCACACAATCGGCACTGACTTTAAGAAAGCTCCACGTCTAGACACGGCAGAACTTGTAAGTTTCGACACCTTCGGAGAGCGGTAACAGTTCACCCTCGGTAGGTCATATGTTGATTTGGTTTAGGAGATGGCTGGCACATGAGAGACCTTGAGTTACTAGCGGGACGCGTTAGTCGTGAAGGCGAAGAAATCTATTGGGAACTGATTCGCGATGCCGAAGAAGGGAAGTCCGACAATCGTCCAGTAGTCGTTTTGTCTCATGGAGCTGGCGGCTCGCATGCTGTCTGGTATCAGCAGGTCCCACAGATCGGGGAGAGATACCGGGTGGTGACATGGGATAGTCGTGGTTTTGGCAACTCAACCAACAACACCGGCCAGCTAGCACCCCAGAGTGCTGCCAATGATCTGGCAGCAATACTGGATGAACTCGAAATTTCCGAAGCACACCTAGTGGGTCAATCCATGGGCGGTTGGAACGTTTCGGCTTTTATCACGCTATTTAGCGACCGGGTCTTATCCGTTACCTATGCCGACACAGTGGGAGGCCTTTGGACCGACGATCTTCGTGGGGCATATAACGAATTTCGCGCAGCGGGCGGGCTGCAAGGAACTCGGGAACTCCCACTAGTGGGTGGACATTCTGCGCTATGGACTGCTGGCGCTGATCGCGACGTCGCACACGCTTTTCTTTACCAGGCTCTCGGTTCATTTCATTCACCACCCCTTGATCGCCTTGCTGAAGTTCTTGAATTCACCATTGATCACTCAGATCTCGACGACCTCAATATTCCGGTTCTTTTTATTGCCGGGGAATACGATCAAATCTTTCCTGCGTCCATGCTGCGTGACTCCGCCGATCGCATTAGCGAAGTTAAGTTCGTCGAAATCCCTGACGCTGGACACAGCCCTTATTTTGAGCAGCCCGAGGCTTGGAATCTCGCATTGCTTGAATTTCTTGCTGCGATTAACTGAGGCTCTCCCCGTGACAGCGAGAGAGTTTCACCTCTACGCGGCTAGGCACTTGCAACCTTTATTAGAGAACTACGACCTTGTCGAAGTGACCGAGAGTTGGTGTGTCACTAACCGTGAATAGAGACCTTCTTCTCTGATCAAGCTGTCATGATCCCCTGTTTGAACCACTTCACCAGCATCCATCACGACAATCTGTGAAGCGTTGCGAACTGTTGAGAGTCGGTGAGCAATAATCAGCGTGGTGCGGCCGTGCATTAGTTGTTGCAACGCGTTGTGAACAGATGCTTCGTTGACTGCGTCCAGATGTGAGGTGGCTTCGTCCAGAACCAGAACTGGAGCGTCTTTTAGAAATGCGCGGGCGATGGAAACACGCTGGCGCTGGCCACCCGATAAGCGCACGCCACGTTCGCCAACCATCGTTTGAAGACCATCAGGTAGGTTTGCAACAAACTCAGTCAGAGACGCTTGATCTATGGCCGTTCGGACTTCAGCATCTGTGGCGTCAGGGCGTGCCATGAGAATGTTATGAGCCAAGGTGTCGTTGAAGAGATAGGTTTCCTGGCTCACCATGGCTACGTGGGCTCGAAGATCATCTAAATCAAGATTGCGAAGGTTTTCTCCAGATAGCGAAATATTTCCTTCGTCAACGTCCCAAAAGCGCAAGATCAGTTGCGCTGCCGTTGTTTTCCCAGCTCCTGATGGTCCAACTATGGCGACTGTGCTTCCAGTTTTTATTTTGAATGACACTCCACGGAGAACCTGCGTGTCCGTGCCTGGATAACTAAACCCAACATTGTTAAACGTGACGGCGTCCTCAGCGTTAGTCGATGCGATCCGAGCAGGGGAAGCCGGTGATTGAACCATTACTGGTTCGTTATGAACCTGGCGCAATCGACGTGAAGCACCGAGCGTGTCCGCGAGTTGCCGTCCTACATGAGCAATTTCTGAGACTGGTAAGAAGCATGCGAGTGCAAGAAGCGTGAGAAGGGGAAGTGTGGTGGGAGTTAGGTTGCCTCCAGATACGAGACCTGCTCCAGTGATAACTACGGCTAGGCCTCCTAAACCAGTTGCTATTTCTAACAGTGCTGTCTGGCGAGACAGATCACTATAAAAGGGCAGACGTGCATCGATATGTCGTTGCACTCGCTGCAGGAAAGATTGCGATCTTCTATCGGCCTGCTGGAACGCCAGAACTTCGCCGAGGCCTTGCACTGTGTCGACGACAAATGCGTTCAAGTCACCGAGAGCTTCTCTGTCTTCTGAACCAAGAATGTCGAGACGTTTTCTCAACAAGAACGGACTTACGATAACGACCGCCAAAAATGGGATTAGTGCTATGGCCATTTGCCATCCCAACACGATCAAGGTGATGAGTACGGTCGATGGAACCAGTAATGCCACGAATGCCGGTGCAACCGTGTGGGCAAAGAAATATTCAACCATTTCAACATCATGGGTCGCCATCGCAACCATGTCTCCCGTGCGTCGACGAACTAGATAAGCGGGAGCGAGTTGATCCAATTTTGTATAGAGGCCAACTCTCATTTCTGCGAGCATTCGAAAGGCCATGTCATGAGCGATCCACGATTCCAACCAGTGCAGAATGCCCGCGAGTGGAGCAATAATTACTAATGCGGTAACGAGGCCGCCGAATGATTCTCCGCGTTTTACTGCGGCCACTATTAGAGCGCTAAGCACTCCTACCCCTATGAGCGCGGCTACTCGTGTTACTCCAAATACGAACGTCGCTATCAACTTCGCGCGCCATGGGCGGACTTCGGAGAAAAGCCATTTCACGGCACCAGCCCAGCCAAGACCGCTCGCGGCAACAATCTCGTTATCCGCAGGTACCATGATTTCTCGATCGAAGCTGTAATGGTCGTCATTAACTTGTGAGTTCTTCGGTGCAGGCCCAGCGGCACGTTCGTCAGATAGCTGTCCAGCCATTAGGTCGTAGTAGCGCTCACCGCGCTCCATCAGTTCAGAGTGAGTTCCTGATTCCACGACATCGCCTGTCTCAAGTACCAAGATGCGGTCAGCCCCGATAACGCTCGAGAGCCGGTGCGCGAAGATCAGTGTTGTGCGGCCAACCATAAGCCTGTCTAACGCTTCTTGGATTAGGGCTTCGTTTTCGGCATCAACCGAAGACAGCGCTTCATCAAGCACCAGAATCGGCGCGTCTTTCAAAAGGGCTCGTGCTATGGCTATGCGTTGGCGTTGACCTCCCGACAAACGAATGCCACGTTCCCCAATGACAGTGTCATAGCCATTGGGCAAATTCATGATGAACGAATGCGCATTGGCATCTACTGCAGCTTGTTGGACAGCTTCCATGCCCGCTTCAGGGTCACCGAAACGGATATTTTCGAGAACTGTGCCATGGAAGAGAAAGGTGTCTTGAGAGACAACAGCAATAGCTCCATAGCGATCTTCCGCCGAAAGATCTTGCAGGTCATGCCCGCCCAGCGCTACACAACCGTTGCTTGGGTCATAAAAACGCAACAGCAGTTTGGCAACGGTACTTTTCCCAGCACCACTCGATCCAACCACCCCAACTCTTTCACCCGGGTCAACAGTGATGTTGAGTCCGTTAAGAGTCGCTTCTCGTGCAGAAGGGTAATGGAACGTTACGTTTTGAAACGAGATCCGCGGTTCTAGTTGTTGTTCCAGAACCACAGGTTCAACTGGTTCCTTAACACGCGGCTCGGTATCAAAAACCTTGAATATGCCCTGTGCGGCGGATAGCCCCATCATGCCGTTGTGAAGTAACGCCCGAAGATCACGCTGTGGACGGAACACTTCGATTCCCGCCATCAAGATGATCAGGAGCGTCGTCATTTCCATGTCGTCAGCCCGAACCCGGTAAGCGCCCAGTGTCAGTGCCACTGCTGCACCAAGAGCCAGACCGGTATCGGTGATCCCACGTGTCAGAGAATTAGTCGCCAGCACCCACATCGTGCTCTTAAACACTTGATGTGCGCGTCGTGCAAGTGTCTGTCCTCGGGCTTCGCTTTGACCAAACGCTTTCAGTGTCCCAAGACCTTGAAGTGAATCTAAGAAATCTGCTGCGAATCGACTGTAGGCCTCTTGCCGTTCCAGACTCCGGGCTGCGTCCCATCGATGGAAAACCGCTGGGGCCATCAAAGTAATGAGCGCAAATCCAGTGAGTACTCCAGCAACCGGAAGGTCGAGAGGCGCCAATATTCCAAAAATCACCAGGGGCGTAACAGCTGCGACAATAAGTTGCGGCAAGTATTCGCCGAACCACACTTCTAGTTGCTCGACTCCTTCAACTAGGGACAGCAAGATTTCTCCAGTTCGCACATCTCCAAAATGGGCCGGGCCCAATTGGAGAACGTGCTCATGGAGTTGAGCGCGAAGTTTTAGCTGCACCTTTGCCGCTGTGTGGTGAGCAAGCATTTTGCGCCAGTGTTCTAAAAAGCCGCGGACAACCATGACTATGGCGACTAACACGACCGGGACTACCAGTTCACCCAGCAGTTCCCCTCGAAAGACTTTAGCTAAGAGCCAGCCCAACAAACCCAGGCGTGCGATGCCACTTATTGAAGCTAAGACACCAATAACCACAGCTTGGGCGATGGCGACGCGTGTTCCTTTAGTAAAGGCCCAAAGTCTTCTATCAAAAAACATGCGAGTGCTGGTTCTGGAACACGTAGCTCCTCATGAGCTCTAAATTAGCTATTTAGCTTGTCTTGTGACGTTAGCTATATCTAAGCCGGTTATGTCTGAGGTTTATAGCGATTTTGCGCGGACCACCCGATGAACAGATAACTCGGGCGGGCATCGGGATGACAGACTAAAGATATGAGTGAACTGCTTGACCGCCATCATCGTGTCATGGGCGACCACGCACCTCTTTTTTATGAGGAGCCGCTGATTTTGTGCAGCGGCGAAGGGGTGTGGTTAAAAAACTTAAATGGCGATCGTTATCTGGATCTATACAACAACGTTCCCTGCGTTGGCCATGCAAATCCCAGGGTTGTCGAGAACTTGGCAGAACAAGCCGCAACGCTCAATATCCACAGCCGCTATTTACACGAAGGTGTCGTCACTTACGTTGAGCGTTTGGTCGGGCTACATCACGATGGGATCGAGTCAGCAATTTTGGGGTGCAGCGGTACTGAATCGACCGAAATGGCGATCACTCTCGCTCGCACCGTAACGGGCAGACGGGGAATCATTTGTACTGACGCCACCTATCACGGAAATTCTTCCCTTGTTAGCCGACTATCCGGTTTACCTGTGGGAGTGGAGCGAAGCGGGGTGAAATCTATTTCAACACCACAATTGTTTCGACCGATTGCTGACGGATTGTCCGAAGCTGAACTTCTACAAAAACATCTAGACCAGTTAGAGGCCACAATTGGTTCATTCGCCGACGAAGGCGGTTTTGCGGGAATGATGTTGTGTTCAATACTCGCGAACGAAGGGCTGCCAACTCCTCCGGCAAGATGGTTTGCTGAGGCCACAGCAATGGTGAAAGACGCCGGGGGTTTGATAATTGCTGATGAAGTTCAGGCGGGTTTCGCTCGCAGCGGTTCATGGTGGGGTTATGAAGTAAGCGACTTCACTCCTGATGTTGTCTGTATGGGGAAACCCATGGGTAACGGTTTCCCTGTTTCGGCGATGGCTGCTAGTCATGAGATGGTCACTAAATTCAGGGAGACACACCGCTACTTCAACACGTTTGCTTCTTCACCTCTTCAAGCAGCGGCGGGTTCAGCAGTGCTCGACGAAATTATTGATAGGGATTTAGTGCACCAGGTATCAGATGTTGGTGCCCGTTTAATGACTGCTCTCACTGAACTTCAAAGAGAGCACCCGCAAATGGGCGACGTTCGAGGTCGCGGATTATTTATCGGAATTGACTGGGTCATTCCCGACACCACTAACCCTGATGTTGTTGGTGCTCAAAGAATGGTCGAATCTTTGAAGTCACGATTCGTTCTTCTAGGTAAAGCCGGACAACACGGCAACGTCCTCAAGATTCGTCCTCCGTTGGTGTTCGAACACAAACATGCAGAACTTTTCCTTGAAGCCTTTAAGGACTGTGTCATTGATTCCTAAAGAGGAGGAATTCTTACAAGCTGCAACGGTCGCTTGCGTTTCTTGGAACCTCAACCCAGCAGAGATAGAGGTTTTGTCCCACACCGAGAATGTGGTGTGTCGAATCAAGTTGAGCCCAACCGAACAAGTGGTCATGCGTCTACATCGGCCTGGGTATAACGACTTAGCAGAATTGAACTCTGAGGTTCAGTGGGTTGAGTCGCTAGCTAATGCTGGGTTGCCGGTTCCGACAGCACTCCCAACAGAGACTGGCGATTATTACTGCTCCGTCAAAATTGGTGATGCGGCCAAGAACGAAGAACGTTTTGTCGGTGTAATCGAATGGGTTGACGGTGCGCCATTGGGTACACCGCTGGCAAACACGTCACAGGATGTAGTCCCTCATTTCAAAACAATCGGGGCACTTGCTGCCCGCATCCGGTGTCATTCGAACCAGTGGGACCATCCTGAGGGGTTTAAGAGACGCAGATGGGATATTGACGGACTGCTCGGCGATGCCCCTTTATGGGGGCGTTTTTGGGAAGCCGAACCATTGACAGACAAACAAAAGATGCTTTTTGGTGCCGCTCGAGAAGTATTGCGGGATCGGTTAAGCGTTCTTTCAACCGGTAGCGATCGGTTCGGTCTGATTCATGCGGATCTACATCTCGGGAATATCATGCGTGACAACCACGATTTAACAATCATCGACTTCGATGACGCTGGGCATGGCTGGTTCGCCCATGAGGCCGCAGTTGCTCTCCACCCCGGCATTGGTGAACCATGGTTTTCTCGCGCACGGGAAGCTTTTCTTGAGGGATATTGCTCAATCTATGAAATGGATAATGAGGAAATAGATTCGATTGATACTTTCCTGGTCGTGCGAAGCTTGATGATCGTTGGATGGTTAGACGCTCGACCAGAATTACCCGCGTACGAGTACTTCCCCACTGTGATCGAGGCCGCAGAACAAGCAGTCGAAAATCTGATCTTGGACTTATGACTTCTATTCGGCCACTTGTTTGTCTGTTCGCTTTCTTACTCCTCACGGCATGCGACGGAAATAACCCGATTGCAACAGATGCGACAGATCAAGTCACAGAAGAGACGCCGACTACATCTTCGAATGACAAGGCAGCGAGGATCGAAATCTCTGCTCCTTCATCATCAGTTAAAAGCACAGCGATGACTACTACCTCAGTTTCTGAGCCACAGCTACTCGAATATGAAATGACAAAAATTCCCGAAAGTTTCGCAGAAGTCACGGCAGCGGTAGAAAATTTCGTTTCCAACAAAAACTTGAACGGCGCCGGGCTGATTGTCGTTGATCGTGATCACGGCGTTCGATACCACAACCACTGGGGCGAATTCTCCAGTGATCGAATCTCTCTCATCGCTTCTACAAGCAAAGTGGTCAGTGCAGGGGTTCTGGTGCACCTGCACGACCGAGGACTACTGGACCTTGAGGCACCGATCAGCGATGTGGTCAATTATGCAGGCCGCCTGGGCAACATCACATCAGCGCAATTGCTCTCCGGAAGCTCAGGGATTCCCGGGCTTCGAGCTGACGATGCTCTATATATTTGTATGTTTCTTCCTACTACTTCGCTACAGAAATGCGCGAGCGACGGGCTTTCAATTGCAGCGTCTGATCCAAGAACCGTTTCCCCAGACTCTCAATTCCGGTACGGGGGGATCTCGTGGCAGATTGCTGGCGCCGTGGCTGAGGTGGCATCAGGCAAGAGTTGGTCTGAGTTAATCCACGAAATATACGTTGAGCCATGTGGTCTCAAATCTTTTGGTTATACCAGCCCATGGATTCCGCTTCGCGCGATCAGTGGGGATTACCCCGACTGGGATGGTGATCTGTCGTTGTTGCCACCAACCGATAATCCACACATTGGGGGCGGTGCTTATGCAACAACTGGTGACTACGGGAAACTTCTCTCTATGCATCTCAATTACGGAAAGTGCAACGGTCAACAAGTGTTATCGGGAGAGGGCGTCGAGATAATGCAACAAAACCGATCCGGTGAAATGTATAGATCACCTATTGGTTATGGGTTGGGCTGGTGGACAAAAGAAATTGTTAATTATGGTGGGGCAGCGCCGCAAGCTTCTCGCGATCCAGGTCCCAGGCGTTTGAGAGATCCTGGTCTTTACGGCTCGACTGCGTGGATCCAACCGGACGATGGATTTGGCGTCTATCTAATTGTGGAAAGTACCTCGGATATAGGGAATCAACTCGCCGAACAGTTATATCCACTGATCGAGTCCGCTGTTGTTGCATCCAACGATTGACTCTGCTTGCTATTGAGTGCTGAACCCAGCTCGAAGAAGTCCTTCTCGTTCAGCTGCTCGGACTGCGTCACCGGGTTCACTGAGGCGGGTGAGGGTGACCCCGTTAATAGTCGCTGTGCACTCATAATCATGTGGATAGGGACCTACTGGTGATCCGGCGTCAGTTCCAACGTCGAAGGTTTCACCACTCATCGAAAACCCTATGGGGACGGTCCGGTCAAGGCGTTCGTGAGCTATAGCCCTGCCGTCGACCGTGAGAACTAATTCTCCTCCTTTGCCAAATCCACCGTCATAATCGAAGATTGCTTCAACCCGGTGCACGCCTGAACTAAGCGCAACTCCGGTCAAGGTAGTGATCTCGTGACCGAAGCAGTTGTAGGTGAAGTTGGGAGTTCCATTGTCAAGCCACATTGACCAGCCCGACATGTTGCCACCCTGGCATGCAATCACTCCCTTGTCTTTGTCTCTGGTTTCTATGTCTCCGGTGATACGCCAGGAGCAATTTTTGAGACGAACAACAACACTTTCGGGCATTCTCACGTGAGCAGTGGTGTACGTCATGCTTCGCGAGCCACCGAGAGCGTGTGGTACTCCAAGTTCACCGCCTCTTCTAGACCCCGCGTCTCGTAGTGGGTAGACACCAAATCGCTTCGCTTCAGAATCGAACAGGTTTACGAGCTGTTGGAGGAGGTCGGGATGTTCGTCAGCTAGATCAATTGATTGTGAGAAGTCATTTTTAATGTCATAGAGCTCCCACTGTTCTTGTGGACCATCGAATTCAAACCCTTGCATGCGTATCCATGGGACTCGACCGTGGAAGCAGGACGCGATCCAACCATCGTTGTACATGGCTCGGTTACCCAGAATTTCAAAATATTGAGCAGTTCGGTTACTGGGTCCATCGTTGGCATATGAATACCCCATGGGAATCCCGTCCAAAGGCATTTGAGCTATTCCGTTCACGGTGTCTGGGGTGGTGATGCCTGCCGCTTCAAGAATTGTTGGGGCGATATCGACTACGTGATGGAACTGTGATCGCAGCCCGCCCTTATCGTCTATGTGGCCTGGCCATTCAACGGCAAGGCCATTTCGTGTGCCCCCAAAATGCGAGGCAACTTGTTTCATCCATTGAAATGGAGAATCAAGCGCCCAGGCCCAGCCAACGTTGAAATGGTTCTCACATTTTGCAGTTCCGAAGTCATCAATATGTTCGAGAAGCCATTCGGGGTCTTCGTGCACACCATTTTGGAACGATGGGGCGCTCCACGCTCCGTGGATAGTGCCTTCAGCAGAAGCTCCGTTGTCGCCGGAGAGATATATAACAAGAGTGTCTCTCTCTTGGGCTCTGGCCGCGTCGATGACGCGTCCAATGTGGTGGTCTGTGTGGGCGAGGAAACCGGCGAAGCATTCCATCAGCCGGGCAGCGACAGGTCGATAGCGTTCTGGGTATTCATCCCATGCAGGGATTTCGTCCGGACGTGCTGTGAGGTTCGTATTTTCTGGGATGACGCCGAGCTGAAGTTGTCGAGCGAAGATTTCCTTTCTTAAGTCGTCCCATCCAGCATCAAATTTGCCACGGTACTTTTCGATCCAATCGGGCGGCGCATGGTGGGGAGCATGGACTGCTGGGGTAGAGAAGTAACAGAACCAGGGTCGATCAGGCGCCGAGACCCTATGGCGTTCCATCCAATTGATCGCTTGATCAGCCAGATCTTCAGTGAGGTGGTAGTCGGGTCGGTTGATGTGGGGCGAGATTGGGGTGGTCTGGTCATAGGCAGCTGGTTCCCAATGCGATGCCTCGGCTCCAATGATCCCGTAGAAACGATCAAAACCCATGCCGGTTGGCCAACGGTCGTATGGTCCTGCTGGTCCCTGTTCCCATGATGGAGTTAAGTGCCATTTGCCAAAGCATGAAGTTCCATAGCCTGACATTTGAAGTATTTGGGCCACAGTCGCAGCTTCAGCAGGTATCTGGGAGTCATATCCAGGAAAGGAGTTAGCGATTTCAGTAATCCCTCCCATATGAACACTGTGGTGTTGTCTCCCTGTCAGCAAAGCTGCTCGAGTGGGTGAACAAAGAGCTGTTGTGTGAAATTGGTTATACAGAAGACCGTTATTAGCGACGCTTTGAAATCCCGGTGATTCGACTGGTCCACCGAATGATGAAAATGAACCGAACCCGACATCATCCAACATAACCAGCAAAATGTTGGGTGCCTTTTCTGGCACTGAGGGCGCTTCAAGACGTCTAGCTTCTGAGCCTTCAAGGAGTCGATCAATCCGTCCACTAAAGGGAGGTGTCGCTTTCGGCAAATTGTCTGTCATTGGAACCCTGGGTGGTCGATTGCCTGCAAGGCACTCGTTGCTGCGACTAGGTCACCTTCCAGCACCATATCCCCAGAGTTTATGGCTGACCGTAAGTCAGCTGATCCTGTGAGAATCTGGTTCCAGATTGCTCTGCTACCTGATAGGACCGCATCGCCATCTTGCCCATCGGTCGGGCACGCCACGTGGTTTCGAAAATGAATACCTGTTCGTTCATCGTCGAGTTCAACTGTGAGGTGAACAGCAATTCCGTTTAAACAGTCGGGATCGACTAACACTCTAAGTACGGACACTGCGGTGTCTGTCGACCACCTCTCAACTTGTCGTCGGCTAAAGCGGTGGGTGTTGAGCCTGGCGCCGTCAACTTCGCCTTCTAGTTCCAATGCCCGACTTATGCACCAGTTGCGAAGATTGGATGATGTTGTGTGTTGGGCTGCAGTACGAAGAGCTCTGGCGAGCAACTCTCGATCAGTTTCTGTGGCCCCTTCGCAGCGAACAAGACGACCTGCTAGCGAAATAGCCCAACGAAGGTCATTTTGAGATCCTTTTAAGGCCTCGATGCACATATTTCGAACCCGATCCGGGCCTCCCATGGCAGAAACCATTCGTTCCGCTTCTTCAGCAGTGTCTAACGGCAGTAATGCAACCGGATCTCCATCGAAAAACCCAAACAGCCCCGATCGGATCTGTCGAACATGGTGTTCGGCTAAGCCGTAGTGCTGCTTCGTCAACCAATCCTCGTCATATATCGCTGGGAGTTGAACCTTGTGTGCTAATTCGGGCCCGGTCGCTCCTCTATTGGTCCAACGCACCGTTTGATCCCAAAGAAACTGTATTGAATCTCGGTATGCGGTCACTCTTTGCTGTATTTCCTCAGCCCCAGACAGTGGTGGGCCATGCGTTGCGATGAGATATTCCAGGTTGAGGGTACGGAGATGGTCAATGCCTCTTATAAGCGATCGGGGGTCTCTGTATTCTTCGCCCCGAATAGCAAAGACATTGAATAGGGCTGGCCAGACGAGATTTTGGACTGCTACCTGAAGCGCCGGGAAATAAAGGGTAACTGAGTCATCAGCGTCCGAAGGCGCCTCTGTAACGATCATTTCTAATCCAGCGATTTCGACAGAGCAATCTCCAGAAAAGATGTGGTCGGCTGGAATGTGGCCGGGCGTAGAGGGGGCATGATGGGCCATTCGATAGGCAAGACCAAGCCCTACATTTACTACTCTGTCAGGCCCATCTTCGGGCATTTGGATTCCAAATTGTTCTATTAGCCCTCTGTTGTAGGCGGGCGCTATTTCAGTCGCTGATCGCTCAAGATTGTGACTAATCCGTTCATGGCCCCATATTTCCTCAATGGGTTCTTTCTCCATCAGAGCAGCCGTCCCATTCACATAATGGAAGTGGGTGTAAACGACAGCTACAACAGGTTCATTGGACACCAATCGCAATTGCTCAAGAGCGCTGCTCATCTCTTCTATCGATTCACCGGTGTCGATCGCGATGATGCCTTCTGGAGCCTTGATAAAGGTCTGATTAGACAGACCATTCCCTACAAGACACCACACCCCGGATGTGACTTCATACATCTGGGACGCCAGGCGCTCAGTGTGTTCGTGCAGTGATCGGTGTGCGATACCGCCTCGCGCGTCAGCTACGACATCAGACTCTTCATCAGTAAACGTCTGTGTGTTCCCCATCGCGGGATCCTAGGCCGAGTCAGGATCTATTTCCGATTTTGAGTGATTGGCTAACGAGATCTAATACCAACAGAGTGGTTAGTTAACGGGTAAATGCCATAACGATGACCAAAGCTATAAACGCCAAACCAATGATTGTGGAACGAGGACCCATCAAGCCCCAGTCGGCTTTGGGAACAAACTTTCTAACCTTGCTCATACACAAATTCTAGAGCTACTGAACCTCAGGCTCAGAACAAGTTAGAACTGATATCTCGTGCAAGATATGCCCCGTCAGATTTCTTGCCCAAATAGTCAGCTCCATCAATTATTAGCTTGCCCCGAAGCAGCACTTTTTCGACTTGTCCAGTCATTGTCATGCCTTCATAACAGGAGTAGTCAACATTCATATGGTGGGTTTCGACTGATAACACGTGGGGACTATTTGGATCAAAAATGACGATGTCAGCATCAGAACCAGGTGCGATTGTCCCTTTACGGGGGTACAGACCAAACATTTTTGCCGGCGCTCGAGAGCAAATCTCAACCCAACGGTTCAATGACAGTCGACCCTCTGCTACCGCTCCCTGATACATCAACTCCATTCTGTGCTCCAACGTCGGGAGACCATTCGGGATGTTTCGGAAATCTCCGCGTCCAAGTTCTTTTTGCTCCCAGCAAAACGGACAGTGGTCGGTTGCCACTACTTGTAAATCATTTGTCCGTAGTCCTCGCCATAAATGCTCTTGGTGCTCCTGTGGGCGAAGTGGCGGCGAGCAAACAAATTTTGAGCCTTCGAACTCGCTTCTCTCAAGGTCACTCAAATCTAAAAAGAGATATTGAGGACAAGTTTCAGCAAACACGTTCAGTCCTCGATCTCTGGCAGCAACGACTTCTTCAAGCGCGTTCGCCGAAGACAAATGAACGATGTAAAGAGGTGAACCAGCTACTTCTGATAATGCAATCGCTCGATGGACAGCTTCAGCTTCCAAGATTGGGGTTCGGGTGATGCCGTGGAAAAGGGGAGCGACATCGCCTCGTTCGACCGCTTGTTCTCGCAGGACATCGATCGCTATGCCATTTTCTGCATGCATTTGGATCAACGAGCCATTTTCTGCGGCTTGTTGCATCATGCGCAATATCTGTCCATCATCGGAATAGACGCGCCCCGGATAAGCCATAAACATTTTGAAGCTTGTGACACCTTCCTCAACGAGTAGGTCCATTTCTTTTGGCGACTGTTTGTCCACATTGGCAACCATCATGTGAAAGCCATAATCAACGGCGCATTCGCCGACAGCATCTTCCCGGTGTCGTTCGTATCCGTCAGGAAGTCGTTCATCATCGGACATGTACGCAAAATCGATGATGGTCGTCGTTCCGCCAAAAGCCGAAGCGATAGTGCCCGTCTCAAAAGTCTCTAGGACTGGTGCAATTTGCCCGGTGGCTTGTAGATGCGTGTGTGCGTCAATACCGCCTGGGACAACTAACTTATTTTCAGCATCTATAACTTGGTCTGCTCCTGCAGAAAAAGTTTGAGAAAGATCAGAGTCAGGGTGCACTACCCCAACGACGGTCTCATCATCTATCAAGACATCAGCCTTAACTGTGTCTATTGCGGTCACAACAGTTCCGCCTGTGATTGCAGTTCTCATTTTTCTCTCTTACGACGCCGTGAGGTCGTCATACATTTCTGGCCGTCGATCACGCCAGAACGGTAAATCAACTCGCGTGGCTTGTAATGATGCAAGGTCTAGGTCTGCTAGCAGCACTTCCTCTTCTTCCCCAGCCTCAGCAAGTATCTGTCCATAAGGGTCACAAAAATAGCTATGGCCGTAAAACTCGTTGGGCCCTGTTGGTTCTTTCCCAACCCGGTTACTTGTTGCAACGAAATACCCGTTCGCCACTGCGTGTCCGCGTTGTTCTAGGTGCCAATACTTTTTTGATCGTCCACCTGTTGCCGATGGAATAAAAACGATTTCAGCTCCATTTTTCCCTAACGCGCGCGCTCCTTCAGGAAAGTGACGGTCATAACAGATATATGCGCCAATACGAGCAAACTTGGTTTCGAAGACTGGGAAACCGGTGTTGCCGGGTTTGAAATAATATTTTTCGCGGTAGGTCTTGCCGTATGGGATATGGGTCTTTCGGTATCTGCCGAGGTAGCTGCCATCAGCGTCAATCACCACGGCGGTGTTGTAGTAAAAGTTGTCATCTTTTTCGAATAGTGGGACTACTAAAACGGTGCCAAGTTCTTTGGCTAAGGCCATCATTTCAGTTGTTGTGGGGCCGTCAGGAACAGGTTCCGCTAGATCGAACCATTGATCGGATTCGTCTTGACAGAAATATGGTCCCGTAGCTAGCTCTTGTAATCCAATGATTTGAGCCCCCTGCTCCGCTGCGTCACGAATCAATCGTGTTTGTTGGGCGACCATTTCTTCTCTCGGACTTATGCCGGTGGTTTGGATCAATGCACATCTGACGGTTTGGGTCATCTCACACCTCCATGTTTTTTGAGATTTGCTTTAGCTGCAAGCTGGTCCAAGGTCTCATACGCGTCTGCGCCGAGGGGCGTTATAACGCCTTCGGTGCACCCATGGTCATGCCATTCGACCATTTTGTCCAATGCTTGTGACGCCGTTCCGCATGCGGCAACCCGTTGTGTCAGTTCATTAGATACCAGGTCCATTCCCCGTCTGATTTCGACTTTTGTTGCTGGCCATCCGAGAGTTTCTTGGATCCGAGCAACCAGCTCCGGTTCGGCACCACAAAATTCTGCTATGTGCGGCTGTTGAGCGATGTATTGGGTAAGGAATTGTTTGCAGTCATCAATCGCTTTTTGAGGTTCTTTGTCGTCTACTGAAGCAGCTATTAGTTGCGGCACATCAAAATCATTCATTGATCGCCCTGAGATTTTGGCGCCTTGACGAACTGCCCCCATAGCCAAGTCGTTGTATGACGGTGGAACAAGAAAATCAAGTAAGACACCATCTGCGATTTCGCCGGCTAGCTGACACATGCCCATCCGAACCGCTCCGATATAGATAGGTACTGGGTAAGAATGTCCATCATCATCGGTTGGTCCATCAAATTTGACTTGATCGACATCAACGAACTCACCTTTGTAAGTGACTTCATCACCTGTCAGCATTCCTTTAACAACGGTGACGACTTCGCGCATAGCTTTTAGTGGCCGCTGATTGGGCAGACCACAGCGGGTCGCTAGCGGCTCCCACCAACCCCCTAGACCCAATCGCATGCGACCCGGTGCTAGGTCATCAAGTGTTTTCCATGTAACCGCAAGTAGTGCAGCATTTCGCGTCCGGTACGGCAGAATGCCACTACCAATGCGGATTTGCTTGGTATTGGCAGCAATGAGAGAAATTGCGACAACAGCATTAGTTGCAAGTCGGCCTTCACCAACCCACACACCTTTAAACCCATGTTCTTCAGCCCACTGGGCCTGGCCAACAATGGAACCAAATCCGCCCGGAAGATCAGGACCACCTGCGCGTCGAGGGGCCCCAGATGAAATCATCAACCCTAGATCCATCACAGTTGTTCCCCCTTCATTTAGCTTATGTCACCTTGACGCAGTGCCTTCGTGAGTTCCTCTAGTGATGGAGCATCAATAGTCGATTCAATAATTGATGCGAGTCCAGGGTCCGCTTGTCTTGCGGTAAGCCGAGCAAATTTTTGACTCAGTTCATTGAGATTCAAGTGGTCATGCATCGAACCTTTTTGGCCATGAACGGTTTTAGTTAGCTTTGACCCATCAACAAAAGTGATCGTTATTCGGCCTCCCATTTTCCACGCGTAAGTAGCTTCGAATTCTTCGGCGTGACGGAGAGACACAACTTTGGCTTGCATGGCAGCAAGATCGGGGTCACAAATACGTTCTTCTTTATAGGTATCGGGATCAGATGGGTCGGCAACCAACGCTGCAGCAATATTGAACTGAGCAGAGTATTGGGCAGCCATCACTGATGTTGTGCCGTCCATATCATTTTGGGTAATTGCTTTTAAGGGTGCCTCAGCGTGGATTTCTTGGATATCTGCAGCTTGGAAATTATGTTCGAGTCGAAGCTCAGTCGCCGCCTGAATTAACGGGTGAATGTCACTACAGGCCGCGTAGGGTTTAACGGTTATTTCGTCCATCATCCAACGGGTTCCAAGATCTTCGGTCAGAAGTTCAGGTTGCGGTTCATCTGAGAAGATCCGACAAAATCCGTATCGGCCTGCAAGACCATCCTCTGGGCCTTCGAAACCACGTGCCGCGAGTAATGCAGCAGTCAAGCCACCCTCAGCTGCCCGACCAGCATGCAAACGTTTGGTCATGCCTCCTGAAGCAACAAATTCCATAGTGCCTGATGCCATAGAGGACGCTATTCCAAAAGCGTGATTCAGTTGGATTTCATCAAAATTTAAGAGACGGCCAGCCGCCGCTGCAGCTCCGAACACGCCAGACATTGAGGTTGGGTGGAACCCTGACAACATGTGACTGGCGGGCCCAACGGCGATGCCTGCTCGGCCCATCGCTTCATAACCTATGACAATCGCTTCAAGTAGTTCGCGACCGCTCCGGTTGAGGTCTTCTGCTAGAGCTAGAGCAACGGGGACGACAACGGCACCTGGGTGGTTGATTGCTTCTTCATGCACATCATCTAGTTCGAATGCGTGGGCCGATGTTCCATTTGCTAGAGCCGCCATTACGGGATTCACACTGACTGCAGGGTTACCAACAACGGTGGACTTGCCCTTGGAATCCAACGAAAGAGCGTGATCAGTTACTGCGCGAGCCCACGGAAGCCGAGACCCAAAAATCATTACGGCAATCGTGTCTGCAAGTCGGTAATGAGCTAACTCCAAAAGTCGCAGGTCTGTTTTGTTTGCTAGCTCCACTAAAAAGCGGCTCAGCTCAGCCGTTGAGCTTGACGAGCTATGAGAGGTCTGCGAGCGCATCGGCGAGTCGATCCATATGTTGTTGAAAATTGACGTCACAACGAAGGAAGCGGTCTCCAAGTCCTCGGAAAGACACTGAACCATCTTTTACGACTACGCCACGTTCTAAAAGACCCTCAAAAACTTCAGTCGAATTGATCTCTGGATCAAGGATCTCAACCAGAAAAAAGTTGGAATAGCTATTACTAACCATCCGGAATCGATCAAGGTCATTAAGTCTGGTTTGCACGTAATCTCGATTAGTCATAATCGTTTCTACTGTCTTTTCGACATGCTGATCATCGTCAAGGGCTGCGACCCCTCCCACAATCTGCAATTGGCCCATGTTCCAGGTTGGTTTGACGGCCAACAGAGTCTTGATGACTTGGGGATGGGCAATGCCAAAACCAATCCTCAATCCAGCCAGACCAAAGGCCTTCGAGAAGGTGCGAAGCACGGCAAGATTTTCATATTCGTGAGCTAATGAGATGTAGCCGCCGGTATTCGAATAATGCACATAAGCCTCATCGAGCACAACTAGTGAGTTGGGTGCTGACTCGATGATTCGTCGAACTTCGCTTTCTTCTAACCAGGTTCCTGAAGGGCTATGCGGGTTGGTGATGTAAACAATTCTTGTGTCGGGTTGGATCGCCTCAATGTAGGTATCAACATCGATTCCCATCGATTCTCGATTAGTCGCTTCGTGGATAAGGACTGGACGCCTACCCTCTGCTTCAGCGAAGAGATGGTAAATCGGAAAGCATGGGCCCGGCATCTGTATTTTGTCGCCTGGTGGGCAAAACGCTCTTGTAATTAATGAGAGAATTTCCGTTTCCCCAGACCCACAAATCACTTGGGAATATTCAAATCCGTATTTGGCGGCAATTTTTTCGCGCAGTAAATCAGCGGTCCATGAGGGGTACAGGTGTAACGCTTCGAGATGATCGTTTACCGCTTGCTTTGCTAGTGGAGACGCTCCGTGTGGATTTTCTGCAGATCCAAGCTTGGCGATATCACCGAACGGTATCCCATAACGCTCGGAGACGTAATCCGCAGATAAACCGGGGACGTAGTACTCAGGGGCTTGTAACCCAGGATGAGATCGAAGCATTAGTGATCAGTCTCTTGATCAGACACTGGTAGGCATCGTTTGTTCATGGTTGAAACCGTTCAGCCGCTATTTGGTGTCGAGTAAGCACATCTTCTAGGTCCTCATTCATAAAGATTCCCTCGTTCACAATTTGTTTACCGTGAACAAAAACGTGCGTCGCAGCGAATGGGCCGCACCGAAGCCATCCCTCTAGCGGGTCATCAAGAACCCCAGCAAATTGAGGACCATCGAGTCTCCATATAGCGATGTCTCCAACTGCTCCCACTGATAATTCGCCTATTTCACCGACCCGGCCAAGACACGCCGCTCCTCCACGGGTCGCTATTTCCAAAGCTATTCGGGCATCCATTTGAGAGGCCCCGGAAACCAGTTTCCCTTGGAGCATCGCTAGACGCGCTTCTTGCCACAGAGACCCTGCATCGGCAGACGATGAACCATCGCAACCTAAGCCAACCGGGCATCCTGCGTTTCTCATTGCTACTACCGGCGCAATACCCGAGGAAAGAATCATGTTGGAGCTCGGGCAATGCGCGATTCCGACTCCTGCAGCGCCTAAACGAACTATCTCTTCGTCGTTAGGACGAACAACATGCGCGCCCCAGCTACGATCGGTTAACCAACCGACATCTTCATAAAGTTCTACAGGTCGCCGACCAAACTGCGCTATCGAAAACTCGTCGTCTTCAGAATTTTCAGCGAGATGGGTGTGAAGCCGAACATCCAGCTTTTCTGCTAGCTCAGCTGTTCGACGCATCAAATCTGGCGTAACAGTAAAAGGTGAACATGGAGCGAGCGCGATTCGAGTCATGGCTCCGAATTCAGCGTCATGCCAGCGGGCCACGTGCCGTTCGCTTTCAGCAAGGATTTCGTCTTCGTCGCGGACCGCATCATCTGGAGGTAGCCCTCCATCTTTGACCGAGAGGCTCATCGACCCATAAGTAGGGTGGAACCGAATTGACAAATCAAGTGCAGCTTGGATTTCAGCTGAAAGCAAATCACCAGCCCTTGCCGGGTGAAGATAATGATGATCTGTTGAAGTTGTACATCCAGACATTGCTAATTCTGCAAGTCCTACCCATGCCGCGAGATAGACCGCCTCCTCATCAATCGCTGAGGTCCAAAGAGGATATAAAGATTGCAGCCACCCAAATAAAGGCTTCGAGGTCATGGGCCGATACGCACGAGTTAGGTTCTGAAACAAATGATGGTGGGTGTTAATCAGCCCTGGGGTCACCAAACAACCGTTTACGTTCAAATGCCGGTGTGCTGTTGGTTGCTCATCAAAACTTCCGCCGACTGCAACGACATACCCTTGATTAACCGCTACCCATCCCCCGGCTATTTCTCGGCGTTCGTCATCCATAGTGGCGACTAGCCAAGCATCCTCTATAAGTAGGTCAACGGGCTCAACCATCAGAGACAGTCTGACATTGATGCTCGGGGTCTGTGTTGACTAATTGGAGACTCATACCTCTATCTTGGAGGAATGCGTCGTTCGCTGGCAGTTTTCGATGATTTTGATCCAGAAGGCGAAAAATCGTTTTCTAACGCTGTAACGCGTTTTCGTGAACGCAATATTGTGCTGCCACGGTTCAGCGAACTACGAGACCCATCGACTTTCGACCCGAACCTTCTCGATGCTTTAGCAAACGTCGCTCCCGATGATGCTGATCCGATAAATCTGTACCGTGTTCACTGGTTCAATACACCTAATCAAGCAACGCCCGCAGCAGTACCCGATCACATTGAGTTGCCGCCCGAGTTAACTGGAACCAACGCGAGAATTGTTGTTGCTTTAGGAAACCGCTTTCCAATGATCGGGGCACACAAAGTACTTGCTGCATATTCCTGTTTGGTCGCGCGCCTTGTTACCGGACGCTTTGATCCCACCATTAATCGAGCTATTTGGCCGTCCACTGGTAACTATGCACGAGGGGGAATTGCAATATCCAAAATAATGGGGTGCCGCGGAGTAGCTGTGCTCCCTGAAGGGATGAGTCGAGAACGATTCGAATGGCTAGATCGATGGATCGATCATCCCGAAGATGTCATTCGAACACCTGGCACTGAGGCAAACGTCAAAGAAATTTATGATGAGTGTGGTCGTCTTGAAGCCGACGAAACAAACGTGGTTCTTAACCAGTTCAGCGAATTTTCGAATCACTTAGGCCATTACGCAGTAACAGGTCCAGCACTTGAATCAATTTTTCATGAAGTGACATCTACTCGGACTGGTCGGCTCGCAGCTTTCGTTTCAGCTTCAGGATCTGCGGGGACTTTGGGAGCTGGTGATTATCTTAAGGACGGCCACAAAACTCGAATCGTCGCTGTCGAAGCGCTCGAAGTGCCAACAATGCTTTACAACGGATTCGGTGATCACAACATCCAAGGCATAGGGGACAAACACGTACCGCTTATACATAACGTCACGAATACCGATCTCATAGTTGGTATTTCAGATAACGCAACTGACCAGTTAGACGTTGTATTTAATAGCCCAGCGGGCCTGCGCGCGTTAAAAGATCAAGGCATCGATCCCGCGCTGGCGTCTCTACTAACCAACTTGGGTTATTCATCTATATGCAACATATTGGCTGCCATAAAAGCCGCAAAGCATTGGCAGCTTGGCGAAGAAGATGTGATTGTCACAGTCGCTACCGATGGGTCGGAGCTCTACAACTCAGAACGCGAAAAGGTCATGCGTAGAGACTTCCCGGAAGGATTCGATGACGCTGAAGCCGAGATCGCTTTGGCAACACATTTATATGATCTAGACACTGATCACGTACTTGAAATGGACAAAACGAACAGAGACCGTGTCTTTAACCTCGGCTATTTCACTTGGGTCGAGCAGCAAGGAATTTCTGTAGACGACTTCGAGCGGAGAAGAAGCCAGGCTTGGTGGAATGGTTTACGGCCCCTCATTGACAAATGGGATAATCGCATTAGCGAATTCAATGAGGCAACTGGAGCAAAGCACAGCCACTGACGTGACTGAGACTAATCCTTTCGTCCTGTACCGAGATCGTCTCGAATCTTATGAGCGGGCAACCGCGGCCGGATGGAGTGACCAGCAATTTGTTGACCTGGTTTCAAAGCTGGATGAAGAGATCCAAAAAGTTGATAGCAAGGGATTTTCAGTAACTCCAGTGGTTGACGGCAGTGAGGTAGCAGCTGCACTGAACCTAGACATAGACCTCAGAGTGAAGGTCGAGATTAACTCAGTGGGCGGATCGCACAAGGCCAGGCATCTTTTTGGTGTTGCCCTCCACCTCATAATTGAAGATGCCATTAAGGATTCATCCAAAAAGTCTCTGGCAATCGCGAGTTGCGGTAACGCTGCAATAGCGGCGTCAATTATCGCGAAAGCAATCAATCACCCAATTGAAGTCTTTGTCCCTGCTTGGGCTGACAAACCTTCCATAAATTTACTGCGAGAACTCGGCGCTCAAATCCAGATCTGTGAGTCAAATCCAAACCAGAAAGGTGACCCTTGCTACGCATATTTTAAGAACGCCGTAGCTAACGGTTCTCATCCCTTTGGCGTTCAGGGAACTGACACACCTGGAGCTTTCGATGGAGGCAGAACTTTGGGGTGGGAGTTCCATGATCAAGTTCCAGATCTAAATACTGTCTTCGTCCAGGTGGGGGGTGGAGCTTTAGGTACTGCAACAGCAAGAGCTTTACCCAATATTGCTATCTATCCAGTTCAGGTGGAAGGTTGCGCTCCTCTCAAACGTGCTTGGGATCTGTTAGCCCCAGATTTTGATATGGCAAAAGCTGCTGCTGCACCCGAAAGCTTTATGTGGCCCTGGGATCAACCCGCTAGTTCAGCTTCTGGTCTACTTGATGACATCACCTACGACTGGATACCTCTGTCACAAGCCACGTTGGCGAGCGGAGGCCATCCAATAGTCGTCTCAGAGGAAACTCTTATTGAAACCCACCGCGTTGCCACTAGCGTTACCGGACTAAATGTTTCTTGTACGGGGGTAGCAGGACTCGCTGGGTTAGTAGAAACATCCCCTAAAAACGGGTCAGTCGTAGGGGTTTTGTTTACAGGCGTTGATCGAGAACTCGAGGTGGCGAAATGATTAATTTTGAAAATGTTCCACTTATTAGATTCCCTCAATCTCGCGACGAAAGAAGATGGGCTTTCACAAAATGACCGCTGTTAACGGGTCTTTGCACGAGTCGCAGGTACTAGGAACCGAAATCAAGGAAATCCTTCGACCTACAACTTGGTCTGAAGCAGTTGAAATATATGGTGCACTTCCCCACGCTTTGCCCGTCGCTGGGGCTACTGACCTTTTATTGGATCTATCACGACGCGACGCTGCTGACCAAAGTCCACCGGTAACCCTCATAGATCTCTGGGGGCTCCAGGACTGCTCGGAAATCACCCTCAACACCGATGAAGTAGCCATCGGATGTGGGGTGACACATAACCAGATAATTGATGCACTGGATTTAGACCCAGCTCTCAACATTCTTCGCATGGCGTGTCTAGAAATTGGGGCGCCTCAACTCAGAAACCGAGCAACCGTCGTTGGAAACATCGTCACAGCAAGCCCAGCTAACGACACTATTTCAGCTTTGGTATCTCTCAACGCGAATATCCTTGTCGAATCTATTCACGGAACCCGCGAAATCTCAATCAGAGACTTCTTTCCCGGATTTCGACGGACAGCATTAAGAGAGTCGGAGCTAGTTCGTTCTGTAAAAATACCTAAATGGGCACCCCGAACAGTTGGGACGTGGTTCAAGGTAGGCAACCGAAATGCTCAGGCGATATCTGTCGTACATGCTGGAATTGTTCTTGAGTTTGATGAATCAACATCAGCTATCACAAAAGCTGATGTCTCAATTGGGAGCGTGTCCGAAACCGTCGGCGTGTCAAAAGCGGTCAGCGAGTACCTGATCGGTGAAGAACTTAACGCCGAAACATCGGCTACTGCAGCTCGAATCGCTGCGAACGAAATATCACCAATCGATGATCTCCGCGCGAGTGCCAGCTATCGGACAGCGGTTACAGAGACTGCTCTCCGTCGCGCCCTGATAAGCCTCTCGAAATTTTCCACACTTCAACCCCGGGGTACTCCATTATTGGGATGGGTTTCTGCACGACCAACTCCTCCTCAAAAAGCTCTATCAACAACTACGTCGGTGTCTTGCACAATCAACGGCTCAAACGTCACTGCCGAAATCGGTGACCACTCAACACTGCTGGAATGGTTACGTGCCAATGACTTCACCGGCACAAAGGAAGGCTGCGCTGAGGGTGAGTGTGGCGCGTGCACAGTCCAGCTGAATGGTGCCGCAGTAACAAGTTGTCTCATCCCAACCGCACAAGCAGATGGAGGTTCGGTTGTAACAGTCGAAGGATTAGCTAGCGAGCAAAATCTTCATCCCGTCCAAACAAAATTCTTAGATAAATTCGCCGTCCAATGCGGATTTTGCACGCCTGGTTTTCTCGTTGCAGCTGCTTCTCTTTGCGATGAAAACAACTCACCATCAGATGAAGATATTCAGGCCGGACTTGCCGGCAATCTGTGTAGATGCACTGGCTATTACTCCATAGTTGAAGCTCTAAAAGGTTTATCGGTCAAGGGTGAGTCAAGCTGATGTCGGTTGGGACAACGCCTCAACGTATTGACGCAACCGACAAAGTCACTGGCTCGGCAACGTATCCAGCAGATCGTGTCCCTGAGAATGCTTTGCATGCTGTGGTGGTATTCACCAACCAACCGCATGCACGTCTACTCAATCTCGATCTCACTGAAACTCTTAAATCTCCCGGCGTGGTCACCGTGGTCACTGCAGCCGATGTGCCCATCAACGAGTACGGGCTAACTCTGTTTGACCAACCTGTCTTCATTGGCCTCGACGACAGCGAACGGAGTTCAGTTCCTTGTGATGTAAGTCGATGGGAAGCCGATCACCTTGCGGTTGTAGTTGCCGAAAGCCCGACCCAAGCTCGAGGCGCTGCATCGCTCATTAAGTCTGAATGGGAATTGTTACCTCTAGTTTCTGATGTACATGAAGCTCAATCTGATGAGATTCTTGTTCATCCCAATTCGACGAGTAACACGTACCACGAGCTTCGGATTCGCAAGGGAAATATTGCTGAAGGAATGAGATTGGCCGACGTAGTCATAGAAGACACGTACCAACTCCCCCACCAAGAACATGCCTACCTACAAGTGGAAGCCGCTACAGCCTGGATTGATGAGGAACAGCGAGTAACTGTTGAAACTGGAGGTCAATGGATTCACGAAGATCAAGAGCAAATAGCTCATGCACTCGACATCCCCACGGAACAAGTACGGGTTAAATACGCCGCAATTGGCGGCGCTTTCGGGGGTAAAGAAGACATGAGCTTACAAATAGTGATGGCAGTCACAGCCAGAAAACTCAACGAGCTCGGGATTTCGCGTCCCGTCCATTGCAATTGGACTCGAGAAGAATCCATCGTTGGTCACCACAAGCGTCACCGAGCTACTGTCCATGCTCGCTTGGGAGCAACAACAGACGGGACAATCACCGCAGTCGAAGCCGAAGTACTACTTGATGCAGGTGCCTACAACTACACATCCAATAAGGTTCTGGGCAATCTTCATCTGTCAGTCGCCGGGGCATATAACGTTCCAAATGCTGAGATAGATAGCAAAGCGATTTACACCCACAGCGTCCCTGGCGGAGCTTTTAGAGGGTTCGGCGGCCCACAAGGCGCCTTTGTAGCCGAATCACAAATGAACAAGCTGGCCCATGAACTAGGGATAGACCCATTAGAAATTCGCAGAAGAAATGCTCTCACCGATCTATCTGACGGCATTACACAGTCAGGTCTTCCTCTCGGCGTCGGCGTTCATCGCGTTCTCGAAACATGTAGCGAGAAAGCACCAGCTTCAGCTCAGTTACCAGAGACAGCGCCATTCCAACCTGTCGCTTCGTTACCAGCAGAACTAGGCCAGTTACAACGCGGCCGCGGTTATGCCGTGGGGATGAAGAATGTTGGCTTCAGTTTCGGATTCCCAGAAGCCTGCGAGGCAGACGTCGTCTTCCACGGTGACCCGGATTCAGAACGCCCTAGCCGGGTTGAGCTTTTCCACAGTGCTGCAGAAGTCGGTCAAGGCGTTCATACCGCCCTCATCCAAATGGTGGCCGACGCAGCGGACATCGAGATCAGCAAAGTCGACGCCACCTACAGCGATACCGCCACTAGCGGTGACTCAGGTTCGGCTTCAGCTTCACGGCTGACATTCATGGCAGGCAACTCAGTTTTGGGTGCCGTAGAGGAAGCTGAAAAAGCGTGGGCTGATGGGGCCAGACCCGCTATGGGCCACTTTCGGTATAAACCACCAGCAACGGAACCACTCGATCCAGATACTGGAGTCGGGCAACCCAATTTTTGTTATGGATACATGGCACAGGCTGTTGATCTAACTGTGGATGTCGGTACCGGCCATATAAGGATCGATCGGGTGCTTTCAATCCATGACGTCGGCAGAGCCATCCATCCTGAGATGTTGAAGGGCCAAATTGAAGGTGCGATAGCACAGGCACACGGGTACACCCTTAGCGAAAAGCTCGTCGTTCAAGACGGAAGAGTCCTCAATCCTCGGCTTTCCCAATACCTGATTCCGGGAATTGGCGACGTACCAACCAAAGTCGAATGTCTGATTTTAGAAGCAGCAGATCCGCTAGGACCCTGGGGCGCTAGGGGTGTTTCTGAGATGCCGTACATAACCTACGCCCCCGCAGTTACAGCAGCTCTCCATGATGCAACCGGCGTTTGGATGAATACTTTTCCTCTGACCCCATCCGTGGTCCTCGAACATTTAACGGCCGCAAAAAATTAGGGCATACCGTCAAGTTTCGTAAACAACCGTTTGGCTTGTTCAGCAGCTTTAGCCCTTACTTCCTCAGCATCTACTCGAGTAGCTACTCCGTTGTTTAGAACTTTTTCGCCATTAATTTCTACCGACGTCGGCCGGATATTGGTATGAAATGCAAGCCTCCATGGGTCCATTGGCCCTTCGGACCAAATCACTCGGTCTTGCAGAGCTTCCGGGACTAGCTGATATCCACCTTCTAACCATTGCCATGCTGTCTCGGGGGTCGCTGCAATGTCATGTTCTCTTGCTCGCGCGTATGCAACTCGAAACTCATCAAGCATCGCAGCACCAATACCGTCGGTCCCTAAAGCAACCGGCTGGTGAAATCGTTGGGGTGCTGCATAACCAACTGAATTATTCATATTCGACCGCGGGTTATGAATGATTGTTCCCCGTAGTTTGTGATCATCCGGTAATTGAACACCGTGAACCAAGAGCCAGTTATCTTGGCTTAAATCCTCTAGTCGATGCTCTACGTCAAGATCATCGACGCCTTCTGCGACGTGGATATGAACACCAACTCCAAAATGATCTGCCATCTCGGTTGCAGCCATAAGGGTTTCGTTTTCACAGGTAAAAGCAGCATGTATGCCAACCATCCCCTGTTTGCCACTGGCTAAAAAACGAGCGTTTTCTTCTAGTCCTTTTATTGCTCCTTCTGGGCCATGACGATCAGTGACTCCGTAAGAACAAACAGAGCGGATCCCTATCTCCGCGCATGCGTTAGCGATCACATCCAGCGATCCTTCGATGGCGTTAGGAGATTCGTGATGGTCGATTATTGCCGTGGTGCCCGATTCGATCGCTTCGAGCGCTCCTAATTTTGCTGACCATTCCAACATTTCCAGATCTAGTGCTTGATCCAACCTCCACCAAACAAGTTCTAGAATCTCACGAAAAGATGAAGGCGTTCGTGGGGGTGCCGGCATTCCACGAGCTAGTGAGCTGTATAAGTGATGGTGAGCGCATACAAGTCCTCTTGTCTCGTTTGGACGGAGATCAGTCAAATCCACGCGTCAGCCCGTTCACGGTTAGCTAAATTCCGCATCGGCAGTTCGGTGGGCCAGGAGTCGTCATACGATCGCACGGCTGCGGCAACAGCCCCCGCCGTTGGGACTAAACCTATTTCACCAACGCCTTTAATCCCATAAGGCGAACCCGGCTGGGGGGACTCGATAATGATGACATCGACCGGCGGCATATCTTTCGGTCGGATGATATCTAGGCTTCGAAATGTTGTATTTGTAGGTCTTCCAGATGAGTCAGTTGGAAAACCTTCAGTAAGTGCGTAGCCGAGACCCATGTGCACTGCTCCTTCAATTTGGCCTTCGCACAACATTGGGTTGACAGCACGACCGACGTCATGAGCTGCAACCACATTCCTGACTTCTCCATCATCCGGGTTAAGGACTACCAGTTGTGATGCATACCCGAAGGTTGAGTGAATAACCGGATTTTCCAATCCTTCACTGAGCGAATTGGTCCAATTAATTCGATAGCTGCCTTCGTAATCGAGACCCACTTGGCAACCGTCAAGTAATGCATTTCTACAAGCGTCTTGAACTGCCCCGGCTCCCATAAGGGTCCCGCGACTTCCCGTCGTTTGCCCCGCACCCAATTCCCGAGTGGAATCGACTATTACCTTTATCTGTTCCGCTGCAACACCGAGTTCTTCAACTGCAACCTGGAGAGCGACGTTATGCACTCCTTGGCCCATTTCGGTCCAACAATGCCGGACTTCTATAGTTCCGTCTGCCTCGAATCTGACGACAGCCTTTGCTATTTCATCAAACCCATTTCCAAGTCCTGAGTTTTTCAGTCCCAAACCAATTCCAACTGGTAACCCATCCTGGATTGCCTGGTCATATGCAGGTTTCACTGCGTCTAAACAAGCACGAGCACCGAGGCACCCGTCATCCATTATCTGGCCAGGGCCCCAAACATCTCCAGGGTTCACGACATTAAGGGATCGAATTTCCCAGCCGTTGATACCGACTTTTTCAGCTAATCGGTCGATTATGCCTTCCATAGCAAACTGAGCTTGGTTGGCACCAAAACCCCTGAAAGCACCGCATACCGGGTTATTAGTTCGAGCTGCAATCGCTTCAACATCTACAGCCTGGAGCACATAGGGACCAGTTGCGTGGCCAGCAGCTCGCTCTAGGACTTTCATACCGACAGACGCGTAGGGACCGGAGTCTCCCAACATTCTTGCTCGAAGGCCTGTCAGCTTCCCATTTTCATCACACCCTGCTTCGTATGTCATTCGAATCGGGTGACGCTTCGGATGCATGAGCAATGATTGCTCTCTAGAAAGAGTGATCTGGACGGGCTTTCCCAGTAGCCACGCAGATAAAGCTGTGTGTACCTGATTCGACATGTCCTCTTTACCGCCGAAGGCCCCACCGTTACTTACAAGTTCAGTAGTAATTAGAGATGGATCAAGGTCTAAAACTCGCGCAATGTCATTTCGATCATCCCAGATTCCTTGACCCCCGGTGTATACGTAAAGGCCTCCGTCGGTAGGTACTGCCAGTGTTGACTCGGGTTCCAGAAATGCGTGTTCCACTCGTTGCGTTTGGAAAGTTTCACTAACAACATGAGCAGACTGTTCCAAGACCGAATCAACATCTCCTCTCTGATATGCGGATTTTGAAAGGATGTTTCCTTTTAGACCCCAGACAGCGTCTTCGTCACTATCGACAACTCTTACCGGGTCAGTCATTGGTTGATGAACTCGGTATTCGACCTGCACTAACGCCGCGGCTTCCACAGCTGTCATTCGATCGTCAGCAACCACTACCGCCAATACATCTCCCAGAAATGAAGTGCGGCCGCCTACTGGAATCATTACTGGCCAGTCTTTGTGGATTAATCCAACCCTGATTTCACCAGGTATATCCGCTGCCGTGAAAATCCCAGCTACACCTTCTACCGACAGCGCAGCTTCTACATCAATTGCGATGATGTCAGCTCGTGCATGATCAGACAGCCTCAGCGCACCGTGAAGGAGGCCATCTACCTGCATGTCATCAATAAACGGTCGTACTCCGGCCGCTAAAACATCTGCTTCGTATTTAGTTCCCCGGGACCCAACACCTTTGGGCGGCTGCGGCTCTCTGTTAACTCCCGAAGCTATGTCCAGAATGGCATCAAGGATCTTGATGTATCCGGTACATCTGCATAGATGTGCTCCAAGGTGGCGGGCTGTTTCGTCCCGGGTGAGGGCTTGACCCTTTTTTTCTATGAGTGCTTTTGCTCGAACCAAAATCCCAGGGATACAAAAACCACATTGCAATGCGCCATGTGCAGCAAAAATATCGCAATACCGTTGAAGCTCTAACTCGTCGAACCCCTCAAGTGTGGTGACGGTTTCACCGTCAGTTCGTTCTAAAGAGGTTTGGCACGCAACTCTGGCTTTGTCGCCTACTAAAACCGTGCACGCTCCGCACTGACCTGAGGGTGCACAGCCATCTTTAGCCGAAATCACTCCAAGTTCATCTCGCAGCGCTCCCAATAAATGAGGGTGCGATTCAGAGACGCTCACCGATTGGCCATTCAGTTGGAATGACGTCATTGGTCTGTTTTCTGTCGTGTTATGAATTCGTACATTTCGGGTCGCCGGTAACGATCGAAATCAAAAAGAGTGTCCTTATAGTGTTTGCACCAGTCAAGATCGCAATCCGCTACCAAAAGCTCATCATCGCTGGTTTTAGCTTGAGCAACGATTTGGCCCGATGGAGCGATGATCACTGATTCAGCTAGAGAGTCAACTCCCTCTTCGACGCCTCCTTTTGCGACCCCAATGACCCAAGTCCCGTTTTGATAAGCGCCTGCCTGCATAACTAAGTGGTTATGGAACGACTGCAAAGGATTTTGAGCTGGGTCAGGGGCGTAATGCAGTGGGGTGTTGTACCCGATAAGGATCATCTCAACGTCTTGGAGTCCCATAACTCGATAGGTCTCAGGCCAACGACGATCATTACACAAGGCCATTCCCATAACACCGCCGAAAGCTTCCCAAACGCTAAAGCCATCAGGTCCTTCTTCGAAGTAGCGGCGCTCCAAATGTTGAAACGGTCGTTCTGGTTCATGTTCTTCATGGCCAGGTAAGTGCACTTTGCGATATTTACCTACAAGCGAACCGCTTTCGTCTACAAGAATCGAAGTATTAAAGCGCTGGCCTTCTGCAGTCAGTTCTGCGTATCCAAGATAAAAGCCAATGCCGAGTACCTTGGCTTCATCAAAGAGCCTTTGAGTTTCCGGACCAGGCATTTCGGTTTCGTAATACGAGTTCAGTTCCTCAGGAACGTCGTCCAAGTACCACCGAGGGAAAAAGGTGGTCAGAGCTAGCTCGGGAAACACAACTAGTTGACAGCCTTCATTACTTGCGTCTTTCATCAATGCAACCAATCGATCCACCACTTCGTGTCTTGTGGTCTCTCTGGATATTGGCCCCAATTGAGCTGCCCCTACTCGCAAAGATCTCATCAGTCGACCTCAGTCAATGCAAGCATCGTGTCACTAAGAAGTTGAGCCCCAGCTATCAGATCTGCCTCATCAGTATGTTCCGCGGGATTATGGCTAACGCCGTCCAAGCTAGGAACAAAGATCATGCCGGTCGGACAAATTCTCGCCATCATTTGAGCATCATGCCCAGCTCCGGATGGCATACGTTTTGTTGAAAGACCGGTTTGTTGCGCCAGTTGTTCAATCTGATCAACGATTCTGCTATCAAATTCAACCGGTTCAAAGCGAGCTAATGACCTCGCTTCAACTGTTATACCTTCATCTTTAGCGAGGGCTTCTACCCTGCTGTGAAGCTCCTCTTCGGCCAGTTGTAGCGAGTTCTCATCGGTATTACGAAGGTCAACAGTCATCGTCGCAGTAGCTGGAACAACATTCACCAGGTTGGGGTGGAGATGTAACGAACCGACCGTCGCCACCTGAGTGCCTCCCATTTCTGTCGCTATAGATCTGGCTGCGACCACCACCTCTGCAGCGACACGCATGGGGTCGCGACGGAGAGACATGGGCGTTGTGCCCGCATGGTTCGACTGGCCAATCAAGGTCAATTCTGTCCACGAAATACCCTGCACCCCTTCGACGACCCCAATTTGTATGTCTTCGTTATCCAACACAGGCCCTTGTTCAATGTGCAGCTCAACAAAAGCATGTGGGGCCACACCTGGACACGGTGCCGCACCTCGATATCCAATCCGTTCAAGCTCTTCACCAACGACAGTGCCATCTGCGCCCTCTACTTCCAGCACCGCTTCAACACTCATACCACCTGCATAGGCAAGGCTTCCCATCATGTCTGGCGGATAACGTGAACCTTCTTCATTAGAAAAGAAAGCAACAGCTAACGGACGCTTAAGTTCAACGTCTGTCGAGATTGTTGCTTCAATAACTTCCAGCCCAGCCAAGACGCCAAGATTTCCGTCGTAGCGTCCACCGGTGCCCACCGTGTCGATATGCGATCCAGCCATGACGGCACCTGCAGCACCATCTGCGTGAGTAGAAGCAATAACGTTGCCTACGGCATCAATTGTTACTGTCAAACCTAAATCTCGCATCCATGTGACTACCAAATCACGTCCTTCGCGATCAGCATCACTGAACGCCAAACGCGAACATCCTTTAGTGCCTTCGATTTTTCCAACTTCAGCAAGTTCAGCTATACGCTGAAGAAGTCGTTCTCCGTTGATAAGCACTGATGAACCATTCGGCAAAGCCATATCTTTATTGAACCGATTAGCCCGCAAAATAGCTAGTGATTCTTGTTGCGCTCGGATTTCGTTAGTGTTCATTAACTACTACCCGATGGGAGATCTCATGAATCGACCAGCTTTATACCTGCAAGATGCTCACGCGATTAGCGAGGGAATTGAGTTCGCCAAATACGCAGAAAACAGCGGATTTGACGCAATTTGGCAGGCCGATTCTCGGCTAGTTCGAGAAGCATCGATACCAATGGCAGCTTTCGCAGCGACAACAGACAAAATCAAGATTGGTTCAGGGGTAGTGGATGTGTGGACTCGCAACCCAGCACGACTCGCCTCAATGTTCGCGACACTCGATGATTTAGCTCCCGGAAGAATTTTGTGTGGACTAGGGGCTTGGTGGGATCCCCTGGCAGCCAAAGTTGGAGTTTCGCGGGACCGACCATTGAAAGCTATGCGCGAAGTAACCACAGCAGTGCGGGCACTTCTAGCAAACGAAACCGTCACTTTCGATGGTGACTTCGTACAGCTGGATGGCGTTGAATTGGACTACGTCTATCAAGAACGCAAACCAAAAGATGTGCCCATCTACATTGGTGCAACCGGAATGAAAATGATGGAGCTCACAGGCGAAATCGCTGACGGAGTTGTACTCAATTATCTCGTTTCCCCCGATTACAACACTCGAGCAATGGAAGCTTTAGAGCGAGGTGCAACAAAGAGTGGGCGATCAATTGACGACCTAGACCGCCCCCAGCTAGTTGTGTGTTCCGTTCACGAAGACCGCGGCACAGCTTTAAACATGGCGCGAAACATGGTTGCTCAATACTTGGGACAACAGCCTCACATAATGGAAGCTTCAGGGGTTCCCAGATCACTGCTGGAATCAGTAGGTGAAGTGCTTACTTGGCCAGCAACACATGAACAGGTCGAGGCTGCAGCAAAGCTAGTACCTGACGACATCGTACAAATGCTCACAGCCTCAGGGACAGCCGAAGAAGCCCGTGAAGCCGTCCAAAGCTATATGTCAAACGGCTGCACCTCTCCAGTTCTCTATCCACTTGGTGATGTTTACGCGACCATTGATGCTTTTGCCGGCTGGTCCGGGTCCGATTAACCACACTTTTGCGCGACTCCATCACTATTAAAATGCTCATTAACTGAATGTTTCAGCAGTGGTAACTCTTTATCGAGTGGCCTCATCGCTACCTCAGAATGTGACAAGATGCTGGAGTTCGAAGACGAAACATAAAACGAGGAAAGACAATGCGTAAACGAATATTGGCGCTGTTGGCGGTGCTTTTTGCATTTGGGATGCTGGCAACGGCATGTGGAGACAGCGATAGCAGCAGTTCATCGAGCAGCAGTTCATCGAGCAGCAACGAAGACGCTGAAACGGAAGCGGCCTCAGAGACTAAAGCCGCTTTCATAATGGTTGCTCCAATTGGTGACGCTGGATGGAACTACGCACACGATGTAGGAAGAAAGTACGCCGAAGAAGCAACTGGAGTTGCAACTGCTTACGTTGACGCAGTCCCCGAAGGAACTGCAGAGTTTGATAACTACGTGCGAGATTTCATTGATCAGGGTTACAACGTCATCGTCGGAACCTCATTCGGCTACATGGATGCCATGTTGGCTTTAGCTGATGAATACCCCGACGTAGTGTTCGAACACGTCTCCGGTTACAAAATGAATGAAACCAATATGGGGAACACCTTCGGGCGTATGTATGAACCTCGTTATCTCTCCGGAATGGTGGCAGGCTCCGCTACAAGCTCCAATCTGATTGGTTACGTCGCAGCCTTCCCAATTCCTGAAGTAATTCGCGGTATCAACGCCTTCACCTTAGGTGTTCAAGCAATCAACCCTGATGCGCAAGTAGAGGTTGTCTGGACAAGCACTTGGTTCGATCCAGTAGTTGAAGGCGACTCCGCCCAAGCCCTACTTGACAAAGGCGCTGATGTCATAGCTATGCACCAAGACTCAACCGCAGCGGGTGAAAAAGCTGAAGCAGCTGGTGCACGCTGGGTCTCCTACAACACTGACATGAGCGAGTTTGCGCCAGATGCTTATCTGACGGCACCCGTTTGGAATTGGGGACCCCGGTACGTTGAAATCATCGAAGACGCAAAAGCGGGCAACTATTCACCCAGCGCCTACTGGGGTTCAATGGCTGACGGCATCGTCGATCTAGCCGCAATAGCAAGCGACGTTGACCAATCCGTCGTTGACCAAGTCATGGAAGCAAAAGCGTCCATAATCGCGGGTGATCTTCATCCGTTCACTGGTCCACTCATGGACCAAGACGGCAACGAAGTTCTAGGAGCCGGTGAAATTATGGATGACGGAGCAATGCTTGGAATGAGTTTCTTCGTTCAAGGCGTCATTGGATCAACAGGCTGAACTAGTTAGTAATTAACAGCACGAAGCGGCGCCGGCGAGGAAAATCCACGTCGGCGCCGCTATCACTTTTGTGCAAAGCAGGTCTCCCTCTCAATGAACCAACCTTCATCCATCACCGACCAAGAACCGCTCTCAGTCGAATTGACCGAGGTTTGGAAACGGTTTCCTGGAGTTGTTGCAAACGCCGGAGTTGACCTCGCCATCGAACGCGGATCAATTCACGCTCTTTTGGGAGAAAACGGAGCCGGTAAATCAACACTCATGAACATCCTTGCCGGGGTCTATCGACCCGATAGTGGCGAATTAAAGATTCACGGACGTTCACATCAATTTAGAAACCCAGCCGATGCTTTGTCTGCTGGGGTCGGCATGGTCCACCAAGAATTCCGTTTAATACCTTCATTTTCTGTTGCAGAAAATGTGGTTCTCGGGTCAGCTCCCTCGGTGATAAAAACTGGACGTGTCGAGAACGACGTAGCCGAGATGGGACATAAATTCGGTTTACAAGTCAATCCGTCCCAACCTCTCTGGCAACTCTCTATGGGGGAACGACAAAAAGTTGAAATATTAAAAGTTTTATGGCGAGACGCGCAGGTTCTAATTTTGGACGAACCGACGACGGTTTTAACACCCAGCGAAGTAGATGAGTTAGGCCAAATTTTGCGTCGGATGGCGGACGACGGGCGCTCGATTATTTTTATCAGCCACAAGCTGCATGAGATTTCTGGCATCTGTGATCATGCGACTGTTCTGAGGCAGGGGAAAACAGTAGCTAATTCGTTACCCATGGCAAGCACTAACCAAGATGAACTAGCACATCTCATGGTCGGTGCAGCTCCCACCGTTCCGAGTCGACAGACAGGCCGGCCCCCCGGACCAGCTCTGCTAGAAATCAACAACCTGAGCGCACAAAGCGACCGTGGAGTCAATGCATTCTCGGGAATCAATTTTCGAATTCACTCGGGAGAGATTCTTGGTATTGCCGGTGTGGCAGGCAACGGGCAACGGGAATTAGCTGACGTTATTGCTGGCCTGCGACCTTCAAACGGCGGCACACTAATTATGAACGGCAGTGACATAACGACAGAGAGCCCTCATCGCCGATTTAAGTCCGGTCTCGCATATATACCTGAAGATCGTCTAGGTGTTGGTTTGGCGCCGCGCCTTTCGATAACGGATAACGCGATTCTTCGCGTATACCGACAACAACGTAAAGGGCCCTTTATTTTGGGCGAACGAGCCCTTTCCTACTGCAACGACCTCATCACCCGATTTGGAGTTAAGGCAGGAAATCTGACTGGTCCTATCGCTGCTCTTTCAGGCGGGAACCTTCAACGGCTTCTAGTGGGCCGAGAACTAGACGGAAAGCCTTCAGTAGTCGTTGCTTCACAGCCAACACGAGGCCTTGACGTCAAAGGGGTGAAGGCCATCCAAGAGTTGCTAATTGATCAGCGAGACTCTGGTGCCGCCGTGATGATGATCTCCGAAGATCTCGACGAGCTACTAGCGATAAGCGACCGCTTGCTAGTGATTGAAGGTGGTGTACTTCGGGGCGAATTTGATCCTCGAACTGCCTCGCGGCAAGAAGTTGGCATGGCAATGCTTTCTGACAAACAAACACCTACCAAACTATGAAACGTCCTCGATTAAGCCTGCGTGAACAACCACTACCCGGTGGACAACCGCTGGCATTTGGCATCGGGTTGGCTATCGCATTGTTTGTAGGCGTTTTGCTTCTTCTTGGTGCTGGCCATGACCCCGTAAAAATCTATTCAAGAATGTTCGAAGCCTCTTTGGGCGATCCGGATGCGTGGTCCGTCACTCTCAATCGCGCAATCCCATTAGGGCTCGCAGGATTAGCGGTGGCCGTAGCTGGTTCCATGGGACTTTGGAATATCGGCGCTGAGGGCCAAATAATGGCGGGGGCGATAGCAGCTGCTTGGGTAGCACGCGTAGGAGGCGATTGGCCTGGGTTAATACTCATCTTGATGATGCTCATCGGTGCTGTGGGAGGAGGCGCGATCCTCGCTATCGGACCAGCAATTGCCCGCGCGAAACTCGGCGTCAACGAAATCATTACAACTCTGATGCTCAACGAAGTAGCAATTCGTCTAGTGCAATGGCTCATCCACGGGCCTTGGAAAGATCCTGATTCATTTAACTTTCCGTTAGCTCCCATGTTGCCTGACCAAGCTCGCTTGCCAACCCTTTTCAGCCGCGCCCACTTCGGTCTCCTTATCGCTGCGGCTGTAATTGTTGTTGCCTCTGTCGCAGTCCGTTACACCGCTTGGGGGTATGAACTAAGAATTGCTGGCTCGTCAGAAGCAACAGCCAAATACAGCGGTATTTCGCTTCCCAAAAAAATCTTGACCGTCCTGGTTTTGAGCGGAGCGATAGCCGGCTTAGCAGGTGGTGTCGAATTAACGGGCACTGCTGATCGGCTCACCGAAACTATTTCCAATGGGTTTGGTTTCGCTGGAATAATCGTCGCTGCTTTGGCACTTATGCGGCCATCCGGAGTGGCTGCAGTAGCCATACTTTTTGGGGCAGTTCAAATCGGCGGCCAGAGCATTCAGACACTGGGAGTTTCCTCGTCAGTCTCAACCATTCTTCAAGCTTTTGTTTTATTTGGAGCTATCGGCGCCGGTGTATTGAGCCGATACGCGATCACCTTCGACAGTGAATCACTTTTATCCACGGAGGCGAAGTCATGAACGAAGCCTCACTAATTGGGTTACTGTTCGCGACCGTTTCGTTCGGGGCACTTCTCTACCTGGCAGCACTTGGAGAACTAGTAGCCGAAAAAGCTGGAATCTTGAATCTTGGTGTTGAGGGAATGATGGCTATCGGTGCGGTCACCGCTTTTATAGCTGGAGTTGAGTTTCGAAATCCTTGGCTTGCCCTGGCGATCGCAATGCTCAGTGGTGCTCTACTAGCTTCAATCCACGGATTCTTTACTGTTGGTCTAGGAGCAGAGCAGGTTGTATCCGGCTTGTCACTGACAATTTTGGGGCTGGGTCTCGCTGCATATTTAGGAAAGGACTATGTCGGGTTACCCCCTGGTGCAGAACTGGTCCCCGTTGAGTGGGGATCTTTGTCTGAGTTGCCATGGGTCGGCCCAATTTTATTTAGCCAGGCACCAATCGTGTATTTAGCGTTGGCCTTCGGAATCGCGGCGAGCCTGATCCTTTCACGAACCCGGCTCGGGCTCGCTTTGCGAGCTGCCGGGGAATCTGCATCCTCCACTGATTCAGCCGGACATTCAGTGTTAGGTCTAAGGCTTTCGGCTGTTGCTGCGGGTGGAGCTCTAGCCGGAGCGTCTGGCGCCTATTTAACTTTAAGTATCACTCCCCAATGGGCTGAAGGCTTAACGGCTGGTAGAGGATGGATCGCTGTAGCTCTTGTCATTTTTGGTGCCTGGCGTCCAAGTCGAGTTGGTTGGGGAGCTCTGCTGTTCGGCGGAACCTTGGCGCTAAAAACCCGGCTGCAAACTTTCGGTGTTGATTTTTCACCCATAATCCTGTCGATGCTGCCTTACGTACTTACTCTTCTCATTCTTCTCATCATCTCAATCCAGGCCCGCAAACGACCATCACCAGCTCCAGCCGCTCTTGGTTTGGCTTATAGACGAGAAGAGCGATAGCAAGCTAGCTACAGATAGCTGAACTAAAGGATTGCTCGCGCTGCTGCCCAAATGTATGCAACGAGAATAAAAAGCAGCGCGTACCGCCAGATTCGTTTCCTCACACCTTCAAAACTAAAGGTTATATGAGGACCTTCCATCGAAAATTTGACAGTAAGTGCTTGCTATCTCCGGCTTACTAAAATCCGTTAGACACAGGCTTAGCGGGTGAGAGTGCGGCTCTAGTCAGCATTCGGTCACAGCTACCAAAGGCAACTGCACTCAACAGTGGCTTCTAGAGCCTTCCAGCGAAATGGGGTCGGCTCCGAAGTGGCGTCACAGCCTGTACATCTCAAAACAAAGTTCCCGTCTACTTTGCTCATTGTCACTGGCTGTTCACCGGTGGACAGCCTTGCTTCTTTTTTGGGGGAAACTTTTTGACGGGTGATCTCTGGCAGTTCTAAGACATCAAAATCGAGATACAGGGGATCTGGCGAAAAGACGGGAGGATTGTCCCAGACTTCTCTATGTTCATCCGTTTCTTCAGCCCATCCCAAATAGCTCAACCAAGCGTATTTATCTACGGGGTCAAGTTTGTCGGGAATCTCCTTTACCGAAGTCATGGGACCAATCTTCTCTGGGGCGATTAGCTCTTCGGGTCCTGAATAGTTGAGAAATGAAACCAACTGGTCTTGTTCTCCTATCCCGAAAATTCGGGATGTTTCACTGATGGCTTCAATTTCCTCCATAAAGCCATCGCGCTCAGAAGCCGTTGGATCCTCCAATGTGTCACTTGCGTATAAGACAACAAATCGTGCTCCGACACCCAGTTGCTTCAAACGAAGTATCCGTCCCATTCGTTGGATCATTTGTCTTCGTGTTCGACTGGCATTGACGACAACTCCTAAGTTGGCGTCTGGAACATCGATTCCTTCGTCTAGAACTCTGGGAGCTGCGACTGCGTCGAGTTTGCCATCGCGAAGGTCATTCAAGATCGTTTCACGCTCCAATCGAGCGGTATCACCAGTAATAATTTCAATCCCTAATAATGGATCCAAGCGATTAATCGCATGATTGGCCGCCTTCACAGTTTGAGTGAAGATCAGGGCCCCCGAAGCCTCAAGAATCACTGATGCAAAATTCGACAAAACTTCATACTTTGAACGGCTGGTAGCAACTATTTCACGGCGTTTCGAAAACGAATCAAGATAAGTACTGGCAGCTTTACCGTTTGGCCCCGCGTCGTTATCTGCCAAGTAGCTAACCGCTGCTAAGAAAGCTCCAAAAGGCTCTTGAGGCATGTCAGGAATCGCGCGCAGTGTCTGCCGAGCAGCCACTAGGTCGGCTTCCATCAGGTCGTATTCATCTCGTTCTTCTTTAGCCAATGGCACTGCCACAAACGCGACCCTCGGTTGAGCACAGACTCCATCAGCAATTGCTTGACCAAAATCGTATCTATAACAAACTCCACCAAAATAGGGCACCAACGTTTTTTCGACAGCGTCATCCGAACGTTCAAGGGTGGCTGTTAGGCCTAGTCGTTCTTCATATTCATGAATAAGCGACTTACGCAAAGTTGCTCCACCAAATCCATGACATTCGTCAGCAATCAAGAGGCCACCGAGATCTCCTGGCGGTAAGGGTTTCTTAGCGCTCGCAGAATGTCGAGTTGTGACCAACACATCACAATCATCCGCTCGATCACTAAAGCTGTCTCCTAGACGTCCGATTACACACTGGGGCAGCGCTTTCTTAAGACTCTCTGACCACTGCTCCATAAGGACGCGGCTGGGAACGACAACCAGCACAAACAGACCTCGTCTGTGAGCATCAGCTGCAGCCTGAAGGGCAACATTTGTTTTCCCGGCCCCAGTAACTGCTTCGATAATGCCGCGACGACCGCACCGTAACCAGCTTGCCAGCGCTAACAGCTGCCACTTATAAAGGAAATGTTGAGAGATATTCATAGACCGATCCGTTGAAAGACGCTAAGGCCCAACGCCCTTAATTCCACGCCATAGGATGAGGTTCCTCTATTCGGAAGTTTCGAAATTGAACCACGCCACGAACTATGGACTTCCTAGCTAATGGCAAACCAGCCAACATCCGTAATCACCCAACTAACAACTTCACGGATCACCATTGACCACCACTGATACCAAACCTCTATTTCGGGGAGTGTCACATCGGGCTGCTTTTGTAGCTTCAATCACACTCGCCCCAATTGTGGTTGTCTCGGCCCCAGGAATATGGCCCCGACTGGTCACGGCTCTTTACACACTGGCGATAGTTGCTTTATTTGGAGTGTCGGCGTTGTATCACCGAGTCAATTGGGGGGCCGTCAACCATCGACGACTCCAAAAGTTTGATCACGTAACAATTTTCCTCGCTATCGCAGCGACTTACACGCCCGTGGCAGTCTTCGTACTGTCCCCTTGGGCCGCGAAGCTGGTACTAGCCCTGGTCTGGAGCGGCGCCTTGTTGGGCGCGTTAATACGCATCCGATTCTCTCACTCCCCCCAATGGGTTGTCGCGGCCCCGTATTTAATCGTCGGCTGGTGTCTGCTCGCGGTAATCAAGGATGCTTGGCAACAGCTTGGAGTTGTCGGCTTCATCCTTTTTCTTTCCGGGGGAATGTTGTACACGGCTGGCGCTGTGATATTTGCTACCCAAAGACCCAATCCTTGGCCACACAAGTTTGGTTTTCACGAAATATTTCACACGTTCACGGTGGCAGCTGCATCACTTCACTACATAGCGTTCGTATTCGTTGTTCTACCCAAAGCTCAATGACGCACAATCAACCATCGTAAGACTGGTCTTTTCACGTCACTTTAAACGTGGCAGCGAAGAAGCTGTGCGGAGGGAGTTCCACCAATGGGGCAGCATCGTCTGACGTTTCAAACGCGCTCCGCTGCACAGCATGCGGGTTCTCCCAAGTGTTCTGTGTTGATGGGGTTGGATGATGCAAGATCTCACTAGAAACAACGTGGAGATGTGCCCCAGACAGATTAATTTCTAAGTCAACGGCGCCATCAACTGAGCGGTTCACTGCATAGACGTGCAACTCTCCGTTGTCGCTCAGTATGGCTGCCCCATCCACCATTGCGACATCTCCGAAATCAGGTGACCCCACCGTCAACCCTTCATAACCCAGATGAAGTGCCCGACCTTCTCGACGATTCACAAACATTGCCAATGCCTCAAAAATGGTTTGCCGCAGCAAAAGATCACCATCGGTAAGGACGGGTGCTATGACATTCACAATCTGGGCGATATTGGCAATTTTCACCACGTCGGCGTTTCGGATGAAACTCATCAAAAACTGGGCACAAACAAGTGCGTCTTGGAGGTCGTACACCTCCTCGACTAAGTGAGCAGGGAAATTTCCGTCAGCCCACATGCCGTCTCTATTCCGAGTGCGATACCAAACATTCCATTCATCAAACGCTATAAAAGGCCGCCTCGATGAGCGCCGTTTACCTGCGACGTAACGACACACCGAGTCGATTTCCGCTATCTGTTGATCAATCGCTGCACCAGAGGTCAAATACGCTGCGGTATCACCGGAATAGTTGTCTATGTATCTATGAGTAGATAGATAGTCGGCGAATCCGCCAACAGCTTCTAGGGCTTCTCGGTCCCAGTTGAGGTAGGTCGAGTTATCGGGCAAGGACGTCCCCGACACCACCAGTTCAATCGACGGATCGACAAGTTTCATCATGTGAGCTGCCTGACGAGCTTTACTCCCATATTCGGACGCGGACATGTGACCAATTTGCCAGGGCCCATCCATTTCGTTCCCGAGACACCACAACGGAACCTTTGATGTATTTGACGATTGATCGAGTTCGCGTTGCTTAGTGATGTCCGTTGCCAATTGGCCATTGGTGTACTCAACCCAATCTGCAGCTTCCTCCGGTGTTCCTGTCCCTAGGTTCACGGCAAACATCGGAGACCATCCAGTTCGCTCGCACAAAGATAAAAACTCGTTGGTACCAAAAGTGTTTGGTTCGATCGTTCCCCATGCCAAGTCCCGGCGAGTGGGTCTCTCTTGAACGGGGCCGACTCCGTCTTGCCAGTGGTAATTTGAAACGAAGTTGCCCCCTGGGTAGCGCATGACGGTGAAATCAAGTTCATCTAGGGCAGACAGGACGTCTGACCTACACCCGTACTCATCGGCGTGGGCAGATGTTGGGTCATAGATGCCTTCGTAGACGGCACGCCCCATGTGCTCAAGAAATCCGCCGAAGATTCTTGGATCAACGGCGCCGACGTGATGATGAGGGTGGAGATGAAACTTGGCTTTGGACACACCATGAGCGTAGTTGGAACAGGGTTTATACCTCCTAGTTGATGTTCGGCACCATCTAATTGGTGATCAATAGTTCTGAGTTATTTTGCTCTTTGCAGTTAGTCGTACATACAGGGGTAGGTCTTGATCGGAAAAATAATTCTCTGAGGTCACCCTCTCTTAAGATGGTTTCGTGAACTTAAACAATCCAGAAGCTGTGAAAATAGATGCAGCGCAATGGTTCGCTGAGCATTGGGATCCTGATATGCCGCTAGGTGTTTGGTGGCAACTTCTGGCAGACGCCGGTTGGGCTTTCCCATCTTGGCCAGAGGGATTTGGCGGCCGAGGTCTGTCGTCTGGTCCGACTAAAGCTGCGATTCAAGCCCGGCGTGAAGCTCGCGCTTTTGGCCCACCGAATGGTGTTGCAACCTTTTTAGCGGCACCGACCATCATGCACTACGGAACTCAACAGCAACAGGCAAAGTATCTGCCTCGAATAGTTAATGGCCAGGACATTTGGTGCCAACTTTTTTCGGAACCAGGTGCTGGTTCGGATATGGCTGGGTTATCTACGAAAGCCATTCGTGATGGCGAAGAATGGGTAGTTAATGGCCAAAAAGTTTGGAACTCAGGCGCGCAATGGGCGAAATACGGAATTCTTATAGCTCGAACAGACCCCGAAAAACCCAAGCATCGAGGGATTACTTATTTCCTTATCGATATGGAACAAGAGGGTGTGGATGTTCGGCCGCTGCGCGAAATGACCGGGGATGCCGCATTTAATGAAGTTTTCCTGAACGATGCCCGAATTGCCGAAGATGACCGCCTGGGAGATTTAGGTGATGGTTGGCGCGTTGCTATGACAACGCTGTCCCATGAACGTGATCCTGATAATGCAGGAATGGGAGAAACAGCAGCTTTTGGTGCAGTTGATCTAGATATGAGCGTTCGCGATCACAGCACAAGTATTTCGTCTAAGAATGATGGATTTTCTCTTGCCTTAAGCGGTGGAGTATCCAAAGTCCTTGATGATGTGACATCACAATTCGATGCTGCGACTGACCCGGGGACGCGCCAGAGATTGGCGAGAATTCTTGAGATGCGAAGATCTGCTCGATGGTCTGGTATGCGGGCGGCAGCGAAGATCAAGGCCGGTGGTCAGCCAGGTCCTGAGGTTTCCACACTCAAGCTTCTCGGTTCTGACATGGGCCGTGAAATTCGTGATGTGGGCTTAGAAGCAATGGGGCCGTATGGGATGTTGTACGGAGAAGACGCTCCAACCGATGGTCTCTTTCACGCGTATTCAATGTTTACTCCTGCTCAATCTATTGCGGGTGGGAGTGACGAAGTTCAGCGAAATATTGTGGGCGAAAGAGTGCTGGGTCTACCCCGAGAGCCTGGGGAGAAAGAGCAACGTGAATTACCGTGGTCAGACCTTCCGCGCAGCTGACGACTAATAATTAGGTTGGCAAAACGATGAGTGCACCACTCATCGTTACAAAGACTCTCTTGTACTCATAACTAAAAACACAACCCCCTGTCTTGTTAGAGGGTTGTGGTTTAAGCCTGTTTTAAGGGGTTTTGTTTGTGGAGCTGATCGGAATCGAACCGACGACCC
>Ga0208410_1000016_pt1 | contig 108907 bp, 75 predicted proteins | sample ETN02SmetaG_3_FD_185787 | JGI IMG/M metagenome (GOLD analysis project Ga0208410, IMG submission 185787) | Marine microbial and viral communities from oxygen minimum zone, Eastern Pacific Ocean - ETNP2014F10-02SV257 (SPAdes) (version 2) | ecosystem: Environmental > Aquatic > Marine > Oceanic ... | reverse complement strand
TTCGCTCACGTAGTACCTGTGCACGCCCCCGCCCGGAAGCATGCGTTCACCGGATTCCTCTCGACTGTATTCATCTCCGCGTCCATCGAGACGCGCGGCGTCGCGTCTACGCGCGCGCGCGCGCTCCTCGGCGTCCCGTCGCGCCGCCGCCGTCTCGCGCTCCATCGTCTCGAACATCGTTCGCGTCTCGCGATCGAGCGCGGCGAACGCGTCCTCGAACGGGTCGACGCCGCCGCGACGCGCGCGCGCGCGCGTTCGCGTTCGCGCGCTCCCTCGCGCGCCCTCGCGCGCGTCGACGTCGAGGACTCGGGACGCGCGCGCCTCGAGCCGAGAACCCGCGCGTCCCGTCGTCGCGCGCGGGCGACGCTCGGCGCGCGACGACGACGACGGGCGCGTCGAAAACGACGCCCGCGCGCGCGTCGACGCGCCGCGCATGACGACGACGACGGCGCGGCGCGGTGCGACACTCACTGACGCGTCGTCATCGGCCCCGCATGGATGCCCTGTCGACGAAACTGTCCACGGCGGCGGCGCAGGCGGTGGACACGGCCACGGGACTCGTCGGTGGGACGAGCGAGTGGGATATCGTCGGTGGAGGCGCGCACGCGTCCGCGGGTGAGCTCGCCGGGTTCGTGGGAAGGCGAAGCGCGCAATTCGTGGATGGATTCTCAAAGACGTGCGTCGAGGCGACGCGGGCCAACGTGCGAGACGCGGGGGAGATTTTGAAGACGACGACGCTGAACGCCGCGATCAGGAGCGAGGCGAGCGCGACGAGCGATCTGCCGACGTTCGAGCGCGCGGTGACGGCGATGAGGTGAGACGACGAGACGACGAGACGACGAGAGCGACGAGAGCGACGCTCGGATCTCGACGATCGATCGATGAGGACGCGAACGAAGAGAGAGTGACTGACGGATGGGTTTTTGTGAACGTCTTCCGCGCAGCGCCAACGCGCAAAAGGCGTTGGATAATTACGATGAACGCTCGAGGGCGTTGCCGCAGTTGCGATACGAGTTGTTGGAGGATTTAAGCCGGAGGAAACTGGCGTTGGAGAAAAAGATTGACGCGGCGACGGCGCCGAGAGAACAGGCGAGGCGACAGACGCTCAAGGATGTCATGCGTAAGACGGACGCGTCCGAGCGCGAGGGGAGGGACGCGGCGTCGTCGTAGCCGCTCGGTTTGATGTATTTGTAGACGACGTGTACTCCTAGCTCGACGATTGTCGCGAACGCGCTCGTTCGTCTCGCCTCTCATTCGTGTTATGCATCTATAACTCGCGTTTGATTAAACAATAGTCTATGTGCGATGGATTATCTCACGACGCATTGTTTCCTCTATATAGCCTCTGTTACCTATCTCTCGGGAATCTGTTACCTATCTCTCGGGAATTCCTCACTGGTTCGCACGCGCGCGCGTACATGTCGCTCTCCAAAATCTCCCCGTCGGAGATCCCCGTGTGCACGCGCATCTTTTCCAGATGCGAGCTCGAATGCACGGGAAAGAACCACAAAAAGATATTCTCTCCGAAGACTTGCTTAAAGTTTCTATACCACCCCAAATCGTACTTCCACGGAAGCGTCTTTTTCTTTTCGTACAACTCGATCGTCGTCAAGTTGTTCAAAATCAAGTTGCTATGCATGACTATGAACCCTAAGAGAGACGCCGCGAACGCGACGTTGACTATGAACGTCACGAACACCACCGATAACTCCGTGCCCTCCGCCGGGTCCACCCTCGCCTCCGCCCCCGTCGATCCCGCCGCCTGACTCTCCTCGACGTCTTTGAAAAAGTCTATAAAGTTTGATAAAAGCAATATCGCATCCAACACCGTCGCCAGAAACGTGTACAAGAGAAATTGCAAGAAGAACTTGTAATTATACGCGCCGACGCAATTCGCCACCCACACGCAGTGATGATCCATCTTCAACACGCATCGCTTGCACACGCTGCAGTGATGCGTCCGAATCGGCTTCCACGCCACGCACTTCTTACAAAATCGTCGTCGTCGCTCGCTGTTGGACTTTTTCGCCTCGATCACCGCCTCCTCTGGATCCTCGGGATGCGGCGTCCATCTCTCCGGCACCCCACCGGGCTCGGTGAGCACGCACGCAAAGTACGACCACAACAACATGAACACCGCGATGTGATACGCCGTCAGCGCCCCCGTCGCCAATCGTTGATCCTCCCCACCGTCTCGCACGATCGGCCAGTACACCACCACCACCGTGGCGTAATACGTCAGACTCACCACACCGATGACGACCAGCACCATGAACGACCCGAGCGCGCGACACGTATCGCACGCGCGAGAGGCGAAGACGTTTCGATCGCCGCCCATGGTGCGCACCGCCTTCTCATCGTACTCTCGACGCGCCGACATCTCGCGAGACGACGCGAGACGAGCGACGAGCGACGAACGACGATCGCGCTCGCGCTCGGAGTCGCGCGAGACGGCGGTCGTCGCGCGCGCGGAGACGTGCGGTCCGCGCCCGGTGTGCGGATGGGCGCGGCGCGCGCGATCCGCGGCATTAGTGTTGAGCGATTGGGTGTTCTCATACATACCGGTTTTGAATACCAACAAAACAGTATTTTGTGGGTTTGATGGTCTATTTTTCCTTCCACTAGGGGAGGAGGCGTCCGAGGCACAGGGCCCCTGACGCGACCCGCGCGCGCGCGCTCGGCGTCACTCGAGCGCGCGCGCGCGCGGACGAGGAGACGACTCGCGCGATGGACGTCTCGGATGACGCCTCGGCGTCGTCGACGCGCGATGAATCGTACGACGCCGCCGTGCGTGAGCTCGGAAAGACGATTAGTGGGAAAAAGCGCAGCGACCCGGGGGCGGTGACGTGGGAGGAACAGTTCGCGCAGTTGGAGACGTACGTCCGTCGAACGGGTCTCAAGTCGCAGATGGACGCTCTGAACGTCATTCACGTCGCGGGGACGAAAGGGAAGGGGAGCACGTGCGCGCTGGTGGAGGGCATCCTGCGGGCGCGAGGGACGCGGGTGGGGACGTTTACGAGCCCGCACTTGATGGACGTTCGCGAGCGGTTTCGCATAGACGGGGAGAAAGTGGACGAGGAGACGTTCGCGAGAGAGTTTTGGTGGACGCACGACGCGGTGAGGAAGACGTGCGGGGATCTGGGGATGCCGGCGTATTTTCGATTTTTAACGCTGTTGGGTTTGCGCATCTTCGCGGCGGCGGGCGTCGAGGCGTGCGTGCTCGAGGTCGGGCTCGGTGGGCGGTTGGACGCGACGAACGTGGTGGAGAAGCCGAGCGTGTGCGGAATATCATCGCTCGGGATGGATCACGTGGACATTTTAGGGGATACTTTGGAGAAAATCGCGACGGAAAAGGCGGGCATCATGAAGCCGGGCGCGCCGACGTTTACGTCGCCGCAGAAACCAGAAGCGATGGCGTCGCTCGAACGTCGCGCGTCGGAGGTCGGGGCGCCGCTTCGCGTCGCAAAATCGCTCGATTCGTACGAGGGCGGTGGCGACGTCGACGTCGGTCTCGCTGGACCGCACCAACGAGTCAACGCCGGTTTGGCGGTGGAGTTGGTGCGCGCATGGGCCAACGAGACGCGTCAGCCCTGGGCGGCGGACATGGAGGCCTCGCTCGAGAGAAACGTCCTTCCGGACTTTGTTCGTGAGGGTTTGGAGAACACCACGTGGCCGGGACGGTCGCAGGTGATGAAAGATCCCGAGGAGACGAATCTGACGTTTTATTTGGACGGCGCGCACACCGTCGAGTCGATGCGTCACAGCGCCGAGTGGTTCGCCAACAGCACGCACGCGATGACGTCCATGGATCGAAACGTCATGCTCTTCAATTGTATGGAAGACCGTAACCCGAATGACCTCCTCGAGCCCGTGACGGATGTTTTGACGGCGCCGAACACGACGCTGGAACGAGCTATTTTTAGCCCGCCGGATAGCGCGACGAGTCGACTCGACAAGTGCGGCAACGCCAAGGCGACGGAATGGCAAGAGAAATGCGCGCGAACGTGGGATGCTATCCTCGAGAAGTCTCAGCGCGACGCTGTCACCGATGATACCCGAGGCATCGTCGTTCCGAGCATAAGTCAAGCGCTCACGTTGATTCGCAAGCGCGCGAGGGACGTCGCGCCGGCGCGCGTCAACGTTCTCGTCACGGGGAGTCTGTACCTCGTCGGCGACGTCTTGAGACATTTAAAACGCTTAGTGTGATAGTAGAACGGAAGGCTGTAGGTGATACTGTAGGCATTTTATTAACAATTTGTTGGCTCTAGAAATGATACACAAGACATGGGAAATGGAATGTGGAACTAGAGGTTCCCGTCGGAGGAACTGAATCATCTAACGTCGCACGAGATGTATAACTTACCAGCGACTTCGACCGCCGCCGCCGCCGCGACTACCGCCGCCGCCACCGCGACCGCCACCACCACCGCGACCACCGCCGCGACCGCCGCCACCACCGCCGCGACCACCGCCGCCGCCGCCGCCCAACTCGGAGACGATGTTCAAGTTTTGCGTGAACCCCTTGAGACCCATTTTACCGACAGTCTTTTTCAATAGACCCGGCAACCCGTTGCACTGCAACGTCTCGAGCGCGTAGTTATTCGCCGCAAAAATCAAATCGTCCTTGCTCCACTTCATCTTCGAGCTCGAGCCGTTGTAGAAACCCAACCACGCGCTGTACGCCTGCGACTTGGTCTCGGGACTGATGCGCGCGATGCCTCGGCGAACGCGCAAATCAACCTGCGCGTCGACGGGGGCGGTGAGCGTCTCGATGGGGAGGTCGCGCACGCCGTTGAGGAAAAACTTCTCGGCGGGATCGAGCATAAGCAAACCCTGACCCGTCTTACCGGCGCGACCGGTTCGACCGAGTCGGTGAATGTATTGCTCGCGGTTGGACGGGACGCCGACTTGGATGACGTAGGTGACGTCCGGGAAATCCATACCGCGAGCGGTGACGTCGGAGGACATCATCACGGCGGCGCGCGCCTCTCGGAATTTATCCGCAGCCTTGGTGCGCACGGATTGCGATTTTCTGCTGTGGATTTCGAACACCGGTTTACCGATGGCTTCAAACATCTCGGAGGCGAGCTGCGTGGAACGCGCCGTCGGGAAGAAGACCATAATTTTGTGATTCGGTTCCTCCGCTTGGTGCGCCTCGATGGCTTGGGTAAGAAGCGTGAGGTGGTCGTGGAACGGGGCGACGACCAAGGATTGTTTCACCTGCAAGTTGGTCGCCGGCGCGTCGTCGCCGACGCAATCGATGTATTGATGTCCGGGACGCAACGCGTTCGCCGCGATTTGATGCACCGTCTTGGGAACGGTGGCGGAGAACAACAGTGTCTGACGCTGGACGGGTAGATAGGATAAAATCTTTTCCAAGCTCGGTCTGAACCCCATGTCCAAGAGCTGATCCGCCTCGTCGAGCACCAAGACGTCCAAGTTTTGCACAGCGCGAGACAAGTTGCTCGACTCAAAGTGATCAATCAATCTCCCCGGCGTCGCGATGAGAAACTCCACCCCCTGCGACGTCAAACGCTTTCGTTCGCTGTTGATGTTCGTCCCACCAAAGACGACTTGACACCCGAAATCGTGATAGGTCAATAAGCTCTTCGCCTCTTCGCCGATTTGCGACGCCAACTCGCGCGTCGGCGAGACGACCAAACACGACACCTCTCCGCGTCTCGGACGTCCACTCCGCGCCAATCGCTCGATCGCGGGAAGCAAAAACCCGACCGTCTTCCCGCTCCCCGTCTTGGCGCGCGCGAGAACGTCCAAACCCGCCATGATGTGCGGCAGCGTCGCGTCTTGCACCGCCGTGGCGTGCGTGAATCTCAACACGTCTCGAATCGCCCTCGACGACGCCTCCGTGAGTCCCATGTTCTCGAACGCCGCCGTGCTCGACGGTGCGTTCCCCGTCTGCGCCTCGACGCGCTGCGCTCGCGCGAGCGCCCCACCCGTGTTTTTCATCAGATTCGGTCGAGGCGGCGCCGGCGCGCGGCGGTCGTCTCGTCCGTCCGTAAACTCCAAGCGCTCACCGATCGGGCGCGCCCGATCGCCGTCATCTCGCGGTCGAGGCGCGCCACCGTTTCCGCGTCCGCTTCGTCGACGCTTTCGAGCGGCTCCGCCACCGCGTCCTCCCTCGGGCGCGGGCGGGGGATTTCCCGCGTGAAACATGACGACGGCGGCGCGACGACGATCGAGCGACGGGCGGGCGGTGACGCGCGCGCGAAGGAGCCGATCGAGCGCGGGAAGCGCGCGAGAGAGAGGTGGTATCTTGCGAGAGTCGCCAGGCCGTCTTCGAGGGTGGTCGAACGACGGAAAGTGGGGATTATCCATTCATCGCGAACCCCGGGTTTCGAGCTCGAGAGCGCGCGAAGCGATCGCGCGTGCGTGTGAGTGTGCGTGTGATGATACATGCGAGTCCACTGTGATCACGAGGTGACCGTGGGGGGGTCTTCGGGGACGTCCTGCGCCTGTTGCGCGTCTCGCGCGTCGGGCTCCGCCGCGGGTTCGGCGTCTGCGGCGTCCGCGGCGGCGGCGGTCTTTTTGCGAGAGCGACCAGTCTTTTTGCGTAATTCGGCCGCCTCTTTACGGAGATTGGCGGCGGATATGTCGATCTCGCGTTCGGCTTCGTCGACGTCGGTGATTTCTCGTCCCGTGACGGCGCTCATGACGCGAAGCAAGTACTCGGTGGACTCGGCGTTGGCGATGTCGTTCTTCGCCATGTCTTGCGCGAGACGCGTCGTCTCTTCGCGATACTTGACGACGCTCGCTGCGCTCTCGGTTCGGAGGCGCTCGAGCTTTTCGTTCTCGGCGTTGAGGGCATCGTACGCCTCCCGGATGAGTTTCAACTGTTCCGGATCGGTCGTTTGACTTTCGGCGACGAGCGCCTTTTCCACGAGTTGGCCGTGCGCCTTTTTGAGACGTTCGACGACGATCTCCGTCTCTCTGAGCTCGGCGTGAATCTTCGCCGCCGCGGGGACGTCCGGAGCGTCCAAATCACCGGGTGAAGGGTTCTCGGTGAGCGCGGTGAGCCTGGCTCGACGCTCGGCGATGAATTCGTTGACGCGTTGCGTGGATTCCTGCTTGGCGGCGAGATGGAGACGACGCGTCGTGACGAGGACGATTTCGCTGTGGTTGATCTGTGATGCTTGCTTTGGCGGCGATTGCACGATCTCAGCGCCCTCCTTGGCGTCACCCTCCGCCTTGGCGTCTTCTTCCGCTTTTTCTTTCGCAGCCTGCTCCTCAATCTCTCCGACGACGCCTGGTTGCAACTTGATTTCACCGCTTGCCAGACGTTCAATCGTCTTGTTGGAGCACCGCACGAACGCGTCGACGTGCGCAATGACGAGCTTTTTCAAACGCGCCGTTCCGATTTCGATGACGCGCTCGCTCGCGTCCGCTTCAAACTCTTTGATGCGGTTTTGACACAGCGACAGTTGCGCGGCGAGAGCGTTGATATCTTCTTTCTGCTCCATGACGCGCACGTGTTCGAGTGCGTACGCCTCAAAGTCCAGCGACGGCGCGTCCTTCTCGAGCTTGCTCGCGAAGAAGAAGGCCGACAAGTACGGAGCTTTGACGAGATCAGGACCCGAATCGGTGCGATTTTCCTCTACGGCGAGCTGCGCGAACGCCTCCTCCACGTTTTCTTCCCAAGAAAACGTGTTCCCGCGTGCGGGAATGGCGAATTCAAACCACGTGTTGTACGCCAACTCGAGCAGGGATTCTCTGGAGTGCGGCTCGACGTCGTCTTCGCGCGGCGCGGACTTGACGTCCGGCTGTGAGATACCCGACGCCACCGCGCGCAACAACAGACCCAGCGCGAAGAATCTGATGTCTTTCGAGTTCCCAATCACGGGGAAGCGAGACTTGGCCGTCAGCTTGTAATCAGAAATGTAAGACACCGCGCTCGAAATGGTGCCGACATCTTCGACGGCGTACAGAAGAGAAAGATAGAGACGAAGCGCTCGACGAGTGTTCGCCATGAAACGACGTCGCGATTCTTCGATACCGCTCAGGTAGATGATTTTCTCGTTGCCATCCGCATCTCGTGGCGTAGTCGCGGGCACCCTGAGGCGTAAATTCGTGTCGTCGATTTCCACCATGCAAACTTTAAAGGTTCCGGTTCTCGGTACTTTGAAGAGCGGTGAGAGGTAGTCGAGTGCCTTTTTGCAGTGACCGATTTCTCCCGGAGATTTCTTCAACCTCGACCATGCGAGACGATAATTCGCCTTGTGGAACTTTGGATGATTCTTGTGGAGGAAGAGCAATGCCTCGACAGCGTCTCTGTACGCGCCGATCCAACTGTTTTGCATGTCCTCTACGATGAAAGGGTGCTTGAGAACGCTCAACGTCAACGCTTGGGATTCGGGGGTCATCTTTTTGCGACCAGACGCCTCGATGGACAACAACATTCGCAGTCGAATGTTCGCCACTTGGTAGATGGCCTCGAGGCAACCTGGCATTTTTTCGAGCGCGGACGCGTGCAACTCGAGCACGTCCTTCAGAGGTTGACGACTCTTCTTGGCGATTTTAGCCATGAAGTAGGGATTCATCCAGTTATCCGGATCTTGTCGAGCCGCGAGCTCGAAAGCAGCGTTTGTCATGGAAAGAGTGGAAATGAATTCCGGAGACGTCTTGTCGAGAACGTACTTGCGCGCGTCGTGGATTGGCGGAGCATCTTGCAAGAGCTCGTAGCCCGTTTGACCGAGACGTTCGTAAATCTTAGCTCGTACCCATTCCGTCTCCGCGTGTCCAGCGTAGTGAGTCATGATCAAAGCTTCCTCCGCGGCGATGAGTGCTCGTCGAATCGACACTTGGACGATCTTCACCATCTTGAACATGGCTGAGTTGCGGTACGTCTCGACGGATAACGCCTTTGCTGCGTCGTTGAGCGCGATGTCCTTGATGTTGTCCAAATGATCCGCAAGCTTGATCCAGGCCTGTGGACTCTTCATGTTGTATTCAACGTCAAATTTATGCAACTTGGTCAACTCTGCGGTTCGCTTCGCAATGCTCTTCCCATCCGGATCGTCATCGGTAGGTTCTGGCTCATTGCCGATGGAAATGTCTGGAGACACCACGCCTTGAAGTAAAGCGAACAGTTTGTCGTACTCAGTTTGCTCCTCCTCGAGAAAACCACACAGCGCCGTGTTATCAATGTCTGTGCAAAAGTGAAAGAGAGTCTTGTACACGCTGGCGAAAGAAACGATTTTGTCTTCCGCCGATTTGAGGTGTGAGCCAGCCAAACAACTGATGGGAGTGCTTGGTTGCGCTGGTGTGGCATTGGCGCTCTTCTTCGGTGTTGCTTGGTTTTGTCGACTCGACACGATTTGCTCGTCGGGCGTCGACTGCGAGATGAGTTCTCGCGCGAGGCGACGGTCTTCTTCCGTGATTTCTCCCAATTTGGAAGCGGTTGGAACGTCTTCTTCGCTAATGACGAGGTATCTCGTGAGGAGCTCGCTTTGTTCGGTGCGTGGAGGATCCACAATTTTCTCGCGAATCGCTTTGATCACTGACGAAAGCTTTTCGCGCTCTTCCTCGTCGGTGGCCATCGCGTACGGCTGAATGGACAACCAAAGATCGCCCGCATCTTTTTCACTCGTGATTTTTAGCGTCGAATCACACGCGCCTCCTTCTTCTCGGCACTTTCGCTTCGGCTTCTCCAATTCAAATCCATACACGCAATAGCTGAGTTGAACAATCAATTTATCGAGACGATCCAAAAGCTTGCGGTCGGCTTTATCTTGCGGCGTTCGGTCCTCGTCGTCAATGGAACTAATACTAGCGCGCTGTCGACGCACGCGCCGGCGGCGGCCTTCGTCTTCATCCGCGTCCGGTGTCTTCTTCTTCTTGTCGTTTTCTTCGTCCGAATCCGCGCGATTCGAAACATGAACTTTCGTGGTGCGCTTCTTCGCCGGCTCCGCGGCGTGGCGCAACTCGCGCGCCTTTGTGATTCTATTTCTGCAATTCGCCAATTGTATGAGAGATGACTTCAGGAACGCGCCTTTCCGTCCTTCGCCACAGCAACATCGACAATCCGCGAGTCTATCGTGAAGTTTTTCGTGCAACTCGATCACCTCTACATCCTTCGCCTTTGAAGCCTGTTGGATCGCCGAGATCAACTGCGCTGAAGCCTCCATGTTCGCGGCGCCGTATCGCGACGTTTTGCTCTTTTTCACCACTCCCGGCTGTTGCGCCAATTCATTGTAGTGCACCTCAAAGAGAGAAGCTGCGATTCCTTGTAATCCAAGCGCGTCGACGCAGTCTAACGCTTGTCTCGTGTACGCTTGTTTCACGTGATTTCGATTCGCTGATTCGATCGCCTCCGCCATCAGTCGCAGCATCGTGTGATCTTTCGTCAGATCATATACCATCTTCAACGCTCGAAGTTGGATGACCACGCACGCAGAACCCTCTTTTTTTGCCGCCGCGGCGAGAACTTTAAGAGCGTCTTGCTTTTCCGATTGCGTCAGAGACAAAACATCTAGATTTTCAGTCGATTCCTGGTCTTCATCAGGCAAGAGCAGAGGTGTGAGCGTCGCCACGAGCTCTGCTGTTTGACCCTTCGCGAATCTTGAAGCGGCGCCCGTGACCACTTCTTTAACTTTCATCGCATCCATGGCTGCTCGTAGCGCTTGCTTGCTAAAACGCTCTGGTGCGGCGTCTTCAATGTTGCGAGGCGTCGAAGAAATATCGGCGTCGTCCAGTGCCACTTCTTGCGCTCGCTCAAGATAGAACGCACTCACGCTCGGTTCCTCGCCGTCGAGCTCTGCGAGTTTATGATACAGGAACAAACTTTCCGCTTGATAATCTTGCGTGACATCGCGGTCCATCTCGATGGCGGCACTTTGCAAGACATCCTCCGCCATCTCTCTGAACAGCTTACGCGATGGTTGACCGAGCGCGCAACCTCGAGCCGCGAGAATGCACGAATCTGCGAGACAGAGCAATACTCGAGCTTTGGTCGCCAAATCATCGCTCGGCCCGACACCGAAGACGAGATACAGCGATAAAAGCGTCGACGGCGTCGGCGCGCACTCGTCTTCGGCATCAGGTCGCCAGCGCGCGGCTGTGGTGGAAAGCAAACGCCACGCGACGTGAGCCGCGCCCCCGTTTACGTCTTGAACACCATCGACGAAAGCGGAAACTCGTCGGAGCGTCTTCATATTTCGTTCTTCTTCAGCCTTCTTCGCGGCGGCTTCCTTCATTTCCCGCGCGTGCTTCTTCTTCAGACTCGTCGCTCGATCGACGGCGCCCGCGACGTCTTTCGTCGCCTTTCTCACCGCCAAAACGACGGGATCCTCGGCACCGATAAGAGTCAATAACGCGCGACTGACGTTGACTTCTGGTTTCCATTTCTTATCCTCCGCGGCGGCTTTCTTGGCGGCTTTTTCCAACGCCTTGAGTTCAGCCTCGTGTTCGGCAATCTTACGAGCTTTTTCATCCTCGATGGCTTTCTTCTCGTCGAGTTCCAGCTGACGGCGAGACTTTCTCACCGGTGCCGCGGCCCTCTTCTCTTTCCTCCCAGCCTTTGCGGGTTCTTCCTGTTCAGTTGCTGTCGAAGCCTCATCCGACGATTTGTTGGGTTGCAACGGCTCGCGCTGCGAACACTCGGGTTCTTGCGTGGGTGAGAACGGCGCGGCGACAGTCATCGGCGTGTCTTCGTCTTCCGCCGTCGGCGCATCGTGCATTCGCACGTCCACGACCGTCGATTCCCCCGGTGCGGCCATTCGCGTGCTCTCCTGCGGTTCATCGAACACGAACCGAATCTTCTTCCCCATGTTATCTCGCGGAATGTCCACGCCCTCGACCGCACGCATGAACGGCGTGAACGACGCCATCAACGCATCGTTTTCACCCTCTTCGTCGTCACCGTTTGGCGACATCACGGGCGACGGCGCTTTCTCTTTCGTTTGCTTGGGCGTGGACGCGCCGTCGTCCTCGGGCGTCTCGTTCGGCGCCGGCGCCGCGTCCTCCTTCGCCTCTTTCGCCGCCCCATCCTCCGTCTCCTTCTCCGCGTCCGCCTCGTTCGATTCCGGCGACGTCAATCCTCCCAACCGCGCGAGCACGGCGGCGATCACTCCCCAACTCTTCTCCACATCGGCGCCCAATCGAATCTTCACCTCGGCGTCTCGCTCGGGCGTCGCCGCCGCCGCCCTCGCCGCCTTGACCGCCCTCGTCGGTTCCAACGTCTCCGGCGCCCGCTTCATCGCTCGCGCTCGCGCGTTCGCTGGATCCATCCTCACCACCACTCCCGCGATCGCTCTCGCGCTCTCAAAATCCCCGGCGCGCAGACACAGCTCGCTCAGCGCCTCCAAAAACAATTGATTCCCCGGACACACCGTCGCCGCTCTCTCGTACGCCATCCTCGCCGTCGCCGCGCGTCCACACGCCACCGCCAACCCACCCAAACGTCCCCACAACACCCCATCCTCATCATCCAGCTCCACCGCGCGCGCGTAACACCGCAACGCCTCGTCTCGATCCCCGTCGTCGTCGTCGCCGCCGCCGCCGCCGTCCCGCGCGCGTTCGTCCAGCAATCGCCCGAGATTTTTAAGCGCGAGAAACTTGACGCGACTCAAACGCGCGGAGATATCCGCGCGATTCGTCAGCGCGTGTCCCAGCACCCGTCGAAGCGCGTCGATCGCGTCCGCGGAGGCACCGGCCGCGGCTCGACGGACCGCCTGTTCGTACGCGGCGATGAGTTTGGATTCCTCCGCCTCGGCCGTGCGTCGCGCGAGACGCGCGGCGTCGTCCGCGCCGTCTTGACCGCGGTTCAGACACGCCCAATCCATCGCGTCGTCCGCGCGGTGGGGCGACGCGCGCCGAGGTGTGTCGTCGGTGGTGGCGATGATGACGGACGAGGCGTTTTGACTTTGAAAATTTGAAATCGCGGCGGCGGCGCGACGGGACGGGAACGCGAGAGAGAGAGAGCGCGTTCGGTGAGCGATGGAATCGATGGGTGATGAGGAGAGGTTAGAAAACATAGTGCTAGTGGTGGTAGTGCGCGCGGTGCGCGCGGGGGTCACGGTGATGGGAGGGTGAGGGCGAACGCGCGAAGCTCGTCGACCGCGCGGGCGAACCATTCGCGGTTTCTGGGCACGGTTTCCACGAGGTACTCCGCGCGGTCGGGATCGCCGGAGCGACCTTTGCCTCGACCGGGCGGTTTGTATTGGACGAAGTCGCAAAATTCGAGGTCGAATACCTCGAGCGAGGTTTGAATCTGGGCGTAGTGCTCCATGGCGCGCGCGCGAGGGACGACGGCGCGCGAGTACGGGCACTTGATTTCGACGACGCGACCGCTCGGGTGCACGCCGTCGGGAGAGGCACCGAGCCAGTAGTGGTCGTCATGAATCTTGAGTCCAAACGTGAGACACGTCGTGCCGTGCGTTCGTTCGTAGTGCGCCAGGGCTTCGGCTTCGAACTCGTTTCCGTGTCGAATAGCCGCAGACGTCGGCGCGCGCCGCCTTCTCTCACGTCTCGCGTCGCGTTTCGTCTCCGTCGACGGAGTCATCGATGATTCCTCTTGTTTCCGCACTATCTGTTTTTGCCTCATCGATTCCTCTTCTTTCCGCACCCTCTGTTTTTGCCTCAACACTTTCCCTCGCGCGTCGCCGCCTTCGAGCACGCGCGCCGCGTCGGACGCCGTCAACGCGCTCGCTCTCGCGAATTTCCACGCCTCCGTCTTTTGCGCGGGCCATCCCTCCGCATCCTGTCGAAACGCCAGCTCGGCCACTCGTTCGCACACGTCTTCCCCCCTCGGCACGTCGCCTCGCGTCACGAACGCGCTCGTCGCCGCGTACTCGTCGTCGGCGTCGTCCTCGTCGTCGCGCGTCGGCGACTTGGCCGCGTCGACGTCCACCCCCTTGCGCCGAAGTCGCTCCTCCACCGTGAACCTGCGCTTCGGGTGCGACGCATCCGGTTGACGACGCCGACGTGCGCGTCTCGACGCATTCGGATGCGCGCGCGCGACGCCCGCGACGTCACCGCGACGCCTCGGTCGTCCCGGCGGCTCGACACCGCACACCGTCCCGCGCCCGTCGCGCGTCGACGTCGTCGCCGCGCGCGCGAGCGTCACCGCCTGAAGACGCGCGACGCACATGTCCTCTCGTCGCGCGCGCCTCGAGACCGCCGTCGACGCGTTCGAGGCGGACGGCGACGTCAACTGACGAACGTGATTTTCGAGACGTCTCTCGAAAAACCGACATGTCGAGCGTTTTCGCGTCACTGCGCGTCGACGTGAGCGCGCGAGGACGCGAGAGAGAGGTGACACGATTGGGAGAAATATGAAGATGTCGATTCGCGCGCGAGGCGCGGTGTTGGTGCTGTGTGCGTTGGCGGTGTGCGCGCACGCGAGGGAACCGCCGAGAGACGGCGTCGCGGCGACGCCGACCCAGAGAAAATTATTGGGATCGCAGGGCGAGGGTACGCCGGTGTTGGATTGGATTCTCGAGCGTCAAAGCGGTGGGGAATCGTCGACGCCGGTGTTGGATTGGTTTTTAAATCTCGGGTCGACGCAAAATTCTGCTCTGTTTGGACCGACGTCGTTTGCGCAACGATTTACGAATCGCGTCGCCACGTTTTTCTTTTCCGAACTCTTACGATTTAACATGACGGAAACCGTCGAACGGATCGACGCGAGCGGGAGACGCGCGAGTCTGGAGCTGACGACGACGGAGTCTGAGTTCGCGAGAGCGCTGTTCGATCGAACGAGCGTTCCGGGAGAAGTCTTTGGCGTCGATGCGTTGAACGCGACGCGATTCGTCGAAGACGACATCTGCGGTTCTGATTTTTTGCGAGGCGGACTCAACGATACGATGCTCGACGACGCGTACTGGCAAGCCTCTGGGTTCACGTCGGCCGACATTCCCCGGTCTGGGTGCTACCACGGATGCATTTTGGGTTCGGGAACGTACGAAGCCATCGCGCGAACCTACGGCATCCGACGAACCTTCGCCTTCGACTCGTGGCGAGGCAAATGCTTCGACGAGATGGACCCCTCGAGCGTGACCAACCTCATCAAGCTCAACTACGGGTTGCTCGTGGAGGGCATCTTCCCTCGGCTTCGAGAACCGATCGAATTATACCCCGGTCGCGCCGAAGTCTCGTCGTCTCAGTTTCAGCCGGAAGGGTCAGCCATCGTCGTCGATTACTCGAGCTTTGAGCACGATTTCCAATTTTTCAGGGACGAATTACGACCGATTTATCCGGGCGTGTACGTCGGTAAAATGTACGCCATGCCCGGGATGTCCATGTTCGGCGGCGCGCTGCAAGTTCCGATCGGCGCCTCTCCCGTGTTCACCGTCAACTTCCTGTTGGTCGGCGACGCGAACGTCCTGACGTCGTAAATCGCATCGCACATCCAAAACCAAGATCGTCGCGCGAGTTCACGTTATTATGACTCTTTTGAAATGAAAAAAAAATCTATTCTTGGGCGAACTCTAACAGCGTCTCGCACATGAAATCGGGTTGTTCCAAGTGCGCGACGTGGCCGCAGCGCTCCACCCACACCATTCGCGCGTTGGGAAGTTCATCCATAAACTTATCCGCGTAGCTCGGCTCTAAGATTTGATCTTTGCGACCCCACATGACGAGCGTGTCCACGGGAACCTTCGGAATGGAGTTACGAACCTTGAATCCACCCGACTTCATGAAGGACAATGTCGCGTCGCACCACTGCGGGGCGAAGGTGTGCAAACGCCCGACGCGCAACGCATCCTCCGTGGCGAACGTCGCCTTATCGAAATACGCCATCTGATTCGCGGCGTTGCGCAACGCCGTCGTGCGCAACACGTTCACGCCAACCTTGGCGATCGGTCGCGGCAACGCGCCCATGGGACCGAGACCTTCGATGAAGCCTTGCGCGTCGACGAGCACGAGCTTCTCCACCGCCTCGGGATGATTCGTCGCGAAATCGATCGCCGCCGCGCCTCCGAGAGACGCGCCGCACAGCACCATCGGACGACCGATTTTCTCCTTCCAAAACGCGTACAAATGCGCTCTCTTCGCCTCGGGAGAGTAATCGCCGACGCCGCCGTCCCGCGCGTCGGTGAATCCCCACCCGAGCAAGTCCACCGCCCACGTCTCCGTCTTCGCCGCGAGTTTCGGGAACAACCGTCGATACTCGAGACAGGACGAATCGAATCCGTGCAACAGCACGAACGGCGCGAGTTTGGACCCCTCCGGACCCGCATCCCCGACGCACGACGTCAACACGGCGTCGGCGCGTCCCGGCACCGCCACCTCCACCAACTCGCACCGCTTCGCCATGTCGATCGCCGCCGGTTCCGTGAGCTCGCGAACCTCGGGAGGGAAGAAGGATGGGAAATCCTTCTCGGACGTCGACGAGGGCGTGGACGTGGAGGTCACCGCCGCCGTGGACGCGCGACGGAACTTGGAGGCACGATTACCGCTCGCACGACGCGCGCGAGGCGCGACGGCGACGGCGGTGAGCTCGCGCGCGAGGAGACTCATGAGAGGACGCACGGTCGCGTTAGGTCGTTCGCGGACCGATCGAGCGTTCGACGCGGGCGAAGGACGCGTCGTCGACTGGGGCGATGAAGAGTCTTATCCACAAGGTGAAGATTTTTCGCTTCGCGCGCGTCGACGGCGCGCGAGTGATTACTAGTCGTCTGAACCGCGACGACGATTCGCGAGACGACCCAAGAATTGGAAGAGTTTATATCTCTTGCTCATCTTCCACGGCCGCGCCTCCGGGAACGGAAGCGGTGAACCGATGGCGTAGAATAAACCGAACACGCCGCCCAATCCGCCGGTGTTGCCGAGCGTGCGGTCCATCACGACCCCGACCGTCACCTTCGTCACCTGCCCCTTCTCGTTGAATGTCATCGACAGCGCTTGTGGAGGACATTCAACGCGCGTCCCCGTGGCTTCGAAGCGTCCCGCCAACGTACCGGTGTGCGTTCCCGTCGTGCGGGACGTGAACCACACGCGATTCGTCTCGTAGGGGTCGACGCGAAAGTGATAATAGTTACTCTTCATGTCCGGGAACCCGGTGGTGAGATCGAACCCACCGACCGCCTTGACGAATGCCTCGGGCCCGAGCGGACCGACGACCGGACCGACGAATTGAAAATCCTCGCTCAAATCGTCGGCGATTTCGGCGAAACCGGCGCGCAGGACGGCTTTACAGCGAAGGATGAGTTCATCCGGACCGATCGCGAACGCGTTGCTCGCGCCGTACAGCATCTCGCGTTCATCGCACACGTCATAGATGGCGCTCGGATTCGGCGCGTCGCACGCCGTCGCGTCGCTCGACGCCGACGCGCGTCTCACCATCGACGTCGACGTCACTTTTTCACGCGCGTCCCATCGGCGGGCGCGGTGCGCGACGCGCGTCGGCCTCGCGAACGCGACGGTCATCGCGACGGTCATCGCGACGTCTCCTCGCGCGGGTCTCCTCGCGCGCGGTTTCCTCGTCGAGCGCGCGCGATCGATCGACGCGTCTCGGAGTGACGTTTCGCGATCCCGTCGTTCGGTGTAACAATTGATGGTGGTTTTCGGAAACGCCCCAGAAACGGCAACGTACCGGCAGTTATTCGCGCGGCATGCCCACCTATCGCTCCACCGAGCGCGCGTTCAGCCGATACAATGAAAATCCCGGGTCCGGACTCGGGTCCGGGGAGTGTCCCACGGCGCCGCCGAACACCGGGTACGACTTTTACGCCGAGGAGGATGAACGGTGCGTCCCCGTGGTGACGCGAAGCGGCGCGGTGTCCTCGGAGTATCGAACGATGTATGATCCGACGAGGGATGAGTACCTGCGAGACGTGGAGAAGGCGAAAGAGAGAGGAGTGCCGATCGGGACGGTGATCGAGGAGCGAGTGGCGGCGAATGTGCGACCGAGAAAGATGCTTCGATTGCTCGTGACGAGCAGGTTGCACGTCGACGCCGAGTACGGCGGACCGTTTTGGATCGACGTCGCGGACGATGCGAGAATCTCCGAGGTGAAAAAGCTCATCGGGGAACGCGTGAATATTCTTCCTGGAATCATTCGATTGGCGTACGCCGGGAAGAAGCTCGACGATCACGCCAAGACGTTGGCGCAGTCGGGCGTGCGGTACTGGAACGAGAAATTCGAGTCGTGGCCACTCACGATTTTACGGTGAGCGCACCGCGCGGCGAACGCGAAGGGGCGTTGTAACGATGTATGTGATTTCTTATTTTGCATCCCGCGCGCGTCTCGTCGTTCGTGTCTCGACCTCGTCCCCGCGTCCCGGCGGGCGTCGACGAACGAGAACACGAAAATGTGCCACGTCACCGACTTCATTCTTCGCCGACCATGCGCGCATCGACGACGGTTGGAAGCGCGCTCGCGCGCGCCGGAAGCGGACGCGCGTCGTCAAGAACGAACTCGAACGGTCCCCTCGCGCGCGCGAGCTCGACCGGCGCCGAAATCGCCAAGGGTGACGGTTTCGTCGTCCCAGAAGGTTGTCAGCTCGCGGTGTTCGCGTCCGGGTGATTTTGGGGCCCCGACGCCGCGTTCAGCGCCCTCAAGGGGGTGAAGAAAACGCGCGTCGGTTACACTGGCGGTGATACCGATTTTCCGACGTACTCGCAGGTGTGCGCGGGCGGGACGGGGCACACGGAGGCGTACTACGTGTGCGCCGACGCGGGGGTCATCGGCTACGACAAACTTCTCGAACAGTTTTGGTCCGAGCATCAGCCGACGTACGAGTCCAAGGCGCAGTATAAGTCTGCGATCTGGGCGCAGACGCCGGAACAGTACGAGATGGCTTTGGCGAGCAAGGATGCCGCCGAGAAGCGCGTGGGGAGGAAGATGTTCACGGATATTTATCCACCGGAAGTTTCCCACAGCGTCTCGTGGTGGGACGCGGAAGAATATCATCAAAAGTACTATTGCAAACCTCGCGCCTCGAGATTTGGTTGGTGAGTGGTGACCTCATAGAGCGATCGATGTCCACGGAGACGCCGCGCGCGCGAGGGTGACGACGGAGACAAAAAAGGCTACGCCTTCGTCTACGTCCGATAAACCGCGCCGCGGACGCCATGAGACATCGAAAGCATTCCAGCGAGCTTGTATTGTAGTAACGAACTCTAAACTTTAATCATTCCAAGTGCTATCTACGGTGCTCTTAGCCGGCGCTCAATCGACGCGAAGGCTACACGAGAGCGGAGTCGTCGGCGGCGACTCCTTTTCAAAAGGAAACATCAAAGAAGCTTCGTTTCGTCCGTACCCTCGGAGCACAATTTCATCGTCAAACACCTCGACGACCGCGAACGGGCCAGGCGAAAGGTCCATGGCTAACATAGGACTCTCCATGCCGATGTAGTGAACGCCAGTCTTTTCGCACTGCCACTTCGCGCCCTCGTGTTGATGACCGCTCACGACGCACTTCACGACTCCTCGCACGTCTTCGGACTCGATAATCTCGAGCATTTCGTCGTAGTCCCACATCAACGTCTTTCCCGAACGATTCGCCGTCGAATGCGGATGAATAAGCAAGTGCGAGAAAATCAATACCTTTTCTCCCGCGGCGCTCGCCGCTCGAATGGTCTCTCGAGCCCACGCGAGCTGTTCTTTTCCCAGTCCCCCGTTGAACGGCACCCACCTTCCATCGAGACCCTCTATGTCCTTGAAGTACGGGAACGTCCCGCTCATGCGTTCCGTCTCGATCACTTGCGGATTTTCGCTCACGAATTTATCCACGTTTGGATTATGTCTTCGCAAGAGCTCCATCGCGTCCTCGCACAACCCCCGCTGACGACCTTTACTGTATATGCTCACCGCGTACGGGTCCAACACCATCACACGCCACCCCGGCCCCGGGGCGAACGAGTAATAGAAATCTCCATCCGCGTTCGAGCATTTAAAATCCAACGCGCTCCCGGGACTCGGCACCCCTTCTCGCAGTTCCTCCCTCGTGAAATTATACAACTCGTGATTTCCGATCGTAAACACCCAATCCGCGCACCTGGCCTCGCTCAGAATGCGCATCACCGACCCCAGATTTTCCCTTCCGCTCGCCACGGGCTTGAAATCATCCTTGGCGAAATCAAACGCGCACTGGTGGTCGGTGATGTCCCCGTTGTGCACCAAAAAGTCACACTCGTGCGAGTTAAAGTACGTCACCGCGCGCGACGCGACGTTGAGCGAGTTTCGGTACCGACGCATCTGCGTCCCGGTGATGTTTTTTCTATCCTCCTGATCGCAGTACTGAATGTCGGCGAGGATGCCGAAGCGAAACCGCGGCGTTTTGGTCGCGGAGGAGGCGGGCCCGGCATCTTTCGCGCGCGCGTCGTCGCGGCTCGCGGAGGATGTCGACGTCATAGCGCGTCGGGTTCGCGCGGTGACGCGACGACCGGCTGTGGATGCGACGTCGCGCGAGACGGCGCGAACGATGGGTGACCTCGCCAACGCGCGGTGCATCGCCCGGCTGGGAAGTGGGGTCGAGGAGAGGGGAGGCGTTCGCTCGAGCGCGTTCGCGTGTACAACGATGGATGAGGTGCGGTGTCGCGAGCTACGGAGACGACACCGCGCTAACAATCGCCCGGGGTGAAATAACTCGCGTCGGGCCAATCTCTCGGACGCACGAGCGTCGGGGCATCGTCGATATCGATGACGCTGCCCGGCGGAGCGCTGCAGTCGATTTCTTCGTAGATGACTTGCTCCCAATTTTCGGGCAAGTTTTTGGCGAATTCGTCGTCGAGCGCTTGTTCTTCGGGCGTGAGTATGGGTTCGTTCATGATGCGGTAATCGAGCCCACCGCAGTCCGGGCAATCGGCGCAGAGCAAGTCCTCGAGTTCGGCGACGGCTTCCTCCGTGGTGAGCCCGACGGCGGATTTCGGCGGCGCGCCCCAGTACTTGGTCTCGGGCTTGAGTTGGCGAGGTAACGGCACTTTAAGAGTGCGCATCAACGCCAACGCGCGCCGCCGATCGTCGATGAGCATGAGCGGTAAGACGCGTCTGATCAAGCATTCGGTGTGATACGCCATCTCGCACGGAAAGACGTAAAACGGCGCGAGGAGTTTTGGATCATCCGCCGACTCCATCAACCGCAAGCGGACGACCGGTTTTCGACACTCGGCGCACTTTTCATCCTTGGAGATGACGATCGTTTTTTGTTCGAGATCCTCGATGTCATCCTCCACGTCCTGCGTGAACGTGGTGAGTTTCTCCAAACCTTGTCTCAACTCTTCGATTTCGTTGCGATGATCCGTGAGCGACTGCAATACCAAATCCTTGACGTCGTCGATGATGGTGAAATCCGGAAGTAGCGGCAAAATGTCCTCGATGCGAAGCGCACCGTTCGTACCTTTCAAGAAACTCAGCGCATCGCGAATCGCCACGCGCTTCTCTTCCTCGTTCATGGATTCCACGCGCGCCGGATCCAACGCGCCGGATTTGCGAATCGACCACTTTGCGATTTCCAACCACAACTTTTTCTGCACGATTTCATCCTCGTTAACGTCGCCCGACGGCGACTCCGCGGCTTTTTGCGTCACCTTCTTCGCTAAATCAACGTCCTGAAGCGTGGAGAGCGCGACGTGCATGGCCATGTCGTAATCTCTCGCCACGCAGTACGCGTACGCCGCGCTCCGATGCGCGCCGTGTTTCTCGCACAAACGAATCGCCGCGTGCACGTCGTAATACGGCGTCTTCGTCTTCTCGTCCACGGCGTCGAGTATGTATTTACTCAGCGTCGACGCCACGGTGGGCGACGCATCGAGTTGCCCGACGTACAGACGCAACAAGGCGTCGTGCGCGACGCCGTCTCCGCGCGCGTCGCCGCCCTTCGGAGCCGTAATCGTCTCCAAGTACCTCATCGCGTGCGTGAACACTTCCGACGTCGACGCCTCGAGCGGCGAATCGTCTCGACACACGCGGTCAATGATCGCGACATCATCAGCCGTCGTCTCCGTCGCCAACATCGCGTCGATCGTCTCTCGCGGAGACGCTCGCACGAGTTCGGGCAAGACGCGATTGAGCGTCGACCGCGGGACGCCGGACCCGAACGCCACCTCGACCGAGCGCCGCGCGTCGCCCGCGCGTAAAAAGTGATCCAACACTCGATCGTAATCTCCGCAGAGTTCGGCGAAATACATCTCGTCGTCCAACCGTTTCGCATCGCTCAGCACGCGCAGGGTCTCGCGCTCGTCCAACGCGTCGTGATGGTCGCGCATGAAGGCGCGCACGCGCGCGTCGTTTGTCGCCGACTTTGCGAAACTCGCAATCTTCACGTACTCTTCGAATAACCACGTGGCGAGGATCAGACGTCTCGGCGCGTCGTCGATCGGTAATCCTCGCAGACGTCCCTCGACGTACGCGTACAGCGCGTCTCGCGCGTTTAAATCTACAAATGTCTTGGCCACGGTTTCCACGGCGTGCGCGACGCCGGCGCGCGCGAACGCCTCCGCCGCTCGCTCGTATCGTTTCATCTTGATCATTCGCTCCGCTTCCACCGTGTACACAAACTGTCGCTGTAACTCCGTCTTACACGCGCGCGCGGCGTCGTCGAAATCTCCTTGATCGCAGTGCACGCGCCACACGCGCGCGTCTTCGTTTTCGACGACGACTTCGAGTAAATTGTCGGCGTTCGCCGCGTACGTCCTCCCCGTCGTCGGATCCGTGCACGCAAACGTCCCCGCGCCGCCTCTCGGAAGTTCGATCGTGGCCTCAACGTCTCCCGTGACGACGTTCATCGCGACCAAGTGCGTGGAATACAGCACGATGACGTGATGCGCGGTGAGCGCGAGCGACGCCGGGACGTCGCCCTCCGTCGGCGGCGGCGGCGGCGGCAACGCGCCGTGGTTTTCCAACACCCCCGACGCGTCGTCCGACGCGAAATTTAAGGTTCCTCTGTACACACCCGCCCCTGTGAGCCACGCCATGCGCGTACACGCGCGAGAATCACTCGGATCGCGCCAGACGCGTAACGCGCTCGTCGCGCTCGCCGCCGGCGTCACCACCGTCGCCTCGACGCCGCGCGGCGTCGCCCGCGCGCGCGCGAGCACCGATTCCAACGAATACGATCCCGCGAGCGCGTACAGTTTCAACGGCGTCGCGATCAAGACCCCGTATCTCGTCTCTCCGCCCTCGACACGCGTCTCCGACGCGCACAGACCGGTGACGGGGTCGCCATCCGGCGCGCGAAACGCCTCGTCGCACGATTTCTCAAACCGCCGAGCGTCCCCCGATTGATCGATGCGCACGACGAACACGCGACCATCGTTCGCACCGACGAGCGCCAACACATCATCGTCGCTCGCACCGCGCGCGAACGCGGCGCTCGTGCAGTGAACGCCTCGTAATCCCGCGATCGGTCGCGCGTTCGGCCATCCCGCGCGGCGATACCACGCGGCGTCCCTCGACGCGTCGTCTCGATCGATCGTCGCCATCACGCAGTGTTCCCCCGACCACTCGTCCATGGCGATCAGCACCGTCGATGACGTCTCCCCGGCGCGTAAAATCCTCCGCGCGCGCGCGGCGTCGACGTCCGACGCGTCCTCGGCGTCGGCGTCCTCGGCGTCTCGCGCCGCCAACCGTCCCGCGTACGCGTCCCCCGTACCATCACTCACGACGCACGTCCCGCGTCTCGCGTCGCCGACGGCAAAAGCACGCACACCATCCTCACCGTCTCGCGAGGACGTCACGAGCGCGCCGACGTTGCTCGCGACGAATCTCGGCGCGGACGACGACGCGTCTCCGAATTCGGAATCATCGTCATCATTCTCGTCGTTCGCGCCGCACGGACGCGCGCGCGCGTCGCCTCCCGCGCGCGCGAACGCCTCGAACCTCGCGCGCGCGGCGTCGTCGTCCGCGAGCGACGCGCCCGCCGGGAGCGGGCGAGACATGGGCGGTGCGAGTGTGCGGGAAGATCGTCACATCGACGCGCATTCGGACGAATGGCGCGACGAGACGCGCGCGCGCGCGCGATCGCGACGCTCGCGTGGGCGACGATGGCGTGTGGGACTGTGGAGGGCGCGGAGGGGCGTCGCAGGACGTCGACGCGCGCGGATGGGACGTTTTTCGACGCCGGTGCGCGCGGATGGTTGAAACGAGTCGGCGAGGAAACGACGACGACGACGGGCGTGAACGCGGGAGAGCTCGTCGTCGTCGCGCGCGCAGCCGTGGGATTGACGTCGCCGAGCGTCGATGCGGGAGCGATCGACGCGCGCGACGACGTGGTGCGAACGGTCTTGGACGAGGAGCGACGCTTCTTCGCCGCGGGCGACGACGACGAGACGCGGCGACGACGATTCTTGACGCTGTCCGCGGACGAGAGCGTGTGGAGGACCGGTGAGGTAGAATTTAGCGCGATCGAGGGCGTCGTGGCGAGAGATGTGTCGTTCGATGGGTCGAGATCGAGGACGACGCTGCGCGAGACGGCGAAGGCGATCGCTCGCGGAGGACGGTGCGAAGACTCCGAGACGCGAGAGTTGTTCGATCGTCGGGTTTGTTTCGGCGAGGAGGTGGTGAAACGGCTCGAGAAGAGCGACGTGGACGCGTCGGCGCGAGTGAAGGGATTCGTAGAGCGAGAATTGAAATGTTTCGAGGAGGGCGTCGAGGCTTTCGCGAGCGACCGAGGGGGCGACAAACCAAAGTTTGCGTACGTCGCGCTCGAAGGCGCGACGTACGCGTCGAAAAAGTTTGGCTCGAAGAGCGACATCGCTCTCTGGAGCGCCAAGGAGACGAAGGCGGCGGTCGCGAGAGTCATGGCTTCGATGGCGAAAAAGGACGGCTTTGAGTTCGGCGCGCTCGCGTTGGCGAGCCGCGACCCCGAGCGTTCGACGCGCGGCTCCGAGCGCAAGCTCCTCGGCATCGATCATCGTCGTTCGCTCTTGGCGAATTCGACGTCGAGCGACGAGAACGACGATGCAGTCGTCGCTCGCTTCATGCGCAAGGGCGTCGCCTGGGCCGTGGCTATCATTTTCATCGGCGCCGCCGTCGCCGGCGTCTTGGCCATCATGGGCATGCCGCTACAAAAGGAGCCGTTCCTTTACACCGCGATTCCGGGCGTGAAGCTCGATTAGGATTGAAATTGACCGTCATCATCTGATCATCGTTCGCGTCGTCGCAACGCGCGCTCGAAGACGCGTTCGCGTCGTCGCATCACACCCGGTCCCGCGCATGTCCATCGCGTCGACGATCGCGCGCGCGCACGCGCGAACGCACCGACGACGCGCGCGAGACGCATCACCCCGCACCTCTTCCTCCCGCGCGCGCGCGCGACCGTCGAGGACGCCGAGTCGCGCGCGGGAGACCGTGTGCTTCGCATCAGAGCCCGCCGCGCGTCGTCCCCTCGACGACGCCATGTCGGTGTTTCTCCGACGCGGTCGACTCGCGCCGATCGCGTTCGATCTCGCCCCCGTCGTCGCCGTCGCCGCGCGCGCGTTCGCGTCGTCCGACGCGCTCGTCGCCTCGGCGAACGCGGTGCTCGTGTTTTGGCTGGCGCAGGTTTTCATCCTCCGAGCGTCGCCGTGGCGCGACGCGGCGCGCGTGCGACGGAACGCCCTTCGCGGAAGGTGCGTGTGGGTCACCGGCGCGACGCAAGGTTTGGGAGAGGCGGTGGCGTACGCGTGCGCGGCGCTCGGCGCGCGCGTCGTCGTCTCGGGCCGAACGTCTGAAAAGTGCGAACGCGTCGTCGAGGAGTGCGAACGCAGAGGCGCCGAGGCGCACGCGGTGACGTTCGACGTGTGCGCGTCGAGGAGCGAATTGAAGCGAGCGGTGGATGAGGTGTACGAGACGGTGGGATCCGTCGACATTTTCGTCAACGCGGCGGGCGGGAGTCAGGCGTGCAGCGCGCTCGCCGGCGACTCGGAGGACGTCGATCGCATGCTTTTCCAACTCAACGCCATCGGAGCGATATCGCTGACGAAGGAGGTGGCGAAGCGAATGGTGCGCTCGGACGCCTCGCGGCGCGGGTTCGCGCCTAAAATCGTCGGCGTGTGCAGCGCGGCGAGCAAGGTGCCGGCTCCGGGCCAGTCGGTGTACGCCGCCGCGAAGAGCGCGTACGCCGCGTTTTTGAACTCTTTGAGGAGTGAGATCGCAAAGACGGGAGTGAGAGTGACGTGCGTGTATCCCGGGCCCATCGCGACGGGCGTGAATGGACAAGAGAGGGTGATTTTCCGACAGGACATGGCGAGCTCGACGCCGTCGCCGGGAGCGGCGAAGAAGACGCAGTCTCGCACGGCGTCGCCTCCGTCCACCAAGGGACGCATGGACGTCGATTACGTCGCAAAAACAGTCGTAAAATCCACGCTTGCGGAGTTTGACGAGATCGTCCTCGCGCCGCAACCGATCATGGCGTTGTCGTACTTTGCTCGATTTTTCCCGGCGTTGGCGTACGCCGCGCTCGACATCATCGGTCCCACGCGCGCGCGAAAGGCGGACGCGGGTGAAAACATCTACGATTTAAAGCGATAGTCTTGTTAGCGAATAATAGTCGACTAGTCTGCGTGAACGAACGAGCGCGCTCCAGTAGTCACTTTACGTCTCGCCCAGTCATGAAGTTTAAATTTTGCGGCGACGCCGACGCCCCCGATTGGCTCTTGGCCGAGATGTTCACCATCTCGAAACTCTCCAGCGTTCGCGTGCGTCTGCTCTGCGCGCAGCTCGTGCACGCGCGCGCGACGACGCCGATGATGCACGAACCGTTCGGCACGCGCGATGACACCGACGCCGACGCATCGACGCCGTCGTCGTCGCGCGGTTCCGGCGAAACGATCGATTACGCGAAACTACGCAAGCTCATCGACGATTCCATCGGCGCCGGTGACGTCGAGGCGGTGGTGGCGGCGTTGGATTACACGATCGCGAACGCGACGAGGCACGGCGTCGACGAAAAGACGCTGGGACGGGAGCTCGAGCAGCTCGGTCTGCCGAAAGAGCACGCCGAGGCGGTGTGTAAACCGTACGGAAAAGAGCGTGAGGGTTTGAGAGAGGCGGCGATGCGTTCGACGGTGCGAGTGAATGGGTTGCGGGATTTGCGTTGGGGCGTGACGTTTGCGAGCGACGCGGACGAGTCCCGGAATAACGCGTCGGAGGGTCGGATAGCGATTCGTCTGACGCTGGACACGACCGATGAGGGATGCATGGACGTGGACGTGAGCGAAGAAAAGTTTAGAGTGTTGCTGAGCGAGCTGAAAGCGGTGAAGGCGTTGATGGACGAAGACGCGTGACGAGTCTGGGCGGTGCGCCGCGCAGAATGAATGTAAATTAGAAACGTGCTATCATCTCAATAATTCGTGCGTCGGCTCGTACCTCGCGAGCGCGGCTTCGAGCGCTCGAACGCGGGCGTTCGCGCTATCGAGCTGGGCTTTCAAATCCGAGGTGACGCCGTGTTCATTTGACGGCGTCGAATCGCCGTCGCCGCCGAGCGAACCGTCGATGATGTCGACGATTTTCGACGTCGTGTGCACAAACGAAGCCGTCGGGGAGTGCCTGACCTGGCCGTGCGTCTTAAGATTCGGAGCGACGTTCGAAGACACTCGCGACGCGCGTTCCATTTCCCATAATTTTCTGCGACGCTCTTGCCACATGCGTTCTTGATCTTGCCTTCGCCGCCGCTCGTCATCTGTCTCTTCAGACACCATCCAATTCAAGAATGAGCCCACTTTTTCCGTGACTTGCGACGCGACGTTCGCGCCCTGTTCGACACCGGAGATGGCTGCCGTTTGGAGCTTGATCATGTCGATGCCGAGGGGCTGCGAAGACTTGGACGGCGGAGCGACGCGAGTCTTGATCGGAGGCGGAGACGCAGACGGCTTCTTGGATTTGATTCGCTCGCCGCGAATCCTCGCGTAAAGAGAGCTTCGCAACGGCTCGTACTGTATCGCCAACTTTTCGGCGCGACGAAGACAAAATCCGCGAGTCGCCTCGACGACGGCGAGGAACACCGCCTGGCGACACTTTTCCATATCCTCTCGCACGAGCGATTCCCATTCATCCCGTCCGACGGCGCCTTCGTCCGCGGCGTGAAGTATGAGCGATGCGAATTCATCGTCCGCGTCGTCGTCCTCGTCGTCCAGGGCGAACGGTGACGCTCGCGGCGACGCCGACGTCGAAGACGCGTGCGGCGACGACCGCAACGCCGCCACCGCCGACGACATCGGCGGCTTTGACAAAACAGTCTCCAAGTCATCGTCGTCAAAAAACGTCCCCATCGTCGCAAACACGTTCTCCAACGGCACTCGCAGCGCGTTCGCCACGCGCGCGCTCTCCTCGTCTCGCCGTTTCGCGTCGGCGCGTTCCACCGCAATCAACGTCCGCGTCGCCGCCGTCCTCGATCGACGCAGCGTCTCCACCACCGTCTCCGAGCCGCTCTGCGCCGGGTTTCTGAGCACGACGAGCGCGACGTCGCCGCGAAGTCCGCTCGTCGCGCTCGCCTCGCGCGTCGTCACTCCCTCCTCCGGCAACCGCCTTCGCGTCTCCTCCAACACCCGCTCCGTCCTCGACGTCCCGACCTCCTCTCGCGCGTCCCAAACCTCCACCGCGACGTCCTCGTCGCTGCGCACGCGCAGGGACTCCACGAGCCCCACCTCGTCGTTCTCCGCTTCCGCGGGCGCGCCCGAGGCGCGACAGTGCCGCAACACGCTCGCCATGTTCTTCCCCAACGCGCGCAAAGGCGTCGCGCGCGGCGGCGGCGGCGTCGACGAACTCGTCGCCGGCGGCCACGCGGCGTCGAGCTCGCGTCGCACGCGTCGCGCGGCGTCCTCGCGCGCGGCGTCCTCGTCCTCGTCCTCGTCGACGTCGCGCATGTCGGATGATTGATGAGATGCGACGCGCGCGTCACCGAATGCGGAGACATCGCGGTCGCCACCTCGCGACGCGGGCGTCGCGCGCGGAGGAAGATGGACGCCAGAGACGACGAAATCGCGCGTCTGCGCGCCGCCCTGCGCAGAGCGACCGAGGCGGCGATGGCGTACGCGGACACGAGCTCCAAGCGCATCGACGAGCTCAAAACGCAGATGCGACGACGCGCCGAGACGGACGCGACGACGATCGAGGAGCTTCGCGACGCCCTGGAGAAGGCTCGCGCGAGGAACGACGAGGACGACGATGAACCGCGCGCGGCGGCGCCGTCCGGAGAGACGACCTCGGACGACGCCGAGCGCGCGCTCGAATCGGCGCGTCTCCGCTGCGAAAAGGCTGAACAGGCGCTCGACGCGTTTCGCTGCGAGGGCATGGCCCTCGCCGAAGAGGCCGAGCGCGCGTCTCGACGGAACGAACTCTTGGAGAGTTTTCTGCGCGGCGCGCGAGAGGACGTCGGCCGCGCGAGGGAGACGCTCGCCCGTCGCGCGCGCGTTCGCGCTGACGTCTGAGTGTGTATCACTCACATATTTAGTAGTGTAGAATACGATGAATGTAGTTTCATAGAATGCCACCTAACATAACATACTAGGGTTTAGACACTGCCGATGGGATGCAGATCTGTTCCTTCATCTCGGCACACGACGACCGCGAGCGCGCGATCGAGTCGGTGCGCGACCGGCGAGGGAACGACGAGACCGCTAGAACGCATCGCGTCGCGCGACGTCGCGTCGCGGTGATCGGAGACCCGTCGAGGGCGTCTGGTGGACGAGAGATCCCCCGAGTCTTCGCGGTCGTCCCTTCGTCATCGTGACCGACCATCCGCGGCGCGCGAACGGTTCGAGGGACGCGCGAAGGGTCGGTGAAGGCGAAAGCGCGCGGGTGAGATCAGTCGGTGACGCGAGGGGGGGATGAGCGCGGCGAGCGCGCGCGAGCGCGAACCGCTGTTCCCGGGGGCGCGCAAGGCGAGACACGCCGCCGGCGACGCGCCGGGGACGAGCGCGGCGGGACGAGAGGCGAAGAAGCACGCGAGGAGAATCGGGTGGTCCACGGCGAGGGATCGCGCCATCGATGATGAGCTCGAGGCGCGCGAACGATCGGGGACGGGACAGGCGGAGGTTTATTGCGTCTCGAGACCGTTTCGAGAGTGGGGGAAAGGCATATTTTCCGCGCTGCCCAGAGGTGCGAGAGAGGCTCTGCTCACGGCGGGCGTGGCGCACTTCATGCTCGTGTACAGAGACACGAAGAGCGGTGAGCTTCGACAGTTTGATTTCGGACCGGTGGATGGAGACGTGCACGATCGGTGGTTGGCGCTCGCCGGCGGTAAGACGCTGCGGTCGAGCGAGCGAGGTGCTCGCGACACGGTGTTCGCGATGACCAGAGGTCTCGTCAGTAGACATCGCGCCAGAAACAAATCTTCCTGCGTGCCAGGAGAGATTCGGGAGTCTAAGTTGACGTCGTTACCCGAAGACGCGTACCGTGTGGGCGTGACGCATCTATCTCTAGACGACATCCGCATGTTCAACGACGCGCGAGACAGAGTGTACGAGTTACACATGAACGATTGCCGACACTATTTGAACGATCTGTGTTTTTATCTCACGCGCGAGAATGCAGTGAGCAGTAAGTTTGTCAAGCATTCAATCTTGAAACGCTTAGAGCAAAAGAAGGGTCAAATCTGGGAACATCATCTCTGGCTTACCAAGGCGTTGACAGACGTCGAAAACGTGGAACACTGGAACAAGGCTGGTCGATTCGCCGGCGCGACGATCATGTTCGGCATGGGAACTCGATTCATGCCTTTCGTACCGGCGAAGCGGTTCGTCACGTGGGGATCCGGCGTGATCGCGGGGACTTCGGAGAACGTTCCAGTAGTTCGCGAAGTTTTGACTTTCGGAGGTTTCCTCGTGGACACTGGACGATCCGCGCTGTCTTTACTATTTGACACGCAAACGGCGGCTGTGAAAACGATCTCTCGCGGCATTGAGATGCAATTCTTACACGGTAGGTCAAAAGCTGTCCGTCCGCGACGCAAGGTGGCTCGTTTAGCGCATTCTTCCTCGTACGAAGACTTGTCTTCGCCTCGCGTGGGAGTTCGAGTTTTGCCATCTTCAATCACTTTACCAACGGCGGCCATCTCCGCGAGCGCCGCCGTTCGATCAGCGTTCGGTTCATGCACGAATAGGTGCTTGAAGATTCTGACCGCGCCGATGGAAAGAATAAATTCATTTGCAGTCAGACGTTTCCGTAGGAGCGAGCTGCCGGCGTGAGTCACATCCTGCCGGGCCTTGCGCGCGTTTAACTTATACATCATTCTTCTGTATCAATGCATTTCGTTTCTCATAGTTGTGTAATTCTCATCATCTTCGACGATTGTCAAAACGTGTTTCATTCAAAACGCTTTCTTTTCATTTCATTTCATTTCTACTTGGCTAGAGGCGCCCAATTCAAAAGCTCTGGGTTGAATTCCAGTTGCGAACCCCCGATGGCAGACTTCTTCTGGAAGCTGCGCATATGCTCTTCGACTATTTTCGGTGAGGTTGAGATGATGTGCTGACCTTTCCAGTACTTGATGAGATTCAGAGACTGCAGAGCGCTGACGATGTCGGCCTCTCTGAACATCAACATTGTGCTGAGATCCTTGACGCTGAGATTTCCGCGATGCTTGTGCAAGGCGCCCAAGACGACTCGGCTCCAGTAACTGCGGTAACTCACTTGCCCGAGGTCGGACAACGGACGCTCGGGGGTTCCGTAGACACCCTGACGCCGACTGAGTTCGTAGCTCATCGATATCAAGAAGGAACCGTACCCCTTGCGTTGGTACGCGGGCAGGGTCAAAATGCACGCCAAGTTGTATTCGTCCACGGATACTTTCTCCTTGCTAAAGTAGCCCACGACGTCGTGAGTCTCGTCACCGTCCGAAGATTCGGTGAGCACGTAAAACATGAACGGCTCGACGTCGAAATACAGCGTCTTGTGATCGAGAAACAATTTCGCCATGAGGCACAAGTTTTGGCAGTACATTTTAAACTTGGCGCCGTCCACCTCCCAAAAACTCAGCACGGGCTTGCCCTCGCCCTGCGGGTGTCGATAAATTCGCTTGCCCGGAGGGTGTTTCATCTCACACGACGTCTTATGCGCCACCAACGTCTTCGCCTTGCGCATGTACTTGAAACAATACTGACACACGTAGAGTTTCGAGCACTTGCCGAAATCATCCGGATACGGAGAGTAATACCACGTATCCATCTCGTGTCTCCCCAGCTCGATCGACTGCACGTTCTTCACCTTGGTTTTCTCCTCATGTATGCGCTCAAACATCTGATCCATCGGCGTCAAATCCTCAACCGGAGCATCCACGTTATGAATCTCGTTGTACCGCCTCTTCGAGTGTCTCGTCACCGTCTTGCTCGCCTCCTCGCCCGCGCGCCGTCTCTCACCTCCCGGCGACGACCCACCCCCCCCGCCTTCATCACCCGACCCCCCACCCTCGCGCCCATTCCCTCCCACGAGAACCACGCTCTCACGCGCCTTCCCCTCCCCCCGCGCGCCTCCGTCCCCGTCCCACGCCTCGACGTCCTCCGCGCGCACCCACTCGTCCAGGCGCTTATTCAGATCGCGATAGTGCACGTAATACGCCGTCACCCGTCCGCTCCCGCCCGCCTCCTCGCGCGCGTCCACGATCTCACCCTCTCGCATCTCCTCGTCGAACGACGCTCGGGCGCGACACGCCGCGCCGACGCGCAGCGTCGTCGTCGTCGTCGTCGTTCGTCTCGCGGCGGCGTCGGCGGCGGCGCGCGGCGCGTCTTTTCCCGTCTCGACGCGCGCGCGCATGGTGGGAGATCCGACGCGTCGACGACCCGACGCGCGATCGATCGAACGCGCGAACGCGTCGAGACGCGCGCGCGGCGCGGTGTGTCGCGACGCGACGGATTCATTGCTCGCGGATTGTCGAGAAGATTGTGATTGTGCGCGCGGGAAGGAATGCGATGCTAATCTCGACCGCACACGGCGACGCGATCGCGCGGAGACGCGGGGACGGGTGAGAACGGACGCGTGCGCGCGCGCGTCGCGCGATACCGTGCGATGCCGACGATGACGGAGACGACGTCGGCGACGCTGGCGCGATGGAAATCGCTGGGCGCGTCGATGACGCTGGCGGTGTTCGTGGTGATTCCGGTCGGAGTGGTCGCGCACGTGAGCGCGTTCGCGACGCTGCCGATGCAGATCGCGATGGCGATGGTGCGAGAGGTGACGCGCGCGGGTGGGACGGACGTGCGGGCGTTGTTGCGAGGATTGTGCGCGTTGGCGCTTCGGCCGAGCGTGGCGGCGGCGTGCGCGGCGGAGATGCGCGACGGCGCGAGCGAGATACGGGAGATATCCGACGTGGCGAGGACGCGAGTGGAAGAGTATCGTAAGATGAGCGAGGAGGAGCGCGAAAAGTTTCGAGCGGCGTGCGCGCGGTTGAAGGAGGAGGAGGAGATTCGAGCGCGGTTGCGCGAACAGTTGAAGGCGACGAGAGAAGAGTTGAGACGAGAGCGAGCGGCGAATGAATCCAAGGGAATCGTCGCGTCGTCGACGGCGGAAACCGGTAACTCGACGTTGTTTATTAGCACGGCTGCGCTGGGAATAATGTTGCTGTATTTTCACGACATAGACGCGGTGCACAATCTCGATAAGAAGCTCGCCGCCTTCATTCCGGCGATGTGGATGTTCACCATGACGATGAAGGCGCAAAGCGTTCGAACGCTCTGCGTAATTTTTAATTTCGTCGCCACTGGGTATTTCGCGCACATTTTGCTCGAAAACCATCGATTATTGGGCGCCGTCGCGCGCACGGTGGCGTGATGAAAACGCGCCAAAACACTATAAAACGTATTCGCTGTAATTATCCAACTGCATTCCATTCTCTATCTATCTACTTAATCTTCCCCGTCGCCCCGGGTAAAGGCGCGGACGATTTTTCCCGAAGACGATCGCTCCCCCAACGTCGCCGGACGAATTCGCGCGCGTGCGGCATGAGTTCGACATCTTCCGGCGTTCGCGGATTGGATCGATAATAGTCGCTCCACATCGCGGTGTGCGAATCGACGAATGCCCCGTCGCTGTACACGCACAGTGGCTCGTTCGAGTCATTGGTGAAATCACCGATCTCCAAACTGCGCGGACGTTTGATCCACTCGCGCGGCGTCGCGAGCGCGCACTGCACGAAATAAATCCCATCCAACTCGGCATGCCAGCCGAAGTGCGTGTGCCCAAACACGTGCGCCAATCGCACCTCACCATCGTCGCGCGACTCGACGCGCGACTTGATGGCGTTCACGCGCGCCTCTAAATATAAACTCCCGCTCGCTTGCGAAAGATTCGGATAGAATAACATGCGTTTTTCCGGAATGAGTTTGATGTTGGGAACGAAGTGCGAGAACGACACGCACGCGTCTCCGGGATTTTGTTCAATCTCGGACAAAAACCTCTCCCACGCTCCATTAACGTCATTCAACGCGTCGCAATACTCGGCGACGTCGTTCGTTCGATCATCCATCCCGTCCGGCCACTTGGCGAATCGAAAATCATTCATCACGCGCTCCACGCCCGGCACGTCCTCCTCCACGAGCGGTTCGGTATCGAACGCCCTGTGATGATACGAGTGTATCGGTGCGATCCACAATCCATCGCCCACGCGTTCAGGGGATGTCTTCACCCCTATTCGACGGCACATCTCAAAGATTTCATCGATCTTCGCCGCCGAATCCCCGACGCCTCGTTTCGCGTCCCCGCCGTTGAGCCAAACCTCGTGATTCCCAAACGTATAAAACACCTCCCCGAACCCGACATCCTCCCGCAGACGCCTCAACGCGTCCTCGAGAAGAACGATATCATCGCTCACGTCTCCCGCGACGACGACGGCGTCTCGCGCGTCGCGTTTCGACAGATTTCGCAACCATCCCGCGTTCGTCTCGTGTTCGAGATGAAGGTCCGAGCACGCGTACACGCGCTCGATCGACGACGCCCGCGCGAGAGAGTCACCGCGAGAGGACGCGCGTCGTCCGACACCGACGCCGACGCCTCGCGCGCCGGACCGCGACGTCGACGGCGCGCTCGGCTCCATGATGTGCGGTACCGAGAGATGGATCGAAAAAGAGATTTTCTTTCGGGTCGTTACTTACGGAACTTTACGACGCGAGACGAAACGAGGGGACTCGAACGCGACGACGACGACGACGACGACGACGACGATGAACGCGATGAACGCGATGACGATGTTGCGAGCGATGAAAGCGACGCGCGAGGGGAGCGCGCGTCGCCGAGGACGCGAATCGATGCCGATGATGACGACGGGCCGACAAAGAATTCTCATCCGAGCGAACGCGAACGACGACGCCGAGCGCGGCGATGAGACGGTGAGAACGTCGAGAAGAGGATTGGTGACGCTGGTGATGTCCGCGCCGACGATTCTCGCGGCGAGATCGGCGTCGGCGTGGCCCTGGGACGCGCTGACGGGGACGCCGTCGGCGGGCGGCGGCGCCGAGGCGTCCTTCGCGTCGTTGAGAAGAGACGTCGAGAAACTCATGCGTAAAGACCCCGATTTCGGACCGACGATGGTTCGATTGGCGTGGCACTCGTGCGGGACGTACGATCGAATCTCCAAGACGGGCGGGTCCGGCGGCGGGACGATTCGGTTCGAGGAGGAACTGGCCCACGGCGGAAACGCCGGTTTGGCCGCCGCCGTCGATCGATTGGCGCCGGTGAAGCGAAAACACGACGACATCTCGTGGGCTGATCTCATCGCGTACGTTGGGGTCGTCGCGATCGAGGAGATGGGTGGACCGAAATTGAAGTTTTCGTACGGTCGCGTCGACGAAATCGACCCCGCCGCGGTAACGCCCGACGGGCGACTTCCCGACGCCGATAAGGGTGACGGTCCGGGTCGGAAGACTCGCGACGGGCTTCGCGACGTCTTTTATCGCATGGGGTTCGATGATCAAGAGATCGTCGCCCTGAGCGGCGCGCACGCGCTCGGTCGATGCCACGCGAACGCGAGCGGCTACGTCGGCCCGTGGACGTCGACGCCGACGAGCTTCAACAACTCGTACTTCGTCCTCCTCCGCGGTTTGAAGTGGGAACCGAACGACGAGGCGAGCAAGTTCCAATACAAGGATCCGTCGGGTCAGCTCATGATGCTTCCCAGCGACATTGCGTTGATCGAGGATCCCAAATTTAAGCGCTACGTCGACGCGTACGCGAAATCGCAGGACGAGTTCTTCGCCGATTTCGCCGCCGCGTTCGAAAAGCTCGAGACGCTCGGCACGTCCGGTCTCACCGAGCTCGACGCGTGAGCGCGCGACGCCGCATCAAGACCAAGAAGAAGACATGTAAACGAAAACGCGCGACCCGACCGACGCGTCACATCTCGACTCGCCCGGCGCGATGACGGCGACGACGACGACCGCCCCGCGCGCGCTCGCGCGAGCGTCGTCGACGTCGTCGTCGACGACGACGACGACGACGCGGTCGTTCGTGAAAACGCGCGCGACGCGATCGCGAACGGATGCGCCGACGTCGAAGGCGTCGAGACGTTCCGCCATCTTGTCCGTCGTGATGATGGGCGCCGCGACGACGAACGCGCTCGCGGTGGACAACGCGCGCGCGCAGACGAACGCGCGCGCGATCATGGAACCCGAGGGTGAGATCGCGATCGGGCTCGACGGTGGACGCGTGCGCGGGTGCCCGCGGGAACACAACTGCGTGAGCACGTCGTCTCGAGAGAGCGACAAATACGCGGCGCCGTGGTCGGCGTCGAACACGTTTCGCGACGCCAAGGACGCGGCGAACGCGCTGGTGGACGTCACGTTGGAGACGGTGCCGGATGCGAGACTCATGACGCGCGTCGATCGAGAGGACGGGACGTTTCTTGGATTTTCGACTCCGGGCAAGCTGGGCGAAGACGTCGTGGAGTTTTGGATTAAAAATGAAGCGGTGTCCGATCGCGACTGGGAAGGCGACCAAGGGAACGGACCGTTGGTGCTGTATCGATCCTTTGCCGTCGATGTCAAGTACGTGTATCCGTTCATGACGCCGGTGGGCGATTTCGGCGCGCAGAGCCAGAGACTGCGGTCGATTCGCGAGGCGTTGGGGTGGCAAATTTTAGGTTGCGAATTAATAGAGTGTTTTCAATGAATGATTTCTAAGTGTCGAGAGCATCGATGGCGGCGATGATGGTCTCCGGCGTTTGATTTGTGACGTACCCGTCGCCGACGCGCGCCGCGCCGCCCTCGCCCAAATGTTTCGCCGCGTCCATATCAGCCACCGCGGCCGCGGTTGCGCGTTGCACGTCCGCGGTGGAGGATACGTTCGTATCCAAGAGATTACACGCCACTTCGACCGCGTCACCGTGCGGTAACGCCATCGATTGCACGAGCGGTAAACCGCCGCCTCTCGCCGAGACGCGTCTCGCCAACGCTCTTCCGTACGCCAACGCCCTCGTCGCCCTGACGTCCTCGTCCACGTCCTCCCCGAACTCGAACGTCAACGGCACGTTATAATTACACACCCAAGGCACCGCGCCCACCATGCTGAATCCGACGCTCTCCGGCGCCTCCTCGGGCCCGTAATCGAACGCGAACCCGCGCTCGGCGGTAAACGTCCCCGACCACGTCCCCTCTCTCGACCCAGAAAAGTACCCACTCCGTCGTCTGATCTCATCCAACCCGATCCCATCCCTCGACGCGTCTCCGTACAGCGCGCACGGGACGCCGAACGACGCCAATCCTTTCCCTATCCCTCTCGCCAACGCCGCCGCGTCTTCCCGCGCCCCTCTCAACGCGTGACACGACACGTGATCCACCACCCCCACCCTCGGGTGCGTCCCACCGTGCGTCCGCATGTCAATCTCTCGCAACGACGCTCGAGCGACGTCCAACGACGCCTCGCGCACGTCTCGCCCCTCTGTTCCCGCGAATGTGAATCCAGTTCGGTTATAGACGTCGTCCCGAAACACATTCACGAGGACGACGCCGCGTCGTCTCGACGCCGCGTCTCGCGCGACGCGTTCGATGACATCGACGACGCGCGCGCGTTTTCCCTCGCTCACGTACACCACCGCCGCGAGCGCGCGCGAGGCGAGCGACATGCCGAACGAATGATTGAATGGTTGATGACACTGAAACGTCACCCTGTGGGGACGCGGGGACGCGGGGACGTACGGGACGTAAAGGACTACTCGTCGTCGTCGTCGTCGTCGTCGTCGCTCGTCATGCCGCGCACGACGAAGGCGTCGTCGTCGTCGTCGTCGTCGTCGGTCTCCTCGTCCGTGCTCGGCTCGAAGGCTTGGAGGATGGAGACGCCGTCCTCGTCGACGAAGTCGTCCGACTCGTAGTCGGCGTCGGGAAGAGGCGGCGGTTTCGGACGGCGTTGGCGAGGGGGCGGCGGCGGAGCGGTGCGCTTGGTGAGACGACGCTTGCGGTTTTTCGCGAGCTCGAAGGAGATGTCCTCGAGAAGGTCGGAATCGGTGAGGGAGAGGGCGCGGGCCAGGGACGCGCGCGCGCCGGCGAATCGACGTCGACACGCGCCGGGGGAGGCGGCGAGCGACCGCGAGGATTCCAGGGAGTCGGCGGCGTCGAGCGCGCGCTTGACGAGACGGAGAAACTCGCGCTCTTCGTCGCGAAGTGAACCCGTCGGCGGTGGATCACCGGCGCGGAGGGTGAAGATGAGCGCGGTGACGCACGCCGCCGTCGAGCGGTACGCGCGCGCGCCGGCGGAGGCGACGCGACCGGCGCTCGCGCCGCCGAGGGTTTTGATGACGTCACCCGCGGCTTTCACGGCGTTCACGGTGGTGATTAAGATGTGCACCAACCCTATGTGACGCGTCAGCGCGCCGGGGACGTCGGCGTCGATGGAGTCGCGCTGGATGTCCAAGTGTTCAGAGATGAAGCCGAGCGTCGACGCCGTCGTCGCCGAGACGCCGCCGGGTCCCAACGGCGTTCGAGGGACGACGAGTGGCGTCGGGTGTCGATGTGGCCAGCGCGAGTCGTCGTGCGCGATGATGTTTCGACCATCGTCGTCCTCCTCGGTGGTCTTTGTCGACGTCAACTCGATAGATTTCGCCGAAATTTCGGCGAGCGCAAAGGCGAATCGAGCGCAAAGGACGGCGTCGTCGCCGAGCGCTCGATGCGCCTCCTCCAACCATCTCGCGCGCGTCTGTAGATTGGTCAACCACTCCGGACGTTTCTTCGTCGACGTGGCGTCGCGTTGAGGGGTCTCGAACGACGCCACGCATCGCATCGCGGCCGCGTCCGCGAGGACTCTATCGGTGTCGACGGAGACGTCCTTTTCGACGTCGCCCGACCAGAGCGCGGCGGCGGCGTACGCGTCGGTGAGATGCGGAAGCCACGTCGCGTGTTCGGTCCTCGGAAGCAGTATGAATAGACGTCTGAACAGTGATAAGGCGTCGTCGACGTACGCGATGGGATTGGCGGCGCGAACGCGCGCGATGGTCCAATGTAACGCCGCGACGACGTACGCCGTGCGCTCGTCGTCCTCCGACTTGTTCTCGACGCCGAGTAAATCCAAAGAAGGCGTCTTGAACGCGATGCACTTGAGAAACGCGCACAACGTGTCCGGTTCGGTGATGAGATCCATCAACGTCGAGACGCAACGCACGGCTGCGCGCGCCATGTGCGGTTTCGCTGGATTCTCGGCGAGGCGCAAGAGCGCGCTCGCGCACCCGGACGAAACGATGGAACGCATCGAGGCGTTCGGCGCGGTGATTAACTCACCGCTCAGTTTCTCGCAACACCACGTCACAAGCCTTACGTGTTCGTCGTCGTCGATGTCGACGCCGTCCGTGGTGAGAGAGTGACTCAAGACGCCAAGAAACGCGCTCGCGTGCGCGTCGGCGCTCAATTCGTCAATCTTCATACGAGCGTTTTCGAGCGACGCGTCCTTGGCGCTGACGCTCGTTTCCAGTCGCAACAGATCAAGCGCTTTGCCGCACAACAGTCGACCACCCTCGTTCGCTATTTTAACATGCGTCTCATCCGCGTCCTCCTCCTCCCGACCCGGGGCGACGTACAGCGTGTGAATGAGATTCATCTGCGCGGCGATGACGGCGGCGGCGATGGTTTTCCCCACCGCGCGCTCTTCCGCGGGAAGCGCGCGGAAGAGCGGGCTTTCCACGTCCACGACGCCGTGCACGACTTTTCTTCGGAACTCATCGCCGTCGACGTACCCCACGAGATCTAAATCGGTGATCAAAAACGCCGACATGGCCGCCGCGCCCACGCGCTCGTCGCGAGGAATTTTCAAATATTCGACGAGCGACAGCTCCGCGCGCGCGTCGTCACCCTCGGTTGAGTCGGTCCACAAGAACCCCTGCGCCCGCAGACGAGGTTCGAGCCACGCGTCGCGAAGCGTGCGGACGTCCGCGGCGGAGAGATACCTCGCCGCGGCGCACACGCACCGCATTCCGACGCTCGCGCACGCGAAGCCGCCGTTCTCTGCCGGCGCGCCGCTCACCGCCGTCAACACCTTGTGCACGGCCAACACGAGATCATCGCTCGCCACCACGCCGTCCACCGCCAACACGGCATTAAACAGCGTCAATCCGACGACTCTCGACCCGGCGCCGCCCTCGAGTTTATCATCAATCATGGCGAACAATTCCTTCTTCGCGTCTTCGTTCGAGCGCGCCGCCGTCGCGAGCGCCGCGCCGATCTTCAACGCCCACTCGCGCGCGCCGACACCGATCCTCGCGTTCGGCGACGCCATCGCGATGACATCTTCCGAGTCCAACGGCACCACCGGCGCGCAATCCACGAGCGCGCGCCACATCGCTCGTCTCGCGTCCGGCGGGACGTCGACGCTCGCCGCCGCCGCCGCCGCTCTCGCGCAATTCACTCGCATCCCCGGCGCGCACGTCTTCGCGCTCGCCGCGCGTCTGAACGCATACAGCGCGTCCACGAGCGCGTCTCTCTCCCCGCGCCCTCTCACACCGGCTCCTCCCCCGTCCCCGTCCCCGCCCGCGCGCCGCAGCGTCCCGAGAGCCTCTCGAGCCCGTCTCGACGTCTCCCCCTCCCACCGCCGTCTCGCGCGTCTCGGCATCGTCTCCAACGCCTCGAACGCGCGCACGATCATCTCACCGACCGATTCCTTCGACGACGACGCCTCGGACGACGTCTCCGCGTCGGCACCACCGTCGCGAGGAAGACGCTCGAGCGCGCGTCGAATGCCATCTAATCCATCCAAATCGTTCGCCCGCGTCGACGCGTCGGGACTCGACGCGCGCGCGCGCACCGTCGACGGCGTCGAACGCACGTCTGGCGACGCCGTCGCGGTCGCCGTCGCGCGCGCGTCGACGTCGGCGCGCATGACACTGCGGATGATTGATGATTTTCTCGGGCGCGGACCTCTTCACACCGTCGCGCGCGCGACCGCGACGCGCGTCCGTCTCGGTCGCCGCCGCGCGAAGTGCCGTCGACGCGCATGCCGTTTCGTCGACGCGGCGCGGTGAAGAAGGCGCCGGGAGAGGAGGAGGAGGAGGACGCCGCCGACGGCGCGGAGGAACACGAGACGACGACGAAACCGACGACGACGACCGAGGCGACCAAGGCGAACAAGGGGAAGAAGAAATTTCGCGGCGCGAACGCGTCGGCGTCGCTGCTCTCGTTCGAGGACGACGGCGGCGCGAACGAGGACGCGGACGACGGCGGCGCGTCGTTGCTCAAATCCAAGGCGAAGACGGCGGCGGAGCGCCGACGACGGAGAGCGCGCGGGATCGACGTCTCGAGGGTCGTCGCGGCGAGCGAACGACCGATCGGGACTGTGTCTGGGGCGCACGCGTCGAGAAGGTACGATGCGGCGTCGTTGAGGGCGTTGGTGAGCGAACAGGCGACGACGAGGGATAGGCCGGAGGAACACGCCGGAGGAGAAAGGGCGGGACGGTCGGCGGAGGACGCGTTCGGACGAAAGGGAGGGGTGGACGCGAAGGAGGAGTGGAGGCCGCCGCCGCCGCCGAGAGATGGAGGCGTGGGCGGTGGGACGGTGATTCCGGACGCGGCGGCGATCGCGGAGGCGAAGGCGAAGAGAGAGGCGGCGCGGTTGAAATCGGCGGGACGGTCGGCGGCTCCGGATTACATTGATTTAGATTCCAGAGGGGGCGCGGACGAGCGCGTGTCGTTCAAGAGCGTGCGTGGGACGTCCGGTGATCGATTCGCCGGGTACGTCGAGGGAGACGTTCTGGCGGGAAGCGACGGTGAGGAGGAGTTTGAGCGCGCGCAGTTGCAGCGCGTGTTCAAGGACGAGCCAGACATGAAACGACACGTTCGAAGCGCACACGCGACGATGAAACAGTCGGGCGAAAGCGTCTCCATAGAACAAGGCGGTATGGATGCGTTCGAGAGCTTGAAGCGCGCGCTAGAGGCGGCAGAGTCATCGAGCGCGACGGCGAGAAAGGAATCGACGCGCGCAGATGAAAACATGGCACGGAGCGAGGAGGCTTTAATCTTTTATGAGAAAGAGGTCAAGAGCGCGAGCGAGCGCTACGTGTACACGCAAAAGTTGAGAGATTATTTCAGAGATGCGTGCGCGATGCTGAACGATAAGAAGCCCATCTTGGAGGAGTTGGAGGAACATTATAAAAAGATTCACGCGGCGAGAGCGAAATCGTTGACGGACGCCATGAACGCGGAATTTGAGGAGAGCGCCATCGAGGCCGAGGCCGCGGCGAACGCGATCAACGCCGTGTTGCAGCGCGGTGGAACACAGGAAGAAGCCAAAGTGGCGGCGGCGACGGCGGTACAGAGCGCGGTGTCTGAAGCGAAGCGGTTGCAACTCGAAAAATTGGACGACATGGGCAGAGACGTCAATATCTTGTTGCGAGAACAAGTCAAATCCAGATCGAAACGGCGCGAAACGGATGCATCGTTGCGTGTCAAAGAGAATGATCGTGAGATTGAATTGTTTCACAAAGATTGGTCCGACGCGCGAGACGCCGCGAGCACCATGTTCAAGGATGCGTCGGAAGAGTTTTCCACGCTGGGCGCGGTGAAAAAACACGCTGAGGAATGGAAAGGCACGCACGCGAGCTCGTACAAGAGCGCGTACATGTCTATCTCTGCGCCCAGTTTATTCGCACCCTTCGTGCGCTTAGAACTCATCGGCTGGTCTCCACTCTTCCCGCGAACGGGCGAGACGTTGCCGGCGACGTTGGACACCATGTCTTGGTACTCGCAAGTGTTCGATTACGGCGCGACGGACGGTGCGTTCGAGGACGGCGACGCGGACGCAAACTTACTTCCGAAGCTCGTCGAACATATCGTGATTCCGATCGTCGCGGAAGCGGTGGAGTCGTGGTGGGATCCGAGAGATTGCTCGCAATCCCGAGCCTTGGCGTCGACGCTCAGAGACGTCTTTGTGTACGTCGAACCGAGCGCCAACGAAGAGGCGAAAGAGCTCGTCATCTCCGTCCAGAGACGACTCAAAAAAGCCGCAGAGGAGTGTTCGATCCCCACGTACTCCCCCATCGTGACCGCCGCCGCACCGAACGCCGCTCGCCACGCCGCCGCTCGCCTCGCCCTCGCCCTCGGCGTCGCCGAAAGCGCGCGCGCCTTCTCCGACATCCTCGACCGCGCCGCTCTTCAGCGCATCGTCGCCGACGCCATCATCGCCACCAACGTCATCCCATACGCCCGTCTCCAGCTCATCACTCCCGAGACGTGCGTCTCCATCCTTCGAGACGTCGTCGACGCGCTCCCCGCCGACTGGCGTCGCGCGTCTCCGCCCGGCGTCGCTCCGATTCGCGAGCTCATCACCGCCTTGGACCGCGCGTTCGCGCTCGCTCGGCCCGACCCATCGACCGAGCGCGTTTTCAACAATCTCAAACGCGCGCTCGGCGCGTGATTCGCGTCTCCACAGTCACATCAATCAATCAATCATTCGATCCGTCGCGCCGCCGCGGCGTCTCTCCAACCACCCGCCGTCTCGAAGTAATCACATCGAACCACCCTCACCGCGCGACGCATGGGGTTCGTCCTCGCCCGCGAGCTCGCGCGATTCGCGCGCGCGACGCGGACGAAGCCATCGTCCCCATCGTCGTCCGCGCTCGACGTCGCGCGAGCGAACGCGCGCGCACGGGGACGGGGACGACGACGGGGACGAATGCATCCATCGTTTCGTCGAACGCACTCTTCCCGCGCGACGCGCGATGATGAGGCCGACGCGAACGCGGAGACGAGTGATGTTCCGTCGTCGTCGTCGTCGTTTCCGTTCGTGGACCCGAGCGCGTTCGTGGACGCGAAGGCGTTGGGAGAGGCGTTGCGGGCGCTTCGCGGCGCGACAGACGTCCGGGCGGCGACGCGGGCGGCGGAGTGGTTGGATCGAGCGGCTGGGGACAGCGCGAAGCGCATGCGGGCGGCGAGAGAGGCGGGAAGAGCGTTCGTGGAGGCGAGGCGGGAGTGGGCGGAGGTGCCAGTGGAGTTGGTGCGACGAATGTCGAAGGCGTTGGAGAGCACGGCGGCGAGTCGAGGCGACGTGGGATGGTTGGCGAGAGAGGAAGAGACGACGCGCGTGGACGGTGGAGAGACGTTTGAGGCGTGTCTGGAGCGAGTGAGGGGTGAGAGAGGGTCGGTGTTGAATGGTTCGTTCGTGTACGTGCTCGTTCCTGGATTGTTCGCGTCGTATTATCCGCTGTATTACGATGACGTACGCCGGGAGTTTGGAGCTCGAGGCGTCGATTGTCGCATCAGTCGACTCGTGGACGGTGAAGGCACGGTGGATAACAACGCCGCGGCGCTGGCGCACGAGATTGAATCGATTCACGAGGAGACGGGGAAACGGGTGATCGTGTTCGGACATTCGAAGGGTGGCGTCGACGCCGGCGCGGCGTTGGCGGTGTACGACGAGCGACTTCGAGGAAAAGTTCGCGGATTCATCGCGGTGCAGAGTCCGTACGGTGGATCGCCCATAGCCACGGATTTACTCAGTGAACCGTTGTTGGAATCGGTGACGGTGCTTCTCGAGCGATTGGTGAACGCGCCGAAGGGTGACGGGCCGCGATTGGTGCGACCGATTAAGGATTTGACGTACGCGTCGCGTCGAGCGTTTCTGGCTCGTCACCCCTTACCCGCGCATTACGACGTCGTCTCGTTCACGACGACCACCAAGAGCGCGGCGGCGGGTCTGTATCCAGCGGCAAGCTACATCAGCTCCCGCTACGGCGACTCTGAGAGAGGTTTGGATTCGGATGGTTTAGTGATGACGTGCGACGCCCAAATTCCAAACGCCGTCGTCGTCAACGCCGCCTTTGAGAACGACCACGCCGATTGCACGTTCCCCGCTAAACATCCCGAGGACATGGCTCGCATCCACGCCGACGAGCAAGCCGCAAATCTCATCGAGCGCCAACGTCTGGGCTTCTCCGATCCCGATCGCGTCGGCCCGCCGCTGCCTCCGCCCGTGGGCGTCAACATCGTCTCGGCGCAGCGCGCGCTCGGGGACGCCCTTCCCGAGCGACTGAAATCGTCCCCATCGAGCGCCGATTATCACGAAGCGCTGGTCGGCGTGTTACTCTCGCACGAATATTTTCTCTCGAGACCGAGAGACTGACGCATTCATCGCATTCTTTGACTGTTTTCTTCAATTGTACCAATTCTTTCAGCCTCTGTCAGCCCTCTCATCCCCGCGTCGCGAATGCGCGCGTCACACGCCGACGCGTCTCGAGAGAGACCGCGAGGAGGCGATCATGAGCGTGAATAACACGGCGTTGAACCACCTAAAACAGAGACGGGCGAAGATCGAGGCGGACGAGGCGGAGGTCGAGCGACAAGTGTACGATCTCGAGACGTCGTACCTCACCGACCACAGTCTGAATGGGAACCTGTTGCGCGGTTTTGAGGCTGGGCTCGCGCAGACCAAGCAGCAGACGCAGAAGAAGGTGAAAGTGTTTAAGACGGAGGATCGTTTGTTCAGTGTGAGCAGCTCGAGCTCGCAGGTTGTGCAGGAGCTGGCGGCGGAGGCGGAGCAAATTAGAACGACGGCGAGCGGTAGGTTGGCGAAACCGCCGACGACGTTCGGCACGGACGGTGGAAGACGATAGGAGGAACGGATGATGACGTTGTTTAGATTGTGTAACATATGAGGCTAGGATACTAATGAAGAAATTAAAGCGAAATGAGACTGGGCGCGGCTTGCGTCGACGCGTTGGCGCGTTCGCTCGCCGCCTTGCTCGCAGTGGATTCACCAAAAATTTGAGTTCGAATGACGGGCGTGCCGTTTTCGTACGCGATGCGCAGTCGCGCGTCTAAAGTGTTGTCGCACGCAATCTTACCCGTCGAGTTGACGACTTCGACGCCTCCCAAACACGCCGGCGCGGCGGGCAACGGAGACGACTCGTCGAGAGCCACCTTCGTGCCCGGAAGTTCCGCCGCCGCGGCGGTCACCGCCTCTCGCGCCACGGAGACGTCACTCTCTCGACAACGCACGTACACGCTCTTATCTCCTACTTTTTTCGCGCCCTGCACGATGAGAGACTTCAACAAGTCTCGGTACCGCGCGGCGTCCGAGCTCGTCTCCGCCAACTTAGCGCGCGCCTCATCCAACAACGACTCCATCGCCTGCTCTCGCGCGGCCAACACTTTCAAACGCATCGCATTCCGTCCCGTCGACGCCTCGATCTTCTTCGCCGTGTCCACCGTCATCTCCTTGCGCTCGTACTCTTTCGCGATTTTGATCTTTTCCCCATCCACCATGGAGAGCTTCTCGATGTTAAACTCCTCTTCCGTCGCGATGGCGATCTCGCGCGCCTTTTCGTTCGCCTCTTGCTTGATGAATTGCACCATCTGCGCGCGTTCGGCGTGGACACGTCGTCGTCAGTCTCGCGTTCGCGTCGTCGCGACCGGGCGCGAATCGAATCTCTCGGAACGTCGATCTCGAAAAGTTTCGTCGTCGTCGCGCGCGCGTTGCAGAGCGCGAGACACGCGCGAGGACGCGCGCGAACGTCGCGACGCACCTGGTTGATCTGTTTATCCACGTCGGCCTGATTCATGGTGCCCGAGACGCGATCGGGAGTGCGGACGAGACGCGCGGCGAGAGGGGAGAGGCGCTCGAGTCGGCGGGGAGAGGAGAACGGTTCGCCGCCATGGATTATATTAAAAATACGAAGGAAATCAGCGCCACACCTGATCGCCAAAGAATTTGAGCGCGGGCACGCCTCGGATCTCCATGTCGAAGAGCGGGGCTTCGGTTCTATTGAGCGTTTTCAAACCGGCGTCGTCTTGGCACATTTGCAACGCTCTCGCTTGATCCTTCTCTTTGATGCTACAGAAGTTCACGGCCGCTTGCGCCGCCTTGAGCGCCTTGGCGTTCAATTCGGTGAATTTTTCCATCGCCTCTGCGTCGGCGCCGGACAATTGGCCTTCGAGCGCGTCTTGAGCGTCTCGAGCCTCGGCGGCGGCGGATTTGTAATCGTCCACGTTCACCTTGAGGACTTGATTAACCACCAAACGCTTACACGGCACGTCTTCTTCTCTAAGACTCTGCAATAACCTTCCGGATTCGCTCACGCCCAACACCGTCGGGATGGTGACGATGATGAACTCGGTGGTGTCCTTGTTGCGGAACAACGTGCGCACCTCCTTGACTTGCGCCTTGAGTTGTTCGAGCTTCTCCACCGCGTCGTCTTCCTTATCCTCGCCCACGCCGAAGATACCCTTGACCGCGTCCGTCGCGCTCGTCAACTTTTGGCGCAATCGCACAATCTTGCCGATGGACGCGTCCAAGAAATCCGGAAGCGAGAGCAAACGAAGCGTGTGCCCCGTGGGCGCCGTGTCGAAGACGATGCGCGTAAACTTGCTAAATTTTTCATCCTTGGTGAATTGTAAAACCTTGGCGATGGCGATCGCCTCGTCCAATCCCGGCGGCGGCGTGTCCAAGAGTTCTCCGAGCTTTAAATCCGCGATGGAATCCGCGAACGCGCCCAAACCGACCGAACTCATGAAATCCTTCGCCCCGCTTCCCATATCCGTCTTGCGCGCGAATTGCGTAAACTCCTCCTTGGCGCTCTCCGGATCAATCTCCAGCGCGTACAACATCCCGTTCATGTCGCTCACCTCCACCGGCATCCCTCCGCGCACGTTTTGCGCCAAAGAATCGCTCAGCGAGTGCGCGGGATCCGTGGACACGACCAACGTGTGATGTCCCTCCGCCGCAAACTTCACCGCCAACGACGACGAGAGCGACGTCTTCCCCACGCCGCCCTTCCCGCCCACCATGTAATACTTTCTCGATCGTCCGCTCGCCATCTCCTCGAAATCCGGCGTCGCGAACGCGCGCACCTCGCGTCCCGACCGCGTTTCTCTTCCACCCCGCGCCGTCGTCCTCGTCGTCCTCGTCGGCGTCATCGCGCTCGACCGTCGCCTCGCGGGGACCACCGCGCGCCCATCCATCCCCGTTCTCACCGACGACGACGCCCGCGCGACGCCGACGCGCGTCCGAAGGATCATCATCGTCTCCACCGTCCCGCTCGCGCGCATCGTTCGCGTCCGCACCACCGCGCGTCACCGCGCGTCGACGAGTCCCGACGAATCAATCGCGTCGCGTCGCGTCCTAAACCCTAAACCCTACACACGAGGCACGGTCGTTCGGCGTACCGAATTCGGGCGCTTCGGACCGGTCATTGTCGTATACAGTGACATCCGTGGCCGATCGTGTACACACAAACAAAGGGTTCTCGCGGGATGTCGTTATCGTAACAAACCCGCACGTCGACATCATCGCGCGGCGCGCGGAGGACGCGACGGGACGGGACGCGCGATGCCGACGTGCGCGGTGTGTCGCGCGCGGGATGCGGTGGTTTTTTGTGAGGCGGACGGTGCGTCGCGTCGCGCGCGTCGACGGTCGCGCGCGAGAGGGAGAGAGATTAAATGCCGGCATCTTCTTCGCGCGCGCGCGCTGACTCGGATGGATCAACGAATGGTCGCGAACGGTGGTTTCGCGTCGCGCGAGCGAGCGAACGCGCGGATGGAGTGACTGACGACGAGGGGGGATGGTGATTGTTTTTACGCGACGCGCGCAGAGGTGTTCCTGTGCGATGGGTGCGACGCCGTGGTACACGGGGCGAACGAGGTGCGTCCGGGCGACGACGCCGACGCGCGGGGACTCGACTCGACTCGATTCGGTTCGACTCGATTGGCGGAGAGAGGAGAGGCGCGGCGCGAGTGGGCGAGTGAGCGAGGGATGACTGACGACTGAGGGCGCACGGGCGACCGGACGCGACGCAGGTGGCGGCGAAACACAAACGCGTGAGCGTCGAGCATTGGTACACGGAAACGATGGCGAGGCGCCTCAGTGGACATCAAGACGCCTTACCGGACCATCGGTGTCATGAGATGAGTCATCAAACGTCGGAGATATCTGCGAAGGATACGCAGCAGTGTTCGGATTCGAGCGTGGGCACAAACGGGAAGCGGCAAGACGCGGGGATGTTTTTCAACCTTGATGAAATCGATCATTCTCCACAACTCGAGCGTCAGCCGCGATTTTCTGGGACGAGCGAAACGGTAAAATTCGATATGGATACAGGGGATGACGATCCACTCGAATCGATACTAAATTTAACCGCGGATGAGTCAGCACTGTTGCTCAACGAAGCCGGAGCATCCATCTCGGCCGCCCTGGATGCGGTGGTGAATGAAATTCAGTCTGACAATACGGCGGCGAAGGCGTACGCAAACGTGTGCGCGCGGGAAAAGTTTGAACCGAAACCGTCACCTCTAGGCTTGGGGATGCCGGCGATGCAATACGACGCGAGCCTTTGGCCGCCACAACTTCCGAAGGTGACGATACCGGGAGATTTCTTCTACAACGCGCCGAAACGTCTGGTGAGCAAGGAGCGTCAGGCCCAACTCGATAGATACCGAGCGAAGCGTGAGCGTCGCCTGCTTGGTCTGCATAAGGTTACGAGGTATGAGTGTCGAAAGACTTTAGCCGATGCTCGTGTGAGAGTGAAGGGTCGCTTCGTGAAGGCAAGCGCAGAGGGGAAGGCGGTGGAGGCGATGAAATCTATTCAAAGCTGCCCCGACCTATCAGCCTTGGTCGAGGGAAGTGATGGATCGAAAGCCAAGTTCATTCCCAGCTCGGATGATTCTGTGATTTATGCGAATAAAGACTCTTCGAAGAGACGAATCTCCGACGATACAACGTCCAGTTCGGATACGTCTCAGCGCGAATCGCTCGACTTCAAGAAGTTGCAACAACTAGGCGACGACGGAGAACCGTCGACAGCGTCTGCTCTTGATTCACATTCAACAGTCAGCGCTCTGCGTCGTACAAAAAAGAAGCAGATGCGTCACTGTGATAGCGAAATTTGTCTTACCGATTTGGTGGGCATGTGAGTTTCTCGCCGCCAAATCGACTTTCATACATGTTCTTTCAATAATATTTGTACACTTTCTTACTCATCACAACCACTATGCATGCTAACGCACTCTATCGCTTGGCGCGAACCTCCGCCATGTATTCCGCGTTCCTCTCCGCGCGAACCGCTCGCAAACCATCCACCTCAGCCTTCAGCGATTTCTCCACGTCCGCTGTGTACAACATCGTAGCCGCACCCACGCCCGCGGCGACGGCGTGCTTCCAGGGCTCTGCGTGAAAACGAAAAGCATACGTCCACTTAGGTCAGTGCATGCGCGAATGAATCGAATCGCAGGGTAGCGCGCGCCACGAGCGCGCGCGGGACCAACCCTAGATCGTCCCGACGCGTTCGAGGTCGCGGTACGCGTCGAACGAGACGTTTACGCACGTGAAAACGGGGGCAGTTTACGCAAGCCGTTCGCAAACGCCGCGCAACCGATGCCGGAGACGGCACCGAACACCGCGGTGAACGCGGATGCGGACATGAGCTTCGTTCTGAGGCGCGGACCGCCGACTTTGCGAGTTGCGACACTGAAAAAGGAATGTATGATACGATCTATGAGTGGATACTATAAGTGATTCGCTATTTTTATCATCCTATGAAGCGCTACATTTCACGTCGTGCGCGAAGTTTCTTGTCTGCTTCCTCGGCGGCCACGCGCCAGCGAGCAGCTTCAGTTCGCTTTGACTGCATCGTCTCCGTCTTCGGGAAGAAGCCTTCTGGGGCAACGATTGGCACACCGTCTTTGCTATAACGAACTCGGTGACGACCCATATCGACAGATTTCACATCATTTTCTCCCGTCAAAGCCGATTCTTTCGCGAGATTTGCGCGCGCCACGGCCAAAGGTATCGGTTTCGAGGAGAAGCCGCGCGACGCGCCCGAATGGTTGTTCCGCCACGTCTCCATAAACTTGTAGTTCTTCTCCGTTCGTGTCGGCCAATCGTACGTCGGAAACATCGCTCGTAGCCAACTATCACGATTCTGCGTGCGTATGTCTTCCGCCGAATCGAGTGGCGTGGACTCGAGCTGTTTCATCGCGTCGAAACCAGCCTTGATGTGCGACGACCACTCATCCTTGACATCCTTGATGAGCATCTTGAGCGCCATCTTGTCTCGCTCGCCGAGAATTTTATCCAAATTTGCGGCGTATACGTACGCTATCTCTTTTGGTCGTTTCGTTCGCGGTACGGGGAGCCCTTTCGCGTACGCGGCGATTTCTTCCAAATCTTCGCCATCCACCGAGGGCGAGTACCCAAAGAGATAGTCTAAAATCTTTTGAATCGGTCGCGGATGCGATTGCACCATGTAGAAGCACGTCTTGACCGTACCAACGATGCTATCATCATTCGGATCGGGAACTTCCTCCGTCTGCAAGTTTTGAGGCGTCGTCCAAGCGTCCAACGCCGCCGTCGTGTGCGCGCCGGTTTCGCCGGCGGCGGCTTCCACCATGGCCATCTTTCTCAAACGCGCCTGCTCTTGCTTGGCCGTTTCCAACAGAAACCACGGCTTGTGGGGAGCCTCCCGCTGCGCTTCCATCTTCAACTTTATGCTATCGCGATGCTCGAGCATTCTTTTCTCCTGCGCATCTCGCCTCGCCATTCTCAAGTCGCTCTCCGCGCGCGCCCGCACCTCTTCCCTCACCGTCGCCACCACCCTCTCGTGCAACTTTCTCGCGAACACCGCCCTTTGAAACGCGTTCTGCACGCTCCCATCGCCCTCACTCATCGTTCTCCCCCCCCCAATCTTCCCCTCGTACCTCGCCAACACCACCACCTTCTCCGCCAACGCCGCGTCGAGCGCCGCCTCCGTCGTCCTCGCGCGCGCCTCCTCGTCCACCGTCGCCGTCCCGTCGGCTCTCGTCCTCACCATCGTCTCCACCCCGGTTCGCGCGCACACGTCTCCCAAACTCACCCCTCGCATCACCGCCAGCGTCGCCTCCTCCAATCCACCGCTCGCGCCCGGAAGTTCCCGCACGAACGTCGTCCCATCCCCGCGCGCGCCCCGCGGCGCGTCCGCGTCGTCACGGCGCGCGATTCCTCCTCGCCCGTCCCTCTCCTCTCGTTGTACGACGACGGACCCGTCACCGTCGACACCGGCATCATCGAGAGGTCTCCCACTCGCGCGCACCGCCGCCGCGCGCGACAGACGACGACGACGACGGACGGCATCGTCGGCATCACCACCCATCGAATCGAATGAATGCGCGCGCATTCATCTGGCGACGCGACCGACCGACCGACCGACCGACCGACCGACCGCGTGGGGGGGGACTCGTCGGTGGGTCGTGCCTCGTCGTTCGGCCGTGTGTCCCGCATCGGTGGGTCGTGCCTCGTGGGGACGTCGTGTCCCTCATCGGTGGGTCGTGATCGGTCGTGTATACTGTATACACACACGCGCGGGACCGCGTGCAAGCGTGCAGGAATGAGTGAATGAATGGAATGAACGACGGGCGGCGCGGGGACGGGGACGGGCGGGAAAGCGCGGAGGCGAGGGAACGACGCGAGGACGCGGACGAAGCGGCGCGATGGAGGCGAACGATGGGCGCGGGACGACGCGAACGAGGGAGCGATTGACGGCGGAGACGATCAACGAGGCGGACAGGAGGTATAACCCGACGACGGAGTATGAATTAGACCTGCGAGGCTTGAGGATCGCGGCGATCGAAAACTTGGGGGCGGCGAGGGATCAGTACGATTGTTACGACTTGACGGATAATGATATCGTCAAGGTGGAGAATTTTCCGAAGATGTCGCGCGCGCGAACGCTGTTGTTGGCGAATAACCGAGTGGCGAGGGTGAACGGGGAGGAGCTCGCGGAGAGGCTTCCGGCGCTGCGAACGCTCGTGCTGACGAATAACTCGTTGAGAAATCTGGCGGATGTGGATGGGTTGGGGGCGTGTCCGAGGCTGACGATGTTGAGTTTAGTGGGTAATCCCGTGGCGCTCAAGGAAAACTATCGTCTGTACGTCGTTTACAAGTGCAAACATCTCAAGACTTTGGACTTTCAGCGAGTGAAACCGGCGGAGCGCGAACTCGCGGAGAAGACGTTCGGCGCGGATGACGGCGCGGCGGCGCGAGCGAAGACGTTCACGCCGGGAGATGGTCTGGAAGATAAGACTGAAAAGGAGGAGGAGAAAGCGGCGCCGAGCGGACCCACGCCTGAGCAGTTGATGGCGCTGAAAGTGGCGATAGCAAACGCGGAGACCCTCGACGAGGTCGCGCGACTCGAAAACGCCCTCAAGACAGGCGTCGTTCCCAAGGACTTGGAGATTTAGGGAGTTAGATTTTAGGATGATTTGTGTAATGTTCGACAATGAACGCTATAGAGAAGTATGTTTGCGCCGCTAGATTTGCGTCGTGTCCGCGACAGAGCACATAAACTGTTGCAACACTTTTTGCTCGTCGAGCTTTTGCGACATGAAGTGTTTGCCAACCTCGTGCACGAGAGCGTTTTTGTTATCGTCCGCCTCGCTCGGGGGTAAGCTGTAGACCTTTTTATACTTTTGCAACGTCGTGATCGTGAGACGATCAAAATTCGACTGGCAGTTGGGGCGAGCGCTGCGTCGACGCTCTTGCAGACGCTTCATCGCCGCGGCCGCCGCCTGACTCGGCGGTCCGTTGCCAGGAATGCGCATCGGACGACGAAGTCGCGTCTTCATGTTGGACTTTTCATCGTCGTCTTCATCGTCCTCGTCCTCGTCCTCCTCGTCGTCCTCGTTCGCATCTTCGGGTAACGCCAACACCGTCAACGCGTCCCTCTGCACGCGAACCTGTCCCCCGGTCGCCAACACCAACCAGTGCCAACCACCGAGATCGGCGGATTTCTTCACCACACCCTTCGATCCCACAAAATTCTCCTTCGTGCGCGCGTTCCCACTGATCAAAACCTTCGTTCGTCTCGGTAATTCATCCGGTTCATCCGATCCCTTACCCGCGCCCTCGCTCGCCTCCGCCGCCGCGCGGTCGCCCTCGGTGGATCTTCTTCCTCGCTTTCTCGCTCGCTCACCGTCCTCACCCTCGTCCACTTCCCCGCTCTCAACCTCCATAACGTCCCCATCCTCTTCATCGTCCGTATCTCCCAACGCACGCATGGCTTCCTCGAACTCATCGTCCCCGTCGTCGCCCTCCTCCGTCTCCGTCTTTGTCGCCTCTCCCTCGTCGCCGTTCGCGTCGACGTCTCCCACGGCTCTCTCTTGATCCGCCTTCTGCGCCGCGTCCGTCATCGCCCGCGCGAGTTCATCCACATCGTTCTCTTCCGCATCCACCGCCCGCATCTCCGCGTCAGCCATCGTCCGCGTCCCGCGTCCCGCGTCCCGCGCTCGACTTCGACGTTGGCCGATTCGACGACGACGACGGCGTCCTCGACCGTCCTCGCGCCCTCGATCACCGCTCGCGCGCGCGTCGGTCGCTCGGGATCGTCGACGGCGATCGAATCCGGCGTTTCGGTCCTCGCGATCGCCCAACTCTCGCGCTCGAGCGTCGCCGTCTCGCGAGGCGCGCGCGCGATGGATGGCGATTTTGACCCGCGCGCGCGCGGATCGATGACCCCTTCATTCAACGAGTCGTGACTCGATGTATCGTTCGTGTATGTGTATACAGTATGTGGGAACACACCACACGACGACGGAGACGACGACGACGGACGACGACGACGACGGACGACGGACGGTGACGCGGGGCGTGGGATGCGCGCGAGGACGACGCCGACGCGGTGGACGACGACTCGCGACGCGCGGGGCGTGGACGCGCGCGGGACGACGACGCGTCGTCGACGAGACGGGGCGACGAGGGAGACGATGATGCGGATGACGACGGCGCCGAGGGGCGCGGGACGACGGCGCGCGATGGCGACGAAAGCGGCGATGGGCGCGGGGGGTGGGGCGATGTGCGTCGTGGCGGCGTGCGCGACGTGGTACGCGGGGTGGTACGCGATGGTGAGAGCGCGAGAGACGAGCGAGGTGCGGGTGACGGCGAGGGAGACGAGGACCAACGCGCGCGTCTTGGCCAAGTGCGCGGAGATTTTGGATAAAGGATACGACGCGGTGCGATGGTTGACGAACAGACACGCGAGCACGATTCTGAGTTCATTGTTGAGGAGGAATCCGGACGTGAGGTATCAACGGGAGATATTGGCCATGCCGGAGGGCGGGCACGCGAGTCTGGACTGGCCGCTGAGCGTGGACGGCGACGCGGAGGAGGCGGACGTCGTCGACGCGGAGGGGAGAGGGTCGGCGGACGCGTGTGAGATCGAGAGAGGTGGTCCACCGTTTGTGAGTGAGGTGTTCGATCAGAGCGTTTTGGTGAAGAGACGTTTGGCGGCGCATCACGCGCGTTTGGCCGCGGACGCGCCGGTGTTGGTGCTCATGTCTGGCATCGCCGGGGGCTCGCACGACAAGTATCTCAAGCACTTTTTAAAGCGCGCGCGAGCTCGAGGGTTCAGATGCGTCGCGTTCAATTGTCGAGGAACGTCCGAGTCGCCGCTGACGACGCCGCAGTTCTACAGTGCATCTTACACGGGAGATATCAGACACGTCGTGGACACGCTCGGCGAACGCTACCCGGACGCGCCTCTGTTCGCCATCGGTTGGTCTTTAGGCGCCAATATTTTGACAAATTTCCTCGGCGAAGAGGGATCCAAGGCCAAGTTGAAAGGTGCCGCGGCGTTGTGCAATCCGTTCGATCTGAACGCGTGTGACACCGCCCTAGAGAGTGGATTTTTCGGAAAGATTTACAGCCTCGCCATGGCGAAGAATATGCGCAAGCTCTTCGCCCCTCACGAAAACCTCTTCGCTGGTTTACCCAAGTACAAACCCGAACTCGTGAGAGCCGCGAAGACTGTGCGCGATTTCGACGAGGCCATCACACGGGTGACCTTTGGTTTCCCTTCCGTCGACGCTTACTACGAGTACTCTGGAAGTAAAAACAAGGTTGGAGACGTCGCGATTCCACTCATGACGGTGCAGGCGCTCGACGACCCGATCGCGGTGGCGGACTCGATCCCACGCGATGTCATCAAGGCTAACCCAAACGTCATCTTACTCGAGACGGAAACGGGTGGTCATTTGGGATGGGAAGCCGGGCCGGAGGCACCTTTCGGCGCGCCGTGGCCGGACGAGGTTGTGATGAGATTTTTCGAGGCCCTCTTGGAGGAGCAAGAGGAGCGAGCACCAACGAGCGCGAAAGAGGCGACGGAACCCGTACCGGCGCGTTGAAGTAGCATCAATTGAGTAACTATATAGTACAATATCTTCTATCTCTAGTCTTTTTTGTTTTTGCTCGCCTGCGCAAAGTTGACGTGCAAGCTCAGTAACACGACTGGAAACGCTATGCTGAAAGCGACAGGTAACGAGAACGTCTGCCAACGAACGTGGTGCGCCGCGAGTAGACCGAGCGATTCGAGCACGTTCGATCCCGCAAACCGGCTCAGAATGAGCATCCAGACCACGGGCATGGTGCAAATTATGGCCGCCGATGCGTTTCGCTTACTGCCATTCTCAGACGGCGAACAGAGCAAACACATGGGCGCCAGGGCCAAAGTAACTAACAGCGCGAGCGCGAAATTGAAAAACATGCAGCCACTCATGGTAAATAGCACCCAGGCTATGTTGACAATTTTCACTCCGACCCAGTGCTCTTGGGGAACGATCTTGATACCGCTCGTTTCATTCACTCGGCGAACGGCGGGTGCGTCTGCGTTACGAGTCAAACGCAGAAATACGACGATCGCGATGGCCGAAATACCCATCGTGGTCACGGTGACTGCGACGTGACTTAATCCTAGCATGTGTAGCGAGATGGAGCTCTTACCGACGAGTGCACCGCACGTGATGGCCAAGAGAAGACGAGATATCACCAGAAACCAGTCGTGAGAAGCTCGCGTCTCACCATCCGTCTCTTCAGAAAACTCGTCATTCGCGCCACAGGTGGTCAACTTTCCCGCAGTCATCAAGAGACTGACCAACAAAATCGCTTGCGGTGCGATGTATTCCGCGATGCCCAGAAATTTGTGCGGACCAAGCATTACGTAGTAAAAGCAACTGTGGTGCAGGAGTTCGAGCAAATTGTTACACGCTCGAAAAGTCAGCTCGAGCATCTGCCCCATGACCAAGTATGCGTGCGATCCGACGATCGGTCGCTCATGATCACGATGCTTCATCATGTCGATGCTCATCGCATCGATCGAATGCGTTTTGAAAGCCGCGTGCGCACCCGAAGGAACACCGGTCGCGGCGCGCCACATGAAGCGCACGCCCGACTCGGTGAGACTCTGAATGGATGCGTCGGAGTCCTCTTGCGCACGTCCCGCCGTCTCTTGCTCCAGAGTCACTCGCAGGTTGATGGTTGGTGATTGAACGATGCTGCGAAACATCGTGAATATGTCTTGATTCGGGTACACGCCGTTCCATCCCTCTAATTTCACTCTCGCCGCAGAGACTGTTTCGTCGCCCGGCGCGGAGAACACGAACGCCTGCTGTATGACACCCGCTCGCTCGAATCCTCCCGCCGCTCGCCCGTCGCCCGTGGAGTAATATATTTTTAACCAATCCATCGTTCCATCGATCTCGTTTCCACCCTCACCGTCGACGCACACCCATATCAAATCTTTCGCCAGCCACGGCGCTCGACCAATCTTATTGAACGCCGTCAACGCCAACCCGATCGTCACCGCCTCCGCCTCGACGTCTCCGCTTCCGAGCACGGTAACCAACGCCATGGACTCTTGCCCGTTCCCTCGCGTCGCTCTCGCCACCGTGTGCGCGTTATGTCGTCCATCTCTCGTCGGCGAGCGATAACTCTCGAAACCGGCGTCGTCCAGCGTTCGATTAATCCACTCCAATCGCTTCCGCGTCGTCGTCGACCGATCCTCCGCGACGTCCACCGCGCGCATCAGCTCGTTCGCATCATTTTGTGCACGCCGAGCGTCCTCGTCATCGAGCGTCGCCGACGTCGACCCGAGAAGAAACGCGTTCTCGTCCACGTAGACGTCTCGCGCGAGGTGCGCGAGCAACCCACACGAGGCGACGCCGAGGACGTAGAGCGCGAGCGCGAGCGCGTTCGCGCGTCGCGCGAGAGAGCGCGCGAGTTTCCGCGCTCTCTCGCCCGAGTTCGACATGACGCTCGAGTCGGCGTGTGACGCGGGCTTTGAGTTGAGCAATACACTTACAACGTCGAGGCGAGCGGAGCTAGGACGAGGGAGCGTTTTAGTACTCGCTCGGTGCGGAATCCTGTAAGATCCAGAACCCGTCCGTGGTCTCCGCCTCTTCGTCCGTCTGAATGGCGAGGAAGTGGAAGCCGTCGCACGCGGTCTTGACTTGCTCCCACTCCTTCGCCTCCTTGGTGAGCTCAGCCGTCTTGCGGAAAAACGCGTACGACCACGAATCGTTGACGCCGGTTTCCAACACGATGGAGCTCGTCTGCGTGTCGGAGGAGATGCACGCGAGCTCTAAACCCTTCGTCCACCCCGCGAGCGCGGCGGCGCGACTCGTGTACACGGCGATGCCCGGAATCAAGGTGTCATCCGGTAAATTTTCATCTATCTCGAGCGTCGCCCCGAAGACACGTCCCGCGCGCACCTGCTCCATCTCCTCCCTAACGCCGCGCAAAGGCAACGCGACGAACGCCCACGACTCTCCTCTCAACGCATCCGGTAATCTCTTTGGCGCCGTCGGTTCAAACGCCATCAACGGCGGTGCGTTCGCATCGTACCCGGGATGTTTCTTATACACCGTCTCCACGCGTTCATTCAGCCACTTCGTCATTCTCTGGCACCGTCGACTCGCCAACGGTTCCACATCCACCTCGTTACACGCCCTGGTGATGATGGTCTGCATCTGCGCTCGGAAAAATTTAAACCTCCTCGGCTTTTCTTTCCTCTCCGTCATCACGCGCTCCAACGCGCGCGCGAGCTCCACGGAATTAATCCGGTTATTCGGAAAGTACTCGGCGTGCTCGAAACTCCCGTCGTCGTCGGTGATGAGAAGTTCCCACACCTTTTTCCCTCGATCGTCTCTGAGCGGACGCGAGCAGAAATCGATCTGCCAGTCCGACATGAGCTTTTTCATCGCTCTCGATTCCTCTCGCTCGCTCATCGTCGAGGACGTCGCCGCGGAGGCGCCCCATCGCGGACGGGCACCCCGGGACGATCGGCGACCGGCGGCGGGACGCGCGCGAGGGACGCGCGCGGCGTCCATCGCGGAGACGCGCGAGGCGGTGACGGCGCGCGCGGTAGAGGCATCCATCGCGGTGTGGAACGGAACGCGCGCGCGGGCACGTCTCGCGCGAGGGGCGATGTGATGATGACGAGTGACGATGACGGGTGGGTGGATAAGAGCGGCGCCGAGGGGCGAGTCGACGAGACGAGGAGACGAGAGGAAACGCGGAGGAGTACGGAGGGCGCGGACGCGAAGACGACGGGAAGTGCGCGTGGAAAAGAAAATGTACACGTATGAATACAGCCGGTGGTGCGCGCGAAGACGACGAGAGGGACGAGACGAGTCGCGCGCGAAGAATAGAGTCATCCCACCATCGAACGTTTGCGACCTCTGGCGCGAACCTCGGCGAACCTATTGAGCGTGGTGCACCACATTCTCGATTTCTTTTCGTACGTATCGATGATAACGTCGAAGAGTAACGTCTGTGATGGATGCGCGGCGGTGATGGCGCGCTCTAACACGTATAAATCCACCCCTTTGTCCTCCGCCGCGTCGCTAGGGTAGCTCAAACCGAAATCGATGACGACAATCGCCCCGTCCTCGTCTCTCACCATAAAATTACTCGTCGTCAAATCTCCGTGCACGATACCACCGTCGTGTAATCGCGCGATTTGTTCCCCTATATCTCTACCGTACGCTCGCAGCGCCTCTCTCTCCGCATCTTCGTTCCCATCCGACGTCTCTCGCATCCGTCGAAGCGTCTCCTTGAGCGTCCGTCCCGCCACGCGTTCGCCGTACAAACACCCACTCTCCGCGTCCACGTGCACGACGCACGGCGCTCGCACCCCCAACCGCCTCGCCCGCACGATCGCCCGCGCCTCTCCCGCCAATCTCGATCGCGTCAGCTTCGCATCCAGCGTCGGCAATCGATACTTTTTCGGAAATCGGTGCTTGACGACGCACGCGCGATCGAGAAAATCCACCGAATACACGCGCGCCTCGGCCCCTTGCGCGAGGACGTCTCGCTCGACGTCCACGCCGTGCGCGAGAACCGTCACCGGCGCCGTCACCTCGTCCCCCATCTCCACCCAATCCCACCCTCGCGTCGACGTCTGCGCCGCATGCATTTCATTCATTTCATTCATTCATTCATTCATTCATTCATTCATTCATTCATTCGCTCGACGCGTCGTCGCGTCCGAGAGAGATGAATCGACGACGCGCGATGACGCGAGACATTCCATCGCGCGACACCGCGTCGACCGAGAGGGGACGGAAAAAAGAGAGAGAAAAAAGAAAAAGAGCGCGTCGTCGACATGTCGACGCGCGCGTGGATCGTGGGCGTGGACGCGTCGCCCGCGAGCGTTCGAGCGGTGCGATGGTTTGCCGACACCATCGGACGCGCGGGCGATCGCGCGCGTCTGGTGCACGTCATTCCGGGGTGCGATGCGATGCGATGCGATCGGTGATGCGCGCGCGATGTGATTCGTTGATTCGTGGTTCGATGCCGAGAGGTGATTGACGACGACTCGCGGTGTGTAGGACGTTTCCGACGTCCGACGCGGTGTCGGCGATGACTGGCGATTTTACGTACGCGCCGGATGACGAAAAGGTTCGCGAACGACGAGCGAGCGAGCGAGCGAGTGATTGATTGATTGATGAACGACGCGATCGGTGTGTTGTGTTTTTTCGCGCGTCATCAGAGGAGGGATGCAATACGCGCATCAAACGACGCCGATGTCGCGTCGCGAGGCGTTTCACGAGGTGCGAGACGTCGGTTCGAGAGGGGAGGAGGACGGACGAGGACGAGGACGAGGACGGATGGATTGACGCGTTTTCGATCGATTCCTAGGAAACCGCCTGGAGAAACGAGGCGTTGAAGTGGATGAACGAACATCTCGCGCCCGTCTTGGAGGATGCAAAGATAGAGTTTGTGATGGACGTGGTGCCGTACGATACGACGACGTCGTCGATAGGGGAAATTTTAGTTGAAAAATCAACCCTCACCGACGACGCCTGCGGGCTCGTCGTGATGTCGTCTTCGAAGAGCCGTCTTCGTGAGTTTTTCATCGGAAGCGTGTGCAATTACTGCCTGCATCGATGTAAAATACCCGTGCTCGTGTACAAACTCTCCGATCGAGAAGATGAGAAGACGACGGACGAAGACGAGACGTGACGAATCGGCGATGGACGCGTTTGTACAGATGAGACATTTTACTACACTACCGCTTACCGCGCGTGCGAGGACCAAAATCAGCGATGAAACGATCCTTGTAAACACAAAGATTCTCCGTTTATCGCGTCACGTCGATCATCGTTCGCACGGCGTCAAAACAATCAAACATTTACTGAATCGGGCGCGTACGCTAACTGTTCGCGGCCGCTCTCGCGGCGTTCAAAACGTCATCTACGGGCGCGTGATCGCCAAACTGTCGCTCTTGATACTGGTACTGCACCCCCTTGGATCCGGGTTTCATGACAAACAACCCACCCTTGATAAGACCTTCACCCGTTGTATTGTGGTTCTCCACGCCCGCCTTTTGCGCCGATTTCACGTTTTTCCACACGCGCGAAAACGGATTCAAAAACGTCGCAATCGACCCCTTCTTGAGCTCACCGTCCCACACCGCTCGGAAGAATCCTTTGTTTTCGTCCAAGTATAAGTGTTCGGGCCAAAAGTCTCTCTTAAACTCCTCCACTTCCGCGGGGAGTCCCTCCTTGAGGACGCACGCGAGCGTACACCCGAGCGCGTCAAACTCGCTCTTCTTGGCGTACAGCTTCACGGCCTCCCCGCGGCACAGCACTCATCCGGGTCGACGCATGACGACGATGACGCACGGTTTCTCCCTCCAGAGCGTCGACGCCGCGAACGAGGGCGAGGCATCGCTCTTCGGGAGCGGACGCAAAGAGATGTCCTTGACGTCGTCAAAGGTGGCGGTGATGTTCGCCACCGCGGCGGCGCAGGGTGAGGCACACATGTCGCGACGACGCTCGGACGCGCGCGTGATTCGTCTGCACGGAGACGAGAGACGCTTCACCGCGCCGCGCGCTAGCATGTGACGCCTCGGTCTCGGTTTCTGGGAAACGTCCCCTGGTTGCCGAGGGCGCCGCGCCGAGCGAGAGCGTTTCAACGTCGATTTCCACGCGCGACAGACGAGAGAACGTCACTAGAGTACATATATTACACGAATGAAAGAATGACGCGCGCGATGCGTCAACTGAGCTGCCCGGAATCGACAACGAGAACCGCCTCTTTCGTCGCGCCCGACGCCGAGCCGACGGCTTGGATTTCTTCCAATACTTCCAAGCCGTGAACGACGCGACCGAACACGACGTGTTTCCCGTCCAAGTGCGGCGCCGGTTCGAAGAGAATAAAGAATTGACTCCCATTCGTGTTCGGTCCGCTGTTCGCCATCGATAACACGCCCGGCGCGTCGTGTTTGAGCTCGAAATTTTCATCCTTGAACTTTTCGCCGTAGATGGATTCGCCGCCGGTGCCGTTATGTCGGGTGAAATCCCCGCCCTGCGCCATGAAACCCGGTATCACGCGATGAAACGACGATTCTTTAAAGTGCAGCGGCTTTCTCGTTCGCGCGCTCGCGCGCTCGCCCGTGCAGAGCGCTCGAAAGTTTTCACACGTTCTGGGCGCCACGTTCGAAGACAACGCGATTTCGATTCGACCGACGGGACGCGCGCCGACGGCGATGTCTAAAAACACGATCGGGTCGTCCATCGCGTCTCGCTCGACGACTCGCGCGCGAGAAACGTCGCGTAATTGTCGCCGCCGCCAAGTGCGGTGGTTCTCCGAAATCTTCTTCGTTTGCAACTACACACACATCTATGATTAACTGATTTATTTACGCTAAGATTCCACTCGACTTGGCCGCCGACCCTCCCGCGGCGGCGCCGTCGCCCTCCTCACCCTGCACTCGAATCTTATACTTTCGTCGCAGCGCCTCGAGCTCCGCCTCCTTGACGGCGCACTGTTCCTTGATGGCGTCGATCGCCTTTTGCAAGTTGGCCGCGTTCGTCTCCACCGCGGGAATGACCTCTTTGACCGTGCGTTCGACGAGCACGCCGCCCACGGAGCGAAAGCATCGCCTCGAGGGATCGAGATCTTTGACGTTTTGCAGCACGTTGACGTGTTCGCGCAGGCTCACGCCGAGCTCACCGATTTTCCCTCTCGCCAGGTTCACCTCTTGCGAGAGCGTCGTGAAGTAGTCGATCACCTCGCGCTCCGTCTTAAACTGCGGTTCGGTCGTCTTTTGACTCGCGACGTCGTTTTCCGTCGCGTCGTCCGACATGGTCGCCGCTCGCGTCGTCCCGTTCGCGCGTCGGCGTGTGCGAACGAGTTTCGTCTCCGTCTCGTCTCGGTCAACGCGCGTCCAATTTCAACCCATAACTTTTGCGACATCTTGCTTTTTTCTAATTCGTATACATTTTTCGTGTCCCAGAGTTGTATATTATTGGCGTTTCGCCTTACCAATACACATCGCGTTGGCGCAGTGGAAGCGCGCTGGGCCCATAACCCAGAGGTCACAAGATCGAAACTTGTACGCGATACGTATCTGATACGCTTTATCTTTTTTATTTTGTTCGAAACCATCGCACTACAATGGAGGAGGCACGCGTTTAGGGGTTGGTGATGCACACATTATTCGAGCTTATCAGTTCCGAGGGTCCGTCCAGGTCCAAGTCGTCGTCCCACTCGTCGTCGGCGACGCTGGGACCACGTTGGAGAAAATCTCGAATGGCACCAGAGGCGTAGTTTGAGAGTCCGCGCCCGAGTTCGGCGCCATTTTCGTCCAGTATTCGCACGCTCTCTTGCACCTCGAAGTTTCCTTCGACCGAAACGCAGTTGGAGACCGGTAACGCCATCCCGTTGAGCACAGCCTTGGCGCCGTCCTCGTTGACGTGCACGTCACCCTTGATGGGCACGGATAACAGCCAGCGCTTCTTCCCTTGAGCGCTCTTCTTCGCGGCTAAAAATACCGTACCGATCCCCGTTTTACCCTCTAACACGTCCTCTATCGCCGTCGATTGCACCGACGCGAGACAAATCACCGTCTGACATCCCGCCGCGCTCGCGATTCTCGCGGCGGTGAGCTTGGTCACCATCCCACCCGTCCCCATGTTGGATCCCGCCCCCGAGTTCACGTCCACCTCGAGCGCGTTGATGTCCTCCACGACGGGAATTTTCACCGCCGTCGGATCGCTCGAGGGATTCGCGGTGTACAGCCCATCCACATCCGTCAATAAAAACAAATATTCTGCATCCACCAACGCCGCCACCTGCGCGCTCAGCGAATCGTTGTCCCCGAACTTCAACTCCTCCACCGCCACCGTGTCGTTCTCGTTCACCACAGGTATCGCCCCGAGTTCAAACAATTGCTCAAACGTTCGCCTCGCCTTCACGTATCTCTTCCGATTACTCAAATCTTCCAGCGTCAATAACACCTGCGCGCACTTCACCCCCAATGAGTTGAAGACATCCTCGTAGTACCTCATCAAATGCGGTTGCCCGAGCGCCGCCAACGCCTGTTTCCTCGCCAACGTCGGCTTCACCGGCCCGGGTTTAATGTCCATCTTCACCATACCCGCCCCCACCGCCCCCGAGCTCACGAGGACGACCCCGCGTCCCGCTCTCCGCAGCCTCCCCACCGTCTCGCACACGCCGCACAGTTGGGACAGGTGCAGACGTCCGCTCTCCGTCTCGAGCAGCGAGCTCGTGCCCACCTTGACGACGACGGTCGAACGTCGCGCGCTCATCGTCTTCTCGCGCGCATCCACCGTTCGAGTCGAGGCGACGTCGCTCGCATCCACCGTTCGGCTCGGTTCGCGCGACGACGCGTTTTGACGGCGAAAAGTGCGCGCGCGAATGAATGAATGAATGAATGAATGAATGCGTGACGTCCTCAGACGCGAGAGAGAGGGAGAGAGAGGGAGAGAGAGAGAGAGAGACGCGCGATGCGACGGGCGTGCGTGGCGCCGAGGGCGTGCGCGCGGTGCGGGAGAGGGCGCGGACGCGAGGGCGGGGCGAACGCGGGTGGACGACGGCGTCGGGCCGAGGCGGGGGTGGTGGTGACGACGGGAGGGCGGACGCGCGTCGTCGCGGCGCGCGGAGGGAGAGAGGAAGACGCGCGGGGGGAGGAGGAGGGTGAGAAGGGTGAGAGAGTGGACGAGGATTCGTTGGCGATGCGCGTGGCGATGGGTTTGTTGGACTTTTACAAGCGAGAGATTTCGCCGGCGTTGCCGAAGAGTTGTCGCTTCGTGCCGACGTGTTCCGAATACGCGAGACAAGCGTATAAGAAATACGGTACGAAGAAAGGGTTCGTGCTCACGGCGTGGCGAATCATGCGGTGTAATCCGCTGGGAGGGAAAGGATACGATCCTCCGATGTGGCCGCCGGTGTATTTGGGCTCGGATCCCGTTCGATTGGACGACGAGCGGTGACGATTCGTTGGATTGTGTCTTTGATTTTCGTTGATTCTTGCATGGATTGTTGGTGAAGGGGTACGAGGATTTCGTTGTAATGGTACAATAACTAATAGCGCTACTGGTAGGTTTTGTCATTCTAAGCACGTCGGGACGGAGCTTTTGCTATCCGTTTCCAGACGCGCGCTGAGCAACACGCCGTAAGACGCATCCGCCATGGTCGGCTCACCCTTCGTCGCGGACCACGAGTCTGAGAAATCTCTGTTGATGGACTTGGACGTCTTCGGGGTCTTGGATAAGATTTCTAAAATCTTCGTGGCCATCGAAGAATCGGCGCAGAGGGAAAACTCGCGCAGCCAGTGCACCGGCAAATGCGACTGGTCCGAAGGACGCCCGGCGAGCGTCGACACAAACGCGCTCGTCAACAACGCGCCGTCTCGGTCGTTTTTCGTCGAGGAAAACCTCAAGAGTGACGATGAAAGATTTGTATCTATTCGGCGTAAGCCTTGAGCGATCCTGTGCGCGATCGTGCGCGCCTCGATGTCACCGATAGCCGCAGACGACCCGTCTTCGACCGCCGCGAGGACGAGCGGGATCAAAGCATAGGAAATGAGAACGCTCAGTTCCACTCCGTTCCATCGATGATGGGCTGATAAGTTAGGAACAAGCATAGCCAACACTCGCACCGAACGCGCGAAAGTGCTCGATTTGAACAGGCCTTTGAGAACCAACAAGACGAAGTGATTCCACGAAATCTCAGGTTTGGGCATCTCTTCCGGAATTATGGAGAGCAGCTCTGAATAGCTCTCAACCATGGGTATTTCGGGGTAATATGATCCACGAGGAAGAGGAGCGCATGATGTGATAACATCAAACGTCATGCTCGAGTCATCCAAAGGACACTTGTACAGGAAAACGCACAGAACGTCGATGGCGCAAGAATAAAGAGCCTCGTCGTACGTCCTCAGGCACATCGCACCGCACCAAAAGACTGGCGTATACATCAATACTTTATGAGGATCCATCCCCCACAGTGACGTACTGAGAGTCTTGAGTAGACACTGCGCGAGATCACTCGCCATTTCACGTTTTTTCACATCCAAGCTTTCTCCAGACATCGCCGCGCACATGCAAGTGGCCGACAAAAGAGACCTGAAAGCCTCTTCATCGAGGGGTGCGTTGAGGAAAATTAACGTCTTCGCCGAGGCACACGCTAATGAGAACGATGGCGATCTCAAAATCCATCTTCGCCCCTCATTTGCCCATCTCTGCGGCAAATTTTCATCCAAATCGATGGCGCGTGGAAGAACATCGATGAGGCGTCTGATCTTGCTCAGCTTCCACGGATGAGCGTCGTCCTCGATGAAAAGTCTCATCATGCGATACACAGGATCTTTGGTTTTTGATAGGGAGACGCCGCCAGATTTACCCACCGCCAAATTGCAAAGAAGTTCACCGCAGTGCTGTCGTACCACTGGCTGATTGACAACGATGAGCGTCACCACAACAGCGTGTGCGAGCACTGGTAAATGAAAGCGAAAATCTTCACGGTGATCGATCGCGAGTTGAGAAAGGAGAATAATCCCGACATCCGCTGAAGAAATCGTCACAGCTTGAGGTGATGAATCTCTCGGCGCGACTTTGGATGCATCATTCTCATCCGAATCTAGCGCGCGAAACGTGATGGTGTACACCAACTGATCAATCGCTTGTTGCGGAGACGTGCGCACGAGCCAGCCACATGCAGCTTTTGCCACTTTCAAAGTCAACTTGTCTCGACCTGTAGCATCAGTTCTCGGAACTATTTCCTGCAAAAATCTGATCGCCGGGACTACATTTCTAGGCTGGGCCCCTATGGCCTCCCATAGTCCACTCAATGTGTCCCACTGATGCTCGCTGACATCTGTCGTTATTCGAAATAAACCAAGTAAAACTTCATCGGCTTTGCCGGTAGCCATTAAGTGTGGAAGGTGCAGAGCTGAGATCCAAGGAATCAGAGCAGATGTGCATAACTTACTCTGGATGCAACCCTTTCGACCTGTCCCATCGAGTCGCCTTTTCCACGTTTCGAGAAGAATTTCTTCAACGGGTTGTGTGTCTGTCCTGATGATGAGTTCACACTCTTCGCCGAGCTGAGCTTCATCTTTTATTTCTACACGATCGGTCCGTTGGCGCTTGACACCGCACTTAGCTTGGATGATCGCTAAAAGCGCGCCAGAACTTGATTGAATGTCTTGATCAGAACTCATCATCTTGTGAAGAACCACCGAGATGAGCTGCGGAGTCGGAAGAGATTTCAACGCGAGTGGACCCAGCTCTGAGAGAATATTCATGTGAAAGTTGGACACGTCTTCTGACGAAGAATAACAAAAGTCCAATGAGCTCTCAAAGAGTGCATGATTTGCTTGCAACAGACGAAAAGTCACTCTTCTTGCCAACTCCATACTTGAATCATTCGACAACTCAACGAGCTTGTTGACCCACATCAAAACTTGTTTCGGCAATTCCTTTGAGAAGTGCTCTCCAGCGCTCAAGGAAGCTAACGCTTCTCTCGACGCAAAACTCACATCACCTTCTGTTGGAGCGCGTCTGTAATCGTAAGCAAATTCCTGAATCATCGTGCGAATGTATTCACGCGACGTCGTCACATTCATATCAGTCGGTAACAATGGGTTCGAGGACTCTTGCCATTCGTGAAGATTTTTCCACAATTCAGCCTGTGTGACCGCGGGAAGAGTTCCTACTTTTGCGCCATCATCAAGCACAAAGCTCAGGATGGTAGCTGCGGAGAATTTCAGTTGGTTTATCTCTTTTGGTGCCTGGCTGTGTGTCATTGTTTTCAAGTGGGAACACACCATCAGCACAAAATCAACCGCCGCATTCAAACTTTGTGTTAAATCAGGCGTCAAGGAAAACACTCCATTCACCGCATAATCTTGGTAAACTTGCCCAAATCGTATCAACATGTTGAAATCTTCTCGATTTGAACGACTCGCAAACGTTGATTTCATCAAAATACTTTGCGACGGCAACAGTGCCGTGAGTACCATTGACTTGGATTGACTCGGTAAAACTCGGAAGAGTCGCATGATGGTGTCAACTTCTCCAGTAGATTGGCCTAATCTAGGCATGATTGTTTTTAACAATCCCGAAAGAGAGCCTCGGTGACCAATAGTGACGACTTGCTGCGTGTCATTGACGACACCACTCGTCGTTTCGGCAGAGCAAACAAATATCATGTAATTGAGCCAAAGGTTGTATTTATACTCAGAAGGTTTGATCGGTACGACTAAATTCTTGCCATCTCCCTCGGCAACCATCAATGCCTGAATTTTTTGGTAAGCTTGCGCATGAGCTGTCGTGTAGACGGCACTACACTCTAACGCAGCGCCGTGGCTGACTTCTCGAATAAACGTGGAGAGATCTGCAATTTCCAAGTATTTTTTCAAAACTGAGTAAACCGATGTACCCGCCGCATTCACGTTGCTTTTACTTTTTGAATTGATGAGCTCATTTAAACTCGAGATTTCTTTCAGAGCTTCGATGGCGTTTTGTCGAACAGAAAAATCTGCGTCACAAACTAGCAGTAGGGCCGCTGCCTCTGCTCGTTCAACGTTGCACTGCACAACTCGATTACTTTCACTTTGAAGAGCGGCATTCCACGTTTTACAAACCTTGACAAGTGATGATATCGCTGAGAGTCGCTCAGCCGGTAAAAACTCCCGTAAATTGAGGATACAGGATGATAGAGCCTGCAGCACACCATCCCGAAGTTCACTTTTCTCTCGCATCGCGTGTAGCAAGAATGATTCTGCATCATTTCTTACTATCACAGATGAATGCGCCATTTTCGTACATGCAAAGTCTATCATATCGGACGATATTTTACTCGGTTCGACGAACCGAGAACACGACAAAGCAGCGGCTGTAACTACTGGCGAAAACAACGAAAGATTCGTTGTCGTCAGTTTTTGTAATCCACCATCGATGAACTCAGTTAAAGCTGCATTCGACAGAACCTGATCGACGTTCATGCTGCGCAAAATATCGGCGCACACAACGCAGAACGCAGCAAGCATCACATCGTCTTGTCCATCCTGAAGTAGTGCCATAATTTCCGTGTCTTCAAGTGTTGCCGTTCGTTTGAATGCCAAAGCGCATCCTGCGAGAACAAATGCACGCTCTGGTTCGTCCGACGTGACGCTTGACCTTTTCATCGCGCGAACGCACGTCGCTAAACTTTGTACCGCAAGAGTCACTACCTCAGTCTGTTCCATTGAAATCCCCAAAACGATACCTTGCACTGTTCTGAGGAAACTCGATATTTTCAACTTCTGGTCAATGCCGTTCAAAATTCTACTTTCCAATATGATTCGCCACTGGGGAACCCGTTCAGGTGACGTCATTTCTTGCGTCAATTCGAGCCCTGCGAGAGCTCCTAACAGTGGAAGTCCCGCCGCAGTGTGCTTTTTCTCATTGTCATTCAACCACTTGACCACATCTGCCTGTACCTTCCTCACCACAGAAAGGTCGACACTGCCCCGTTCGGGCCGTTTACGCGATAGACATCTACATAAAATCACAGTCAACATCGTCGACAAATAGTGCCTGAAGTCGCTCTTTCTGTAAGACCCTCCCCATATAGCTGGATTGAATTCTTCCAATAACTGAACCAAGCGAACGTATCCACCAGAATCGAGAGGATCAATGGCGCTCATCGTGAACAGCACCCAGTACAGTTCTTCGCGAAATATCTGACTATTTTGACGTGCTTTCAATGCTACCGACGCTTGTTTGATGAAAGCGTCCGGCACTAACGCGTACAAGCCGCGCGCGGCCAGAGTGAGTGTTTTCTCTCGAGAAGCGACGACTGGATTCACCTGCGCGACTTCGTCCATTATTTCCGCCCACATCTCTCTGTCCGAGCACGCACCGAGCGTTTTCGCCAAGCCGCTCACGTCTTCCATCAGTGTCTGACACACGTCGTCCCACACCCCCGCCGTCGTGGCGTCGCTCTTCTCCCTGAGTGCGCTCGTAATTTCGAGCACGCACAACCACCACAGCCGTAGTTTAGACTTGCTTTGCGTCGCTGCGCGCGCACGCATGAGCCGCGCGAGCGCGTCTTCGTACACCTCACGCGAGTTAGACCCCCGTTTCGCTCGGTCCATCTCCATCGAGAACGATGTCCACCCGCACGACTCGATGGCTCGTTGCGTCTTCGTAAGCATCTTTGACGTGGATGCTTGCGCCTCTTCAGCGTCGTCAAGCGCTAAGCGCGTCGTGAAGGACGCGACGAGATCGACCACGTCATCGCCCGCGCGCTGAGTCGCTTCCATAGCGACGTCACCGCGAGAGGGAGCACCCTGGACGACGTCCGAAGCGCTCCTTCTCCGGAACGAGGCGAAGAATGTGGATTACTGCGAGCGAGCGCGGCACTGTCAGCGATTTGCGCTTGCGCGATGGCCGGACCAGTCGAGACGTGCAAAGGAGACGTGAAATGAAATAATTGGAATAGTGTGTTAAAGCTATCGATCGAAGACTGCAGCGAGCGAATAAATGGTGTTCAATGTGACTTGCGTTTGCGCAGGTTCAAGCGCTTGACGATTGATTGGGGCATGCGATCGACCCAAGTCGCGTGCGCGCGCCGACGAGCGCGTTTCACGTCTAAACCAACCCGACGACCGCTCGTCCAAGAGTAAACCGACGCGTAATACAGTCCGACGATGAGGAAGACGAATACCATCGCTACATAATAGCCGACGCTCGTCGTGTCGTGGTGTGAGCCCAATAGCTCGAAAACCCCGTCGACACCGTGACACGTCAACTGGTCGCAGTAATACTTGTTGAAGTAGGTGCTTAATTTCTTGGCCCTGTCGTGCGTTGGACTGATGTCTTCCGGAAAACAATCCGACAACACTTGTCGACACTTTCCTTGAATTTCGACGAGGAACTCTTCATCGCACCATATGTGTTTCTTCCGTTCATTCTTCAGGTAGGAGTGATGCCTATCGCACTGCAATAAATCACAGTGATCTGCTAAACACACGTCAGCCTCTGGAGGAATCTTATCACCGTGTCTTCTCTCCATGTGTTTATCAACGTAGTATTCACTCTTGAACACCTTGCCGCTGTACAACGAACGCCAATAGTGTTTCGAGTACTTGACCGGCTCTTTGTGAGTCTCGTGCTCGTAGTACATGTCCCGAACTTGGCTTATCGGACACTTGGCGTCGAGCTTGTATCTCGCAGCCTTGACGACGGGGTAGAAGAACTCATCCAAGACTGCTCGGGCGTGTCTCGATCGCTCACGAGAGCACGCCGCCGCGCGACCGCTCGCGGCGCGCGCATCGTCAGACATGGACGCGCACTCTCGTGATAGCGCGAGGCGCGCCTGGCCCGCGTCGACGCGATTCCGGGGCGTGCGCGGTGCACTGAGGACGGCTATGAACAGTTACAAGTTTTATTTCTTAACTTTCTTCGTAGGACGAAATACATCTTCAAGAGCGCGGCGTTCCGGAGCTGATTTTTTAATTCGTTCTCCCATGGACTCTTTTCGGGATTTCTGACTCGAATCTTTCGCGGTTTGAGTTTCATCGGAAACGTTGACGACTCTGAAAGTCATCTCCTTCAGCTGCTTGTGCGCATCGTCGAGCAGCGGACACGCCCCTGCTGTCGCCACGGATCGACCCCAGTCTACCTTTGAATCCAAGTCATCGCCGGTGAATTTCACGATGCCTTCGAGCGAATCTTTCGTCGTGAATCCGTCTCCTTCGTACCCGACGTAACCGCTCTCGACTGTACTCTTGAGCACTTCTTTGCCTAGCTGGCGCTCAAACACCTTTTGCTCCACTGTGCCCGCCGCTATAAGACGATAAATCGTGACCGGTTTCCTCTGACCGTCGCGCCAAATTCGTCCCATCGCTTGGCGATCATGCGCGGGATTCCACGACACATCCATGAGAATCAGCCTATTTGCGCCGACTAAGTTCAAGCCAGCGCCACCGGCGACGACGGAGAGAAGCATCACTCTCCCGCCGTGACCAGAATTAAAATCCTTGACTATCGAGGTACGTAAATCGACCGCGACTGTCCCATCGAGGCGGGAAGTCGATAAATTTAATTTTTTGCACATGTTTTCTGCGGTTGAGAGTGACGCAGAATATCCCGAGACGATCACAACGCGTTCGGTGGTATCAGCGCGCTCGGCAAGAGATTCAAGCAAGTGTTGCAGCACCGTAAATTTCCCAGAACCAGCGGCGCCACCTGGATAATCGTCCGGCAGAGCTTTGGCCATGACCTTTTTCAACTCTTGCGCCGACGTGTCAGAGGCCGACGCGCGGGAGAACTCGTCCGATTCAACCTCCGCATCCAATTCATTTTCCACCGTGGCCATCGCTTGCATCACGTCAGCCTGAAGAATTTGATCAACTTCGTTCGCCACCTGACGTAAGAGCCCGATCGCACATAAGGCCGCAGCACCAGATGATCGGTTTTTATCTACCGACGTCCACGACTCGACTAGGTTCGCTCCGGCCTCATACACTTGCCTCTGTGCAGAGGTCAATTGACATAAAATGACAAGTTCTGTCTTTTTTGGCAGATACGCCGCATTCGTAGAAGATTTCCGACTCAGGATTTTCCCCGCCGTTCGTCTGTTGAGCTCGGCAGCCATCTTACGACCGAGCTCGATTTCACTTTTGCTCGCACCGCGCTCGTACTGCCTCTGAATCGGCTGCGTAAAGTCGCGTTGAAAGTCCTCCAGCGACTCGAGCAATCCCGGCTGGGCGAAATCCAAGACGGATGCGTACTCGTTCAAATTGTTTTGTATTGGAGTACCCGTGAGCAACACGCGCATGGGCGCGTTTATTTCACGAAGCGCGCTCATCGTTTGCGAACCCATCGCGTTACGCAATCTGTGCGCTTCATCGCATACCAAAAGATCTGGTTTCATCGCCGCCACTCTCGGTCCCAGTCGTCTCGCGGTTTCGTACGACATCACGAGCACCGGCCAACGATCGAAAGAACTCTTGGAATCCTCCCGAGGCTCCGCGCACCATCGATCGCACGCTCGATCGACCGCTTCTGCGTTCCCCTCCGCAAGCGACGCCTGCACGCGAATGTCTCCGAGCCACTTTTTAAATTCCGCGCCCCAGTTTCCTATGAGCGACGCCGGACAGATTAAAACCGCACGTCGACACGTCGGTTTTCCGCGAGGTCCCTGCGTCAACATCGTCCACAACACGGCGAGAACTTGCAACGATTTACCCAAACCCATCTCATCCGCCAATAAAACCCCTCGAACGCCCTCGCGTCCGCTCGTGGTGGTCGCCGTCGCGTCCATTCCGTGAAGCGCTCTGTACATCCATCTCGCGCCCTCGCGCTGATGCGCGCGCAGTTTCCTCGCCACGAAAGGATCGCACGTCACCCCGTCTTGATGCGTCGCGGACGATGCGAACGGTGAGCGCGCCCGTGCGTGCGTCTCGCACTCTTTCTCGGTGGCGAACACGAGCGCGTCTCGCGCGTTCGCGTCGTGCGGCGCTCGGATGGTGCGCGCGAGCGCAACCGTCCCCCTCTTCACCGGCGTGCCCTTCACGACGCCGCCGCCACCGATCGTCGTCGTCGTCGCGAGCGCGGCGATGGGAGACTCACACACGCGCGCGCCGTCATCGCTCGAGGGCGGACGCTTGACGGGCGTCGACACCACCGCCCCGGGGACGTCCATCTTCTGAAGAGTCTCGTTTTGAAGTCGCGCGGTCCTCACTCGCCCGCCGACGTCGCGAGCGCGAGCGCGGGTCGGAACCGGCGCAGATGACGTCGGGCGCGACGTCCGCGCTGCTCGCGCGGATCGGGCGCGACGGGGACGGGGACGGGGACGGCACGACGGCTCGATTCGCGGCGAGAGGATTAGTTCGAGAGCTCGCGCGAGGTGGTCACGCGTCGACGAGCGCGAGCGCCGTGCTGCGCGAGCTGTGCTCTGGAAACGTGCACGCACAGGCGCAGGATGAACTCGCGCGAGGCATCGTGGATGTCGTGCGAGAACGAAGCGTGAGCGCGAGCGAGTGCGTGGCGGAACTGACGAGCGGGACGGCGAGCGCGAGGACGAGCGCAAACGTCAGGGCGCTGACGAGAGCGATCGTGGACGTGTGCTGTTCAGATTTCGTAGATGATGAATTGATTCGACAGTGCGCGAACGGGAATGGTCATCCGATGACGCGCGCGCTGAAGGCGCACAGGGACTCTGGAGCCGGACTGCTCGAGGCGCTGTCGAACAAGCTCACGTCTGGGACGATGAGGGACTTCGATGTCATGAGAACGTTCATCGCGAAAGCGCTGTTGGAGCATCCAGCACCGGTACCGCGAAGTTCGTTTCCTGGATTACTACACGCGAAATTGATGGGCGTGGCGAGCGGGTGTGGAGAGAATTCAAACGCCGTGTTACAGTTGTGCGCCAAACTGCTCAGAGTGTATCGGACACCGACGAGTGAATCGCGTGCTTGGGTCGCTTCTATAGCGGCGGACGTCATAGATACGATTGAATGCAGAATTTACGACAGAGATGACGAGTCCGCGCGTGATTTAGTCCCATTAGTAGCGGAGGGATTGTCGCGACAGATACGCTCTGCGGCTCACGACGGAGACAGCAGCTTGTCCTTCATCGGTGCTTTGAAAAGATTGAGTGAACTAGGAGACATCAGCGTTTGTGCAGAGTTGATACCATGTTTGTCGCAGATGCAAAGTGCAGACGATGCGGTGTCCTTGCTCGCACTTGTTGCGCCACATTTCCCAACCGGTGGCGCGGCGAGATCTTTGAGCTCGATGCACGCATCTTCAACCTTGACGCTATTGAAGGATTCTGGGGCTCGGTTGGCGTTGTCACTGGGGACACCACGGTGTAAAATGGAATCAGGCACTAGCGAATGTCGAGATGAGCGGCTGAAGAATGGATTCAAGACGCGGGAGAGATTCGTCAGTGAAGTGTTGTCCATGTCATGGGATGCGAATTCGACAAACAAAGCACTACACTCGTGCCTTGCGCGTGATTCTTCGAACTCTCTAGCACTAGAATTTGCATGCCTTGCGCACCCTAGATGTTCTACTCGCGAAGATGCGGCAAAGGCGCTTGGTCGCAAGCTTGGAAGTAAGCTGAAGTTAGCAAATGGCTCATCAAACATTACAGCCATTCTGATACGTCTGAAAGCTGAATGCGAGAGATTGCCGGACAGTCAAAACGCTAGATCCATTCTCTCGATTTTGTATGCGTTAGCTTCGGGGGCTTCCGATTTTATGGCCGTACCGGCGATTCTTCGCGCTGTTTCACCGCTATTGAGCGTCAAGGAAGGAGAAAAGAGTTCTGATCCAAAGTTACATGCCCTCGCCTTGAGACTATTGGCTGAGATGTGGATTCATAATCGTGAACTTGGACCGCGCTTGCGTGGCGCTCTTGAGGAAGCATCCATTTCTCAGGAGGAAGTCGTGGTGGTTGGATCTGCCGCTGCAGTCAGAGCTGCTGCCAAGTCACATCCTTTCAGAGCTGCGGAGCTGGTGATACCGATTCAGAACTCTTTAAAATCTAATTTTCCGATGGCGCAGGCGTTGGCTCTCGAAACGATCGATACCATGTGCTCTCAAGATGCGCTGGACTTTTATCCAGCGTTAAAGGTCGTTGTGAAACATATACCAGACGTACCTGATCACCCACTTGTCGCTGCAAAATGGTTGAGATTCGTTCAAAACGGTGGTCAAGACAGCGCATTGTTTCCGGAGGCTGCGGGTATGCTTGTCGAAAAGATTTGGGAAGCGCTGAACTCTCGTAAGGAAGCTAGTGTACGCTTGGAAGCGTGGAATGCTCTGAGTAGATACGATCCAGAGTTTCTCGCCGAACTGCAATCACCAACGGTATCCACAATTGCCTCCGCTGCTTTGTCTGAAAACTGTGGAGATTCGTTCAATAGTGCGGTGCAAGCTTTGCGCACGGTGGCAAAATATGAAGCTAATTTGCTGTCTCGCACTGCACTATTGACCAGAGAATCGCAGCAGACATCGCATCCTCCGCCATCGGATCCGTTGATTTATAAAGTGACGCAAACCGTACCCCGAAAGTTACTCGATAGTCAACCGTGTGCCGGCGCACACATATTATTATTCCGTCCTCTGAAAAATAAGTCGGAATTTGAGCGAACAATGGACGTGAAAAAAGAAAAGAGAAGTCGCGCTGAGGCTTATCGGAACGAATTTAAGCGAGCGGTAAAGCGAATGTCGTGGGGTAGTTGGTGGCACGGTTCCATTGCCGCACAAACATGGGCTCGTTTTGCTCGCCGTTGGTTCGATGCGGAGATGTCTACGCGTAATGTTGACAACGGACTAGAAGAACTTCGTGCAGAGGTTCGTGCGAGTATCGGCACTACGGCGATAGAAGCACTTCAAGAGGTTTCGACTCCAGATGAACTGCAAAATGTTGCATTGTTTCTGGCGGCACCTGCTTTGGTTGGAGAAGGTTCAGACTCATTTGATTTGTTACTCTCTATAGTCGAGCAAAAGGAGTCGGTTATCGGTGCAGAGAAAGGTTTATATACTGCACTTGGTGCCATCGCAGGAACTCTTCCAAACAGCAGTGATTCACTCCGTCCAAACAGAGTTGCAGACGTTATAATCGCACGCATGTGTGACTCTCGCGCAGATAGTGCATCTACGATGGGTGTGGCCGCAGAAGCCCTTGGAATAATTTGCCACGGCTTATGTGCAAACGGCTTTGATGTTTCTTCTTCTTGGCGAGCAGATTTCGTTAGACGCATTTGTGGTTTTCTCTGTGAAGCCCTGAGTGTACTTGGGGCGTCAAACTCGCTTTGCGAGTCAAGACAATTTCAATTTTATGCATACAACATTTTGCCTCCAAACGGTGACGTTTCGGATGCGGTGATTGGCTGCACAAATGCGTTATGCAGATCTCTTTGTGCGTTGGATGTGCTCGACGATGATAACTCCAGAAGATACACTTTTCAAGTCATTCAAGTGTTGACGGATGCGTGTTCTCTCGGTAGCTTCTCCGAAAGCGTCGCTCTACCGATTGCGATCAAAAGCATCTTAACTCATAATCACACCATTGAAAGTGAAACAGTCGCAATGAAATCTTTGATGGTGGTAAAAGAATCCGGTATGCCGATGATGTGCTCCGTCGCGGGTGCTGTGCTTGGCGTAATGCTTGATCACGGCTGTGCCGTGCCCATGAACATCAGTCTGGATATCATCGCTAAAATATCAACCGTGGTGCGAAATGATTCTGCGACGTGTTCCGATCGCTCTATGGCAATTTTATCTCTCTCAGGCGTGTTAGGTGTTACGTGGGATGCGGCTGACAGTGGTGTGATGGGTTGCGCCCCAAACGGAAATGAAGGCGCAGAATTCACGGTGCCGTTGTTCTGGGGTGGTGAAAAGGCTAAGACGGAAGCGAAGAATGTGTTAAAGACGCTTGAAAGTTTCGCTCACGCGCCTGACACCATGATACCGAGAGTTTTGAGAGATGTATCGGCATGGACACTCGCGAGAATTTCGGACAAGGTAGCACAAACTGCCGTAATGGTTGGATCGACAGCCAACGACTCAAAGTCTATGGTCTCCAAAGATACCGCCATTGGTTGCATGATGCACAGTGTATTAGAAGTTTCAAATAACCGGCCATCGGGGGCTGAAATTCGAGCTGTTGCGATGGCTCTTGATGTATTTCAAGACCTTCCGCGTTTACCGAGCGCAGGATGGTCAAACGCCCTGCAGCGTTGGTGGAGAGTCGCGCTGTCCAATAGCGATGAGTTCGGATTGGAAAAAGAGTTGCTTCAAAAAGCATGCATCAAAATGTGTTACAGTCATCCTGATTCTTTGATCGGGCGAAGAACATTAGAGTCTCTCGCCGGTCTTTCTGAAACAGAATTTCTTCATCTGTCTTCAGAGACGCAGCATCTAGTTTTGCAGAGTATTCCGTTTGCTTGTGCGCTGGGGACGGACAGCAGACAGGACATAATCAGGCAATTCGTTCGTATGGCGCTACGTACGGACACCCCGAAAGATTGCGTCGTATCGCTGTGGAAAGGTTTGAAAATGATTTCAGAAGGGGCGGTCGCTTCGGCAGCTGTGGAGGCGCTGACACCTCTCCTCAACCTGGACGAGATGGACATGTTGTCGCACGTGTCCACGTGCGTCAAAGATTTCCATTCCGCCGCTTTGCGAAATGAAGTCTTGAAGTTATTGCCTTTGGACATCAAGCCAGTAGTGTGCGCTTATTTGTTTCAAAACGGACAAGTGACTTCAGAGACATTGACATCTTTGTCTATTTGGCCGAAATCAACACGTGTGCTGACTCTGAAAGCTACAGCCGGCATCCTGCAAACATCATCGAGTGCGCTTCGCGCTCAGATGCTGCATGAGACCATCGGTTTGACACATGATGATACTATTCCGTGCATGGCTGTGCTCGCTGCTGCGTGGGGACCCACGGCTTCGTTACTCGTGCTGGCTTCGGTGGAACAATGCGTGCTTGCTCTTCCTTTCACTCTGCCGCACCTTCTTCGAAGCGAGTTAACGGGAATGATTGATGCGATTGCATCGGGATTGCTGAAAAATTTGAAAGGTAAATATTCGAGCATCGTCGCAGACACGTTAATCGAACTCAGACAAGACGTGACGGCCGCTTCTTTCGGGCAGATGGTTGATGCGTTTGATTACTAGCTTAGTAGTTGGAATTGAATTCTAAACAATTTCTAATGATTCGCGATTCGACAAACTCGCGCGCCCGGTGGCTTCGGCCCAGCGTTTCGCATCTGTACGTCCCATGACCACCATTTCTTCGAGAATCTCATTCGATCCCGGAAGCAGAGCGTATCTGATAGCTTCCGAATAATCCCAGCTCGGCTCTCCTCCAGCCGCGTCTGGAGCTATGAGGAGACCAGCCGTGTTGTCGCGCCCCCAATCGGACCAAAACGACGCTTGCTGAGCGAAAAAGTCACCGGTTTCTTTACCATCGCCCGGTTTGGCTTTGTGCCATGCGTCGAGGAGCGGGAATGCGCACACGCGAATGCAACCGTTCGCCTGTGGCGTTGGAGCCAAATTCGCCCAGCCACCGTCAACGCACCACTTGCCCCGATATCTTCGCGCGGGCCATCCTGCATATATGGGAATGTGACAAGATGCTAAAAGCGCTCCTATCAAGTCATCAAAGCTCTCGAAATCGGATATGATTTCCCCCTCCAAGCTGAAAGTTGCACCCTCCTCCACTCCAAACTCGAAGCTTGGAGAAGACACCGAGATGAACAAATTCCCGCGAGAACACCGTTCGTGCGCGTCGGACGGGAGCTCTTGTCTCAAAATACGCTCGAGAACTCCTCCGACGCGTCCAATCACGCCATTTTTCCTGCAATCCGCGAGCACGTCGGAGAGTATGCGTTTTCCATCCTTGGGCGTCATCCCGCACGCGTGCAAGACGGCTATGAGTGACCCGGCAGAGGCGCCGGCGCACGGCGTCTCCTCGCTGCGCATGACGCCGATGTCGATGAGTTCTTCCCAAACGCCGACGTGATACGGAAAGAAGAAACCCGCGGCGGAGAACCCGACACCATCAGCGGCAGATGTCGTGGCTCTGGATGCCGACGTCACGCGCCGTGCCGGGAGCGAACGACGCGAGCGTTGAATCGACGGCCGAGACGACGACGAGCGGAAAGCGATCGACGCCGTCGCGAAATCGGTTGAGACGCGCAACATGTTCAGCGCGACGGAGAGTCGCCGTGTGCGGTGCTCTCGTGGATAACGGGAGAGAGGCGTCGGCGAGACGACCGGGCGCGACGGAGTCGCATCGGTCGAATCCTCGCTCGCGACACCGACAGAGGCGTGAAAAAATGTGCCCGAATGTGCAAATTCATTTAACAATGCCGCTAGAGTACTATACAACAGACTGGACTGCACGCCGTCGATTCGGTTTGCCAGCTCACGTCAAATCGTCTTCGTCGTCTTCAACGAAAGGCACACTTCTGCTATGTAACAATCGTTCAGAGACGAAGGGTGCCGACGCACCAGCCGTAACGACGGACTTGGCGTAGCGTCGGTGAACGAGCTCTCGGAAGAAATTGTTCACCACATCCAACTCGACGCGACCGAGCGCGACGGACGTTCGTAAGCCTCGACCCGGAGGAAGCTTGGCGAGCGCGCTCGCCCCGAAGGATGATGAACGACGATGCGTAAACTTTGATCCGCCGCGCGCGGCGTCACCGACGGTGGCGGGAAGAATCGAATCTCCGTCCCCGCCTCCTCCGCCGAAGACGTTGAACATTCTATCAAAACATCCGCGCGCCGCGGTGCGCTCATCTCCGCGTCCGACTCTCCCCTCTAAATCTATTTTATTCGCCACGATCAAACAAGGCACCGGGAGTCCACCGAATCCGTACATGACGCACGGCGATTCGGCGTTCGCGTACGTCTCCGCCGGTCGTTCCGTCGGCGCCGAAAACGACCCTCTCGCCGCAACCTCCCTCGCCCACGCCTCGCACCGCGCCCCGCTCGCCCTCGACGACGCGTCGTGCACGATGATAACCCCGTTGATCTGATCGTAAAATATCCCTCGCTCTCGCTTATACTGCCTGTGTCCGCCGACGTCCCACAGCTCGACGAAGTACGGCGCGCGCGAGACGTCCTCCTCCTCCTCCTCCTCCTCCACCCCACGTCCCCCGTTCGATCGCCCGCGCTCGTCCCCGTTCACCAGGATCACCTCCACTCGACACCCGCTCGTCCGCGACGCCGATTCACCCACCCCGACGCTTCCCTCCTCCTCGTCCTCCTCCTCATCCGTCCTTCCTCCTCTCGCCACCCATCGCGCGAGCGTCGTCTTCCCCACCCCAGAATCCCCGACGACGCACACTCGCACCTTACGCGTCGACACCGTCCCGCTCGACACCATCCCGCGCCCCTCCCGCGCCCGCGTCGCGCCCTCGCGCGCGGTCGCCATCCACCGCGGCCGTCGCGCGTCCGCGCCGGGACGTCCGTCGTCGGGAGTCTTCGGAATCGCCGTTCCTGACTCATATTATGAGTCACACACCTCCAAATACCCCCTTCTCGCACCCACAACCCTCGACCCCTCGCTCGACCCATCGCGCGGTCGTTCGATTCGACGTCGATGTCGATGTCGATCGATCCGACGCGGATGGATTGGATTGGCGTGAATGCGTGTGATGTGATCGACGACGATTTCGACGACGACAGTGCGCGACGACGACGACGACGACGGGTGTGCGGACGAGGACGACGATGATGACGATGATGACGACGACGATGACGACGACGATGACGACGCGAGCACGAGGATGCGCGATGATGACGATGAATGTGAAGAGGAAGACGATGGGAAGACGAGGACGGATGACGACGACGATGGCGGGGAAGCGGGAGGGATCGTTGGACGATGGATATAATTGCGTCGTGCGAGAAGATGGGGTGCTCGTGGCGGAGGATGTACCGAGCGGGACGTACGAGGTGAGCGCGTGGTGGTCGGGGACGAGGAACGACGGGGAGGGAAACGCGCCGAGGTGCGACAGCGAGAGACAACGCGGGTGCGAGGTGCGGTGCGAACTCACGGGAGATGGTGAACTCGTGTGCGAGGGAATCGAGAGTGGGACGTACACGGTGATTAACGTGAACGATCTGGACGAGGCGTGCGTCGTCGCCAATGATGGTGAGTCCATCGAGTGCGACGGGGACGCGTCCCCGCCCGAGATGGACACGGGAGACTTGGACATGACCAAGCGCGGGACGCGTTTGGGAGGTTAAGTTCAAAGTAAAGCGCGTTATTCCACGAGAAAGAAAAAGACGCCATGGATGGATGATCGGTCGTGCGCGCGAACAGTCTGGTTTTAATCTTACAAGTATGCTACCGCGAAAAATTGCGTTCCATGTTTTCGAAAGACGGAGTGAGAATGTCTAAGAGCCCCGTTGGGTTGTCGATGTGCACCCAGTGCGCGGAGTTTCGCAACAAGTGCACGCTCGCGCCAGTCTTACGAATGCGCGCGAGATCTTCGGGCGTCCACACGAACGCTGAACTCTCGGCTTGAACAAAGTCCAGGCTCAAACCCGCGGGTTGCGTCTCCAACATCGGCCACAAGTCGTACGCCTCATACGATTTGTACATCTCCGCGATGCCGTCCAAGTTGAAGGTCCACTCAAACTTACCGTTACCATCCGACTTGAGATTCGTCGTCATCCATTGCGCCCCCTCAATCGTGAATCCCGCCCCCGTCAGAGACTGCACGAGCGCTCTTCGACTGTCTATTGGTCTTTCCAGCGTCATGCAAAAGTTGATGGTGTCGCGAGGGTGATCGCCGACGTCGTCGCACCACACGTCTCCCGGCACGGTGTCTAAAACCCACACTTGAACCGGTCTCGGTAAAACGCGTCCGAATTGATGCACCATGCTCATCGCCACCTTACCGCCGAAGGAGTGTCCGATCAGCGTGTACGGATAAATCTTCAAGTGATTCAATACGCTCAACACATCTCTCGCCGCGTTTTCCACCGTGTTCGTCCCCGTCGGCTTATTTGCGGCGTCAAACGCGTTCGACTCTCCGTGATTTCTCAAATCTACCAGTAAAAACTGCCACGAAGGAAACTTTTCCGCCAGTTTCTTTGCAAACGACTGCAAGTTTCTCCGCGAGCCCAAGATGCCGTGCACCAGCACGCACGTCGGCGGATGCGGTCCGCTCGGTTTCGTCTCGCTCCATCGCACGAGCGCCCCCTGGACGATCTCGTACGCCAACGGCGGCGCCGCCGTCGCCGGCACCGACACGCTCGCCACCGTCCCGCGCCCACGTGCCCGCGCCATCGCGACGCGGTCGCCCCGCGTTCGACGACCGCGCGACGGTCTCATCGACCGCGCCACCTCGCCGAACGCGCGCGCGCGCGCCGAAGACATCGACGTCGACATCGCCTATCGCGCGTCCACCCTCGCGCGTCGTCCACGGGTGCCGTCACCGCGCGCCGACGACTCGCCCTCGCGTCGCCCAGCCATCATCATCGCATCCATATCCATCATCATCATCCATACGCGTTGAAACCGAAAATTGAAACCGAACGCGAAGATTGAAACTGAAAATTGAAACCACCGAAACGTCGTTCGACGCGTGGGCCTTTCTTTTCGAGAAACGCGCGGACGGAAGAGCGTGACGCGCGAGCGAGCGCGGAGTCGCCGAGAGGACGGGAGCGATGATGACGACGACGATGATGACGCCCGCGACGTCTCGCGCGACGTCGACGCGCGCGAGCGCGAGGAGAAGCGAGGCGATGGCGACGACGATGAAGAAAAAGATGACGATGACGATGGCGACCGGTGGACGCGCGCGGGTGGCGGTGACGACGCGAAGACGAGACGCGATCGTCGTCGCGGTGGTCAGGAATCGACGTGAGGGTGACGTCGAAGACGAGTCTCGCGCGAGAGGTGACGAGGCGAGCGCGGTGGTGGGTCGGACGGGAGGGTCGGCGACGCGGGTCGGATTAGTGGCGCTGGCGACTGCGATTGCGGCGGTGCGAGCTGAACCGGCGTTGGCGGCGATGGACGCGCAGGGAGCGATGTCGTTTGTCGCTGGAATTTTTGCGTGGATACCGAACGCGATGAGCACGCCGGAAGCGAAGGAATTATTTTTGTACACGCTGAAGACGCTCATCTCCTGGGGGATACCCACCGTGACGGTGGCCGCCGGGGCGTTTTTCGCCATCTCGGCGTCGCGACGAGGCAGACCGAAGGAAGATGGCGAAAAGAGTGGTCCCTTTGGATTTATCAAGGGCGGAGGTGCGGGGTCGAAGCCGCGCGCGGAGCCTTATTTGGAGATTAAGCGCATGAACGACAAGCTTGATTCATATTCGTTATCATTCGAGGCGGCGACGGTGAGCGAAATCCAGGCCGAACGTCGACGCAAGAGCATGGATTTTAGTAAAAAGTTCGGCGGTGCCTTGGGTTCTCTTTCTGAAGACGAGCGCGATGCGATTTTTGAAGCCAACAAGAAGTGGGCGATGACCGATAAGCGTTTGATGGAACAAATGAACCAGTTGCTGGCTCAAATGCGAGCAGCGGCTCTCGAATCGGGCGGAAAGCGTTCAAAGAGCGATGGAGAGGAATCTTCGGATTCTGAAGAAGATACCGAAGGCGAGAAGGAGGGGTTCAAAAATCCTTTCGGCGGCGATAAGGTGACGAAGTTGACGAAGAAACTGAGCAAAGTGGCAGCGGAACGCGCCTCTGCTGAAGATGCGTATTTGCAAGCTGTCGGTGCCGCTTTGCCGAAATCGCGCCGCGAAAGCCTCATGAAGTTGCTCTCCGATCCACGTGCGATCGCTGGATGGCAAACGAACACTGACGTGCTCGCCCTGAACCCTGAAACGGATGAAAACTCCAAGCTTAAGAAGAAGCACGTTTTTGTCCTGAACTTTTTTGGTGACGTCCGAGCATCTCAAGCGGAACAACTTCGCGAAGAAGTCACCGGTCTGTTGCGCTCTGCGAAAACGGAACGTGGTGACGAAGTGGTCTTGCGTTTGAACACTGGAGGCGGCACAGTGACGGGCTACGGTCTCGCCGCGGCGCAGCTTACGCGAATCAAAGACGCTGGCTTGAAGCTCACGATCTGCGTCGAACAAGTCGCTGCTTCTGGAGGTTACATGATGGCTTGTGTTGCTGATGAAATCGTTGCCTCTCCGTTTGCCGTCCTTGGTTCTATCGGTGTCATCAGTGAGCAGCCAAACGTCTACGAGAGGTTACTTCGCGAAGGCATCGAGTTCCAAACAGTGACCGCCGGCAAGTTTAAGCGCACCCTCACTCCAACGAAGAAAGTCACGAAAGAAGATTTGGCAAAGTCGAAGAAGGACATCGAGGATGTGTTGATCCTCTTTAAGGATTTTGTGGCTGAAAATAGACCTGCTCTTGATATTGAGAACGTTGCCACTGGGGAGACATGGTTCGGCAAGGATGCGCTTTCACGAAATTTGGTTGACAAACTCAAGACCTCTGACGACGTGCTTCTCGATCTTCTCGCGGGTGGTGCCGAAATTTTCAGCGTGCAACTGAAGCAGCCGTCTCCAGCGGCTGCTCTCTTCGGTGGAGCTGGAGCGAATGCTGCCACTTGGCAGTGGGACATTTTGCAACGCATGGCGCTCGGAGTCGCCGACTACGCCGGTTCATACGGATCTACCACTCAGCGAGGGATGGCGCGTGGTCCGATGATGATCGACGTCAATCGTGCAGCTGATAACGTGATCGCTTATGACGAAGAAACAGATTCCTATATTGATACAATGTAATACGATTCCTTCTGCTACCCATCGTTAATTCACCAAACCGCGAATAGTTATGTGCAACGAGTTTGTGTCAAACCAACGATATCGACCCGGAAGTCGCGCTTCTACCTCCGCTCTGAATTTATCCACCAGATCACCTATGGTTTCACCGCAATCCACCACGAGCGTGACGCCTGCTCCGTTTTCGTAATGGTTTGCGCGATGGCCGGGCCGATTCACGTCGTCGATGTAACTCGCAGCGTTTCCGGCTCGCAAAATGTCTTCAACGGTGTCTCGATTCGCGTCCGAAACCACCGATGCGTCTACGTTGTCTACATTACCGCTCGCTATCTCTAACGTTCTCACGCTCAATCGGCGTTCGCAGCATCTCGATGCGAAAACGACAACTTTCGCCCGGTTCAACGCGACGCGCACCTCCTTCACCGCCTCGGCAAACTTTTCACAGCTCGTTCGCAAGACGTTTAACTCCTCCGTCCTCAGGTTGCCATCGCGCAGACAGGCGAGAGATGTCTTCGGCCACTTGCTTCCGTGCGCTTCCTCCTGAAGTCCCACCTCTGGATCGTTCAGCGCGCGCTTATAACGCGCCACACCTTCCGTCCAGCCTTCGTACGCCATCGTGAGCACCCCGTTCCAAGCGACGAAAAACGCTCTCCCCCGAAGCGTGCTCGCGCGCGCGTGCGATCTGGTGATTTTTTCCAACGCATCCTCCGCGTGAGGCATCGCGTGAGGTCTCGCGCGATCGCACCTCGCGCCTCGGTCTCACGAATATGTGTCCAGCTCCCGAGCGCATCGACGAGAAACCAACCGCAGGAGTTGGCGACGCGCCCGTCGACGATGCAACGGTGAAAGCGTGGGACTTGCGAGAGGGAAACACGCGAAAAGACATGGGTGCGAGCGTTGAATCGTCTTGGCGCGAGAGCGATGCGGTCGAAGAGAAAACTGCGGGGATTGAACTGTACGCGAACGCCGCCGCCGGCTTTGATGGCGTGTTGAAGGAACGTTTCAGCGATTTCATCGTGCGAGAGATCGACAAGGACACCGGAAAGGCGGTGCGATTGGATGATTTGAGCGCGGCGGTCGACGTGCCTATCGACGCTCGCGAAAGGGCAAAGTTTGATGAGATGAAAGCGAGAGTGCTCGCGATGGAGAAAGAAGCCGGACTGAGCGAGGACAAGGGAGACGAGAGCGAGGAAGGTGAAGGCGACGATCAGATAGATGAAGATGCGATGACAGAATTTGAAGCTTTGTGTGGTGCCGAGGACGCGCAGCGATTGAGGGAGTTTTTGGCTACTCCTGGAGTCACGAGGGCGAGTCAGAAGAAGCTCCATTCGCGAGCTGTGCTCCCGGACCCGCTCGTGCTCGCGCCCATGACAGACAAGGTGAAACGGACGCAGATTCATCAATTCTTCAAGCGACACTTCTTTCTACCGACCGATAACATCGCGATTTCCGTCGAGGCGAAGAAAGAAGCCGAGAAGAATTCGCAAAAACCACCATCCAGCGTTCGCGTGCATCACGCTGAAAAGCGAGGCAAGAAGCGCAGTCGCATAGAAGCATTAGACCATCGAGCCGGGCGTAATTTTTGGCCAGAGGGCGTACCAGAGCACGTGAGATTTGTGTTTTGCAAGGAGAACAAAGAGTCTCACGAAATGTTGAGCGTGATTTCTCGCGCTTTGAAAATCAACTTTAAAACAATGGGCATCGCCGGCACCAAGGATAAGCGAGCCGTGACGACGCAACACGTGACTGTGCACAGAATCCGAGCCAAGAGGCTGGCTAAGCTCGTGTTGTATGGTTGCAAAATCGGAAACTATTCGTATGTTGACGAGCAGCTGGGATTCGGAGATCATAATGGAAACGAATTCGAGGTAACCATCAGAGGAGTTGATCCAGAGGACGTCCAGAATGTGGAGACGGCGGTAGATGCGCTAAATTCTTCTGGCACCATCAACTACTTTGGATTGCAGAGATTTGGCACAACGGGTGGTAAGCATGCAACGCATAAAATTGGAATTGAACTTCTGCGGGGTAATTGGCAAACAGCGATCGATGCTTTACTCTTACCGAGGGAAGGAGAGCGGTCTGATGTGGGTGATGCGCGCGCTGCGTGGGAAAAAAATAAGGATCCAGCTGAAATGCTGAAAGCGTTGCCGCGTTGGTGCGCCGCGGAGCGCGCTATCGTTGAGCGTATGATGAAGGTGAGTGCTAATGATATGGTATCATGCTTACTGGCTATACCAAAGCAGATCAGAATGATGTACATTCACGCGTATCAGGGATATTTGTTCAACCGCGTTGTTTCGGCGCGAGTCCGCAAATACGGCATGAACACCGTCGTGGAAGGTGACTTGGTACTCGAGGATGGTGAAATCGTGGATGAAGAAGAAACCATGACTGGTCGAGTTTCAATGCCGAGAGTTCGAGTCGTTTCTGCTGACGAAGCTGCTTTGGGAAAGATTGATCCAGCCCTCGTCGTCCTGCCGCTTCCTGGCAACGCAGTAATGTATCCGGAGAACATGGGTGACATCTATCAGGATCTTGCGAATGAAGATGGCATTCAGTTGAATGCGAATGTTCATTCAGTGCGCGAGTTTGCGATCAATGCGTTCACAGGTGACTATCGAAGATGTTTTCTCAAACCGTCGGACGTATCGCACAAAGTGGTTTCTTACGCAGATCCAAAGGCGGATTTGACTTTGACAGATCTCGATCGAATGAACGGCATCACGGAACGAAACATCGAAGATGGCCCTCTACGTGCTGTTACCGTCAAATTTACTCTCCCTCCGTCGTCTTACGCCACCATGATTCTGCGGGAATTGATGAAGTCAAACACCTCCGTAGCCTCTCACAAGAAGAAGACTCTCGATTCCCGTGAGAACGATAACAGTTAGCTCCTCAACCATAGGTTCGCCTTTGTCGTCGTACAGTCGATTGTAATGATTTTTCAACTCGTCATTTGGTTCCAGAAAGCTTTCAGTCTGTTCAGAATTCGACGCCCACATTTGTGCCCTGACTCTGATTTTCCAAGAGCAGAAATAATCGAGATCGAGAACCCGGGACGACCCTTCCGACCTCACACGTCGTCGCTCTCGGAGGGGATAGTCGAATAAGCTCGGTTCGACCGCGTATCGATCCCTTCTGAATCCCACGATGGTGACAAAGAAGGCCGACGACGCCGTCGCGGCTGCGAAGAAGAAGTCGGATGACGACGGAAAGAAGGGCGATGGGGTCGTTGATGACAAGACGAAGGACGGCGCCAAGGGAAAAGATAAAACGCCCGAGGTGGAGTTGAGCGAGGAGGATGCGGCGTTAAAGGAGAATCTCGAGCTCATGGTGATGCGAGCGAGCGATCCCAAGGCGGCCGTGGCGAAGTTGGCGTTGGAAACCATGAGGAGAGAGATCCGAACGGCGACCAGGTGCGATCCATGAACATTGTGAATGCGCGAACGCGACGATCGCGAGCGCTTTGAGAAAACGAGTACACTGACTAACCTGTTTTAAATCATTTATTCGTGCGCACAGCTCAATGACCTCCGTCCCGAAACCGCTGAAGTTTCTCCGGCCTCACTTACAAACCTTGAAGGATGTGTACGAGAAACTCAAGGCTGGGGAAAACAAGTTACTATTGGCCGATATCATCTCCTTGCTGTCGATGACGAACGCTTCTGTGGCTGGTGAGATTCCTGAGTCGTTGAAGTACAGATTATTAGGTTCGAAGGAGGATATTGGCAACTGGGGACACGAGTACGTTCGCAATCTCGCCGCGGAGATCGGTACGGAGTACCACCGACGAATGGAGCAAGACGGTGAGAATGCGTCGGTGGATGATCTCATGGGTTTAGTTCTCGAGATTGTGCCGTTCCATATGGAACACAATGCCGAACCTGAAGCAGTTGACTTGCTGTTGGAGGTGGAAAAGCTTGACGTGCTGCTGAGCAACGTCACAGACGCCAACTACGCGAGGACTTGCTTGTACCTGTTCAGCTGCGCGAATTACTTGCCCGAGCCGGAGGATGCGATTGTTTTAAAGACGGCGCATTCCATCTTCATGAAAGTTGGCAAGATGCCCGACGCCATGCGCGTTGCATTGAAGTTGTGCGAGCAAAGTATCATAGAGGAGACATTCAACGCTTGTACCGACATGACTATCAAAAAGCAACTTTGTTACATGTTGGCACGCCACGGTCATCCTCTGAAACTCGACGAGGGACCGTGTGAGGTTGAGGGCGAACACTTGGATACGTTGCAAGACATCATGAGTCACTCGGATTTGACAAAGAACTATCTCACCCTGGCGCGCGATCTAGATGTGATGGAACCCAAGTTACCTGAGGACATCTACAAGTCCCACTTGATGGAAGTGCGCGCACCATCTGGCGCAGCCGTGGATAGTGCTCGTGCCAATCTTGCTGCTACCTTTGTCAATGCGTTTGTAAACGCTGGATTCGGTCAAGATAAGCTTTTGACATCCACCGAAGCGGCAGATGGAAGCACTTCAAACGTTAGTTGGATTTTCAAGAACAAGGATCATGGCAAAATGTCGGCGGCGGCTAGCCTTGGCTCCATCTTGCTTTGGGATGTCGAAGGTGGTCTTCCACAAGTGGATGCTTACCTTTACAGTGAAGAACCGAACATTGTCGCCGGTGGATTACTCGCTGTCGGATTGATCAACACAAACGTACGCAACGACTGTGATCCTGCTTACGGTTTGTTGTACGAGAGTGTGACGAAGGAGAATCCCGCTGTTAGAATTGGTGCCATCATGGGACTTGGTCTGGCGTATGCGGGTACGCAGAAGGAAGAGGTTTCTGAGCTTCTCACTGAAGTCATACACGACGATACTGCCCCTCTGGAGGTTGTTGCATTTGCGGCTCTTTCGCTGGGCCTTGTCTTCTGTGGAACTTGTCATGAAGAATCCGTATCCACGATCGTTCAAACGTTGATGATGCGGCCAGAAAAGGATCATGAGAACAGTTTCGTGCATTTCTTGTGCCTTGGCTTAGGTTTACTGTTCCTGCAACGTCAAGCAGAGGTGGAAGCAACGTTGGAGGTGGCAAAGACACTTCCCCCTCGTATCAGTGAATACTTACAAACGGTATTGGATGTGTGCGCGTACGCCGGTAGCGGTAATGTTTTGAAGGTTCAGTCGTTATTGGCAAAGTGTGGTGAGCATCCAGAAGTCGAAGAGGACAATGAGTGGATCGCTGATCCTCAGAGCGTAGCCGTGCTTGGCATCGCTCTCGTTGCCATGGGTGAGGAGCTCGGAGCTGACATGGCGATTCGTGCGTATGATCATCTCATCCAATACGGGGATCCAGCTGTTAAGAAAGCTGTGCCCCTTGCGTTCGCGCTATTGCACACGTCGAACCCGAAGCTTGACATTACTGATTTACTTGGTAGACTCAGCCATGATAGCAATCAGGAGGTGGCGCAGGCAGCTTGCCTCGCCTTGGGCATCGTTGGCGCCGGGACGAACAACGCTCGCTTAGCTTCCCAGTTGCGGCAGCTCAGTAGCTACTACTATAAGGAACCGTCGTGCTTGTTCCTTGTTCGTGTGGCTCAGGGTCTTGTGCACATGGGAAAAGGTTTGCTGACGCTTTCACCGGCGCACTCTGATCGGGCTTTGGTGTCTAACGTTGCGCTGGCTGGTTTGATCATCACGGCCTTTGCCGGCTTGGATATGAAAGATACCATATTGGGCAAACATCACTACATGCTTTATTACTTGTTCGTCGCTGCCCAGCCACGTATGCTTATGACTGTGGATGAGCAAGGAGATCCGCTGCCAGTGTCTGTGCGAGTCGGTCAAGCAGTTGACGTTGTTGGACAAGCTGGCCGACCCAAGACTATTACCGGCTTTCAAACCCACAATACCCCCGTGCTTCTTTCTGTTGGTGATCGCGCAGAGTTAGCAAGTGAAAAGTACATTCCATTGACCAACTGCTTAGAGGGTGTGGTCATTTTGAAGAAGAATCCAGAATGGGTTGAGGAAATGGAGAAGTAGAAAAATAGCACAACTTGAAATAAAACGGGAAGTCATCCCCATAAGTCATCTCGCCATGACGGTCATGCAACTACTGATTCAGCCATTCGGCATTATGAATGCACTACGTGTGAAGTTTCTAGTGCCCATCAGTGCGACTGGTGCGTTAGCTGCGGCTGTAGCTGCCCCAAAGAGCACAGCTTTGTACAAATTTTGCGGTGCGTCGTTGACTTCCGAAAAGTCAAACCGGTACTGAAGCCTAACCGTTTAGAGTGGTGGACCCTCTTAGTCGCCTCGTTTATGATGATTTTCAGCGTGACGTGGTTTTGTCTACTCGAAACCGATAGGTATGGAAAAATTCGAGCCGCCTTTGACGAGAGGCCGTGGCGAAATAACTCAGATCTGCACGAAGCCAAGACTGTGGACACCAAGTCCAAAATTACCTGTCCATTCACTGGAAAAGAAGCCCACGGAACCTGCCCAATCTGTCTGTCCATCGTATCTCGCGATGGATACTATCACGTAAGTCATCTTTCATCCCATTCGAACATGTTTGATTTCTTGTTGCACAGGGAGATCCACCGATTTTACACAATATTGTCGGTGACTCGATACTTGAATACAGACTCGCGATGCAAGCTAGCGAAAATACCAGCAAGCCTAGGCTCGGAAGAGTTCAATTAGATACACTCATCAAGTATCGAGGTAATTTTCTCTTCGCTACGATCAGTCCATGCTGCAAGGGGTGTTTCATGAAGGCATGGTGCTGGACTGTTGGTTATCGCATGGTCTGGCAGTCAACTATTTTGGGCTTCAACACCATGCTCTGCAGCTACCTTTTCGGAGAAGATGTGAACGTGTTCGATTTAAAAAGTATTTTACTATGCTTGTCGATGTTTTTCTCAATTTCAACGATTTGTATGCTCGTATCAATACTTGCAACAGCCACACTTTTCATACGCGAACATCCGTTCATGGTCACTTCGAAAGTTCAGGAACCCACAACTCAGTTCGGGTTCATTGAGCGAATTATCGCGGTCATGGCGGATCCTTCTGCCAGGTATGGTGTGAATCCCACAAAGACGTACTGGAATTGGCTTTGGGCAATCAAAAGTGCATAAAATCTTCACTGCTGAACATCTGGGAGTTGCGGGCATTTGGATCGTCTGATGTTGTCTGATAGTTGAGTGGACTTCAAATTGCAAAGTTTGCGATGCGCGCTATTTAACACCAAATCGTGCGATAAATGAAGAGCATTACGTGTTTTTAGCTACTTTCTCGCGATTTAGCGAGTGGATTCGGTGCTGGGTTGCGCCGGTTGAGCTCCACCCAAGATAGGTACTTGCCACCTCGAAGCTCGGCCAGACGCACCTGCCTGTTGCGCTTCCGCATGTCGTTCCTCGCGTGTGCAGACTCGCGCTCGTTGTGTTCTCCGTCATCAATCATACTCTTAGCATCTGACTCGGCTTCAATCGCCGTAATTGCCTGCGAGTGTGGTGCGTGAAGTCAGTCAGTCGATGAAGAAACTAAAACGGGCACGAGCGAGAAGAGAAGTGTTCGCTGTACGCACTTCAGCGATTGGGGTGGGAAGGTCTGTGAGATCCTTGTCGTAGTCATCGAACCGAATGTCTCCGTGAGCCATGAATAAGCGATCCCACCAGCTGTCGGTCGCTTGAGCTTGCTTCGTTTTGAACAGCTCCAAGTTCATTTTCTTCAAATACAACATGAAACCATCATCATTTTCTCCTCCTAAACGAATTAATTTAATTGAATAATGAAGAACAACGAGAAATCTAATGCATATCGACACGTACCGAGATGTACCCATGCAGATTCCTCTGGAATAATCTCACGAAATAACTCGCCCTGCGTGTAACGAAATCAAATTGATGGTTTGAGATGGAATTAATTAATTTAATTCACCTCGAGATATGTTCGCCCAGATTTGCGACACGACACTCTTATGGTCGAGGATGTGATGCAAACATCCATATCTTGCTTCTTTGCATCCTTGGGCACTTGGAGCGCCTGTATTGCGACCTCAGATGAGCTCTGGCGCCATCTACACGACTTATCCTGTGCATACAATTAATAAATTGCTACTCAAATTAAAAAATGTTTTTCTCGTGCACCCACCATCATTTCGACCCAAACTTCACGTTTGTGCATTCCTTGTGCGCTGTAGTGTATTTGTGACATTTGGTAAGGACCTTTGTTCACTCTTTCTGCGGGAGAACCATCTGTGTAAACTAATTTGTACGTGCGGTACGGAAGTTCCATATCTTTCGGAGGTCGTGACGCCACTACAATCTCTTTGCCACTCTTCAAGGTGTTCAGAATTATTCCCTGTAAGCTACTGATGCGGTCCACTAAATCTTCCGACTGCAATTCCTTCAGTTCACCTGTTTAAACAATTATTAAATTCGGTTTGGAATTATTTAATTAATTAAACTCACTCTTCACATCACTTGGGCTTCCCATGGCAGCTGTGAACTCAGGACCTCCCAAGAGATTTACATCTTTGTTGGAGAGTTTTTCAACAAGTTCCTGCGCGAAAATCATCAAAGGACTTCCATCGTGTGGATTTTAATAATACGCACCTCGGATTTTAATTTATCCTCTCCGGTGAGAACTCGGTACGAGATTAGCACACCGTTCTCGCCTTTACCTTGTACGTTTTCAAGCAGAACTTTCTCCTTCTTCACATCTGCACCATCTCCAATACTTTGACGGAATGACTCCCGAAGCTTGACGTTGAACTTGACGAGGGAAGCGTGAGGGAAGAGAGCCGAGACTGAGACCAAGTATGTCTTGCCGTCTTTCGGCACTGACTGCAAGCCAAACTCAGTGACGCTAAACTGATCTTTCACTGCACTCAAGAGTTTACTAGCCTCGACGTTCGTCATGCTGTCACACATTTGTTGGAATATGTTCGCGAACAAGGGGTATTCTGTCTTCTCCTCTGAGATGGCTGCAAAACACTTCGCGGCCGAGACTGCGTCTGCGTCGCCAGTCGTGTCGTCCTCCTTGCACGCCATGCCCATTTCATACCACGCCCAAGCTTTCGTCTTAACTTGACTTTCTTTAAAAGGAGAAAAGTCATCAACACGATATGTGAACGCCATTTCACCGTCTTTGAGAGATGACGAGGGATCTTCTTGCAACAAAGCGAGCGCCATCGCTGCGTCGGCTTTGGCTTGCTTGAAACACAACGCATGCCGGTACATACTCGCCCGCTGAACGTAAGCCATCGCCGTGCTCATGCCGTGAACGTTCCAGTGTTCAACGAAACGATAGTAGTCTCCCGGCTTTTGACTACCTTCACCGATAGCTTTGATTTGGCAAAACATCCCTTCTCGCATCTCCAGAGACGTGACATTTTCGAGGTGCGCTGGTTGAATCAGTTCTCGCGTCTCCATGTCTTTCAAATTCTCCAGGATCCAATCAGCCAACTGTTCGCGAGTGAAAGACGTGATGGTGCGATTCATAATCTTGAGATGTTCGTTCGCGATGATGTCGTCGCTGTCGGGTTGGCATTCGAGCGATCGCTTGTACGCCGCGAGCGCCTCTGGGAACTGGCGTAGACCGACGTGCGCGGTTGCTTTTCGCCACCAAGCCTTGGGAAAAGATGGCATCGCGGCGATGGCGGACTCTCCATCTTCCAAAGCGGCCTTGAAATTTGAAGATTTCGCGTACGCCATCGAGCGATTACACAATAGTTTACACCGCTCGCTCGAGTTCCTCGGACGCAACTCTTCCAGACACTTCGTGTACGTCGAGTACGCCTCCTTATGATTCCCACTCCCCAGCGCCTCGCGCGCGCGCTCCTTAAAATACTCCATCCTCACTCCATCGAAATCGCTCGAGGTTTCAAACTCGCCCTCCTCGCTCGCCATCCTTCGTCCTCGCTTCACCGAGAGTCACGTTCGAGTCACGTCAACGCTCGCCGTCCGCTCGCTCGCCCTCTCCCTCTCTCTCTCTCTCCGCCACGTCTCGACAATCTCGCGCGCGTCCTCGTCGTCGTCGTCTCTCTCTCTTCCTCTCTCTCTCTTCCTCGCTCGCTCTCTTCCTCGCTCCGCGTCCGTCCTCGTGTCGCGTCCTCGAGCCGTTACGACCCACCTCACCGAGCGAGCGTTACGACGCGCGTCGAGTCCGAGGATGCATGCGGATGCGCGAGATGAATGAATGAATGAATGAATGACTTTGTCGAGCGATTCTGTATCGAACGAACGATCCGTCGTGAGACGCGGACGGCGGACGAGGGGCGACGGTGGGAGACGGATGGGGAAGATTCCCGACGCCCTGCGCGCGCGATTGGCGAAGCGAGGGATCGACGTGCCGACGGAGGCGGACGGAGAGGGGGATGGGACGAGGATGAGTAAACGCGCGCGCGGGGGAGCGTCGACGAGCGATGCGAAGGAGGAAGACGCGCTGCCGCCGGGGTGGAGAGCCAAGGTGGATCCAACGTACGGGAAAACGTATTACTACAACAAGACGCTGAATAAGACGCAGTGGGAGCGACCGGTGACGGAGAAGACGAGACGCCCGCCGCCGCCGCCGCCGAAACCCGTCGCTCCGTTGCCGCCGGGATGGACCGCGGTGACGGATCCGGGGAGTGGACGAGAGTATTTTTATAATCAGAGCACTCAGAAGACCTCGTGGGAGAGGCCGAAGGATGCCGCCTCCGCGGTGGGGATGAAGAGATGCGCTGGCTGCGGCGGCTTTGGGCGAGGATTGGTGAAGGAGCACGGGTATTGTTTGCGCTGTTCCCGCATCTTGGGAAGGCCTCCCCCTGGCGTGAGTTCTTTGGATCTCGTGGAAAATAAATTCATGACAAAGCAGCAACGCGAGCGGGCGGATGCGCTCGCGTCCAAGGCGAAAGTCGAAGAGAAGAAGCCCCCGACGGTGTCCCTTTCAAAGCCAGCGCGAATCGAACAGAAAATTGGACCGTCGAGCCAACAAGGCGCGCCGAGTCGCCCTAACGCCCCCAAGAAAGTCGCCGCGCGACCTCCTCCGCAACAAGAATCAGAGCCATTGGATCCCATGGACCCGTCTTCGTACAGTGACGCGCCTCGCGGAGGGTGGGGGAGAGGTATAGAGAAAAGTAGAGACGCGATGTAGCCGTAGCTTGTTTTTAGAACGCTATCCTATTCTTCCTCGTCCGGGAAATAAATATATCCTCGCTCAAACATCGTCAGAGCGAGTTTTAAAGCTTCATCGTCGAAATCGCACTCCTCAGTCTGAGTGTCTTCTTCGTACAATTCACCACGATTCGCGATCACCTGTGCCGTTTTCATAGCGGCTGGACTGACGATGTCCCAACATTCGCCATTTGCGAAGAACAATCCGTTGTCTAGGCTACCATCGGCGACATTATCCACGAAGGCGAAACGCAGATCTTCTCTTGGAACTAATCCTTGGTGTTCCCATGCATCTAAAAGCTCTTCAACGCTCACTTCATTCTGTTCTGCATCCTCATCCTCACCAGTCCGCGCCGTGACGTGACAACCAAACCACCGTGCAACCTCAGCGTCGTTTTGAGGGAAAGTTTGCTTGATAATGGTTGATGCAAACGATATAGAATCTGGCGATATGGATCCGACGTCTTCGGCCGGCTTCAACCATGGATCGGACCATCGCAAACCCTTCAGATTTTCAGAAACGCGCTGCGTGTAAGACAAAATGAGCTCATCCGTCGTCGGAGCTAAAAACCCAATACTCAATGTCACACTCACGCCTGGTTTTGAATTCACTGCAACACCATTGTGTGCGACTTTCGGAGGCAAATAAAGCATATCTCCGGGAACTAAAGTGAAGGAATCATCGTCAACAAAGTTTTTGAGGACACGAATTTCACACTCAGGTACGAACGCGTCGTCGTTATCGGGCCAGTACTCTTCGTTATCAGCCACCGCCCAAAGTTTTTCCCCCTCTGCTTGAAGGAGAAAAACGTCAAAGTGGTCGGAGTGCGGTCCCACGCCACCACCATCCGGGGAGACGCTCGCCTGAATGTCAGAGATTCTCCAGCGCGGAAAACAGTTGAACAGTTCCAGCATGTCCCCGAAAGGCTGAGCCTGCACGTCTAGGTCGTTCACTATCAAACTCCAAAGTTTGTCTTCCGGTAACGACGTTAAATCTTCTTCGTCGAATGGTCCGATCTTTTTCTTCCACGATCGATCGTCGTCCCCCTCTCTGAGAAAGATCCTCGCGCTCGCGTCCTCTTCGCACGCCAACCCGGCGATTTCATCACCATCCATCGGCGGTTCAAAGTCCGGGATGGCTTGTCGAATGAGCAGAGGTTTCTTCTGCCAATACTCGCGCATGAAGCGCTCCCTCGCGCGCTCGTCAAAGGGAAGCCTCACCTCCGTCCACACGTCCACCTTCGCTCGAGGAGGCGGCGCCCGCTTTCCCGCGCGCTCGTTCGTCCGTCGTCCTCGACGCCACGCATCCGCTCGCCCGCCCGGCGCGCTCGACGGTCTCGAGGTGGACGCTCGCATCGCCGAGCGCATCGTCGTCGTCTCGCCCGCGACTGGCGCTCGGCGTCGACGAACGCGCGTGCGAGTGCGCGTGAAAAGGCGCACGCTGCCCACACATATGATACAGTGTTTACATCCATCTACTAAACCCTATGGGTTCACCCGGGAACCGCCCCCGATCGACGCGCGCGGCGTTCATTTTTTTGAAAACGAGCGAGAGCCCCGAGCGTGGTCTCGGTGGGACGCGCGAGGCGAGCGCGATGGCGTCAGTCGGTGGCGATCGTTCGCGACGGCATGGGCGGCGACGCGGAAATGATGGATGCGACGCCCGCGGCGGTGCCGAAAGCGATGGCCCAGGCGCCGTGGGTGGAAAAGTATCGTCCCAGAGTGGTGAAAGATGTGGCGAGCCAGGCGGAGGTGGTGCGCGTGCTCGAACAAGCGATGGCGTCCGGAAACATGCCGCACTGCTTGTTCTACGGACCGCCGGGGACTGGTAAGACGACGTGCGCGTTGGCAATCTGTAAACAACTGTACGGTCCCGAACTCGTCAAGACGCGCGTGAAGGAGTTGAACGCGTCTGATGAGCGCGGCATCTCGGTGGTGCGAGACAAGATCAAGACGTTCGCGTCTCTCGCGGTCGGAGTGCCCGATCCCGGATATCCGTCCCCGCCGTACAAGATTTTGATTTTAGACGAGGCGGACGCGATGACGAACGACGCGCAATCGGCGCTCAGAAGGATGATGGAGACTTATTCAAAGGTGACGCGATTCTTTCTCCTGTGCAACTACGTCACCAAGATCATCGATCCCATCGTGAGTCGATGCGCTAAATTTAGATTCAAACCGCTCGCAGAAGAAACAATGGCGGCCCGATTACAGTACATCAGCACCCAGGAGGGTTTAGAGATTGATGGCGACGCGTTTGCGATGTGCTCAAAGCACTCTGGAGGTGACATGCGCAAGGCGATCACGTTGCTCCAGAGCGCGGCTCGTCTAAGCGGTGGTAAAGTTAGCGGTGCCACCATCGTTGAAGTGGCGGGATACATTCCGGATGATAAGATCAAGACGCTGTACGATTTATGCCTTCAGGGTAAGTTCGATGAGGCGCAGAACCATATGGAGGATATTTTGCGAGACGGTTTTTCGGCGCTCAAAATTCTTGACCAGTTCTCCGACTTCATACTGGATGCAGATTGCCCGGATGTGGTGAAGGCTGAGATTTTCATCAAGATGGGTGAAGCGGATAGACATTTGGCGCAAGGCGCAGACGAAGGCTTGCAGTTGGCGACTGTTGTCAGTGAGGCTATCAAGTCGATGACGAAAATTGCTGCGGCAGCGTAAATAGCAAAACGCATCTTTGTCTTTGCTTTCGACATTAGAATGAGAATGTAATCCAGCGATCGAATTGCTCTTAAGGAATATGTATTGAAAGTCCCCAACTATTAAGATCGGCGCAACACTAGCTGATTTACTTCACTCGAGCACACTACCTACGTCTACGTCCAATACAAGCCAAAGCCAAGGTTGATGGCTTTTGACTCTACCATCCACGACGCTTGATTCAACAAGAAAACCGATGTTCCTTCTTTCGCTCGCTCGAACAATTTGTCTCGGTCTGCAATGGCACCAGCCTCTTCTGGATACCAGACGCCCGGAGCACACTCGCCCTCTAACATGGCAGACGCGAAAGCCGCCGTGCACGTGCCCACGCACTCACTCAAACGAGGGTGTGTGTATAAACTAACAGCCTGCTTACCATCCTTCAGTTTCACTTCGACACGAATCGAGGTTGTCTCTCCAACCATAGCATCGACTGAACGCACTATGGGGGCAGAGACGGTCGCCAAAGCCTTCATGGCCTCTTGGTTCTCGAGCAACGGCTTGGGGATAAGATTGGCGATGGCGACCATGGCACCGTTCCACAGGCCCGGGGAGGTTCCAAAACGTGCTTTGACAGTCTCTGCACCTAAAGCCTCACGAGTCGACGCAACTTCGGGCAAGTTGTAAAGGAAGACTTCTCGTTTGCCGACACCTTGACCGAAATCGACAACCTTTCTCTGAGACGCTGGTCTCAATTCCACGCGTTTCCCGTTCTCCCAGAACACCACGTCTTCGCCACAAAGTAAGAAACTCGTCGCCAGTATGGTTGTCCCGACGCCTCCTGACCCAGCCGTGAAATAGTTGTACAGAACGTACTCAACTTCGGGTTCTTTACCCTCGTTTGCTTCATCCGCGCGGAATTCCGCCTTCATAGTTTCAGCTGTATCGAGCGCCATCAGATTCGAAACTCCCGGGTATATCCCGGCGCACGTGATCGCAGAAATATTCGCGTTTTTCGCTTTCTCATTCAACGCCTTCGCCTTGGCGCCGTACGCCGAATCGTCGCAGACATCTAGGTACTTTACGCCGCTGTCTATCGCGGCTTCGAGTGCGGCACAGTTATCTCGCCTCTGAAAGGGTCCGGCCGTGTTGATCACCAAGTCTGCGCCCTCGATCGCTCGCATGACGCTCGCTTTATCGTTCACATCCACCTGTACGAACTTAGCCTCTGAGAGCTCTCTGTGACGTCCCTTTGCTTCTCCCCACCTTTCGCTCGAGCGCCCCGCGAGAGCTACCTCGACACCCTGTCCGGCATCTCGCAGTAAAGCTGCCGCCGCCGCACTCCCCACGCGACCGGTACCACCGAGTACGACCACTGTTTGCTGTTTATCATCCAACGCGTGCACCGTTTTGCGCCCCGCTGCCGCCCTCGTATCGGCCACCCTTCGATGACGTCGGCTTGCCCTTCGACCGGTTTCCGACGCAACACGCGAGCTCGGGAATTCAACCGGCGTAGAGCGCGCTCGGAATGATAATTTTGCATCCATCGTCGCCCTCAACGTCGATCGCTCCGATCCGAGGACGGTGAGTTGACACGCTGAGGACACCACTGACGCCACAAGTTGGAGGGCGTGCGCGTGTCGTTCCCCATCCAACTCATGTCCGTCTTCGAGGACGCGCCGCTGCTGCGAGGCTCAGATGAGCGTGTAACGGCAAGGGTATCGACGTCTTCGTCCACGTTTCGACCGATGTTCATCGTCGGGATGACAATCTTAGTACTTTGTTCGCTCGAGAAATTTGGTGTTAGCGATCTTCCAGACCGGCGCGAGGCGAAGCAGACGCTCAGCGCGACGTTAGGGTGGCGCAATCGTGGCGCAGGAAATTTCAGAGCCCGTCGGGGTGAGCCTACGTTCCAAAATAGCGACAACTCATCCGCGTTTCACGCGTTGAGCGACCCAATTGTCACTTACGACGAGCAAGGCAACGAACAACGCGGGACTTCGTCATTGGTGCGTAAGCGTAGATCAACGCAAACGGACGAAGTGTACATGTATGGGGAAGATAAAGACGTAGAAATGACCGAACCAGGTCCTTCGGGTTCAGTCCATTTGAGCTTGCTCACGGCGTGTGCCCCGCTTGGCGGTTTGACGTTTGACTATGAAAGCTCGAAAGTTGGCGCTCGCGTGACTTCAAAATCGATGTCAAACGACTTTTTATTCGACCGTGCAAAGGAAATGACTCAAGTGAGGTGTGGTGTGTACGAAGTGGACGTCATGCTCGCTCCAGGGGAGCAGTTTGGATTTTATCTGTATCCACTCGGAAACACGTCCGACATCGCCACGGTGTCTGACATTGGCTGTTTCAGCCACGGAGGTGAGCGATGTCCAAGTTTCTCTACTCCCGCAGCCTTACAAGGCATGGAAAGATGTACGAAGACCTACGAAGAGGGTGAAGACATCTTCTACAATAGAATATTTGACGGTTCGACGACCACGTACGTCTTCGGGTCGTGCGACAGAGACTGCGCACCAACGGAGGACTCGCGCAACGGTTGCCCGAGCGAGACCGCCGCCGAGAGTTAGCCTCGATCACGCCTCAGGCTTTCCACAGATAGATTAGTTACTCAATCAGCGACGTAAACGTTCGACTGAGATGTAGATAGACACAGTGGTATATTGCCCCGAAGACGACTCCTCAGACCCACCCGAAAAGGCGTCCGTTCGTGTACCCGGTACACACCAATCATGAACCACACCGTTGTTGCCCTGGCTCCAGCGCGCGGGTCTCGCGCAGCCTCATAACGGAGACGACGGGGTGCGTGCGCGCGAGCTCGAACCGCGTCCATCGAACGCGCTCGTGGGCTCATTCGGTCGCGTTCGCGTTTGACGTCAAGCTCACCGCGTGATCGAGGAGCATCGTCCATCGCGGGAGAGACACCGCGACCGCTATCGGCAATACCTGAGACCGATCAGGAAACTCGAGCTCTACCGAACGCGTTGGACTGACGATAGGGAGGCTGCTTCGCTCGTGAACGCAGTGAGATGAGCTTGGGCTTGAGTTCTCGCGCGACGGTGGCGGTCAGACTCGCGTCGGCTAAGAAAGAGACGCGCAAGGTTCGCCGCGGGGTGACTCCTCGAGCCGAAGGCGGGGCTAACAGCTGGGGCGACTCGACCCAGTGCGTCCAGAATGGTGCGTCATCACATCGAATCGCCCACTAGTACTCGACAAGTGTCATCATTCATCACTCGCATGGGTCGTATTCGGGTAAAGACTGACGATGGAGCCATCGGGTGTTTTCCGCGAGCAGGTGAGCGCAAGGAGGGCCGACCGAAGGTTTCAGATGCGCTGACGACTCCGATCGTCTGCACGTCGACTTATCATTTCAAGGACACTGATGAATTGATCGCGTACCAAGAGGGACGCTATGGGAGCTTTGAGTATGGTCGTTACGGTAACCCGACGACCAAGGCGTGTGAAGAGAAGATTCGCCAGCTCGAGGGTGGGGAAGACGCTTTGTTGAGTGCTTCCGGTATGTGCACGGCGACGACCATGTTGCTCGCGCTTGTTCCGGCGGGTGGACACATCGTCACCACCACGGATTGCTACAGACGTACGCGGCAATTTATTCAAACTTTCTTGCCGAAGATGGGAATTACCTGCACAGTTTTGGATCCGTCCGACTACGATGGTCTCGAGAAGGCGCTAAAGGAGAACAAGTGCTCTCTGTACTTTTCTGAGTCTCCGACGAATCCGTACCTCCGATGTGTCGATATCGAGCGCATTGTCAAGTTGTGCAAGCCGACTGGCTGTCTCGTGTGCATCGATGGCACGTTCGCGACTCCGTGCAACTCCCGCTCTCTCGACTTCGGTGCGGATTTGGTGATTCACAGCGCATCCAAGTTCATGGGCGGTCATAATGACGTGCTCGCCGGTGTCATCGTTGGTAAGAAGGAACCAGTTGCGGCTTGCAGACACTTTCATAATATTCTTGGTGGTGTCATCGACCCGCACGCCGCTTACCTCGTTCTGCGTGGCTTGAAGACTCTGTCTCTTCGTGTTGAGCGTCACAACGACAGCGCGATGCGCATCGCCAAATTTCTTGAAGCGCATCCGAAGATCGACCGGGTTCACTACCCTGGGTTGCCGAGCCACCCCGATCACGAGGTTGCGAAGAAGTACTTGAAGGGTTTCGGTGGGGTTGTTTCTTTCGAGGTGAAGGGAGATCTTTGGGCAACTGCCAAGTTTATTGATAGTTGTGAGCTTCCGTACATCGCCCCGTCCTTGGGTGGTGTCGAATCTTTGATAGAGCAACCGACCGTCGTCTCTTACTGGGACCAAGGTCCCGAGAAGCGTGCCGAAATTGGCATTAAGGATAATCTCGTTCGCTTCTCGACTGGTATCGAGGATTATGCGGACATTGAGGCTGACATTTCGCAAGCACTGGATCAAATTTAAATGAGTAGATGTGTCAGTAGAAGAGACCTATCTGCCCCGACTGTCCTGCGTGTTGTAATCATCCATATATTGATTTTATTGTTTTTATTCGAAGAATCGACTGTATATTAAACATGCGAGCTACTTTTTTTTCGAGTTCCCTTCCACCACAAGTTTTTGAACAAGAACGGGGTGGCTCCCGCGAAAACGCAAGTCACCGTCCCGCGATACGTCTGGACGTCGTCCATACTGCGGTGTTAGAAATTTAGGCGGCGACAGCTTCCTCCTCCTCTTCCTTCTCGATCCATCGGTCGTTGTCCTTGATGAGTTGAATGAGCTCATCACACGCCGTTTCCATGGCGATACCGCGCTTGACAACCTCCTTACCGACATACAAATCAATCTTACCCGGAGCACCACCAACGTATCCGAAATCAGCATCGGCCATTTCACCAGGACCGTTCACGATGCAACCCATCACAGCGATGGCCACACCCGGCAAGTGACCAGTCTTTTCTTGGATTTGAGCGGTGACTTCTTGCAAATCAAAGAGGGTGCGACCGCAAGACGGGCAAGAAACGTATTCGGTCTTCGTGTTACGCATACGAGAACCTTGAAGCAAGCCGAAAGAAGTGGTTCGAAGGAAGTCCAACGTAATGTCCTTGTCGGAACCAGCGTATTGAATCAAGACACCGTCCCCGAAGCCATCGACGAGCAAGCCACCCACTTGGGAGCCCGACTGAATGACTACGTCGGATCTGTCGCCGGCCGGCATGTACATGTGGTGAATGACCGGCATGTTGGCACCAATTTGGGCCAGTTCTTTGGCGATGCGGCGAGAGGAGTGTAGACGAGACTCACCATCCTTGGTCTTGACGAGAACCATCACGGCGTCAGAAGCCGCGACGGCCTTGAGTTGCTCGGTCGTCTCAAAGCCGTTCAAGGTGACAGCCTTGCGACCGGCACCAGCCGGCAACGCTTCACCCACTTCATCAGCAGTGACGAGGGCAATCGCGTTCTCCAACGGAGTCGCCTTCAAGGCAGCAGCCGGGACGATGACACCGACACCGATTTCTTGGAGTCGACGAATGGAGCGGAGAGCCTTCTCCTCGGAAGCCGCGGGAACTTCGCTGAGCAAAATAGAATCGCACGTGGCGATATCGCGAAGCGGCATACCGACAGCAAGCTTCGTACCCAATTCGCGGTAGAAGCCATCTTCGGACGCGAGTTGGGCGGTGGTAACGGCGGCGAGCACCGAACCGTCGCGGTGAAGAATGTTGCGGAAATCGATGGTGTCGCTATCCTTTTGCTCCGGAAGATCACCAGTTCGGCGGGTGAAAGTCTTGAAATCGCGGACGGTTTCATCGAACTGCTCAACACCGATGTTGTCGGCGCAAGCCTTCATGCCAAGGTTGGCCAAGCGAGTGCACGGCTCGATTTCGAGCTCGGACGCTTCGGTGAGAGAAACACGAATGGTATCTCCGAGACCATCGAGCAAGAGAGCACCGATACCGATGGAAGACTTCATGCGACCGTCCTCACCTTCACCGGCTTCAGTGACGCCGAGGTGAAGCGGGTAATCCCAGCCGAGCTTGTACATTTCGTGTGAAAGCAAACGGTACGCTTGAACCATGACGAGAGGGTTCGAAGCCTTCATGGAGAACACAAAGTTGTGGTAATCGTGCTTGCGGCAGATGCGAGCGAATTCGAACGCAGATTCAACCATACCCATCGGGGTGTCACCGTAACGGGACAAGGTGCGCGCGGACAAAGAGCCGTGGTTGGTACCGATGCGCATCGCCACGCCGCGCTCCTTGCACTTCAAAACGAGAGGCGTGAAGATCTTTTCAATCTCCTCGAGCTCGGCGTTGTATTCCTCGTCCGTCTCGTATAAGATGTCTTCGAACTTCTTACGTCCATCCGCAAAGTTACCCGGATTCACGCGAATCTTATCGAAGCACTCGGCGACCATCATCGCGACCTTGGGCGCGAAGTGGATATCCGCGATGAGCGGCGTGTCGTACCCTCGCGCGACGAGCGTCTCCTTGATCTCCTTGCACGCCTTGGCCTCTTGCATGCCCTGAACGGTGATTCGCACCATTTCAGCGCCGGCATCGGCGCACCGAATCACTTCCGCGACCGTCGCCTCGACGTCCCGCGTGTCCGACGTCGTCATTGTCTGCTTCACGATCGGGTGCTCGCTCCCAATCTTCACGTTCCCGACGTTCACCGTTCGCGTCTTTCTTCGCACGGTTTCCGCGTGATTGACGCAATACTTCCCCGTGGGCATCAACACTCCCTCCTCGTTCATCGCGTACTCCTGGGACACCGCCTGCGCGCGCGGCGTCACCGCCCCTCGTCGTCCTCTCGCCCCCAGGGTCTTCCTCCGCCTCCCCATCCGCCTCGTCGTCGTCGTCGTCGTCGTCGTCGCCCCGGAGACGCGCGCCGTCATCGTTCGCGAGCACCACGCCATGATTCCGTTCGCGCGAGGTCCGGGGTGTAGAGCACCGTCGTTTCACGCGCGCGCGAGTGAGTGTCCCCGCGACCGCGTCCCGCGTCGGATCCGCGCCCGCTATCCGTAATCTCCACCACGCTCTATCCGAACGGACGCGATGGAGGCGAGTCGATGTCGATGGATGGATGGGAATCGATCGATGGATGGATGGGAATCGATCGATGGATGGATGGGAATCGATCGATGGATGGGAATCGATCGATCGATCGAGTCGATGTCGGAACGTCGGAACGTCGGACCGATGGAAAAAAACCGAAAAAACGAAAAAACGACAAACCGACAAACGGCGCGATCGGGGGTCCCTCTCTGAACCCTCGCGAGGGGCGATGAGTGACTCTTGACGGGTCGTGACTCGTCATCCAATCGTGCGGTGTTTTTGTATCGACGAGGACCGATCGTACCGACTCGTTCCTCGTTAGTGTTCGAGTGCGGTGACTACGAGAGCGAGCGTCCACGCGCGCGCGCGCACGCGCGACGGGGGCCTCGTCCCGGCGGTCGACCCGGCGGCGCGTTCGCACACGCACGCGCGCGCTCGTGGACGACCGCGCGTCATGGGTTTCGCGACGATCGGTGCGCCGATGACGTTCACCGTCCGCGCGGCGAGACACGCCAAGAAAAAGGCCACCAAGGGGCACCGAGACACGCGCCCGAAGAAGACGAGTCCGAGCCAGAGACGTCGAACGCCGACCGAGTACCCGACGGTGGATCCGGCGAGCGTGCCGGCGGTGATGACGGTGGTGTCGAAGTGAGCGGGACGGATGGGGGTCGGGAGTGCGTCGAGGAGGGGTCCGCGCGCGCGTCGCGTCGCGTCGTCGTCGTCGTCGACGTCGACGTCGACGGGACGACGGCGCCGCGATAGGGTTTCGAGGGCGTCGCGCGCGAACGCGCGGGGACGGACGCGGAGAGAGAAGAGAGAAGGGCTCGCGATTAAACATTCGAATGATTTTTAGTGAATTTGTAGTGCGATCTATGTTTCTACGTACTTACTTTGGTGTGCGCGAACCGCTCGTTCGATGGATCGCGGGCGCGGGCGGATGAGGTCGGCGAGGCTCGTCGTCGACGTATCGTCGCAGCGCCGGGACGAGGAGGCTAGAGACGAGGATTTGCATCGGGTGGTAGAGAACGAGAGGGAGTAAGTATGCCGGCAAGTTTGGATCGCCCTCGAACGTGGTCGTGATGAGTGGAAGCCCGAACGCGAGGGTTTTGTGGGAACCCATGTACAGCGCGGAGACGACGTCGCGGCGACGAAACGTCGGCACGCTCGACGCCGCAAGGAAGATCGCACCTTTGTGGACGACCATGAACGCCATCAAAACGCTGAGTAAGTGCGCAGTGAACGTCAGATCGAGCGAGCCCGCTTCGCTCTGTTCAGCCGTGAGGAAAGCTTTCGCGACGATGCCGATGAGTATGACGTCGCTGAGTCTCTTTGTCGGTTCCTTGAGCGAACCGTCCGCTCGCTCGGCGACGCCTGGAATCAAACGCGTGCTCATTCCCAATACGACTGGGACGAATGCTTCGAGAAGTAACTTCGAAGCAGCATCGATCGCATTCACGGACGAATCAGCGCCGAGATACGCGTGAATCAACGCCGGAGTTAGAAATATGCCCGCCAAATTTGAGGCGAGTGAATTCAACAGCGCCGCGCTAAAGTTCCCATCCGCCGATCGCGTGAACGCGACGCCGGATCCGACCGTCGTTGGTAGCGCGGCTAATATGAATAAACCGTTACCCGTCCGCGGGTCTACCCACCCGGACGATACCAGCTCCGGCACCGCCACCGCCGCCAACGCGACCGGGAAGACGAATACGAATGACTGCGTGAACGCGTTGAGCGGCACGTCACCGGCGGCGTCCTTCAAGATTCCCACCGGCAATCCAACACCGGCGATAAAAAACAACGCCGCGATCGCGTACTTCTCCAATCCTCCGGCGCCGCTCGCCAAAACGCCGTCGCTCGCCGCGCTCGCCGCGCCGCAGCTCGCGAGCGCCGCCGCCGCCGCCGCCGCCGCCGCCGCCGCCGCCGTCCCCGTCACCGCGCGTTCCACTCCTCTCGACGCCGTCCATCCCTCATCGTCGACG
>Ga0208410_1000015_pt1 | contig 109022 bp, 113 predicted proteins | sample ETN02SmetaG_3_FD_185787 | JGI IMG/M metagenome (GOLD analysis project Ga0208410, IMG submission 185787) | Marine microbial and viral communities from oxygen minimum zone, Eastern Pacific Ocean - ETNP2014F10-02SV257 (SPAdes) (version 2) | ecosystem: Environmental > Aquatic > Marine > Oceanic ... | reverse complement strand
TCATTGAAGTACTTGATGAGTTAGATGAAGAAACTCGACAAGCTGTTTTAAATGGTGAATTTAAGGCAGGCCTTGCAGCCCAATAAGAGAGCTGCCGCTTAATTCTCTTTCACTAATTGTTCTCAGAGGCGGTCGCCTATTTTCCAGCCTGCTATTGCTCCTGCTGGAATAAGTACCGCAAATGCCCACCACTCTCCTACAAGCCCACCAGAAATGATTCCACCTGAGATTGCGAAGATTATTCCAAAGAATAATAATTTGATATTCATGATAAAGCCTCTACCTGTTCTGGACTAACGTCCTAGGCTGGCATGTTTATTTGTTTTGCTTCGAGAAATTCTTCCATTCCGAAGCGACCTAACTCTCGACCGTTACCAGATTTTTTGTAGCCTCCGAATGGAGCATTTGTATTCAGGAAAGACCCGTTCACGTCTACTTCTCCGGTTTGCATTCGTTTAGCAACTTTAAGAGCTCGATCAGTATCAGAACTCCAGACACCACCAGATAGGCCGTAATCAGAGTCGTTAGCGATTCTGATAGCGTCCTCTTCGTCGGTATAACCGATCACTGACAGTACAGGTCCAAATATTTCTTCCTGAGCGATAGCCATTGAGTTATCAACGTTCGCGAATACGGTTGGTTGTACGTGATAGCCAACTTCACGGCCTTCAGGTTTCCCGGTACCTCCGGTAACTAATGTGGCACCTTCGTCGATACCTTTTTGGATGTATCCCTGGACTCGATCCCATTGTGCTTGCGATACAAGTGGTCCAAGTCTGGCTCCGGCTGCTGCCGCCGCTTCTCCAGCTAATGCAGCAGCTTCATCCATACGGTCTGTTGGAACGAGAAGACGAGTTAAAGCACTGCAAGTTTGACCAGAGTTAAGGAAGCAAGCGTTAATCGCACCTGGGATAGCTGAAGCAAAGTCTGCATCGTCAAGAATAATGTTTGCTGATTTACCGCCGAGTTCTTGATGAACACGCGTAACGTTTGGAGCAGCTACTTCAGCAACACGAGTTCCTGCACGGGTTGATCCGGTAAAAGAGATCATGTCTATACCAGGGTGAGCAGCAATCGCTTCACCTACTACTGGTCCTACACCTGATACGAGGTTGAAAACTCCTGGAGGGAAGTTAAGGCCATCAATAATTTCAGTGAGTAAGAAAGCATTCAAAGGAGCTACTTCACTTGGTTTTAAAACTACGGTGCAGCCCACTGCCATAGCTGGAGCTACTTTTGCCATAATTTGGTGAAGCGGGTAATTCCAAGGTGTAATACACCCAACAACCCCCATCGGTTCACGAGTAACCAAAGTGTTTCCCATTTGCTCTTCAAAGGCAAAATCACGAGCCGTTTGCGAAACGCTGGCAGTTGTTCCTGCGGGTAAACCAGCTTGGATCATGTTGGCAAGAGGCTGTGGCATCCCCATTTCGGAGGAAATAAGTTCCCCTACTTCCTCCATGCGTTCTCCTAGTTGTCCAGCTAATCCCTCAATATAAGACAAGCGTTCTTCTAAGCTAAGAGCAGACCAAGAGGGAAAAGCGGCGCGAGCAGCTTCAACCGCTGCGTTAACGTCAGAAGCGACTCCGTCGGGTATAGATCCTACAATTTCTTCGGTTGAAGGGTTCATGACATCAATTGAGCCATCTCCTCCAGAAGGGACCCAGGCCCCATTTATATAAATGTTTTCATGGTTTTTCATTGGTTCACCTCACTGTTGTACCTTGATGATACTGCTCTATTTTCTTGATGAATGCAAAGAGCAACCAAAGATTATTCAACCATAAAATTTAGAAAATTATTAAAATCATTATCAGAAATTTTAAGACCGTCTTTTCGAAAAATTTCCCACGACCCCCATTCAGACTTGATGGCTGAAAAAACTGACTGCATATATGAAGGCTTCGTCATTACCAGAGCACGTAAAGGATCGAGAAGATGATCTTCTATTTCAGATTCAAGACAATCTTGCTGTTCCGCCAAATTCTTTCTATAAGAATCTAAATGCGACTGGATATGGTTTTTCCTCACTTCATTACTTAGTAAAAAATCTTTTACTATCTCATCTTCACTTACTCCAAGAAGACCGAGAAGAATTGCTGCCACAAAACCAGTTCGATCTTTTCCAGCTGTGCAGTTGAAAAGCAGGGGGTAATTATTTGGGTTCACGGCTAATTCAAAAACGGGACGGTAGAGATGTAGCCGGTCTGTGACTATTCCTCCAAAATATTTATCAATCATTCCAGAAGCCTGTTTAGCAATATCAGGATTATTGAGAGATCCAGCAACAACTGCAAATTCGTTATCTGAAGATGAAACAGAAATTTCCTTAATTGAACAGTCCTGAAGAAAAGGGTGGGGTCGTTCTTGGTTTTCTTTCGGCCGTCGTAAATCAATAATTGTTTTTAACTGCAAACTGCGCAAAAGCTCTAGATCTGATTCTGTTAAATCAGATAGATGCCCAGATCTGTAAATGTGACCGATTTGAACTTTACTTCCATCACAAATTTGAATTCCTCCAATATCGCGGAGGTTCGCCTTGGGTATGAGTATTTGGTCGTTGCTTCTCATGACTTATTTAATAACCAATGATGACTTATATAAAAAATCATTAGTCAATGTTACGTGATTGTATTTGGTGGTCGGGACCGGCGTCGATCCGGTGACCTTCCGCTTTTCAGGCGGACGCTCTGCCAACTGAGCTACCCGACCCCAATGCCTATCCAAAGATAAACAATGGTTTGCGGTCCTGACGAGATTTGAACTCGCGACCTCCGCCTTGACAGGGCGGCGTGCACTCCAGGCTGCACCACAGGACCAGAACTGGTGACTGGTTAAAACCATACACCACTATATGTTCGCACCCCCAACGGGATTTGAACCCGTGTTACCTGCGTGAAAGGCAGGCGTCCTAGGCCGCTAGACGATGGGGGCTCTACCCACGTGAGGGCGAAATAACGTTATCAAATACAGTCTGTCGCCTGAAACGTGCTCTTGCTTACCTTTTATTAAAATCTTCTAAAGAAAAATTACTTGCTGTTACAGCTTCTTCAAGCAATAGAGCTAACCAGACAAAAAGTGTTTGCTCCGGATCATGAATTTTTTCAAAGTCAAATTCATCTTCTTCTGACACATTAAGTCGAGTGCCAAGAACTAAACGGAGACTATTTATTACTTGCATCCAAGCAAAAAAGTCCTCTAATTCAATCGATTCAAGCCAAATCGTTTTTTCAAGAACATCAATAGATTCCAACTTCTCTTTCAGTAAGTCGTCATGAACTAGATCTTCGTATTCATCATTTAATTCTGAATCTTTTGTATAAGCCGGCGGGTAAAGCCTCTCGAGAGATTGATCAGAATCGTCAATTAACATTGAGCGAAATTGTTTTACTAATCCAAGCAATACTTCTCTGCTTTCGCTATCTAAACGAATTTCCACCTGGTTTAAATCAGGTCTGCCCAAAAATGCGTGAACAACTTCACTCATGATGAACTGTCTTTTTCCATTGTTGCCCAAAGACCATGACCATGCAGACGAAAAACATCAAACTCTGCTCGTTCACGATTGCCAGCCGAAACAACCGCACGTCCTTGATGATGAACTTCAAGCATTAACTTGTCAGCTTTCTCTTTGCTGTATCCGAACAGCTTTTGTAAGACAAAAGAGACATAGGACATCAGATTTATTGGATCATTCCAAACAATCACAATCCAAGGTTGATCATGTTTGACCTCGCTTGATTCTTCAACCGCAGGTTCAATAGTTTCAATAGGGGAGGGATTCATCATTGCGATCCATGAGCGATGAGCCACGACTTCACCAAAGTCGCCCATAAAGCAGTAGCGCCGGCAATATGTAAACCAACAAGTAATTCAGGTACTCCAGTGAAGTATTGAACCCACCCCACTATCGCTTGACCAAGAGTGACAACACAAAGAACTGTTGTTATAGATCGAAGCGAATTAGCTTTTGAATTTTTGAAAACATAAAACGAAAAAATTGTCGCTAACACTAAGAAAATGATGACTGATGAACTGTGAACTCGAACTATTTCACGTATCGCAAAGGGAAGCCTCTCAATCGGATCATCCCTGCTGCCAGTATGCGGCCCAGATCCAGTCACCAACATGCCCGAAGCAAGCATTACTAAAGCCCAACTTGTTAAAACAGTTGTGAACTTAAGAAAAAATTTCTCCGTTGGAGAATCCTTTGGGTCGCTTGCTTTATGGTGCAGAACAACTGCATTCCAAACAAGAACCATCGATAACGCGAAATGACCAAGAACTAGCCAAGGGTTTAGGTGACTGAGTACAACAATTCCTCCAAGGACAATTTGTCCTACTAACCCTCCAACTAAACCCAATGACCATTTAATTAAGTCATTACGTCTCGGCGTTCTAAATAATGAACCAAGAACAGCGAGCATAACGATTAGAGAAACAAGCCCTGTTATTAACCTATTTATAAATTCTACCCATCCGTGGATTCCTGATTCGGGAGAAAATTGGTCATATTCGCAAGTAGGCCAATCTGGACAACCCAAGCCTGAACTAGTCAGGCGAACAGCACCACCAGTCACAACAATTGAGACCAAGAGAAAAAGAGCAACAGCGCAAATTTTTCGATAAGTGTTTGGCTTTAGATTCCTTACCACCTTGCATAGCCTATGACCCCAGTCAGGCATGAGGGCAATCATCTTTCTAAGATCAACATATGGACATAAAAAATAAAGTTGCAGTTATTACTGGTGGAGCAAGCGGAATCGGCGCCGCTCTTGCTCAACGTTTCTATTCAGAAGGCGCCAAAGCAGTTGTTGTCGCAGATTTAGATGCCAAAAAAGTTGATCAGGTGGCTTCAACAATTGGAGGGCACTCTTTTGTTTGTGATGTTTCGAATGAAGAAGAAATTAAAGATCTCATAAAAAAGACAATCAGCGACCATGGGAGCATTGATCTTTTTGTATCAAATGCCGGCTATGTGACGATCGGAGGATTGGAGGATGACGATTCAGAGATGAGAAAAATGTTTGATGTTCATGTTATGGCTCATCTTTATGCCGCTAGACATGCAATTCCTCACATGGTTGACCAAGGTGGCGGATGGTTACTTAACACTTCTTCCGCTGCAGGTTTACTAACTCAAATTGGTTCGCTTCACTATTCAGTCACAAAACATGCTGCGGTTGCACTCGCCGAATGGATTCAAATCACCTATGGAGATAAAGGAATTGGTGTTTCAGTATTGTGCCCCCAAGCGGTAGAGACAAACATCAAAGAAAATAGTCCTTCAGCTCATCTTTTTTCTGAAGACGGGGAAAACGTTGCATCAATGGACGGCGTTCTTTCAGCCGAAGAATTAGCTGAAGTAGTTGTGGAGGCATTGGAAGATGAACGTTTCCATGTGCTCCCTCACGCAGACGTTGAGGAGTACGTGCGTCGAAAAGGAGATGATGTCGATCGTTGGTTACTTGGCATGAGACGTTTTCAGAATCGATTATTCCCGGAAGGTTCAACACCTGCAGATTGGTTACTTAGTTAAATTTGCTTCCTAGAGCGCTTACTCTGAATAGTTTCTCCTAGTGTGGTGGTGATGTCGGGTCGGAATTCACCATTCTTGAACGAGCAGATAGTTGGGTATATCGCTTTAACTAAGCCTCAAATAATTGAACTTCTTCTTGTAACTACTGTTCCGCCAATGTTCGTTGCTGCAGGTACGGTGCCAGGAGCGTGGCTAATGGTAGCAACTGTGGTTGGGGGAGCTTTCGCGGCAGGTGGAGCAAACGCTATCAATATGTTTATTGATCGTGATATTGATCAACTTATGGAACGCACGAAGGGTCGCCCGCTAGTGACTGGTGTGATATCGCCTAAAAATGCTTTAATTTTTGCTCTTACTTTAGAACTCGTTGCTTTTATTTGGTTATGGCAGTTCGTTAATTTTCTCAGTGCTGTACTTGCGATTTCTGCCTGTTTGTTTTACGTATTTATTTATTCGCTTTGGTTAAAAAGAACTTCCTCTTTGAACGTAGTTATAGGTGGCGCTGCGGGAGCTGTTCCTGTTTTAGTTGGTTGGGCTGCTGTTACTAATTCGCTGAGCTGGTCTCCACTAATACTTTTCTTAATCATATTCTTCTGGACACCCCCACATACTTGGGCATTGATGATCAAATATCGAGATGATTACTCGAACGCATCAGTGCCGATGCTCCCTTCCGTGGAAAGCCTTGCCGTAGTTGCGAATCAAATCATTTTGTACACGATTGTCCAAGTTGCGCTTACGATCGTCTTTGCTTTCGTAGCAGACATGGGCATTTTTTATCTTGTTTCAGCAATTGTTCTTGGAGCGGCATTTGGCGCTCTTGCGTTGACGGTCAAAAGAGATCTGAGCGAACGTTCAGCTATGCGTCTTTTCTCATTCTCCATTGTTTATATCACCCTACTTTTCGGGGCTATAACGCTGGATGTAGTCATTTAGAAGCTGATTGTTAAGAGAGGATGCACCTCATCGCTCCCTTAGGGCTTTATCGTTGTTTTAACGAAATGTGCCCGGTTCGCGACCCCGAATAAATATCAACTAATTTATGTTGAGGTTAGGTGTCATAAATGGACATATTTCGTCTAACCTCAAACTTGGATGATCGTGAAGTGTTTCACGAACTGACAATAATTATGGGAAAATTGTCTAGGCCTACAGAGTGATTAACCTTCAATGAAGAACGAATCCACAGTTGTTGAACGAATTGTTACAACTACCGAATCAGCGACCCTTTCGCGCTATTGGATGGTCTCTGCCCTGATCGGCTTGCTGTTTAGTTCAGTTGCAGGATTACTGGTAAGCCTTGAACGTATTGATCTATCTACGGCAAGTATCTTTTCAACTGCCGATGACGTATTTCAATTTTGGACAGCTCATCGAGTAGCGCTAGTTCTTATCGCTGTTCTTCCGCTAATGATTGGTTTAGCAACAGCAATAGTTCCTCGACAAGTAGGGGCGTCACGGCTTGTTTTCCCAAGAATGAGTGCGTTTAGTTTCTGGGTCTGGTTATTTGGGGCATTAATTATCATTATCGGTTTTCTTGCCAACGGCGGGGTAGGAACCCCAGAGGCTACTAGTGAGACCCAGTCTGTTGCGTTAACGCTTGTAGGCGTGCTTTTAGCAATAATCGGAATTTGTGGAGCCTCAACCAGTGTTCTGACCACGATTGTTGCAGGTCGGGCTCCAGGCATTTCGTTGATTAACATTCCGGCATTTAGCTGGTCAGTATTAGTAGCAGGAACTATGTGGCTAGCCACTTTGCCAGTTCTCGTTGCTAACACAGTGCTTGTTTATGTAGATATGCGAGGCAGAGCACCGGTTAATTTCGGAAGTGAAGCGGTTGTTTGGGAGCAGTTATCTTGGGCATTCACACACCCTCAGGTTTACTTGTGGGTGCTGCCGCTATTAGGCATTGTTGCTGAAATTATTTCGGCCGCATTTAAAAACAAGATTTCGAACCCATTCTTGTTCACCGCCATTGGCTTAACAGGCGCCGCTGGTTTTGGTGCCTATGCACAAACTTATTTTGATATAGGCACTCCGGTCTTCGAAGAAGCTTTTTCGATAATTCAAGCCTTTATCGCTATTCCTGCAGTGCTCCTTGTTGTTGCTTTTATTTCTCCAAAAATCAAAGACCTCAAAGGTTTCGACAAACAAACAACCACCCCAGCAGTTTTGGCAACTTTATCCATAGTCCTTCTTCTACATGGTGTAGTTGTGGGTGCAGTACACGTAATTGGACCACTTGAACTTGCAACAAGATCAACGGTCTCAGCTCAGATAGTTCTCACTTTAGGTGCCGGCGTATTGGCATGTATGGCCGCCTTCTCATGGTGGGGAGAGCTTTTGATTGGTAAATCTATTTCCCAGAGAAAAATTTTGATATCAGGTCTGACCTTCCATTTTGGAGTCGGCATATTTGCAGTAGCAGACTTCTTAGTTGGCTTTACCGGGCAAAATGATTTCACTGGTGTATCCGAGTTTGCTGCCGGTACGGATGGTTCAAGTTGGGTTGAAACTCTTAACGTCATCTCATTTATTGGCTCCCTTCTGATCCTTCTTGGAGTTATTGCCGCCATAGCTACAACTGTTCAACACGTTCTTTCAAAAACTCCTGCTACTGGGAATCCTTGGGGTGTAGACGCACCTGAATGGAAATTAACAGAAAAAGAAGAGGTCGCTTAATGGCTACTATTCTTCCTCCTGCACCTTTAAATCGTCCTAGAACCTTGATGGTTGGGACAGCATTTATCACTTCGGCAGCGCTCATGTTCTTTGGGTGTCTATTTTCAATCTATTTCAGCATCAGATCTGACACGTTGGCTTGGGGCATGGAATGGTTCCCGGAAAATGCTATTGAGCTTGTTCCCGGCGGGATGAACATGGCAACTCTGTCAATATCCGTAGCCACTATGGGATGGGCGGTCTATGCAGTAAAGAACGATGATCGAATACATGCTTATCTTGCACTTATCCTTACTGCGTTAATGGGTATTGCGATGATTAACCAAACCGTGTTTTATTACATGGACATTGGTTTACCTATTGATCACAGTGAAGCGGCACTTCTCCTTTATGTAATAACCGGAGCTCACTTAGTAATGGTAGGAATTGGAGTTATTTGGTTAGGGCTACTCCTGTTAAGAGCTTTCGGAGGACAAGACACAAGTCGCCACCGTGACTTAGTTTCTGCAGCATCCATTTATTGGTATTCAACGGTTTTCATTTACATTTTTATTTGGCTATTTATTTACATCGGGAAATAGGACGTTCACTATGCTGACAACTGGTTTTAAGCTTTGGTTCGGTCTACTTATTGCTGCTTTTACGGCGGCAGTTTTTGTCGGATATACAACTGGTGGAACTGAAACTGGCCCTTTGACTCTTGGCTGGAAAGGCGCTGTAGGAAATCACATCGCTTACGGCATTCTTATGATGGCAGCCACGACTTCAGGTCTGTTAGCTATATTGTCTCAATCTTTCCGTGATGCTGATGCTGAAGCTGCAGCAGAAATACTTGAAGTAGACATAGATAAAGTTCCTGAAGCCCAAATATCTACCGGATCATCGCCATGGCCATTATTTACTGCGTTAGGGGTAGTAACGATGGCAGTCGGATTAGTTGCACATCCATTTGTATTCGGAACAGGTCTTATCATCTCATTAGTCATTGCAATCGAGTGGACAATGACTAATTGGTCAGAAAGAGCAACCGGAGATTCCGAAAAGAATCGTGAATTAAAAGAAGGCCTACTACGTCCAATTGAAATCCCTGTTCTCGGACTTGTCGGTATCGGTGTGATAGTCGTGGCGGTATCAAGAGTCCTATTAGCCGCATCAGTTCTAGGCGCCGTTTGGATAGCAACTGTTGTAGGAACCATAATTTTCCTCGTTGCTTACTTCATCAGTAAGCGACCATCTATTCCAAGAGGAGTAGTTCAAGGCATTCTGGCTGCTGGATTTATAGCGGTTATTGTTAGCGGTATATTTGCAGCAATTAACGGCGAGCGTGACTTCCACCATGTTGGCGGAGAACATGGAGAACATGGAGAACATGGAGAACATGGAGATTCCCATATGGAGGAAGACCATTGATAACTAAAGTTATTAAAAAAACTTGGCTGGCTTTATTCGCTTCTGCATTACTCCTTATTACCGGTTGTGCCGCAGACGCTGAGCTTGACACTCTTCAACCTCAAGGACCGACGGCGCGAGACATAGACAAACTGTTAGATCCAGTTCTGATCATTGCCTATGTTGTTTTTTTCCTAGTATTTGGGGCAACAATCTTTATTTGGTGGAAGTTCCGTGATCGTCACGAAGATGAAGAATTTCCAACTCAGGTTCATGGAAATACCAAGCTAGAAATACTTTGGACCATTATTCCAACTTTAATTCTCGCTGTTGTTTCGGTATTCACACTCATTACGTTGTCTTCAGTAAATAGCACTGAAACAAACGAGGTGCTGGTCACTGTTGAAGAAGAATCAGTAGTTTGGGAACCGGAAGTTGTGGTTGTAGGTCAACAGTGGTGGTGGGAGTTCCGCTATTACTTTGATGGTTTAGACGGAGTTGATTTGAGCGACGCTCGTAATCTTCCTCCAGCAGATATTGTTACTGCCGGTCAACTAGTCATGCCGACTGGGCAAGAAATAGAACTTTCTATAACAAGCCGAGATGTTATCCATAGCTTCTGGATTCCTGCATTAAATGGTAAACGAGATGCTGCTCCAGGAAGAGTGCATCCATGGAAATTAGAGGCAGACGAACCTGGTGTTTACTTCGGCCAATGTACAGAATTCTGTGGACTGTCTCACTCCCGAATGAGGATGCAGGCAATTGCGCTCGAACCAGAAGATTTCCAAACTTGGGTTGACCAACAATTAACCGATCAAGATTCAGATTCAATAACCGATGAAGCCGTAGCTCGAGGGTTAACAGTTTTTGAAAACCAATGCGCTAGATGCCACGTAGTGAACGGAGTGAATGAAGAGACAAGTATTGGTGCAGACCTTGTTTCTAATGCCGCCCCAAATCTGACTCACTTTATGAGTCGAACCACCTACGCAGGGGGTATTTTCAATCTCTATGAACCAGATGGCACTATTGATAGAACTCAACTAGAAGCATGGTTAAGAAACGCTCCAGCAGAAAAGCCTGCATATGCCGAAGGTAGACGAGGTATGCCAGCTTTAGGATTAAGTGAAGATGAAATCGATGACGTCGTTGCTTACCTAGAAACTCTAGGCACCCCACCAAGTTCGTTCATTATCCAAGCCACGGAGGTCGAATAAATGACCGACACCATGTCTGAAGAAACAACAACCGAAGAACAACGCCCACTGGGTGTCTATACCCGCCCTAAAGGCGGTAACGGATGGCGAGATTGGGTCACCACTGTTGACCACAAGAAAATCGGCATTCTTTATGGAGCCGCAGCCCTGTTCTTTTTCATAATTGGCGGCATTGAAGCACTTTTGATACGTCTCCAACTCGCAACACCAAATGGCACAGTTCTTGGTGCAGATATGTACAACCAAGTATTCACGATGCATGGCGTAACAATGATTTTCTTAGCTGCCATGCCATTGGCCGCAGCCTTTGCTAATTATCTGATTCCGTTACAAATAGGGGCGAGAGACGTTGCTTTCCCTCGACTTAATGCAATGAGTTTCTGGGTATTTCTTGCTGGAGGAATCTTTATTAATCTCTCATGGCTGTTAGGGGGCGCCCCCGATGGTGGCTGGTTTGGATATGCACCAAATAGTGGAGTCGTATTTTCTCCAAGTGTTGGAATGGATTTTTACGCCATAGGGCTTCAAATAACGGGTATTGCATCCCTAGTGTCAGCAATAAACCTGACGGTAACCATTTTGAATATGCGTGCCCCAGGCATGACACTCTTCAAAATGCCAGTGTTAACTTGGATGCTTTTTGTCGTTCAGTTGCTACTAGTTTTTGCAATGCCAGTTATAGCCGTAGCGCTATTTCTTTTAATGTTTAGCCGTCAATTTGGGGCAAATTTTTTCAACACCGAAATGGGGGCAGACCCTCTCCTCTGGCAACACCTATTCTGGATTTTCGGCCATCCAGAGGTCTATATCTTGATTCTTCCTTCATTCGGAATTATCTCTGAAGTAATCCCAACGTTCAGTCGTAAGCCAATTTTTGGTTACGATTTCATGGTTTTCTCAGGAATCGCTATTGGATTCATGGGATGGGGCGTATGGGCTCACCATATGTTTGCTTCAGGTATCGGACCGCTATCTGTTGCTGCTTTCTCACTTTCGACAATGTTTATCGCAGTGCCCACTGGAGTAAAAATACTTAATTGGATAGCAACCATGTGGGGAGGGCGCATCAAATTTTCCGCACCAATGCTCTTCTCTGTTGGTGTTATTAGTATGTTTACTATCGGCGGTCTTTCTGGCGTAACCCACGCACTTTCACCCGCTGACACACAGCAAACAGACACCTATTACATTGTTGCTCACTTCCATTACGTAATTTTTGGCGGAATTATTTTTGGTCTATTTGCTGGCCTGTACTTTTGGTGGCCGAAAGTATTTGGTCACATGCTTGATGAAAAAATGGGCAAAATTAATTTTTGGGTGATGCTCGTTGGATTCAACATGACCTTTGGGCCTATGCATGTTCTGGGATTACAAGGCATGTCCAGACGCATAGATACCTATAGTCCAGGGTTTGGTTTTGAAGCTTGGAATATGGTCGCAACAATAGGGTCTTTCATCATTGCACTAAGTGTTTTGATTTTCTTAATCAATGTTGTTGTTTCGGTAAAACGAGCCAAAGGTCAACCACCATGCCCACCTGACCCTTGGGATGCTCGAAGCCTTGAATGGATGACTCCTAATCCAACTCCGGAGCACAATTTTGATGAAATTCCGACAGTGGAAAGCCTTGATGAATTCTGGCATCGCAAATGGGGGACAAATGAGGAAGGACAAATTGTTCGAGTCGCTACAGCCGAAGAGGTTTGTCAAGATGGCACAGCAACAGGCGTTCACCTACCCTCACCCTCTTATTGGCCGCTTGTTTTTGCAATAGGACTTCCATTAATCGGGTTAGGCCTAATCTTCAATCTTTGGTTAACGCTTCCAGGTGGGATACTCGTTGTTGCATCTTTATATGCATGGATCTTCGAACCAGTAGATGATCCAGATGGACCGCATGGAGAGCACCACAGCAACGAAGAAGAAGTATCTCAGGAGGCTTCAGATGTCTGAAGAAACAACCACAGGATTAAGCCATAACAAACTGGCAATGTGGGTATTCCTAGGATCAGAATGCCTGCTCTTTGGTGCCCTTATCTCTACATATCTTCTCTACCGAAATAAATTCTATGACGGACCTGCTCCTGGGGACATTTTTGATATTCCATTTACTTCAGTTAGCTCATTTGTTCTTCTTATGAGTTCTCTAACGATGGTTCTTGCCCTTTCAGCCCTTCAAAAAGGAGACATTCGGAATAACCGTCTCTGGCTATTAACCACAGCCCTATTGGGTGCAGTATTTATTGGTGGTCAAGTCTATGAATTCACTACCTTCATACGAGAAGGGTTGGGATACACCACAAGCCCCTTCTCTTCAGCGTTTTTCACTCTCACAGGATTCCATGGGGTTCACGTAAGTCTCGGTATTGTAATGCTCATGTCGTTACTGATTTCTTCTTACCGAGGAAAATTGACAAAGAAAAATACCGAAACGGTAGAAATTATTGGCCTCTATTGGCACTTTGTTGATGTAGTTTGGATCATCATCTTCACCGTCATCTACCTTGTACCTAACCCAACAAGTTAATAGGAACAACCATGAGTACTAGCGAAACTACAACTGAAGATCACGAAGATCACGAAGATCACGAACACCCTTCAGACCAAAAGTACATGCAGATCGCTCTACTGCTAGCGGTAATCACCGCGGCAGAAGTTGCAACTTATTTTGTACATATCGGTGCGGCTCTTATCCCCACGCTTATGGTAATGATGGTGGTTAAATTCTTTATCGTTGCAGCTTGGTTCATGCATTTACGTTTTGATAGCAAGATGTTTACGCGATTCTTTGTAGCTGGGATAGTGCTAGCAATATCTGTTTATTTCATATTCCTTACAGTCTTTGAATTCTGGACAAAAGGCTAAATGATTTTCTCCCACCCTGTGCAGCAGGGGGGCCCTGATACATAATGGACCTGTATGCACTAGCGAACGACCCATGGAGATGGCAACCTCACCCAGAAGTCTGGTTACTGGTTTTGTCAGTTATTTTCTTCGGGTTCTGGGCAAAACGTATCGGGCCAAAAGTTTTACCTCCAGAGACACCAATCGCGACGAGAGCACAAAAGATCTCATTTATTGCAGCAGTATTCTTACTTTATGCGGCAGCAGATTGGCCGGTACATGATATAGCCGAAGAGCATCTCTACTTCGTACACATGATTCAACATCTTGTGATAACTCTTATCGCCCCACCACTATTCCTTCTCGCACTTCCTGCCTGGCTGGCACGATTAGTAATTCTTGAAGGAGGGTACGGTTCAAGAATTATTCGACGACTGAGCCATCCCATAACAGCCGCACTAATTTTCAATGGTTTAAGCGCACTCACACATTGGACAGGTGTGGTTCAGTGGTCCTATGACAGCGGCATATTCCATTATTTTGTTCACTTAATTCTTTTTATTTCTGGATTACTTATGTGGATGCCTGTTGTCTCTCCATTAAAAGAGTTACGAATATCTCCACCAGCACAAATGCTCTACTTATTTTTAAACTCAGTTATTCCAACAATCCCATCCGCGTGGTTAACTTTCGCGGAAGGAACTGTTTATAAGCACTATGACGATGGATTTGAAATGTGGGGAATTTCTGTCGTTACTGACCAACAAACAGCAGGTGCCATAATGAAAATCATTGGAGGTTTTTACCTCTGGGGAATAATAGTTGTGAAGTTCTTCCGCTACACAGGTAAAGCTCGGGAAGAAAACCAACACCTAAGACCGGCCGCAGGACGCTAAGTTCTTTACCATGATTGATCTTCGAAACTTACGAAATAACCCAGAAGGTGTAATTCAAGCTATTGAAAGACGCGGCGAAGATCGTGGAGCCCTTGATGAGGTTCTTGCTTTGGACGTACAGCAACGCGAAGTTGCCGCTGAAAGAGATGAAATACGGAATCAAATAAGAAACCTCTCACAAGAGGTAGGAGACCTTCATAAAGATGGACGTGGAGACGAAGCAACAAAACTTCAAGAACAAAGTCGCGAGCTAGGAAAAATTGAAGAGACATTAAACGATAAAGCAGATCAAATCGCCGAAGAAATAAAGAACATATTGTTATCAGTACCAAATATTCCAGCAGCAGAATGTCCAGATGGAGACGGAGAAGACGACAACATAATTCTTCGGTACGAAAATTTTGATAAGGACTCGTACAAAGATCATCAACGAGTACCCCATTGGGAAATCGCCACAGAACTTGGTTTATTAGATGTTGAACGCGGAACCAAAATGTCTGGTGCCATGTTTGTTATGTATACAGGGCTCGGAGCGACTTTATGTAGAGCACTAATTCAATACGGACTTGATCGAAATGCTGACGCTTATAAAGAAATACGCCCACCAACCTTAGTAAAAACCGAAACTATGGTTTCGACAGGCCATCTACCAAAATTTGTAGACGACGCTTATCATCTCGAAAGAGATGATCTGTGGGCAATCCCTACAGCTGAAGTTCCACTCACTTCATTGGCTCGTGATGAAATTCTTGATGAATCTGATTTACCCATGAAACTTATGGCACACACCTCATGTTTCCGACGTGAAGCGGGATCCGCTGGTCGTGACACAAGAGGATTACTACGAGTCCATGAATTCGACAAAGTCGAATTGCTTGCCTACGCAACTCCAGAACAGTCAAAAGAGATTCATGCCGATATTTTAAACAGAGCTGAAACAGCAATTTCTGATCTTGGTTTGGCCTACAGGGTTCTTGATCTTTGCACAGGAGACCTTGGAGCATCGTCGGCTCGTACATTTGATATTGAAGTTTATGCTCCAGGAGCAGATCAGTGGTTAGAGGTTTCATCCGTGTCGTGGTTCAGCGACTATCAAGCACGTAGAGCTAACGTTCGCTACCGTCAACAAGACCAGAAAGGCACATCAGTCGTTAACACTCTAAATGGATCAGGCTTAGCTGTGCCGAGAGTATGGGCTGCAGTAGTTGAGACATGGCGACAATCAGATGGAACAATCACAGTTCCCGAACCTTTACAACCTTATATGCGTGGAGCGACTGTCATTAAGTAATTGACAACCCAAGCCCAGCAGCAGAAACACTTAATACAGCAGTTCCAACCACATAACTCGACGCAATTAGTAAACCTCGCCTTTCTTGAAGCGAGACACTGTCAGAAGCAAAAGCAGAAAAAGTCGTGAAAGCTCCTAACCCTCCGATTCCGATAGCTGTAATCTGAGCGTCTCCCAAATCAGAAAGTAATGCAAAGAGAAACGAACCAATTACGTTCAAAGTCAGAATGCCAATCGGTCCCTGCTTGCTAATAACCCATCGAACATAGGCACCGAGTGCAGATAAAAATATAAAAGAAAAAACTACAACCATCGCTTACTCGTCTCACGTCCAATCAGAAAAAATAACAGTCCGCCAATTATGGAAATAGACGCATAAGTCAGCGCTTCATGTAATTGAGAACCTTTTATGAGAGAAGCTGTATCAAAAGCGAACGTAGAAAAAGTTGTCATCCCGCCACAAAATCCAACTCCAAGAAGTAAGTAAATTTTTTGCTTTACTTTTTTACCTAATAAAACCCCAAGAAAACAGCATCCGGTAATGTTTATGATCAAAACCATCCAAGGAACTTCTTCGGTTGACGATAAAGAAAATTTTGTCTGGAGCGCCCACCTAACCCCAGCTCCACACATACCGCCGAAAGCAACAATAAGTGGTTTAGAGAATCGCATCCCAGAACCTTAGACCTTTATCAACCATTAACGGTTCAGATTAGGTACTCTGCCATGTGGACTTAAGTGAAATACGTCAAACCTATGAAACAAAGGGCCTTGATTTACCTGACCTTTCTCCAAACCCGACTACGCAATTTCAAATCTGGTATGAGGAAGTAACCGAGGCAGGATATTTAGAACCAAACGCAATGGTTCTCTCAACAACAACTCCTAATGGAGGGCCGAGAGCACGGATTGTTCTCTTAAAAACATTTAATGATGATGGATTTTGTTTCTTTACAAATTTGACGAGCGACAAAGCATCCGATTTGGCTACAACAGCTAATGCTTCTCTTACTTTTCCTTGGATATCTTTGCGCCGGCAGGTCAACATTTTTGGTAGGTCTAAACAACTGACATCTGAAGAGGTGGACGCCTATTGGGTTACTCGACCAAGAGGAAGCCAAATAGGCGCTTGGGCTTCTAATCAAAGTTCGGTGATTCCTAACAGGGAATATCTAGATAATCGATTTCAATTTGAAGAAGAAAGATGGGAAGGACAACCGATAGAACGGCCGGATTATTGGGGTGGGTTCCGGGTTATCCCAGAAAGGTTTGAGTTTTGGCAAGGGCGAACAAATCGCCTTCACGACCGTCTTTGTTATCGACGGATAGAAAACGATTGGATTATTGAACGGTTATCTCCGTAATTTATTTAGAGATTTTATTGCCGATAAAAAAAATAAAATCAATATGAATAAAGTCAAAAATATTTCTAAAGGGGTTGCCCATCGCGATGGATCAGTCAGCCAGTTAGACATACGAGATGGCCAATGCAGGAGAAGCCTATAAAGAGGAAGAGTCAGCATTTCTCCTTTATAAATAAGTCCTTCACCGGCAACCCAACACGCCAAAACCAACCAATGGCTTATTTTCTTAATTTTGCCATTTAAAGCGGGTCCAACTCCCCAAATCACCGTAGTCAGAACGAGTAGCCACAAGGTAAGACCCACTTGCACTCCACCGATACCAGTAACCCAGTTTGATAGATGAGCTTGGACTTTACTTACGGCGTCAAGAAGCGAATTAGAAGTAGTAGCAGGATTGTTTAAAATTTGGATTTCAAAGATTCCATAAGAAATTAAATAGCACCCTCCCGCAATTAAAAGAACGCCACTTAAACGATCAATATAGGGAAGAAGTTTTCTTAAGTTCCGAACAATACCGCTTCTTGCAGCTGCTAAAGAAACCGTGAGGATAGTGACAACTGAAGCCATTCCGAAAGCAAAAACAAAGTAAGTAACGACACCTTCGAAGACCCCTTCGCGGCTAAAGCTATCAGCTACTTGGAGAAGAAAAATAGGAGCAGCACAACCTATTGAGACGATCGCATATGACACGCCAAAACCAAAAACCGACCAGAGTTCTTTTGTGTTCGGGCCTCGAGGAGAAGGGCTAAAAGGAAATTTGATTTGCCGCCCCGAAACTATTGCTAACCCATAAGGGATAAACAACCCTCCAAATACGATAGTTAACCAAGGTGACACTCGAGCAATGGATTCTTCGGTGGTTAGGAAACTCACCGCCAGCCCGACGCCACCGAAAACCAATACAAAACCACTTGCCATTGTGAGGCTGACCAGGAAAGCTCTCCAAATTTGTTCAGGCCTTGGCTCCTGGTTAGTGGAATCTTTGCTCAAAAAATACCCCAACCAAGTAGGGAGCATGGCAAAACCACAAGGATTAATAGCTGTGATTAAACCTAAAGTGAAGGGGAGTGCCAGTTTTATATCAATCATTAACGAATCCAAGATATTTTCATGTCAAGATCAGTGCTCGAGATTTGACCAATGTGTAAATCAATTAGTTCGCCTTGCCTACTTATGAAAACAGTAGCTGGAAGTCCAACTACTCCTAACTCAACTAAGAAATTTCCTTCTGGGTCACTTCCTGTGAGGTAGCTAATTTCAGTAGCGGCTATCATCTCTTTTGCTTTGGTGGGAGAGTCACTTACATTTATACCCAAAAAATCAATTTCATCTTTAAATCTTTGATTTGAAGATTCAAACATCGGTAATTCTTCAAGACACGGAGCACACCATGTAGCCCAGAAGTTCACTATTAAGGGCCGCCCAGTTTCAGATACGAAATTTCCAAGAGTTGTTTCTCTTCCATCGGTTAAAGAAATGGGAAGAGAGAAGATATCAGTAGATACCGAGTCGTCTCTCGAGTCGTTTAAAAAAAAGATCACGATTCCAACTAAGAGAGCGAATATGGCCGCTATTAATAATTTACGCACACTTGCAACGTATCGTGATCAGAAGCCGACGGGTCGGGGCTCGCCTAAACGTCACCCCAACCCGCCATTTTTTTCATTCAGCTATGCCGAACGTAGCTCTGATTGAAGGTGAATCGGAACTGGGATTACAGGCAGTTCTTCATCTGGTCGTGGAACTTTTGAAGGTCGGCCACGTCTTCGTTTGTTTGCAATAAGTTTTCCTTTTCGGAATATTTGCCCTCCCCATACACCCCATGGTTCATGTCGAGCAATTGCTGCTTCTAAGCATTCCAGCATCACAGGGCAATCTGCACATATACGTTTTGCTTCTGCAATATCACCAAGATGATCTGAGAAGAACACATCAGTGGGGACGCCAACTCGCATACATGCGGCCTCTGACCTCCAAATTTCTGGTTCAAATGTTAAAAGTGTTTCCATAGTTTTTCCTTTGTTTGATTAATAGATGGTTAGTGAGAACGGTGAAAAATTAAAAAAGCCGCCGGATTTCCGGCGGCCTCAAGGAATTTGTTGTTCTAGTTAATTAACTAGTTACTCCTCGAGGCCTTTGATGGTTTGTCCAGAACATAAATGTGTTCTTAAAGGCCCAAGATTTTGGTGAATAGGCAAATGTGGATAGGCGCGAAGCGAGAACCGATTTAACGGTTTTGTGAATCAAATTGTGGTTGATTTTCGCGTTCATAATCTCTTTAGTATCTCTTTACTCTAAAACTCCACCTTAATGATAGGGGAATTCACTAAGAGTGACTACTCAACACCATTTAGTGAGCAATGTCAAATGAATAAATTACTTAATCTTATAAATTTTCAGCCCTTGAGATTCTTCTTCAGAGGCTTCACCTAAAAACCGTAAATGGAGAAGGTGAGCGTAAGTTTCACTAGCAGCCATATCTCCCCATGATCGTTCTTTAAACAGACGTTTCATATAAGTTTCAACAGTTGCAGGGCCTAATTCATCTCCAGCTTCACGAATCGAATCAAGTCGCTCAACATGATGTTCAATTATATTTTCGGCCCGTCCTTTTAGATCTAAAAAAGGATGGCCATGGGCGGGTAAAACTTTCGAAACATCAGAGAATTCGTTCATGCGTTTTAAAGATTCAATAAAGGTAGCAAGGGGGTTTTCTAGATTCGTTATTCCTCCGATGTGAGGAGTAATTGTAGGGAGAACATGATCTCCGGAAAAAAATAACCCATCATTAGGGTCGTATAAGCAAAGGTGGTCGTGGGTGTGTCCTGGAGTATGGACCGCCAACCAAGTTCTCTTACCAAGAGAAATTTCTTCCATATCACCGACTGTCCAGTTCGCTTCAGGAGGTCTAAATATTTTGCTATTTATGCCAAGTCCAGTGGCTCCCCATGTCCGAATTTGCTCTGAGCTTGGAGGCTCTCGTTCAGTACCCCAAGGATTTGTCCGTCTCATATGATTACGAAACTTTTCAATATCCTCATCATCGGCAAGATCAAGAGCTGTGATATCAGGATCCTCAAAATATTCGCTTGGATCAGGTGGAGCATAGGCAGAACTAAAATCATGATGGGTAAGTACTTTTATTTCATGGTCTGCTTGTAAACGATGAACACCGCCATAGTGGTCAGGATGGCTATGAGTCACAACAGCAGTGTGAACATTTTTTATATCAGCATTAAGTTGACCTAAGCGAGACCTAAGAGCTGCCCACGATTCTTCACTTGGTAATCCCGGGTCAATTAAAGCGAAACCTTCTTCATCTTCAAGCGCATAACAATTAACGTGGCCAAGGCCAGGCATAGAGACAGGTAACTGCATCCGATAAATGCCTTCAGCTATCTCAGTAATGGGTTCTTCAGCTTGTTCTTGTTCTTGTCTTAGGGGCTTAACGGCTTGCAGCTCGTCGTGCGTATGAGTCACGTTTGATACCTCGGGGTTTATTTCATTTGAAAGGACAGTTAATTAGAATTAATGAAGTGGTCACGATAATAGCGAAGTTCAATGACTGATTCTTGAATGTCATTCAACGCTCTATGACCTCCATTTTTTTTCGGAGCATTGGTCAAGACATCAGGATCCCATCTTCGAGCCAACTCTTTGATTGTGGATACGTCAATGCAGCGGTAGTGGAGAAAATTATCAATTTCCGGGAAAGTCTTAATTAAAAACCTTCGATCAGTCCCTATAGAGTTTCCACAAAGAGGCACCGAACCTGCTTCTTGAACATGAGATTGAATAAATTGCAGAGTCTCCATACCCGCCTGCTCCAGTGAAACTGAAGACTGCTTTATTTCTGTAAGAAGTCCTGAAGTTTCGTGCATATTTCTTACGTAATCGTTCATAATTGAGAGAGTTTCATCTGGATGATGAATAACAAGATCAGGACCCTCAGCAACGATTTCTAACTCATCGTTGGTAATCAGGGTAGCGATTTCAACAATCACGTCCCTTTCTGGATCTAAACCAGTCATTTCAAGATCTATCCAAACCAACATGTAATTCAGTCTATGGCGCTTTATTGGTACTGAATCATGATCAGTGCTTCAATGAAGCGTAAGATCATTTCATGATGGAAATTCCAATTACACGTATCGATTCTGACCTACCTCTTCCTGCATATGCGAAAGAAGGCGATGCAGGTGCGGATCTAATAGCTAATGAAAATGTCGTACTGCCTCCAGCAGGTGGACGCGCTCTAATCTCTACCGGTATAGCGATCGCGATTCCGGAAGGTTACGCAGGTTTTGTTCAACCACGAAGTGGCCTTGCTGCTAAACACGGCGTTACATGCCTAAACACTCCCGGCCTTATTGATTCTGGTTATCGGGGAGAATTAAAAGTTTTATTAATCAATACTGACCCAGAGACGTCATTTGAGGTTGTTAAAGGCGAGCGAATAGCGCAACTAGTTATACAAAGAGTTGAGTCGGTGGAATTTATTGAAGTAGAAGCGTTAAGTGATTCAGATAGAGGGTCTGGAGGATTTGGATCAACTGGACGCTAGCAATGAATTCAAGAGTTTGAGAGACACCGCTTGAAAGGACAAATCACGAAGCTTCGCAGCTTTGATGGAGCAGACCAAGCAACTCGGCTTACTCCAGTTACCCATCGCATGCGTGAAGTCACATATCAACTAGCTGAGAATGGGACATGGGATTCTCAATTAATCAAAGAAGTACGTGAACTTTTTGATTCGCTTGCGGAAGAATGGACAGTAACTCGTGATCACCCGCAACGAAATCTGCCGCTATTAGATGCTCTTGAACGAGGCAAAGTTAATGGAGAAATAGCTTTAGAACTCGGGGCAGGGACGTGCATCTCCGCTCGTGTACTCATACCTAAATTTCAGAACTACTTTGCAATAGATCTTTCGTTTGAAATGCTCAGGAACGTAGTTGAAACGGCTCCACCCTTAGTTTGTGCTGACGGTTCGTCACTGCCTTTATCTAATGGAGTGGTAGATGTTCTTATTCTCCAAAACATGTTTTTATTTCCACATGAGGTATCACGATGCATTTCCGAAAACGGATGTTTAGTTTGGGTAAATAGCAGAGGACCAGGAACTCCTATACACCTGCCCGTTGAAAAAGTAGTTCAGTCCCTTGAGACCGCAACCGGACATGCATGGAATGCTGTTTGCTCAACCATGGGTGAAGCAACATGGGCAGTAATTCGCCGAGCGTAATAAAACAATTAAGAAAAAGAAGATGAGAATTGTAATTTTTTTCGACCACATTGTAAGTCAATAACTATTTGTCCCTCATCAATTTTGTAATATGCGACAATATCTTTTCCGGATTGTGAAAGTTCATCTACACCTTTTTGAATTGAATTTGTAAAAGTTTCAAGATCATCAGAACTAATTCGATGTATACGTAAAAGAGTCGTTAAGCCAACGCGTATCAAGTGAACAAAAGATGAAGAATTAGGTATCTTCACCATAATTACGTCTTTATTGTTTTTGTTCATTCACCGATTTTGGCATTTATTGAACCAAAAAGGGCACCATAGGGGGATGACAATTCTTGTTGACTCAGCAATATGGCCATGGAGAGGTAAAAATTGGGCTCACCTCGTTAGCGATGAAACATATATTGAATTACATATTTTCGCTGAAAAAATTGGGTTAAGACGAATGAGTTTTCAAGGTGATCATTATGACGTCTCATCTCAGACTCGAGATATAGCGATCAAAAATGGAGCGAAACCAGTAGATGGGCGAGAGTTGATCACCAGTTTGAAAGCAGCAGGTTTAAGGCTGTCGCCATCTGAACGTCCGGGCCAGTGGGAAAAAATCAAAGATAGTCCACCAAAAGTTTTTGAAAAACATTTGAGTCAAATCGAATTGGACTGGGAGTTAGCAACTATTGAAACATTCAAAAGGTCATCTGAATTGGCCGTAGTGGTTGAATGCAGTACAGGAATCAAACTAGGGGAGAGTAATAGAGTCGAAGATATTGAAGTTCGAACAACAAACAATAACTGTCGTCTCGAACTTCTTATAAAGATGGTTGACTAGTCTCTTCAACAACCACCATCAAGAATTTCGGCCCACGGCAGCCGGCCAGCCCAAAATCGTATGATTTCTTCTCCGTCGCTAACAAACATGATCCTGAACGACTTATCTGACTCATCTTTTGGAACATATGCCAGCAAATTTCCTGATGCATCTGGAAGCGGAGTAGTAACAATTCTCTCTCCAAACATTTCCCGAATCCTATTTTCAGTATTTCCGATGCCAGCCCCAGATCGAGTGGTTATATCCGTGGTATCAATGTCAACACGTTCAATAGTCCCGTCAACAACCCAGAAAGTAATCCCATCGGGAGCCTCATTAGGGACAGCTAGATAACAGACTTCATTAACTGGCGTAACGGGCGTAAAACGAGTCCCTGCTCTTTGTTGCGCCCGGTAAACCGTTAGACCAAAATCAACTTCGTCTATTCCTACAGTGCTAACCGACGAAGCAAGGTTTAAAGATGGAGAACCCAAATTTTCAACTGGAGGAAGGGTTCCAAGTGACGCTGGATCAAAAGTCGTCGTTGTCGTTGTTGAAGTCGTTGAAGTCGTTGAAGTCGTTGTCGTCGTTGAAGTTGTAGTTGTAGTTGCTGGAGGGTCATCTCCGTCGAATGCAACACAGGCACCATAGAAAACAACAATAACGATGAGAATAATACTGAGTATAAAAATTCCTGTATTACGCATAAATGTAAGAGTAGATCAACATTTAACACGAATAGAGGTCGCGCAACAACTAAGTTAAATTATTTTCTAAAGTAACTGAGTCAAGGTCGTTCGCAACAATTAATTCGCCAGTAAAACCACCTTCACGAATATCATCTATGAATGCTTGTTCATCTTCTTGCGAACATGGTTCAGGAATTAGATGCGTCAAAATTAAAGTTTTGATACCGATTTCTTGAGCTTGAGTGCCAATTAGACGAGTGTCGGCATGATAATCAAGAATAAATTGTCTTTTTTCAGGAAGAGTCTGAATTTCTTCAAACCGCATTGCTTCGTAAACTAGAACGTCAGCACCTGTGGCAAGGGTAATTACTTCGTCACAAACTAATGTGTCACCAGTAATTGCTACTACGCCATCTGAAGACTCAATTCGGTAGCCAACCGCAGGAAATACTGGCTCATGTCGAACCCTGCAAGCTGAAACTTTTGTATCTCCTCTTGACCAAACCTCTTCTAGATTGTTTGTAGCAGCAAAGGGAAAAATTTCAGTTCCTGGTTCAGTTGATCGTTTTGAGTGGCTTTTTCTTACTGCAATGTCATCTAACCAAGCATCTAATACATGATTAACAAATTTTTCGGCCGGACCCTCAGGAACAATTACTGGTAGGTCTGAAATGCTGTCGGTACGGTCCATTACCCAACGTGTTAAGAGTAGATCTGCAAAACCAACTAAATGGTCGCTGTGATGGTGTGTAGCGAAAAAGGCATCAAGATCTGTTGGCCATAACTCACAACTCGCAAGGCGTTGAGTTGTTCCTCGACCAGCATCAAATTGTAAGGCAACATCATTTGTTTGTACTAAAACACCTGGTCCAGAACGATGAGCTGAAGGAATTGGGCATCCAGTTCCTGTAATAGTGACAGTTGTTGGCATTCTTTATTCCCAATTCGGCCCGAAATATAAAGAAGGAAGCCTCTCCGCGCGATAGACCGTGACAGGAACATCCGCATCCCCTAATGCAAGGTCCCAAACAATATCTCCACCATCAATTCCCTCTGGAACAACTTCAATTATTCGAGCTCGTTGAGTACCTGGTTTTGGGTAAGTTGGCCAAATCCCTCCATGGGTAATCAAAACATTACCGTTTTCCATTCGATCGGTGTCTCCGACAATCGTTGCGTAGAGAGGCTTGTCATCAATGTCGTTAACCCTGTGTTCCCAGAGTTGAGTAGCTTCCCATTCAGAAGAATCGTTAGCGCTATCACTGATTTCATAGAGAACTGCTCTGCTGTAGTTAAGCATTGTCGGATCATCAGAGCTTGTTCCTGGTCGAAAGTTACCATTGTCGTAAAGCAAAATGGATCCATCTGATTGAAGTTCGACAGCATGAGGATGGTAGAAAGACTCTCCAGTAAGGGGTAATGTTCCTTGGTTTCCTAAAATCCATCGAACGCTATTTTGAGGCCCTGTTGAGTCAAGATGATCAAACGCGACTATTTGGTCGGTATGGCGTGAAGAAACAATAACTACATCTCTAATTTCATCGTAAATTACTGCATTTGCGTGAGTCCAGTCTCTGAAATCGATGCTTACAAATCGTCCATCAACAGTACATATATGATTCCCAGGTATTTCTTCTACATTGAGAACGTCCCACAGGTCCCATGTTCGAAGTGCTTCCCCGTTTGGAGTGAATTCAACAATAACGTCACTGGTGATTTCAAAATCTGACTCATCGCCAGGGCAAAGAAACTCTCTTTGTTCTGGAGTAGTTGGGTGATTAGTTGTAGACAGTCCTAGAAAATTACCGTTTTGCATGGGAAATACTTCATGGTGGAAAGAAGTTAAGTTAACCCAGTCAGGTTTAACAAGAATAGGATCAGGGTCTCCCGGGTTGCCGCTAGCAGCTTCTCCAAGGCTTTCTAATGCAGCTAAAGCGTCGGCACTCCTTAACTCCGCGATTCCTTCTGGGGGTTCAGGAGAAACTTGCCAGTTGTAAGTAACATTTCCTAATAAATCAAATTCTCTCGCACCGAGAGGAAAATATTGAGATATGAAAGTTCCTCTTTCTGTTGGTTCCACTGCACCAGTGACACTGGTGTTTTGATACCAGAAGACAACCTGGCCTTCATGATCAATCCCGATGACAGGATCTCCGTCACCAAACTCTTCAGGAACTACCCAAGCGTTGTACTCAATTAAAGTAATCCCCGGTTGAGCGAACTCAAGATCAACATAAAGATTAAATTCTGGAAGGGGAAAGTTGATCTCTCCTGAAATAAATGTCCCGCCGCTAAAAGTTGAAGTTTCTCCGGATTCATCAATTGCTAAAACTTCAATGTCGTATGACTGAGATTGCCGAAGACCAACCAGAGGGAAGATATGTGAAGAAGAGAAAGTTGATGTTCTTGCTGTTGTTACTTCATGTTCTTCTGAACTAGCGATTACCTGTACAGCAACCGGAAGCGAAGACTGGATATCCAAAGATGCGGCAATGGGGCTATAAGGGGCTGGCTCAATAGATACTGATAAAGATAGAACTTCGTTTAGTTCTTCAACAGGTGCTTCTGTAATCTCGGGCTGGACTGTTCCATCCTGTGAGCCACCTGTTGTTGATGAATCTAATGAGGTTGTTGATGAATCCGATGAGCATGAAATTACGCAAAGAAGAAAAAAGATAAAGGAAAATGATTTCAATCGCATTTTTCTAGGCTACTGCATGAGAGTTTATTGAAAATATTTCTACCGAATTAATTTGTGGGCCGCCTGGGGCTCGAACCCAGCGCCTACGGATTAAAAGTCCGTTGCTCTACCCGATGAGCTAGCGGCCCACAAGCAGGATACATAGGATTCGGCTCTACGCTCACCCTATTTATTTAAAAGAGCAAGTTTTTCGCTAACCAGAATGCTCTTCATTAAAAGTTTGAACCTCGTCAAATCGGTCAACTTTTCTCAAAACAGGAAAACAAAACCACCAAATAACCACTACAGCGAGAGTTCCCGCTCCTCCAAATATGATTGCTCCGGTTAGCCCCATGAGGGCGGCAGTAACACCTGACTCAAAAGCCCCAAGTTCGTTTGATGCCCCAATAAAAACATTTTCAAGGGCAAGAACACGCCCACGCATATGTCCAGGTGTGGCAAGAGGTACCAGAGTGGCTCTAATAAACATTGAAACAGCATCAGCTCCAGAGAGAATCAAAACCGCTACAAAAGCTAAAGCGTAATTGCGGCTTAAACCTAAAACAATTGTGCCTAAGCCAAATACTGCTACAACCGAAAGAAGGATTTTCCCGATATTACGGTTGAGAGGTCGAATAGCCATAGTAATTGCGACTGCACCGGCACCTATGCCTACGGCAGCGCGCAGCCACCCAAGCCCCACAGCCCCTACACCCAGTCGATCTTCTGCAATTGCAGGGAGTAAGGCGACAGCTCCTCCGAAGAGCACCGCAGCTAGATCCAGACTTATAGCTCCGAAAAGCATTGGAGTGCGTCGAATAAATTTGAATCCTTCCAGAGCATCTGCCAAAGCATTTTTTGCTCCGGTTGTTTCTAAGCGTCGGATTTTACTGCTAGGCACAAAAATGAGAATAAATGCTCCTCCTCCAAGACAAATTGCTGAAACAAGATATGGGAGCGGCTCGTATGCGACAAAAAGAAATCCAAACAATACAGGCCCAATTATTAAGCCAGATTGCATAGCAATACTGCTGAAAGCAACAACTCTAGGGACGGTAGAGACTGGAGACATATCTACTGCAAGAGCTCGACCAGAAGGCGCCGCAAAAGCTCTACACACGCCAAAAATAATTACTAAGCCGAAAATCGGTAGCACTGAAGTGGGTTTAGTGGTGGCATACCAAAAAAGTGTTATTGAGACGACTCCTTCTCCTAAAAGAGCCCATAAAAAAAGAATCCGACGGTCCATTCGGTCTGCCAGCGAACCAGTAAATGGAGCGAGAAGGAATGTTGGAGCAAATTCGGCTAACCCAAGAAGACCTAAGTCAAGCTCTCTTCCAGTAATGTCGTAGACCTGTTTTCCAAGAATCGTAATTTGACCCACAATTGACAAAACAGAAAGAAAAGAAACAAAGAGAATGGCATAAATTTTGAGCGGGATTTTTTCCCCAGTCTCTTCAACCATTACCGCACGCTAACCGTTTTTATACTTAAAAGTGGATGACCATTATCAAATATATTCTTAAGCAAATAGTCCACTTTTATTTCCCTGTTGTGGCATCTCGTCGGAAGATAGAAATAAGGTGGAGTATTACATGATTAATAAAAATTTTTGGAGACTCGAATTATGATTCAACGCCTACGAACTGTATTCAAACGTGCAAAAGCTCTAACTGCCAGTCAGGGAGACGTTAAGCATCTCAACACTGATGAACTTGAGGCAGGATTAGAAACAGCTTTAACTTCTCCAACGAATAAAGGAATTGTTGAACTAATTGTTTGCCGCCCTGACGTCGGCCAAAGAAAAGTGTTACAAAGCGCTGAATTTTTAACTGATGTAGGACTCGTAGGAGATAATTGGAGTAAAAAGCCTTACAGCAAGAGCCCCGATGGTGGACCACATCCAGAAATGCAAGTGACGATGATAAATCGCAGAGTACTAGACCTTATTACTGCTGGTGATTCAAACCGGAGAGCGGTTCCAGGTGACCAATTGGTTGTTGATTTTGATCTGTCACTTGACAATCTGCCACCCGGAACAAAATTGAATATTGGTTCAACCATTATTGAAGTCACAGCGGAACCTCATACTGGTTGCTCACAGTTTGTGGGTTGGTTTGGCGCTGATGCAATGCGGTTCGTCAACTCTCCACGAGGAAGGCAGCTTTGCTTGCGCGGCATAAATGCAAAAGTTATTCAATCAGGAAAAATTTCACAAGGGGACCAGATAATTAAGGGATGACTTATGAAAGTTGGTGAAATTAACACACCCGCATTGTTGGTTGACAGCAAAAGACTTGCCAAAAATATTGAATGTATGGCAAAAGCTCGACCAGGGGCCTCACTGCGTCCACATGTAAAAGCATTCAAATCATCGGCATTAGCCAAAGAACTAGTATCTGCTGGGCATGAAAATTTCTGCTGCGCCACGATTAGAGAAATAGAAGGAATGGTTGCTGCAGGCTTAGATCATGACTTACTTCTTGCCAACCAGGTCGTAAATACTACGCGGCTCGGCGCTTTAATGGATAAAAAATCTACCCGTATAACCGTTGCAGTCGATTCGGAAGAAACGATTCAAGCAGCAAAAACTGGCGGAATTTCTGAAGTTTTAATTGATGTAGATGTGGGAATGCCGCGATGCGGTTGTCACCCTAATGAAGCAGGAGATCTGGCTAAAAAAGCTCGTGATGCTGGTTTAAATGTGCGAGGAGTGATGGGATACGAAGGACATCTCATGCACGAAAAAGATCATCAGAAACATGAAAATGGGATAACGCGGTCAATGGCCAAATTAGAAGCAGCTCATGCAGATGTAGGTGGTGAGATCATTTCTGGTGGCGGGACCGGCACCTGGGAATCCAACACTCTTGTAACCGAACTTCAGGCCGGCTCATATGTCCTTATGGACACTGAATACGCCCGTCTAGATTTACCCTTCGAGCAAGGATTATTTCTCCTTACAACAGTTATTTCAGTTAGCGGCCGCGGGCACGCAGTATTGGATGGGGGATTGAAAGCAGTAGCTATGGATTCAGGGCCACCATCGCTAGTAAGTCAAGGAGAAGTCATGTACTGCGCTGATGAACACACTGGAATCACTGGTGGTTCGTGGAAAGTAGGCGAAAGAGTCTTATTGAGGCCCGCCCATATTGATCCAACTATCGCGAAACATGAAAGATTACATGTAGTTGATCAAGTTGAAGACTTAAACGACGGTTCAGTCTTAGATAGTTGGCCTATAGATCTAAGAGGATGGTAGCTATGCAATTTATGTGGCCTAAAAATGGATTCCAAAATGATGGTACTTGGACTAATTGGGCGGGGAATCAAACTGCACATCCAGTACGAATAGAACGACCTCGAAATGAAACAGAGATAGTACGCCTTGTTCAAGCAGCAGCCAAAGAAGACCGACGAGTGCGAGTAGTCGGTGCAGGACATTCATTTACTGGTCTCGCAGTTACTGATGAGGTACTTGTAACACTGGATGACATGGATTCTGTCGTTTCTCTAGACCGGGACAGTGGCAAAGCAACGGTTGAGTCTGGTATTCGTCTTTTCAACCTCAACCCTCTTTTAGCCGCTGCTGGATTAGCAATGCCAAACCTTGGAGATATTGCTTATCAATCAGTTGCCGGAGCGATCTCTACATCAACTCACGGAACAGGATTGAAATTTCAAAGTATCGCTGCTGGGGTAACAGGTCTCCGTATAGTTACCGGAGACGGATCAGTAATTGAATGCGATGAAGAAAAAAACTCAGAAATTCTTCATGTTGCTCGAGTGGGGCTCGGCGCTTTAGGAATTATTACTGAAGTAACACTGCAATGTGTCCCGGCTTTTAATTTGCACGCAGTTGAAGAAGTTCTTCAGATAGATGATCTACTAAAAGACTTCGATAACCATGTCGAGAGCACTGATCACACCGAATTTTTCTGGATGCCTCACACTACAAATGCATTGCTGAAGCGGAATACTCGCACAACTGAAGAACCTCCTCCGCCAAAAGACTTTAAACAGACATTAAGACGTAAATGGAAACGATTTAAAAATGATGAGTTGTTGCAGAACTTCGGTTTTGGTGCAATGAATTACCTCGGAAGAATTCAACCGTCACTAATTCCAAAGATGAATAGTTTGGTAATTCCAGATGTTGGCGCAGCAAACTATATAACTAAAAGTTATGAGGTTTTTGCGAGTGAGCGTCGTGTCCGTTTTTATGAAATGGAATATGCCATACCAAGAAAAAATGGAATTGAAGCTTTCCGTCAGGTACAAGCACTTATAGAGACTCTTGACCAACCAATAAGTTTTCCTATCGAAGTCAGAGTTTTAGGAGCGGATGACATTCCGCTCTCTACAGCTTCGGGGCAAGAAACTATGTATATAGCTGTACATGTGTTCTATGGAACTTCATACGAAAAATATTTCCAAGGCGTGGAATCAATTATGAATCAGTTTCAAGGACGACCTCATTGGGGAAAAATTCATTTCCAGACATCAGAAACGCTTTCAAAAAAATATCCAGAATGGAATATGTTCCAGGAGTTGAGATCTGACTTGGACCCATTTGGCCGATTCACAAATAATGAGTTAGATCGCGTATTAGGCAAAGTGGAAGCTTAATTATTTCTTAGAAACAAGTGCTATATCAATAGTGTTTCCCGATTCTGTAGAGAGTTCAGGAGCAAAAACATAACCTTCCGGATGAGAGAAATCTGTAAGCCCTGAAGGATCAAGTAGTTGATTTTCAATCACAAATTGAACTAGTGCCCCTTTGAGAAGTTTGTTCCAATGAGATACAGAAACAAGTTGTTGTTTTCCATTTTTCATTATGTCGTCTAGGAATTTTACGCGGATTCTTTTTCCTGCGATTAAAGGATCCCATCCAGCGGAATGTTCTCCAGGTAAAAGATCCCATACACACTCAGTGTTAGATAAACGTAGTACAGAGGTCAGATGCGGTTTCCAAAAACGTGAAAGAACGCCAAGTTGGGGAAGTTTCGCACCCATTTTTAACTTATAGTCAGGGATCAGATCTTGTGGTTTTAACGCTCCCCATAAACCAGAAAAAATGACAACTTGGTTATCAATCTTTTTTTGCAGTGACGAAGACAATGAAGAGTAATTGAGCGCATCGTAAAGAACGCCCGTATAACGCTCAATAGCCGGCATTGTTGCCGACTTGGCAACACTAAGATTCGCATTAGTCGCTTCTCCGACTTTTTTCCCTTTTACCCCAAGTAACTTTGATCGGCTTAATTCTGCTTCTTTCATTGACTTTTTTAAAGCTTTTATGACTTCATGACGCGGTTCTTGTAAATCCTTGAAGAAGTGATCCGTCTCCGACCATGGCCGACCTTCACCTCCAGAAGATTTACCTTCAGATGGAGGAATAAGAATTAAAGGTTTACTCATTACCTACTCCCACTGAACATGAGCAACAGTATTTGTCGTGCAATAAATCACGCCACCCTCACCAGTGGGGCTAAGAAACATTCCATTAGCAAGCTTTGCTCCAGTCTTAACCCGATCAATTAGTTCACCAGATTCAATATCAATAACTATTAAATCATCTCCGCCATCAACGAAGTCATTAATAACAAGTTCTTTCGACCCAGGAAAAACAACCGGCTGCATTGTAGGACGTGCATCAAAATGCCACATCACTTCCAACTCGCCATCAGCATCAGATACACCTGCTAATCCTCCATTAATAGAATCCCAAGTAATAGCCATTTCTGATTCAGGCACATAAACCGGCGGGGCGATAATCCCACCACCAGGCGTTCCAAAAGGTTCAATACTTTGAACCTCATGAGAATTATTGAGATCTATTCGAATAAGCCGTTGCGCACCGGACCAAGGGGCCGGCAATCTCCAAGAAAGACGACGAACATTATCTTTGGTGTTTTCTGTAACGAATCTTCCATTTGGTTCAGTTGTATGAATAGCTCTAACTGACCCAATATCCCCACAGTCCATAACCCAGCAGGATCCACCAGATATACAAGCATCCCAAGCTAGTCCATGGTCGGAATCCTCCGACCTGTACTGAGGCTGCCATCCATCTACTTGCATTGAATCTTCTTCAATTATTAAACGCCAAACTTTATGGATCCCAGGTACATAAACGTATTCAATTGATGAACCATCAGGCATATTCACGATGTCGGCAGCAATGCGACCCATTGAACCTTCCGGTAAAGAAAACTGATCCAGTATTTCAAGAGTTTCTGAACAGATACGTGTGATCGTAGTTCTACCCTCGCCTTCAATTCGAAGATCCTTAGTGATGAGGGTTCCATCGGAAAGTGCAAGTAATCCGTTATGCGCACGATCAGCCGGTAACTCAAGTTCAGCTTCAATAGAAAGATCTGTCGGGGACAGCCGATGTAAATAGGACCCATTGATAGACATCACTGAACCATTTGCGTGAACCAAAATCGCTCCGCACCAAACGTGCTCCCCGCAAGGTAATTTTTCTGATTCCGTAATTGGTTCAAGAGTTGATAAATCAATTTTTTGAACCCAACCAAAAGGTGGAGGGCCAATAAAAGCCGGCATTGTGCCACCTAAATACCATTCTCCTTTATCGCGCTCAACTGCCATCACATTCCAACGGTCGTTCTGTTTAGTGACTACTTTAGAAGTTCCAGTTCGAGCACCAAGCGCTCCAACAGTCGATTTTTGTCTTCGATTTCCACCACATTCCACGGGCCACGAACTATTCCAATAACCAAAATGTTTTTGTTGCCTGTCTAGACCTGTCATTTAATCAAGTTACTCAAAGAATGAAATTTCTATAAATCCGCCCAACAATAAAAATGTTAATCCACACTAGACAGCCTCCATGGCAGTAATGTCAAAGTCGATCAGATCAGATCAAATATGACTTAGGAACGATAAATGGAAGAACTAACACAAGAACCCAACTCTTCGTCAACTTCCACCGTGGACATAAATGCTGCTGGAGGTCTTGTCTATAGAGATATTTTCGGGAAAAAAATTCCTGAAATCTTGTTAATTCATCGTCCGAATCGCGACTGGAGTTTTCCAAAAGGAAAGCAAGATCCAGGAGAAACTCTTTTACAAACTGCGGTGAGAGAGGTAAAAGAAGAGACAGGTTTGACTTGTCTTGCCCAAGATTTAATTGGCCGTGTGAATTACGTGGTTAGTGAAAAGAAACTTAAAAAAGAAGTCACCTATTGGGCGATGACTGTTGAATCGGGAGAATTTAAAGCAAATAGTGAAGTAGACGAAATTCAATGGGTCACTGTTGAAGAAGCAAAAAAACTACTTACTTGGGAAAGAGATCAAGAGTTTTTAAATACCTTTATGGACTGGTGTGATAAAAAATCAGAAAAAAATATTTCTGAAAACGAAACTTCTTCCATAGACGTAGACGCCGCCCCTGTAGTGAAAGAAACAGTCGAATTAGATTCTGATCTAGAGAAGATTGAATCCAATCTTGCAATAATTGAATCTGCAATGAATCGAGTAGCAGATGGTGACCTTGATGCCGCTGAAGCTCTGATTTCAGAACTAACAAACTAACAATTGGCTTAATCAGAGTAAATCTGGAACAGCCGCATCTCCGACTAAGTCAACTCTGTCTCCAAGACTTATTTCACCTTCATCCAAGTAAATCCATCGACCACCTAGATTCGGTATTCGAACCATTGGCTCCCCGCACGATCCTTCAACTGAATAGATCACACCTCCATGAGTTATGACAAGCACATCTCCATCACTTTTCAAAGTGTCCACAATATTTACTAACGCATGTTGGACGCGAGACAGTACTTGATCATCAGGTTCATATCCTTCAGGACGCTCTCCAGAATCCAATGCTCCGGGCCACCCTTGTTCAATTTCTTCACGAGTTAAACCTTGCCAAAGACCGGCGCATCGTTCTTGTAAATCAGGTTCCACCAAAACCGGGCCGATCCCAATAATTTCTGAAATTATTACTGCAGTTTCGGTCGCTCGTTGTAGGCCTGAAGAAAAAATAGCATCAAATTTACCTACAACAGATCCTGCTTTCCGGGCTTGTTGACGACCTGTATCAGTCAATGGAGGATCTGCTTGCCCCTGCCATTTTCCGAGAGCATTCCATTCAGATTGGCCATGTCGAACAAGTAGTAAACGAGTCATTTAAACGACCTTATCGTCATAACGAGATTTCATAAAAGGTAAACCGTTCCTAAACTAAATGAATGGCCGTGTTAAGACTTTTCGCTTCAATTCGAGTAGCAGCAGGAACTGGGAAAATTAAAATCCCAGGTAACACTGTTGGTGAGATTGTAGATGCAGCAAATACACGTTTCGGTCAAGCTTTTACAGAACTCCTCCCTGCTTGCAGAATTTGGGTAAATGGAGAACAAGCAGAATTAGATACAGCAGTAATTGAAGATGACGAAGTAGCTATTCTTCCACCTATTTCCGGAGGTTAGATATGAATCGTCTTGCTGTTTTATCGTTACATACTTCTCCGTTAGTTCAACCTGGATCTGGAGATAGTGGAGGAATGAATGTTTATGTGCGAGAACTCATATCAGCTTTTGCGAGACTTGGCCGTGAATCAACTGTTTTTGTCCGACGCACAGATCTCACTACTCCCGAAGTTGTAGATGTTGAACCAGGATTTCGCGTCGTGCACGTCACAGCAGGAGCTCTCAATCTTTCTAAAGAGGAATTGCCTGAAGTAGTAGATCAGTTTGCTGATCAAGTTGCGAAATGGATACGTAAAGATGGAGGTTTCGACGGACTACTCGCAAACTATTGGCTCAGTGGTTTAGCCGGCCACCGTCTAAAACATGAACTGGATTTACCACTAACCACTGTTTTTCACACTTTGGCTCGAGTAAAAGCTGAAACTGGTGATATTGAACCACAACGTCGCATGGATGCGGAGACAACTGTTGCTCGCTGTTCAGACATTATTCTTGCAAACAGCGAAGAAGAAGCACATCAACTTGTTGATTTATATGGAGCTGATATTTCTCGGATTGAAATAGTTCCTCCAGGTGTAGACCACTCTTTGTTTTCACCAGGAGATCGAGAAGAAGCACGAAATGCCATTGGGTTAAATGGAGATCCGGTTTTACTTTTCGTAGGTCGTATCCAGCCATTAAAAGGCGTTGAGGTAGCGATAAAAACTTTAGCCAAACTTAAGAAATACCCAAATGCTCGGCTCATAATTGTTGGAGGATCAAGCGGACCAGAGGGTCCATCAACAGAAGAAACAATATGGTCGTTAGTTAACCAACTGGAACTTGTTGATCGAGTGATATTTATTCCACCTCAAGCTCACCATGATTTGTGCATGTGGTATAGATCAGCAGATGTTTTAATCATGCCAAGCCGCTCCGAATCTTTTGGTTTAGTAGCGTTAGAAGCAGCAGCATGCGGCATACCAGTAGTCGCATCTGATGTAGGGGGATTAAGAACTCTAGTCAATCATGGTCAAACAGGTTTTCTAGTAGAAGGACGCAGCTCAGAAGATTTCGCTAAGTACTCCAGCATTTTGTTTGAAGACCCCATCAAAGCAGCGGAGATGGCAGTTGCAGCCGCTGAAAAATCATGGTCTTTTACATGGTTAGCAACAGCGGAACGCTTGAGAAATATTTGTGATAGCCGAGCATCACTAGCTTTAGTTGAATGCAGCTGACAGTGAAAGAAAATCTTCCGCTCGCAGATACTGAATTCCAAGAGTTAAAAGAACGAATTAACAGTTGGTTTAAGGAACAGCTAACCACTAATTCAATTTTGGCGAGCGTTGAAGAAGATCCTGAGTCCAGCAAAACCCAACATATTTGGCATGCACGAATACTTGGCGAAGAAAAAGAATCGAGCATGCTTAACCTTTCTCTAAAGCAACGCATGCTTCACTATGAGACGTACTTGATGCCAGGACCTGAAGAAAACTTTTCTGATTTCTGGGAATACCTATTGCGACGAAATCGCCGATTAATCGGAGTAACTCTATGCATAGGAGAAGAAGACGCAGTATTTCTTGTCGGAGCAATACCTGCAGCCACCGTTACAGAAGAAGAACTTGATCGAATCCTTGGTACATGCTGGATGGCCATCGAAGACAGTTTTAAGCCCGGCCTAAAGATAGGTTTCGCTAGCCGGTTCAACCGATAGGAGCCGGAAGGCCAATCATCGGATATGTTCCACAATGTGGATAAAAAATTACAAGTCATTGGCGGCGGCAAAATGGGAGAAGCTCTCCTTGGGGGACTCATCTCTACCGGGTGGGCCCCATCGGAATCCCTACATATTGTTGAGCCTGATTCAGAAAGAAGAGAATATTTACAGAGCGCACTCAAAGGCGTCTCTTTAGGAACAGATCCCCTCGAAGGCGTCGACGCTCTGATTGCAGTTAAACCTCATATCGTCTCAGAAGCCTGCTTAGCTTTACACGACTTAAACGTTAAGAGGGTTTTGTCAATCGCCGCAGGTATAACACTGTCCGCTTTAGAAAGCTCATTAAATCCTGGCACAGCAGTACTGCGATCAATGCCAAACACCCCGTCACTAGTTGGACAAGGAGCATCTGGTCTTGCAGGAGGATCCGCTGCCTCCGAAGATGATTTGACATGGGCAGTAAGTATTTTGTCAGCAGTGGGAGGAGTAGTTGTAGTAGATGAGTCGGACTTAGACGCAGTAACTGGTGTATCTGGATCTGGACCTGCGTATGTTTTCTTGCTAGCTGAAAAAATGATTGAAGCTGCTGTAGCTGAAGGACTTACCTATGAAGTTGGAGTGGAGTTGACTGAAAGAACCATATTAGGTGCAGCAACGTTGCTTCGAGAAAGCGATGAACCACCTTCTGTATTAAGAGAAAACGTCACCTCAAAAGGCGGCACAACAGCTGCAGGACTTGCTGTATTTGAACAGGCAAATTTTTCAAACCTCATAAGAGAGGTGGTAAAAGCTGCTGCTGACCGATCTCGTGAACTTGGAGCCAATTAAGTTGCCTAGCCGGTACAACACTGTTTCATTTTTGTCTGATTTCGGAACAAGGGATGAATTTGTTGGTGTTGTCCATTCGGTGCTTCATAACATTGCTCCTCACGTTGATGTGATCGATATCACGCATGGGATACCCGCTCATGACGTAAGAGCTGGATCATTAGCTTTAGCTAGAAGCGTTGAGTATTTGTGTCCAGGAATTGTATTGGCTGTAGTTGACCCTGGTGTAGGAACTGAACGAAAAAGAATAGCTGTTGAAGTTGGAGAGGGTGAATCAGTTTTAATCGGTCCAGATAATGGCCTATTAGCGCCTGCAGTAGCAATGGTTGGCGGCCCGAAAAGAGTCGTTGAACTTACAAATCTAGATTTTCAATTGAACGGACCCTCAACAACTTTTGATGGAAGAGACGTTTTTGCTCCTGCTGCTGCCCATTTAGTAAATGGAGTCGACATTGCAGAACTTGGTGAGGTTATAGATCCGAATGGCCTAGTTCCTGCACTGATTCCAGTTTCTTACCTGGAAGGGGAAGCCCTACATACCGAAATTCTATGGATAGATCAGTATGGAAATATTCAACTTAACATTGGCCCTGAAGATTTACCTCCAGACGAACTACAGATAAAAATAGACGATCAAATGTACTCAGTAGATCGCGTTACCGCTTTTGAGCAGATTTCTGAAGGTGGATTAGGTTTAATAGTAAATTCAACAGGTTTGGTTGAAATAGCAGCTTGTAGGAGTTCAGCTGCGAACGAACTTCGCGCTTGTATCGGTGACTCAATCCAAATAGTTAAAGCTTCTCGTGATTCAGGAATCTCCACGCCAGTAGCCCTTCAATCAAAAAAGGAAAATTCATGAGATTAGGGACAACTATTGCAACAGCAGTATTGCTACTGGCAATTATGGCGGCTGCAGTAATCCAATTTGTGTGGTTAGTTGACTAACTATTAGTTATTGGTAACGATCCTTCTTCTCACGTTCACAAACATCTAAGTTAAAGATGTGGATGAGGTTTCAACTCCGTTAGTTCCGGAAGCTACTGTTGCTCGCTTACCGGTATACCTCAGAGGACTTGTTGATTTAGCAAGCGATGGAGTAGAAACCGTCTCATCTGAACAATTAGCAGCTGTTGCAGGCGTCAATGCGGAAAATGTTCGTAAAGATCTGTCAATTCTTGGATCTTATGGAAAACGCGGAGTCGGCTATGAAGTTGATTTTCTTATTGAACAAATTAAACGTGTGCTAGGTGCCGGAGACCCAGTATCAGTAGTAATCGTTGGAGCTGGAAATCTTGGAAGAGCCTTAGCTTATTATGGAGGCTTCGCATCTGGCGGCTTTCCGATTAAAGGACTAGTGGATTCTTCGCCAGAGGTAATAGGTCAAGAAGTAGCTGGTATAACTGTTGAACCATTTGAAGAATTAAATGATGTAGTTCAGAAAAACAGTTGCACACTCGGAATAATCGCTACTCCCGCTGCAGCTGCACAGTCGGTTGCAGACCAACTAATTAATGCCGGGATCTACTCCATTTTAAACTTTGCCCCAGGCCTTGTTACTGTCCCGGAATCCGTAACTCTTCGAAAAGTAGATCTCGCTACCGAACTTCATATTCTCGCTTTTCATGAACAACAAAGAGAAAGAAATGAATAGAAAATAGTGACTTTTTTCTCTTTCTACCGAGTTGTTAAACGGACCCACAATCCGTCATGATAGGTGTATAACAAGAGTTTTAAATAACAGAATTAAGTTCCTACAAGGCCAAAGTGCAGAAATTGATGTGTTGGGATTGTCATCAGTAATTAAGGAGACCGGACAGTGTCCATTGTTGTCGTAGGTCTAAATCATAAAAATGTTCCACTTGAAATTCTGGAACGAATGACCATTCAAAAGACTGACTTGCCTAAAGCACTTGCTGATCTCACTTCAAGAGAACATGTGACAGAAGCAGTTGTGTTATCCACCTGCAACAGAATCGAAGTTTATGCATTCGCGGAGAAATTCCATGGAGGGTATGAAGATATTCGTAATTTCTTTGCAGAAACAACACACGTAGCTCCTGAAGATTTCTCTGACTACTTGACTGGTCTATATGATGTTGACGCAGTAAGACATCTGTTTGCAGTTGCGTCGGGACTAGATTCTGTAGTCCTTGGAGAAAATGAAATCCTCGGTCAAGTCCGAGTGGCGTGGGAAGCGGCAGCTGAAGAGTCAACTGTTGGCCCAGTCCTCAACCCGATGTTCCGACACGCACTTCAGGTAGGGAAACGCGTTAGAACGGAAACAGAAATTTCTCAAAAAACAACTTCAGTTTCTCAAGCTGCAGTAGCAATGGCCGAGCAACGTCTTGGAGGACTAAGCGATCGACGGGTTCTCGTCGTTGGAACTGGGAAAATGGGAGAAGGATTAGCCCGCGCCTTAAACAGTGGAGGAGTTTCAGAGATCTTGGTTGCAAATAGAACATGGGAGAACGCTGTTCAAGTTGCAGATCGACTTCAGGGTAAACCTGTTGAACTCAACGAACTTCCAAAGCATCTTGCCGAAATTGACGTGCTATTAACTTCAACTGGAGCCTCCTCAGTCATCCTTGAACATGGAGATCTTAATGATGTCATGCGAGAAAGATTAGACCGAGAACTCCTTGTTGTTGATATAGCCGTGCCGCGAGATGTGGACCCCGCTGCAGGAGAAATCGATGGAGTGACCTTGCTGGATATGGATGACTTACGGGCATTTGCCGAAGAAGGAATCCAAGCACGACGTAGAGAGATTACTGGAGTTCAGGCGATTATCGACGATGAACTTGACAGCTATGTAGACGAATCAACAGCTCGCTCTGTAGCTCCTCTAGTAGCAGGGCTTCGTGATCGAGCTACAGGAATAACTGAAAGTGAATTTTCTCGCTTCGCTTCCAAATTAGAAGGACTGGATGAAAATCAACGCAAAGTTGTGGAGAGCCTTGTTACTGGTGTAGTAGGAAAACTTCTCCATGAACCTACAGTGCGTATGAAAGATGCTGCTGGAACCGCTCGAGGTGAACGTTTAGCTGAAGCATTGCGTGACTTATTTAACCTATAGCATCAAACTATGAAGATCAGGGCCGCTACTCGAGGCAGCCCACTCGCGCTGTGGCAAACGAAGAAATCCATTTCTCTACTAGTTGATGCATTTCCTGGACTAGAAGTTGAGACGGTTGTTGTAGAAACTACGGGTGACCGAGATCGTGAAACACCACTAAATGAATTAGGTGGTCAAGGAATTTTTGTGAAAGAAGTGCAGACAGCGGTTCTTGAAGGAAGAGCCGATTTCGCAGTTCATTCTGCAAAAGACTTACCAGCGCTATCACCTGATGGGCTACAAATAATTGCATTTCTAGAGAGAGCAGACCCGAGAGATGCAATCATTGGGAATCGGTGGTTAGATCTTCCTCCAAAAGCACGTATTGCTACTGGTTCTATTCGTCGTCAAGCCCATTTAAAGTATTTACGACCGGACCTTTGTTTTGAAGAGTTACGAGGAAATATTGAGACACGGTTAAAGAAGGCAGAACAATTTGACGGAATAGTTATGGCCAAAGCAGCTCTGGACAGATTGAACTTGAAACCACAAATCGTTGATGTATTGGATCCATCAATACTTCTTCCTCAAGTAGGACAAGGAGCACTTGCTATCGAATGCCGTATGGATGAACCGGAAATTTCAATGCGTTTATCGGAAATTAATCATTTAGATACCCACCGTTCAGTAACGGCAGAAAGAGCATTTTTATCTGAACTAGGGACAGGCTGTGATCTCCCAATAGCAGCGCATGCCACTACCAAAGGTGATGATGTTTTGTTAACCGCAGCACTTTCTTCATATAACGGGAAAACGCTGCTTCGAACTACAGAAACAGGTAAAGACGAGTTAACGCTCGGGAAAAAAGTCGCACAGTCTCTGCTCGATGCTCAAGGCGGCAGACAACTGATGGAAAAAAATGAATAATTTTCTATTCGGACGAACACTGGTTGTAACACGCGCAACAGAACAAGCAAGAGCATTGTCTGAATACCTAGTTAGAGAAGGGGCTACCGTCATAGAACTCCCGATGGTAGAAATCCAAGATCCAGAAGACGGCGGAGCTGCTTTAGAAAAAGCAGCTCATGATCTTAAAAACTATGACTGGGTGGTAGTCACCTCTCCAAACGCAGCTAGTCGATTAGTTGAAGTTTTAGATGAAGTCGTTCCTTCTGTTCCTTTCGCAGTGATTGGAAATCAAACTGCTGAGGTTTTGGTAAAAGCTGGATACCACGTAAAGCTCATACCAAAGAAAGCAGTTGGCGAATCTCTCCTGTCTGAATTTACTTCACCTAATAATGATGAAGAGAAAATACTTTTTATTCGTGCTGAAAAAGTTCGACCACTACTCGCGAATGGATTACGAAATCTTGGATGGAGAGTAGAAGAGGTAATTGCCTACAGAAACGTTCAACCACAAGTCGATGAAGAAAAATTAAACCAAGCACAACATGCAGATGCAGTTATTTTCGCTTCAACTTCAGCCGTTGAGCGTTATACCGCATTGAATAAGGAATCAACTTCGAAAACAGCGTTATGTATTGGGCCAATTACCGCAAAAGCTGCGAGCGAAAACGGTTACAAAGACATTTATCAGGCAGACCCATACTCGATAGAAGGGCTTATATCGGCCGCGCGAGAGTGGGCAGCGAACTAACTGCCTAGAATTATTCTCTGTGATAGAACGTCGTCCTCGCCGTTTACGTAGAACGGAAGCTCTTCGCCGACTTGTGGCTGAAACACAATTGTCGGTTAATGACTTAGTCGCGCCTCTATTTGTACGAGAAGGGATTACAGAACCCCAACCGGTCCATTCTTTACCAGGAGTTTTCCAGCACACCCGAAGCAGCCTTGTGGAAGAAGTAAAAAAACTCAGGGATAGAGAGATTCCAGGCATCGTGCTATTTGGCATTCCCGAGAAAAAAGATTCAACTGGTTCAGAAGCATGGAATCCTGAAGGGATAGTTCAACAAGCGCTTGGCGACCTAAGAAACGAATTTGACAATGAGATGGTTCTTATCGCCGACCTTTGTGTTGATGAATACACCGACCATGGTCATTGCGGAATCGTAAAAAGCGATGGTGTAGTAGATAATGATGCGACTCTGGAGTTGTATCAAAATATAGCTATTGCTCAAGCAGAAGCCGGGGCGCATGTGACAGCACCTTCCGGGATGATGGACGGTCAAGTGAAAGCAATACGTACTGCTCTAGATAGCAAGGGTTATGAGGACATTTCAATTCTTGCTTATGCCGCAAAATATGCTTCAGCTCTTTATGGCCCATTTAGGGACGCAGTAGATGTAGAAATTGCTGATGGTGGAGACAGAAAGGGCTACCAGCAAGATCCGCCAAATGTACGAGAAGCAGTTACGGAAGTCCTTCTTGATATTTCTGAAGGAGCAGACATGGTAATGGTGAAACCAGCCCTTTCTTACCTTGACGTTATTTCACAAATCCGATCACAAGTAAATGTTCCTTTAGCTGCGTATCACGTGAGTGGAGAATATGCCATGGTGGAAGCAGCGGCAGCTAATGGATGGATAGATGGCGAAAGTGTTGGGATGGAACATCTTCTATCAATAAAAAGAGCCGGTGCCGATTTCATACTCACCTATTTAGCTTGTCGAGCTGCTGAAAATCTTCAAAAATGACATCAAATTCTGATTTATTTCTTCGCGCTAAACAGGTCATACCTGGTGGAGTAAATTCTCCAGTAAGAGCCTTTGGTTCAGTCGGAGGAACACCATATTTCGTCACACACGCTAAAGGTCCATTCATTTACGACGCTGAAGAAAATTGTTATATCGACTATGTGCAATCATATGGTCCAGGAATTTTAGGACATGCTCATCCAGCAGTTGTAAAAGCAATCACAGAAGCTGCCGCTAAGGGAACCACGTTTGGTGCGCCGACCGAAGCGGAAATAAAGCTTGCAGAAATGGTTAGTGAAAGAATTCAAGGGCTTGAACTTGTGAGATTTGTTTCCAGCGGCACAGAAGCAACAATGTCTGCGATCCGACTTGCACGCGGAGCAACAGGAAGAAATCGAATATTAAAATTTGCTGGCTGTTATCACGGACACTCTGACGCACTTCTAGCGGCTGGCGGAAGTGGTGTAGCAAACCAAGGGCTTAGTGGATGCGAAGGAGTAACACCAGGTGCAGTTGCTGACACAATTGTTGCCCCATATAACGTTGTGCCGGAAATTGACGAAACAGTCGCAGCAGTCATTGTTGAACCAGTTGCAGCGAACATGGGCTTAGTGGCACCAAATCCAAGTTTTCTGACCGAACTTAGAAAAGTATGTGACCAGACTGGGGCACTACTTATCTTTGATGAGGTAATAACTGGCTTCCGGCTCGCTCATGGAGGGGCTGCTGAATATTTTGGAGTCACGCCTGATATTTGGTGCTTCGGAAAAGTAGTTGGTGGAGGATTGCCAGTTGGAGCGTTTGGCGCTCGAAGAGAAATAATGGAAAATCTTGCACCTTTAGGAGGGGTTTATCAAGCAGGCACTCTCTCAGGGAACCCATTAGCCATGGCCGCTGGCCGTGCCACTTTAGAATTACTTAATCAGGAAGCACATACTCAATTAGTTGCTACTGCTACTCGTTTAGCAGATGGACTTGATGAAGTGTTTACTGCTGCAGGATTTTCTGTTTCAGTACCTCGAGTTGGTTCGTTGGTAGGGTTATTTTTTGGAGATCAAACCCCGCCTACTAATTTTGATGAAGCTCAAAAGTTGGCGGAAAATGGAATATATTCAAAAGTCTTTCACGCTCTTCTTCGAAACGGAGTTGCTTTCGCCCCTGGACCATATGAAGGCTTATTCCCAAGTCTTGTTCATTCAGACCAGATTATTGACACAACGCTCGAACGGGCAGCATCTGCTATCGCTTCAATTTGATTAAAGATTAATCATTTCGCCAATGTCTATAGCGAGCTATGAGACTCGTGGTTGAACTGTCATGGTTTGACGAAACTTCTGAATTTTTTAACTCATCAACTATCTTCAACGCCGCTTTTTTACCATGCTCAACCCCCCATTGATCAAATGGGTTAATTCCCCAAACCACTCCCGTGGCAACTGTCCGATGCTCATATAGGGCTATTAACTGGCCAAGAATATTTGGAGAAAGCTCAGGAGCAAGAATCACAGTCGAAGGTCTGTTGCCTGGGAGGAGCTCGTATTCAGTAACCGAATCAGCATCTTCTGCGAGGTCTTGTCCAAAAGCCAAAGTTTGTGCTTGTGCAATTAAATTGGCAAATAATTCGTCGTTGGTTTTATCTGAGAGTTGAGCGAAGCCGATTAGGTCTATTGGCATAATTTCGGTGCCTTGGTGCAGCGCTTGAAAAAAAGAATGTTGAGCATCGGTTCCACTAGCGCCCCATACAGCCATACCAGTTTCTATTTCAATACTTTCTCCAGTTGATGAGATTGATTTGCCTAAACTTTCCATCATGAGTTGTTGTAGATATGAAGAAAATTCCCGTAATCGATAGCTATAGGGCACGACGGCTAAAGAGTTAGCGCCTAATACAGAACGATTCCATACATCTATAAGCCCTAAAAGCAAGGGAATATTTTTATCATTTGCAAGAACATCCGTATCAATTAGATGCATTCCTTGAAGCATGTCATCAAAATTCTCGTATCCGATTGAAAGCATTAACCCAAGAGAAACGGGCGAAGCGAGAGAGAACCGTCCTCCAATAGAACTAGAAAAAGAAAAGATATTTTCTGCTTCAATCCCAAAAGCTAAGGCATTTTCTGGCTCAGAGGTGGCTGCAAACATTTGTGATGAAAAATTATTTACACCGCCTTCTAAAAACCAAGTCTGAGTACGACGCGCTGCAGAAAGGGTCTCGAAAGTACTAAAAGTTTTTGAACAAACAATAACTATTGTTTGTTCAGGATCAAGTCCTAGTAGTGCATCTTCCAAATCAGCAATATCTAATCCCGATGACCATCGAACTTCTAATTCAGGATTTCCGTAGTCTTTGAGTGCTTCAAAAGCCATAAATGAACCGAGATGTGATCCACCTATACCAAGGTTTACTACTGAGCAAATTTGTTTTCCTGAATATCCAACTAAATGTCCGGTTTTTAATTTTTGATGTAATTCTTTCATCCGTCCAAGATTCTCTTCCACCATTCCTGAGGGGAGAGGATTCCGCAAAGAGGTATGTAGCGCAGGTGCTTCTTCCGACAAATTAACAACATCACCTTTTGACATGGAGTGAAAAAAATCGTTCACCCCTTTTTCTCGGGCGAGCTGAAAAAGAAGTTCAACAGTTTCAGCATTAAGTGATTGTTTTGAGACATCTACCCAAAGATCACCACAAGAAAAACTTAGTTGGCTACCTCTTTCAGGATTTGCATTGAATCTTTCAATTAAGGACAGCCCACCATTACTTTCGTGATGTTGGAAGAGATTCTCCCATGCGTGAGAATTTGAAGATGTGTTCACATCTTCCATTCTTCCTTACTTATAAAGGATTTAGGCGTTATTTATCAATTTAGTTACGAACGAGTTTGTCCGGAGTGAGTCTTACAATGTTCGCAATTGCGCTATATGCAACTTCAGCAAAACCTTTATCTTCATCTCGCATGAGATTTGCCATTACTCGCAAGGCCCATTCCATTAGAGGCTTAGACCGCATACCAACGCGAGTTAATTCACGTATGAGCGTTGGATTCCCGATGACTTTTCCAAATAAACTCGCTACTCGAAAATATAAGCCAAATTCATCTTCAAGCATCCCTGGATATCTAGTCAAAATCATTGGATCGTTATGGTTTACAGCACCTACAACAAGACTTGCAGCGAGTCTCCCAGTTTCGTAGGCATAGTCAATTCCCTCACCATTAAAAGGATTAATAGATCCCGCAGCATCGCCGACTAGTAGCCAGTTGGGGCCACATTTAGGACCTACTGAACCAGCCATGGGTAGTCGTCCTCCAGTCGGAGGAGCTACAGGAGTATCAGGGGTAATTCCCCAATATTCAGGAAGAGAGTGAGCGAATTCTTCAAAAAGATGACTCGTATTAATTGACTTATAATCTCGAAATGTAGAAAGTAAACCAATCCCTACATTTATCGTCCCGTTACCAACTGGAAAGATCCAACCGTAACCCGGCATAGCGTTCCCATTACGGTCTTGAATGTCCAAGGAACTTTCTATCCATGGGTCATCATGCATTGGGCTCTCAAAATAACCACGAATGGCTATTCCCATGGGCAAACTTTTATCTCGTGAAGCACCGAGGGCTCTCCCAAATCTTGAGTTTGATCCATCAGCGATTACTACATAGCGAGCATATATTTCACGCTCAGATCCTGTCTCTTTATCGAGTACTACAGCGCCTTCAATTGTCTCATTTTCGCCCTCTATCGGGCGCAAGGCTTCTACTCCTTGATGAAGGGATGCCCCAGCCGACACGGCGTTTTTGGCTACAAACTCATCCAAGTCGCAGCGGCGTACCACATAACCATGTTGTGGGTAAATTGAATGTTCAGGCCATGACATTTCTAGGGTCCTGCCATGAGCGATAGCTCTTAACCCATGAAAGCGATGGTATTCCTTGAGTTTGTCCTCAAGCCCCATTTCGATTAATTGATGAACGCCGCGTGGAGGTATACCATCGCCGCAAGTTTTCTCTCGCGGAAAAGTTTTTTTCTCAACAAATACAGTGTCAAGTCCGGCAGAAGCTGCCCAAAAGGCCGTTGCTGCTCCAGCAGGCCCCCCGCCGATGACTAGAAGATCGTGTACATGCTTACCCATTAGAAAGAACCAACATTCATTATTTTGCTCTATAGAGCGTAATCATTTAGCCGCTGTGGTCCGCCACAGGGCTCATCAAAGATTCCAAATCTTCAATTGTTGTAGACATCGGGTCGAAGTATTCAGGTAGCACTAGCGAACCGTCTTCTAAAGCATGTTCAATTGCTTCTGCAAGAAGAGTGTCTTCTTCTGATCCAGCATGATGAGAGCGTTCATAAATAACTACACCGATTAATTCCTCAGCAGTCAATACGTCCCCCCAGCCTGGCATGCCGCCTCCTACAACTCTTCCAATTGAAGGATCGCCATATGGGTTACCTACGCCGTATCCATCAGATCCTTTTATTACCCAATCCAATTGGCTTTCGACGGAAGGAAAAACTGCCAGTAATTCAGCGTTATTTAAGGCTGGCCCGCTTCCTCCACCACCGTTTGCTCCATGACAAGAAGCGCATCGAGCAGAGTAAATTTGTTCACCAACGGCAAGGATTCCCTCTGTCTCTTCAGGTGGGCGTTCAAGGGTTCCAACATAAACGTAAGCCCATAGCGGCAGGAATATGAGCGTGCTTGCTGCCCACCAAGGAATCTTTTTACGTTTATTTGCAGAAGAAACATAAGGTGCTTCAGGTTCTGGTGGAGCTTCAACTTGTGGAGTTTCTGATTTTGTTTCAGCAACTTCAGAGTCAGCCTTTGCTGTTGGCTCTTCCTTCGCAGGTTCAGGAGAATCAGATTTTTCTCCGCGTGCTGCTTTAGAACGCTTCAGAAGATGTTCAGGTATTTCAGTCAACGTGGCCTCCAAGGCAACGGATCTGGTTAGGAAACATTAATACTAAATACTCTCGGCAGGGTAGCGGCGGACTGAAGACAAATGGTGCAATAACTCATAGATTTGTAAAATTGATTTACATAAATTCTTATCAGAAAATTCTCTCTCTGGTATAGCCGAATCCATATTTTAAGTGCTAGAAAAAAATATTGTAGGAACTTTAAAAGAAGCACACCGCGTTATCGATTGGTCGGTTACGCTAGTTGCTATAAACTTTGTGCAATATTTCACTAAGTCCATCTACTGACTGAGGGAGCTGAAAATAATATGGTCGCGTTTGCCGCATCCATCATTGTTACTGCATTGTTGGCTTTCGGGGTTAGCTGGTATACAAAACGTTGCCCAGCAGACAAAGTTTTTACTTGGGGCGAATCTATGCTTTTCGCTACCTACGTATTCTTTATCTTTTGGTGGATTTATGGAGTTGTCCCTCACCAATGGCTTGTTTGGGCAGACAGTGAACTTAACTGGCGACCAGACCGTTATATCGCTGGACCAAAGCTCTTTTGGACAGGGGAACAAGGAGTGGTGGAATGGGCATTACCTTTCACTACGACCTATCAACTAATTCGTGACATCATCGCTGTCGTTATCTATCTCGTGGCTTTAGGTGGAAATGTAGCGATGTGGAGATCTTGGCAAGAAAGAGGTCAAGAAAAGAACGAACCTGCACCAACTTCAGAATATGGAAGACCGTTAATCAAAGATGGAGGGGGATCATGAGCAGCGTTGATGCAAACCCAGATCACCCAAAGTTTATTGATGATTATGTTTTACGTGAAGTTGATGCGGATTGGTTACTTAAAGCAGTAAAACCTAAGCAATTCATCCACATCGATCAGTCTGAATGCATCATGTGCGAGGGGTGTGTTGACATATGCCCATGGAAATGCATTCACATGGTTAAGCCAGAAGCAATTGCAGAGTCAATAGGAACAGAAAAACCCGGGGAAGACCCAAGTGATCATGTAATTTTTACTATTGATGATGATGCTTGTACACGATGTGCACTTTGTGTAGATCGTTGTCCAACAGGAGTTATTATCTTAGGTCGTGTTGGTGAACCCTCTGCCGAAGGGGATGCTCATCAACGTACAAGTAGTCATGGGTATGGCTATGGGATGAGACTGGCATAAAGAAGAACTAAAAAAGTATTGAGTGTAGGGAAAGAGTTAAAAGGTGAGCGAAGAAAACGGTAAAAAGCCTGCAGGGCAAGCGCTTCAAGAGCGGCTTAGCCAAGTCGGCGACCGCATGCAGGACTCCCAAGCTTGGTCATCGATTTTCCGCCCAGGATCTATTTTCCGCAAGGGATATAGCGATAGTCCAAGAAACAGGTCTTATGTGATCATGAATAGCGTCATGTATCACCTCCACCCAGTCAAAGTTAAGAGACATGCGGTGAAGGTTAGCTACACGCTGTGTCTTGGTGGTCTTAGTTTCTTTTTGTTTATCCTTCTCACGGTTACAGGAATTTTCCTGATGTTCTTTTATCGACCGACAGCCGCACAGGCATGGGACGATATACAAATCCTTCAAACCGCAGTTGGATTTGGTCTATTAGTAAGAAATATGCACCGTTGGGCAGCTCACCTCATGGTTCTTACTGTTTTCTTACATATGGCGAGAGTTTTCTATCATGGTGCCTACAAGCCACCAAGAGAATTCAACTGGGTTATTGGAGTTATGCTCCTGCAGTTAACTCTTCTACTTTCATTCACTGGGTACCTTCTGCCTTGGGATCAGTTAGCTCTTTGGGCAGTGACTGTGGGAACCAACATGATGGGGTTTACTCCAGTTTTCGGGGAACAAGTCCGTTTTGTTTTACTAGGAGGCGTAGAAATCGGTACAGATACATTACTCCGATGGTATGTACTACACGTATTGATGCTGCCCTTTGTAATCGTAATTTTCATGGCTATCCATTTCTGGCGCGTCCGTAAAGACGGCGGCATCTCAGGTCCGCTGTAGGTAGGGGTATGAAGTGACAGAAATACCTGAACACCTACGCAAACGAGCGGAAGAAGCGCGCGCTAAAGCAGCGGGAGCAACGGGGGAGAGCGCCTCATCTCCGGAATCAGAAACACCAACTACCGCTGGTGAATCCTCCTCAACAGATGAAAAGATTCCATCGCACCTTCTTGATAGAGGGAAAGCAGCCTCAGATCAACCAGCATCTACCGGATCTTCTGACTCAGGTAATTCAGGTATCGGAACTGGACCTGATGGCAATACTCAACGGCTACTTGCCGTCGTAAAATCAGGATCCATTCAGGATACGAAAGCAACCCCTACAGATAAAGTTCACGTGTGGCCTCATCTTCTAGTAATTGAGTTTCTTGCAGCACTCGGCATCACCTTATTTACTCTCTTGTTTTCAATCTTTGTTAACGCACCGCTGCTAGAACTGGCAGACTTCAATAAAACACCTAACCCATCAAAAGCTCCTTGGTACTTTTTAGGACTTCAAGAACTCTTAACCATGTTCCACCCGATGGTTGCTGGGGTAACAATTCCAGGTATGGGACTCATCCTTTTGGTCATGGCTCCCTACATGGATAAAAACCCTTCAAAAAGACCAGAAGACCGCAAATTCGCTATCTCGCTCATGACAGTACATTTAATGTTCTGGGCAGTGCTAGTGATGATTGGATCATTTTTCCGTGGTCCTGGTTTCAACTTTGTGTTCCCTTGGGACGCCGGACTTTTCTTCGAACTATGAGAACTAAACACATGCTTAACACTGACTCAAGGACAAGGAGCTAACCATGGCTATTGCTATCGCCATAATTATTCTTGTTCTCCTATCAACGGTACTTCTTGTAGGTGCTTCAAAACGTCGAGACCGTGCCGCAACAGGATTATCAAAAGAAGCCAAACAACGAGACAAATCCAATCCAGTTCTAACAGACATCCCCACTCAACCAAGTGGTCGTGAAGTAGAGGCGGCCGCAGTTGCTGCACGCAACGAAGTGCCAGCACCTGTAGTTGAATCAGCTCCAGAAGAAACATTCGTTCCGCCTGATCCGCAAACTCTTGGAGTAACACGACGTCAATTCTTTAACCGCAGTCTTGTTGGAATGATGGGATTTGGCCTATCGGGATTTGGCGGCGCCTGTATCGCCTTTCTATGGCCACAAGGAGTAAGCGGATTCGGATCAAAAATAAAAGTCGGAAATATTGTTGAAATTTTGGCCGAAATTGATGCGAATAATGGCTTCCTCTACAAACCAGAAGGACGTATGTGGGTCACTGCTTACCCCAATAATGCGGTAGAAAAGGCACGTAATACTTACTCTCCCGCAGAATTAAGTGGTATGACTGCTGGAGTAGATCAAGGGTTTGAAGCTGGAGTTGTAGCTCTCTACCAGAAATGCCCACATTTAGGCTGTCGAGTGCCAAACTGTGTTTCTTCTCAATGGTTTGAATGTCCATGCCACGGGTCTCAGTACAACCAAGTTGGAGAAAAACGTGGTGGCCCTGCACCTCGAGGTATGGACCGGTTCGGAGTTTCAGTTGACAACGGAGTTCTAACTGTAAACACAGGAATGATTGTTCAAGGTCCGCCAATCGGTATAAACACAACCGGTCAAGAAGCCGAAGGCCCTAACTGCATAGGTCAGGCAAGCGGCCACTAGTCGCTGTTAAGGAGAAGTTAAAAACCAAATGTCCCAAATGATCCTCGCCGCAAGCACCCAGAGAACAATAGGTGTAGTCATTGCGTCTGTTGTCGCGGTCGGATTTTTGGTATATCTGCTTTTTAGTTTCCGTATTGGTAAAAAGGAAATCGGTTCAGAAATTGAAATTGCTGCAAATCGTAAAGCCCACGCAGATGATGATGAACTCGAAACACGCAAACTTGACTCTCATCTTGGCTGGTCTCTTGTAACACTGGCAGCAATATCCATCATCCTTCCTTTGTACTGGCTGATGGAACCCGCTCGTCAAGAAAACGCCGAATATGGCTGGGTGAAACGTTTTGAAAAACGAGGAGCTGCAGAATACGAAGAAGCATGCGCAGGATGTCACGGACCAGGCGGTGTAGGGGGCGTAACCTCGTACACACTGACAGATAGCAATGGAGGATTTGTCGCCCAGGTTGACTGGAAAGCACCTGCACTTACCACGGTGCTTTCAAGATTTGATGAATCTGAAGTAACACACATACTTAACTACGGACGCGGAGGCAGCCCAATGCCTGCTTGGGGACTTCCAGGAGGCGGACCACTTACCGAACAACAAATCCATCAATTAGTGGTGTACTTGCGTTCAATACAACTAGATCAGGAAGATGTAATAACAGAAGTCAATTCTGGATTAGCAGTGGGAGCACGAGTTATTGTTGCCAATTCAAATCCTGAGCTTTCTTCAGAAGAAATTGATGCAGCCGTACAAACATGGTTAGAAGAAGCATCTAAACCAGAAAGTGAAAACTATTTGGTTTATGGAGAATTGTTGTTCAACAATTCAGCAGCTCAAGGAGCAAATAGTTGTGCACGATGCCATACCCCAGGGTTCTCTTACGGAGCAGTAGATGCTGAAAGCACCGAAGAATTGCTAACAACATGGCCAAAACTAGAAGAGAGTGGAGTCTTAACAGGCTGGCAACCTGGTAAAGGCGCAGTTGGGCCGAGTCTTGATGGCGTAACAGCACATTTCCCGACCGCAAACGACCAAGAAAGTTTCATCCATAGCGGCTCTGAAGTAGGTATAAGTTACGGTAACGCTCGTAGCGGAACCGGCGGCATGCCAGGATTTGGCGGCAGAGTAGATGATGACTTAACTGACAGAGAAACTGGAGCGTCAATTACATATAGCCAGCTCTACACCCCTGAACAGATCGCAGCTATTGTTGCGTACGAGAGGAGCCTTGGATGAGCGAACTTATTTCATTGGCTGGAATCGCTTGGGACCCTCAAATTCGAGGAATTTTGACAGTAGCGACGGGTACAGTCGTACTTCTTGGTTCAGTTTGGCTTATTGTCTCCACGAATTCAGGAACACGGCTGGGAACACTTATTTCAACTGCAGCTTTTTTTGGATGGATGACAATTCTCGCTGCCACTTGGTGGATTTATGGAACCGGATGGAAAGGCGAAAGCCCATCGTGGCAAGTAATTGATATCAATGTAGGCGACCTCGGACAAAGCGGTCTTCCAGAGGCACGATTGTTACCAAACCCAGATGAGTTGCAATCTGGATATGAACTCGTTCTGGCTTCCAGTGACTCTCGAGCTCAAGCTGAATACAACACTCTTCCAAGCGCAGAAGAAAACCCTGACTTATCTGAAACAGAATTGGCCGAATTACAAGAAGCAGTTCAGTTAAAAAACGAAATCGTTACTAGATCAGAGCTAGCAGCAGTTGCTCCTGAAGTAACTGACAATGCAGGTTTTGATGACTTATCTGGCTGGAGACTTCTTCCCACAACACTCGCAGGAGATGCTCAAGCCCAAGCCGTAGCCGATGTTCTAGAACACCCCTCTCTTAATTTTTCATCAAGTGCAGATTTTAAATTACTTGATGCTTACACCCGAGGTGGAAAAGACACGCTGAAAGATGATCCAAATCGTCTTGACAGAATCGTTCAATGGATCACAAGTTCAGCTCAACTTACCCATCCAACGCGATACAGCATCGTTCAGTTACAAGAAGTAGTTCATCAAAAAGTTGCCCCGGGGGAAACACCTCCTCGGCCTGTGGCTGATGAGAGTAAACCAGTTATTTCGGTGATCATGATTAGAGATCTTGGGGCTGTGAGGCTTCGACCAGCTTTGGTTACCATTGGATCTCTTTTCATCTTTTTAGCACTCTGTTATTGGCTTCACGTTCGGGATAAAGAAGTCATGGCCCGACGTGAGGAGTTTGAAAAAACGGGTAAGTGAGATGGTGAATCTCACCATTGTTGACGCCGGTTTGGAGAGCTGAAATGCTCGGTCAATATCTTCCAATATTAGCTCTAGGGGTGCTTGCGTTTTTATTTGCAGCTTTAAGTTTTGTAGCAACAAAACTTTTGGCTCCGCGAAACCCTAATGACAAGAAACTTGCTCCTTATGAATGCGGTATTGTCCCAACAAAAAATAATCCGGAACGTTTTCCTGTTCGGTTTTTCCTTGTAGCAATGATCTTTATTGTCTTTGACATTGAAATCATTTTCTTCTATCCATGGGCATTAGCACATCGCGAACTCGGAGTATCGGGTCTTGTTGCAGTCCTTATTTTCTCCGTAGCAGTATTTGAGTCGTTTATATATCTCATTGGAAATGGTGCTCTTGAATGGGGTCCAATCCGAAGAAGCCAACACGATTCTGATCAATCAGGCCAAATATCAAGAGAACGTACTACGCAGTCCACTGTCGTTCACATACAAGAAACCGGAGTGCGACGTGTTGGTTTAGAAGGTCGGCCAGAAAATGAAGAGGTGGCTAGCTAATGGCACGAATTCCACTTCTCGGTGATACGAACAACATTGCTTCTGATGGATTAGAAGGATTGGAACATAATTTTGTTACAGCCCGTATAGAAGATTTAGTCAAGTGGTCAAGGGCGAGAAGTTGCTGGCCTGCAACTTTCGGTCTTGCCTGCTGTGCGATTGAAATGATGGCAACTGGAGCAGCACATTATGACCTTGCTAGATACGGAATGGAAGTTTTTCGGGCTTCACCTCGTCAAGCAGATTTAATGATCGTAGCTGGGCGAGTTTCACAAAAAATGGCGCCAATACTCCGTCAAATCTATGACCAAATGATGGAACCAAAATGGGTTATTTCAATGGGAGTTTGTGCATCAAGTGGAGGGATGTTTAATAATTACGCCATCGTCCAAGGTGTCGATCAAATAGTGCCCGTCGATGTTTACGCCCCAGGATGCCCTCCTGGCCCTGAAACACTGATGCACGCAATTCTTACGTTGCATGACAATATCCAAAGCGGAGAACTCACGCGACGGAGAGAACTAAATCAAGGAGGCGCTGCCATTGATTTAGATCTTTCACCCATGAGTGATGAAACGCCAGTTGAGATTGTTGAGAAAACAACATCATGACTGAAACTGAAGAATCAACTGAAGAAGTAGAGGAAAAAATCGAAGAATACTCCGGACCTACTTCTTATGGAGTTCCTGTTACTGAATCACACGATCAAGTAGTACTGCACCCAACACCTGCACAATTATTGGAGACAGTCACTTTGTTAAAAGAAGACGGTTTTTGTATGGCTATTGATGTCACAGCAGTTGACTATTTAACACATCCAGGCCGAAAAGATTTACCAGAAGGATTGAATCCGGAACGTTTTGAAGTAGTTGTTTCATTGATTAGCCATGACCAAGGGAAACGAATTCGTCTTCGAGTGCAAGCCGGAACCGATAACCCAACTGTTCCTTCCCTTTTTGATTTATTTCCAGGAACGGAAGCCATGGAAAGAGAGGTCTGGGATCTATTTGGCGTCATTTTCGAAGGACATCCAGATCATTCACGTATTCTTCTTCCTGACAACTGGGAAGGTCATCCACTACGAAAGGATCATGAAGTCGGACGGATTCCTGTTCAATTTTCTCCTGAAGTAGGGAGACACTAATGACGAATGGGAAAGAGCTACTTCTTGGAGAGCCGGAAAGAGTGTTCAGGCGAGAAGAAAGTCCAGTTCTTCGGCTTAATGAAGAAGAAGCAAATGCCGCAATTGATGAAACAGGCGCCCTTGATGATGATCATCGCATGATTTTGAATATGGGCCCCTCTCATCCATCTACACATGGTGTATTACGTCTTATGTTGGAGATGGAGGGAGAAACTATTCTTCGGTCCAAACCAGTGATTGGTTATTTACATACTGGAATGGAGAAAACAGCTGAAGGCCTTAGCTACCTACAAGGGGCAACCAACGTCACGCGCATGGATTATGCCGCCCCACTTTTTTCAGAACTAGCTTTTTCTTTAACCACTGAAAAACTTCTTAATATTGACGTTCCACCTAGAGCGACGTGGATACGCATGCTGATGTGTGAACTCAATCGAGTTTCTTCTCACCTGCTTTTTCAAGCAACTAATGGTATGGATCTAGGAGCAGTCTCCATGATGATCTATGGATGGAGAGAACGCGAAGAAGTTCTTCGTTTTTTCGAAAAAGTTACCGGCCTGCGAATGAACCATAACTATATTCGGCCAGGTGGCGTGGCAGCAGACCTTCCAGAAGGTTGGAGAGAAGATGTAAAGAAACTGTTGGAAATAATTCCTCCACGGCTAGAAGAATACGATACTTTACAAACCGGCCAACCTATTTTTCGTGAGCGGTTGCAAGGTGTAGGAGTCATGAACCCTGCTGAAGCTCTTGCGCTATCAGCAACAGGACCAATTCTCCGATCTACTGGCTACGCCTGGGACCTCCGCCGTAATATGCCCTATTTGGCATATGACGAAGTTGATTTTGATGTTGTAGTAGGAACTTATGGAGACTGCTTTGACCGCTTCGCAATTCGATTAAATGAAATTCGTGAATCTCTAAAAATAATTGAACAGATTCTTGAACTAATGCCTGAAGGCGATTACCGGATTCAAAACAAAAAAGTCACCCCACCTCCACGGGCAAGAATCGATGAATCAATGGAAGCTTTGATACATCACTTCAAAATTTTCACAGAAGGGTTTCATGTTCCGGAAGGTGAAGCCTACGTGGCAGTAGAAAGTCCTAGAGGGGAGCTTGGCTGCTACATCGTCTCTGACGGAGGGCCAAACCCATACCGGATGCATATACGTGGACCAAGTTTCGTAAACCTTCAAACTTTGCCGCACCTGATGGAAGGTGGACTCATAGCAGATGGGGTAGCGGTAATTTCCTCAGTAGACCCAATCATGGGAGAGGTGGACCGATAATGGCTTACTTCACTGAAGAAAATCTTCGTCGGGCTCATGAAATCATTGACAGGTATCCTCGCGCCAAGTCAGCAGTAATTCCATTACTTCATTTGGCCCAAGAACAAAACGGTTGGATTACAAATGAAGCCATGACGCATATTGCTGAGTTAACCGGTGTCACTTCAGCTGAAGTTCTCGGAACAGGCAGTTTCTATGAAATGTTTAAATTTCATCCGGTAGGAAAGTACTTAATAAACGTATGCACAAACATTTCTTGCCAACTATTGGGAGGAGAGGAATTACTGCATCATGCGGAATCAACTCTCGGAATTACAGATGGAGAAACGACAGAAGATGGCCTCTTCACTCTTGAAGACGTGGAATGTATTGCAGCATGCACCGAGGCTCCTTGTTTCACAGTAAATTATCGATATTTTCATCGGGCTGATGAAAACACTTTCGACGAGGTTGTAGCCGAACTTCGCTCTGGCCGAAGCCCATTAGATAAAGGTAAACAAGGAGACAGTGGCGATATTCCTTTACATGGGACACTGTCTCGGATACAACAACACATTCCGCAAGATAGAAAAGCGGGAATAATCCCACCAGAAGATTCTAAGACGGCTCCTGTATGGATGAAAAAAAATGCAGAAGAGGCTAAGTCATGAATAACTCAGCTCCTGCTTTCGCAGCCGGTTACATCAATAATGACGGACCTAAGCTCATCACTGAACGGTTTCAATTTGAAGACTCTTTCACTCTTGAAAGGTTTCTAAATACAGGCGGCTATGACGGGCTTCGGAAAGCGCTCGAGAAAAAACCTTCAGAAGTGCATGATGAAGTGCGGGAAGCCGTATTACTTGGTCGCGGAGGAGCCGGATTCCCAGCCGGAGTGAAATGGGGGTTCTGCCCAGAAGGAGTATGGCCTCGATATCTCGTAGTTAACGGAGACGAAAGCGAACCCGGAACTTACAAAGATCGTCTCTTGATGGAACGTGACCCACACCAATTAATAGAAGGATGTCTGATTGCTTGCTATGCGCTGGGTCTTTCCCAGTGCTTCCTTTATGTAAGAGGAGAAATGGCATTAGCCCAAGAACGCATAGCAAATGCATTGAATGAAGCGTATGAAGCAGGTTACGTAGGTCGAAATATTCTTGGTCAAGACTTTTCTGTTGACATCGTTCTTCATTGGGGTGCTGGGGCATACATAGTTGGTGAAGAAACAGCGCTCATAGAAAGCCTTGAAGGAAATAGAGGAATGCCACGTCTTAAACCTCCGTATTTTCCAGCGGCAATAGGGCTTTATGGCCAACCAACGATCGTAAACAATGTAGAAACTCTTTCGAATATTCCCTGGATTATTGACAATGGTGCTTCCGCATATAAAGAGATGGGATCTGAAACGTCTCCCGGAACACGCTTATTTGCTATATCCGGTCATGTAAATAGACCAGGGGTCTACGAAGTCGAACAAGGAGTCACCACATTTCGTGACTTATTTTACGGAGAGAACTTTTGCCAAGGAATTCGAAACGGAAATGAACTAAAAATGTTCATCCCCGGAGGTGGATCCGCTCCTTGGTTCTTTGAAGAACACTTAGATTTACCTTTAGAAGCTCGCCCGGTTGGAGACGCAGGTTCAATGCTTGGGTCCGGCGCAATAGTGGTAATGGATGAAACCACAGATGCGGTTAAAGCATGCTTAAGAGTGGTGCGGTTTTTCGCTAGAGAATCGTGTGGAAAATGTTCACCTTGCAGAGAAGGAACCACTTGGGAAGAAAAAATCTTACGTCGAATCTATGAAGGAGATGGCCGACCATCAGATATCGAACTCCTTCTAGACATCGGAGACAACATAAGCCCAGGCCCCTATCCAGTGGCAGCTTTCAGCGATCAAAATCTTGAAGCTGTTCCATTTCCCCCTCGTCAAACCACAATATGTCCATTAGGTCCATCATCTGTTGCACCTATTACTTCAGCAATCCGACGGTTCAGAGCAGAGTTTGAAACTCTCATAACTCAGCGTGACAGCATTCCTGTCTCTGCTGCCCCAATTGAGGTAGAGCAATGAGTGACGAGAATACAAGCGAAATAGAGGTCACCCTTAACGGTGAAAAATTTATAGCGAACCCTGGAGAGCTTTTGATTGATGCTGCCGAAAGAATGGGAACCGAAATTCCGAGATTTTGCCATCACTCCCGTCTTAAGCCAGTAGGTATGTGCCGTATGTGTCTTGTAGAAGTCGACACAGGGAGAGGCCCGAGTTTGCAGCCGTCTTGCATGCTGACTTGTCAACCAGGAATGACAGTTGAGACCGAATCAGAAAAGACATTAAAAGCCCAGGATGGGGTTTTAGAATTTCTTCTCATCAATCATCCTCTTGATTGTCCAATATGCGACAAGGGTGGAGAGTGTCCGTTGCAAGACCAGACACTCGCATACGGACCTGGCGAAAGTCGTTACACAGAGCAGAAACGCAACTTTGAAAAACCAATACCAATCAATGAAAATGTCTATCTAGATCGTGAAAGATGCATTCTTTGTGACCGGTGTACTCGATTTGCCGATGAAGTAGCGGGAGACAAACTTATACACTTCCAAGGACGCGGATCTCAGACTGAAGTTAACACCTTCCCTGATGAACCATTCAGTTCTTATTTCAGTGGCAACACAGTACAGATATGTCCCGTAGGAGCACTCACCGCTCGACCATACCGATTCAAAGCTAGGCCATGGGATTTAGAAGAAGCAGAATCAACAAGCGCGTTTGACTCTGTAGGAAGCCGCATTTCCATACACGCTTCAAGAAATCAAGTTTTACGCCTTCAAGGAGTGGACTCAGACAGCGTTAATTGGGGATGGCTCTCTGATAAAGAAAGATTCATATTTGAGGCCTTTAGCCACGTAGACCGTCTCGACACCCCGTTAATAAACAAAAAAGAAACTGAAAATTCGCAACAAGATAAGTCATCTTGGCCTGAATCTCTAAAAGCTGCTGCCACTGCACTAAAGGAAACTTCTTCAGACCGAATCGCCATATTGGGAGGTTCCCGGTTAACTAATGAATCACAATATGCATGGACGAAAGTTGCTAAAGGGATTTTAGGAACAGACAATATAGATGCTCAGATGGGAGACGGACTTCCCCCAGAATTTTTATTAGGATTACCTCGTGCGACAATAAATGACGCCTGTAAACCAGGTGGAACAATTGTCCTTTTAGGACCTGATCCAAAAGAAGAACTCGGATCGCTCTACCTTCGTCTCCGACATGCCGTAGTGCATGACGGAGCAACCCTTATTGAACTAACTCCAACATCAACTGGATTAACTCCATACGCTACTCACAGTCTTCGAGTTCGGCCTGGAGAAACTACTGAAGTGGTAAAAGCCATGTTTGGCGAAGGAGGCGTAGCCCCAATCGGGGGAGTGGACCCAGAAGATGCGAAAAAAGCCGGGTCACTATTACAGACCGCAGACAGTGTCACTGTTCTGCTTGGCCGTTCTTCATTGGCGGAAACCGAAGGACCAGTAATAGATGCTGCTTTGGCATTACATGATCGTCTCGCCGACGTCCAGTTTCTTTCTTTGATACGCCGGGGAAATATTCATGGAGCATTTGATATGGGGATGGCCCCCAATTTATTACCTGGAAGAACGACTCTCACCAGCCATCAAGCCTCTATTAAAGAAATCTGGCCAACATTACCCAGCACAAGAGGCCACGATGCCGTTCAAATTATTGAAGCAGCAGCCGAAGGAAAAATTGATGTTCTATTGCTATTAGGAGCAGACCCACTTAACGATTTTCCTGATAAAAGTCTTGCCGAAGAAGCTATTGAAAAAACAAAAACTATTATTTCAGTAGATTTATTCCCAACTGATACAACCAGTCAAGCAGACATTGTGCTTCCGGCAGCTGGCCCGACAGAAATAGACGGAACTTTCACCAACTTAGAAGGACGAATAAGCCTAATTTCAAGAAAGGTTTCTCCTCCAGGTACCGCCCGCCCTGATTGGATGATTGCAGTTGATCTCGCTAAATATCTTGACATTGATCTGGGCTTTAGCTCAGTTGAAGAAATATGGGAAGAAATAGAAAAAATCTCCCCTATCCATCAAGACATAATCCATTCTCTATCTGAGCAATCACGAGAAGGAGTTCTAGTCAAAGGAGGATTTGAGTTATCACGACCAGGAGAAACAAAGGTTCAAAGTCATGATGCTTATTCATTCCGCTTGGTGGTTACGAGAACAATGTATGACCAAGGAACCTTTAATGCATATAGTCAGTCTCTTGTTGGGCTAGCTCCAAAAGCTTCGCTAGGTTTCGAACCAACTGATTTTTCTGCCTTAGGAGTAGAGGTTGGAGAAGAAGTAGAAGTGGTGGGTCCGAAGGGTTCGGTTGTATTGCCAGCAAAACCAGACTCAAAAGTAGCTAAGGGAACCGTTCACGTTGGGCTTAACCACACAGGATTTTCTGCAACAGAATTAATTGATGCATCTGTTCCCGTAACTGACTTAACGGTGGTTTCAAAATGATGATTCTTGGAACTGATCCTCTTTTAAGTGGGAACGTTGATCTCACAGTCGTATTAATTGTCCTAATGAAAGTAGGAATCGCTTTTGCATTCTTACTCGTAGCAGTCATGTTGATGATCTGGTTTGAGAGGAAACTGATCAGTGATATGCAAAATCGAATTGGACCATCAGTAGCTGGGCCTTGGGGAATACTTCAAACACTTGCAGACGGCATCAAACTTTTTTTCAAAGAAGATCTAATACCCGAGCGTTCAGACCGGTTTGTATTCAAACTTGCTCCATATTTATCCCTTGTTCCTGCATTTTTAGTTTTTGCTATTGTCCCAATCGGTGGAGATTTTCGTAACGATAATGGCGGTGTTGTTACCTGGTTTGGCCATGAAACTTTGGTTCAAGTCGCTGATCCACCTATCGGGGTTTTATTTTTCCTCGCTACGTCTTCAATAGCTGTGTATGGAGTCATGCTTGCAGGATGGTCGTCAGGGTCTAAGTACCCACTATTAGGTGCAGTTCGATCTTCTGCTCAAATGATTAGTTACGAAGCCGCCCTTGGACTCTCAATAGCAACAGTGTTCTTAATGAGCGGAACTCTTTCAACAAATGGAATAGTTTCAGAACAGTCAACATGGAATTGGAACCTAGTGACTACCGGAGTGATTCCATTCATAATTTTTGTTATTGCTGGAACTGCTGAACTTAACCGACCACCATTTGATCTCGTTGAAGCAGAACAAGAATTAGTTGGTGGGTTCCATACCGAATACAGTGCTTTACGTTTCGCCCTGTTTTTTCTAGCAGAATTCATGAACGTTATAACTATGTCTGCAATAGCGGTAACACTTTTTCTCGGTGGCCCCAATGGTCCAATCCTCATCGAAGCTATTCCATGGATTTGGCCACCAATCTGGTTCTTCTTAAAGGTAGGGGTATTCCTTTTCGTCTTCGTTTGGCTTCGAGCCACTCTTCCAAGGCTTCGCTATGACCAACTCATGGATTTAGGGTGGAAGATTCTTATACCTGCATCTCTTGGCTGGTTCTTGCTTATAGCGGCACTCAATATTGCAAATGATCAAGGCTGGCAATCTTGGATAGTCATTTTGGTTGGATTAACAGTTATCAGTGTTGGAGCTTTAGCTTTAATGGCAGCTGTTCGTAAAGCAAAAATACAAAGGGCTTCTCAAGCATTTGAGGAGGCAAACTAATGGGATATTTGCAAGGATTTGCAGTTACTTTCCGAAAATTATGGGAAAAAAGAGTAACCGTTCCTTATCCGGAGAGCAAGAGGGATAAACCTGCGCGACTTCATGGAAGACATGTGCTCAATAGATATGAAAATGGTATGGAGAAATGCATTGGATGCGAACTCTGTGCCGGAGTCTGCCCAGCAAATTGTATTTATGTTCGCGGAGCAGACAATCCAGAAAATGAACCGGTTTCTCCTGGTGAGAGATACGGATTTGTATATGAAATCAATTACCTTCGCTGCATTCACTGCGACTTATGTGTCGAAGCCTGTCCTACACAAGCAATAACTGAAACAAAACTATTTGAATTTTCATTCACTAATCGTGAAGATGCTGTCTACACCAAAGATGAGTTAGTCGTAGATGAATCAACGGGGCTGCCTCAACATCTTCCTTGGGAAGACTGGCGACCAGGAGAAGATTTACAAACCTCAGCGTGGATGAGAGCTACCTCTCCAAGTGGTTCTAGCGAATATGTCGGAAAAGTCGCTTGGGACAGTGAACTTGGCTATGGAATACGGGCGCCTGAAGACAATCAGATTGGAGAGAGCTGATAATGGAATTAGCTGTCTTCATCATCTGCAGTGCAATAGTTCTCTCAGGGGCATTGGGAGTTTTGATAGCAAATAATCCTGTGCATGCAGCACTCTTTCTCGTAGAGACCTTATTTGGAATAGCCGTACTATTTATTCTGTTAGATGCAACTTTTTTAGCAGCCGTCCAAGTTGTTGTTTATGCAGGAGCGATTGTCATACTCTTCCTCTTTGTAATAATGCTTTTAGGTGTTGACAGAGCAGAAGATCTTGGAATTGAACCAATTTCTGGACAACGGCCATTGACGATAGTTATCGGGTCTTCAATTTTGGGATTGATACTCACCACACTCTTAATTTCTGTGAGTGGACCTACAGGAACTTCCAGTTCGGTATCAGAAGTCTCATTAGGAGGAACTAATACTAAGAATCTCGGGGGTACTCTTTTCCACGACCACTTATTTGCAGTTGAACTTACGGCTCTTCTGCTAACAGTTGCCATTGTTGGGGCAATAACACTAGCTCGACGGCTTAAGGGCCCACTTCAACCATTACCAGTTCTTGAAACAATCAACGATGAAGAATCGTTGCCTGAAGATAACGGGGATGTGGAGTAATGGAAGTAACCACAACTTGGTATCTCGTTCTTGCGGCTGTTCTTTTCACCATAGGAGCGGTCGGTGTTCTTATACGCAGAAATCCACTTGTTCTTTTTATGTGTGTGGAATTAATGCTTAATGCTGTGACATTAACTTTTGTTGCATTTAGTTCAGCTCTTGGTGGACTGGGCGGCCAGATGGCAGTTTTCTTTGCACTTGTTGTAGCCGCTGCTGAGGTAGTGATCGGATTAGCGATAATCGTTGCTATAGCTCGCAGGCAATCAACTACTGCTATTGACGACTTTTCAGAGTTGAAGGGTTAACTGATGTCTGATTTAGCTTGGTTAATTCCCATACTTCCTCTGTTCGGTTCGTTGATTTTGTTGTTGTCAGGTCGCCGTATAGGGGAGCCTAGATCAGGATGGATTGCGACTTCTTACGTTCTATCTTCCTTTGTTCTGACATTTATTGTCTATCTTGATGTCCTATCTCATGATGAGCATCATCGCCGCTTTACTTCAACTTTATTTACATGGGTTCCTGCTGGAGACTTTTCTGTAGACATAGGTTTTCTTATTGACCCTCTATCTCTAACAATGTGCTTATTTATAACTGGAGTCGGGACATTAATACATCTTTATTCCATCGGATATATGCATGGAGATCCTGACTTCAGTCGCTTTTTTGCTTATTTAAATCTATTTACCTTCTCAATGCTGATGCTTGTGCTTGGAGATAATTTACTACTCACATTTTTAGGTTGGGAAGGCGTCGGCGCTTGTTCATATTTATTAATTTCTTTCTGGTTCACAGAAGAGAAAAATGCCTCGGCAGGGAAAAAAGCATTCATCACAAATCGCATCGGTGACTGGGGATTCATGATCGCGATCTTCTTAACCTTCTTCACTTTCGGCAGCATCAACTACACAGAAGTACTTGATACAGCAGCTTCCGGACAGATTCTTGAATCCACAGCAACATTAATAGCTGTAATGCTATTTATCGGAGCGATTGGGAAATCCGCCCAATTCCCTCTATACCTGTGGTTGCCTGATGCTATGGCTGGCCCAACACCAGTTTCAGCCCTTATTCATGCTGCAACTATGGTGACTTCCGGCATATACCTACTGACCAGGGTGAATCCAATTCTTGCTGACGCTGCGTCATGGGTCCCGACAATGATCGCATGGGTCGGAGTGGGGACCGCTTTATTCGCTGCCACAATTGCGGTCGCACAAAATGACATTAAAAAAGTCTTGGCATACTCCACAGTCAGTCAACTTGGCTACATGTTTTTAGCAGTGGGGACTGGCGCTTATGTAGCTGCAATATTCCACATGGTGACCCATGCTTTCTTTAAAGCGCTTCTCTTCCTTGGGTCTGGGTCAGTGATACATGGCATGAATGGTGATCAAGACATGCGGCATTATGGCGGCTTACGTCGATTCATGCCGATCACAAGCGCTACATTTATCATCGGATGGCTAGCTATAGCCGGAGTACCTCCCTTTTCTGGCTTTTGGTCAAAAGACGAAATACTTGCTTTTGCTTGGAACGAATCCCCAGCTCTCTGGGCGTTTGGATTATTAACCGCGGTTCTAACAGCCTTCTACATGACTAGACAGGTCGTTCTCACTTTCTTTGGTCGTTACAGATTCACTGATGCGCAACCAGAGGAAATTAGAGCGGCTTGGGAAGCACGCATAGAAAATGCCACAGAAGTAATTACAGATCTTGCTAATGAAATTGAAAAAGTTCAGAAAGAAATAGAAGAGGCACGTTCACAAGCTGAGACTGCCAGAACAAAATTTAGTGATGCGCAAAAAGCTGTGAATGAATTAGTCCCAAATGATGACTCTGAATCAGACCCCGAAGCGTTAGCGGCTGCTGTAATCGAAGCCGAAGACCAGGTCCTTGCTGCTGATCAGAAACTTCATGAACTCGAAAATTCCTTGCAACTTGCAAAAGAAAACCATGAATTAGCACAAAAAGAACTAGAAAAAATAAAAGATGAATCGAGGACCGATTCTTCAGCACCGAATTCCATTCTTGATGATGCTCCAGATACCAGCAAGATCCAAGAGTATTTACCAACAGAAGTAAAAGAACGAATTGAACATCACCCGCATGAGTCTCCCTGGACAATGACTCTTCCTCTAGTGATCCTTGCCGGACTAGCGACAGTAGCTGGTTTGATTCAGCTCCCATTTTCAGGAACGCTCAAACGACTTGAACATTGGCTAGAACCGGCTCTATTTGGTAACGAAGTTCATTTGAACGTTGGAACTAGCACGATGTGGATATTGGCGGGAGTAGCCATCATTGGTGGACTTGTCGGGATCTCAATTGCAGTCATTACGTACCAAAAGAAACGTATTCGCTATGCAATCTTCGAGCATCCACTATTAGCTGATGCTTGGACTGTTGATAAGAAAGTGTCTGATTTCATGGGAGGGCCAGGAACTAGAGGATTCGAAGCGGTTTCTTCGTTTGATAGTCAAGTAGTTGATGGTGCTGTTAACGGAATTGCAAGACTTATCAAGTGGAAGTCTAAATCTGTTCAAAAAATCCAAAATGGTTTCATAAGAACTTATGCAGCTTTGATTGGAGTCGGAGTTGTAGGTTTACTCTGCTGGTTTTTAGTGAGGTCAAACATCTTATGAGTACCACACTTTTTGCTTCTTCCACTTCAAGCAGTTTTCCTGTTTTACCGTCACTAATAATAATTCCCCTTATTGGAGCATTATTAGTTGCGGTAACTTCTCGCCAGAGACCAGAACTATTAAAACTTATTGCTGTGACTACATCTGTGACTACTGGGGCTATCTCAATTTGGCTTCTATCAGCATTTGATTCAACTCATGGATCTGCCGAATTTCAATTTGGCAGCCATCAACAATGGTTATCAGACCTTGGTATTTCATGGACTTTTGGAATTGACGGAATCTCTTTATTCTTAGTTGTCCTAACCGGGGTTCTTTTCCCATTAGCCCTTCTTGCTACTAACCCAGAACACAGTAATAGGGCATGGTATGGCTGGCTTCTAGTTCTAGAGGCAGGCGTCATGGGCGTATTTGTCAGTCTTGACTTGGTCATGTTTTTCTTATGTTTCGAAGCAGTTCTGGTCCCAATGTATTTTCTCATTGGGCGGTGGGGTCACGGCAACCGAACTTACGCAGCCACAAAGTTTTTCCTCTACACCATGGCTGGCTCTGCACTGATGCTGGTTGGAATCCTTGCCTTAGCATTTCTTCATGCAGAGGCAACAGGTGGACCAATCACATTTGACCTCGTAGAGATCGCAGAGGCACAAAGTTTGGCAACCACAACTGCTAGATGGGTGTTCTTATCTTTTGCACTTGGTTTCGCAGTGAAAGTTCCAATCTTCCCGTTACACACTTGGTTACCGGACGCCCATACCGAAGCTCCTACCGCAGGGTCAGTCATTCTTGCTGGTGTTCTACTCAAACTTGGAACCTATGGCTTTTTAAGATTCGGTTTGTATCTATTTCCTGAAGCATCACATTATTTCGCTCCAGTATTTCTAACTCTTGGAGTAATAGGAATTCTTTACGGCGCAGTGGTAGCAACCATGCAGAAAGACCTTAAGCGCCTCGTTGCCTATTCATCTGTAGCCCATCTTGGCTTCATAGTCCTAGGAACTTTTGCTCTTAATACAGAGGGTATTGAAGGCGGACTTTTACAAATGATTAACCATGGCATATCAACAAGCGCCCTTTTCCTACTAGTGGGAATGATTTACGAACGGACACATACACGACAAATCGAAGAATTAGGAGGCCTTCAACGATCGGCTCCGCTTATGGCAGGAATTTTCACACTGGTCATGCTTTCTTCAATAGGACTACCTGGATTAAATGGCTTTGTTGGAGAATTCCTTATTCTTCTTGGAGTCTTCAATGCTCACCGTTGGTGGGCAGTAGTTGCAACAATTGGAGTCGTTCTCGCTGCTTTATATTTACTCTGGGCTTATCAACGAGTATTCCATGGTCCAACAAAAGAAGATAAAGAAGATATACCTGATCTATCTCTAAAAGAAAAACTAGTTCTTGGTCCTCTTGTCGCTTTAATTATTTTTATGGGCGTTTACCCTCGCCCAGTTATAGAACGCATGGAACCTGCAGTGGATGCACTTATTGAGCACATTGAGACTCACGTTGATGGTTTCCATGAACCAATTACTCAAAAGGGATCAAATATCGGGGAAGATAATTCCTCTGATCATGGAGCGCACGAATGATGTTTGCTGAATTACAAACTATTCCAGGCCCAGAAGTATTGTGGTGGGCTTTAGTTCCGCTCCTCTTAACCGGGGGAGGAGGAGTAGTCCTCCTCACCTTTGCTTCGATAAAAAGTAATCTCCCATCATGGTTTTCAGCTCTATGGGTGGCTGGAATTTCCACAGCAAGCTTTATTTCTTTGTTCCCAATTTGGAATCGCATCACTGAAGAAGGCCCAAAAACATTTCTTGCCGGATCAGTGGGAGTAGATCACAGCTCAGTTTTCATTACAGGAATACTCATTCTCGTAGTTATTGCGACAGTCGCTCTAGCGCATCCATATTTAAAACGAGAAGACCTACCAGAAGTCGAATTTTACGTCTTGCTTCTTCTTGCAGCTGCAGGAGGAATCGTGATGGCCTCCGCCAATGGGCTTATAGTGATGTTCCTTGGCATAGAAATACTCTCCTTGGCCACTTATGTATTAGCGGCTTATCACTTACGAAAAATTCAATCTCAAGAAGCAGCTCTCAAATACTTCATACTCGGTGCATTTGCATCAGCCTTTTTGCTTTATGGAATTGCTCTAATTTATGGCGCAACTGGCTCCACAAATCTCGTTGAAATTAAAGAATGGCTTTCCGAAAATATTCTTTTTGATGATGGTCTTCTTTTAGCCGGATTCGCGATGCTACTCGCAGGATTAGGTTTTAAAGTTGCTGCAGTTCCATTCCATGCTTGGACTCCAGATGTGTACCAAGGGGCACCAAGTCCTGTTGTCGGATGGATGGCAGCAGGGGTAAAAGCAGCTGGATTTGCAGCACTATTACGGGTATTTGTAGCCACATTTGACTCGTATGTGTCGGACTGGAGCCCAGCAATAGCAGCTCTAGCTATTGCTTCCGTCCTAGTTGGATCTATAGGAGCCGTTGTTCAAACAGACGTGAAAAGGATGTTGGCTTATTCTTCAATAGCTCATGCAGGATTTTTATTAATTGGAGTACAAGCAGCAACTGATCGAGGCACGGCGGCAACGTTCACTTACCTTGCAATATATGCATTTCTAGCGACTGGAAGTTTTGCAGTGATTTCACTGGTTGGAGATCAAGGAGATAACCAACACGACTTAGAGGCATATAAAGGATTAGGAACACGTAAACCAGTTCTCGCAGGAGCATTCACGATTCTTTTGCTTGCACAAGCTGGAGTGCCCTTTACTGCTGGGTTCATAGCAAAATTTGGGGTTATAGCGGCAGCAGTTGAAGCTAAATCTTGGACACCCGCTATAGTCGCAATGCTCGCTACAGCGATCGCTGCTTTTGTCTACTTACGTATCATCGTGAGCATGTATCTATCTGAGTCTTCTGAAGAAAAAGAACTATCCATCCATAATGGAGGGCGTGTAGTTATAGCAGTATCAGCGGCCTTCACTATTGTTATAGGAATCTTCCCTTCACTATTAGTTGATCTTGCAAAAGACGCAATCCCAATTTTGGTAGGAGGGTAAATGTTTAAATATGCATTTGGTTCCCCAAAGGCGGCTATTCCGGCAGATAATCTGTATTTAACACCAATTATTCAGGGTTGGTGTTGGTCTTTACCCATTGAAATAGTTAGGTTCTAATTCCGTGTCTGAGTTCCTTCGTAGTTGGTTAACCCTAGTTCTTTTCGGCGGCTTAGCCGTTGTTGTTGTGGGCACTTTTCTCGGATTATCAAGTCTTATTCGCCCGCGTAAAGACACACCTGAAAAAAACATTAACTATGAGAGCGGGGTAGATCCACAAGGAGATATGTGGAGTCAATCAAACATTAGATATTACGTTTTTGCATTGATGTTTGTATTGTTTGATGTTGAAGCTGTCTTTATCTTTCCGTGGGCCGCACGACTTGAAACCTATGGCGTTTTCGGATTAGTAGAGATGGCCATTTTTATTTTTATCCTTGCTCTCGGGTTATTTTATGCTTGGCGGAAAGGTCTTCTTCGATGGGTCTAGTAGAAAACGGCAAGCTTCCGAAACCACTAACGACGCTACTTAATGTCAGTCGTAAATATTCTCTTTGGGTGTATCAGTGGGGCTTAGCTTGCTGCGCTATTGAAATGGGAGCCGCATTTGCTTCGCCTCGTTACGACGTAATGCGTCTTGGAGTAATTCCCTTCCCTGCTAGCCCTCGTCAAGCGGACATGGTTGTCATCGCAGGTACTGTGACGGACAAAATGGCTCCCGTAGTACGCAGACTTTATGAGCAGATGCCAGAACCAAAATATGTAATTTCTATGGGGTCATGCTCAAATAGCGGCGGACCATATTGGGATAGTTATTCAGTCACCAAAGGTGTTGATCAAATAATCCCAGTTGACGTTTATGTTCCTGGCTGCCCGCCAAGGCCTGAAGCTCTATTAGAGGGAATAGTGCTACTGCAAGAAAGAATTGCATCAGAGGATATGACTGAGCGATGGAACGGTGATCCAATTGTCGTCTCCTGAAGAAACAACCGAAGAAGAGATCGAAATTCCGAAACGAGATGATATTCGAGAAGATTTGATATCAAAATTAAAAGACGATCTAGGTGAATCACTTGTTGCTACAGAAATAATCGCAGAAGTTGATGTTTGGGCACGTGTTACAAAAGAAGCATGGTTAGAGACTGCACAAGTCCTTTTGACCCGCTACAACATGAAGTACTTTAATTTTCTTTCAGCTATCGATTGGCTACCGTCACCTTTCGGACGCGACATGGATGCTCAAGTAGACCAACCAGAACCAGTTACACCAGAAGAAATGACCTGGGGAACAACAGGAGGAGAAACAAGATTCCAACTGTTAGCGAGAGTGCACGATCCAGAAAACCATTTAGGGATTTCTTTAAAAGTTGACTTAGAGGACACAGACCTCTCTATTGAATCATGGTCCTCTATTTACCCTGGAGCAGACTGGCATGAACGAGAAGTGTCTGAAATGTTTGGAATCACTTTCTTAAATCACCCTAACCCAGTGAAGTTATATCTCCCAGGAGACTTTGAGGGTTATCCGATGAGAAAAGATTTTGCTCTACTTGCTCGTCGGATAAAACCATGGCCGGGCATAGTCGATGTTGAAGACATGCCAGGAGAAGAGTCCGAAGAAGACGAGGTGGATGCATGAGCGATACTGCTGACACCAAACAAATGGCCTACATAGCTGCACAGGCAGCAGATGCCAGAGTCAATCTTGAAATCGAGACAGAAGGAATGACTCTAAATATTGGGCCACAACACCCAGCCACACATGGGACCTTACGCATTGTGGTCAGGCTTGATGGAGAACAAGTCATTTCAGCTGACCCACTTATGGGATACATGCACCGAGGCTACGAAAAATTAACTGAGGTACGAACCTACCCACAAGTCACAACTTTGGTTAATCGAATTGACTGGTTAGGAAGTTTTGCCAACGAAGTTCCGTTTATTCTTGCCGCAGAGCAACTGATGGAAGTAGAAGCTCCGCCTCGAGCTCAATGGATACGCACAGCACTCTTTGAAATGTCACGTATCGCAAATGTAGTCCTCTTCTTAGGCGACATGGGAGTACAACTAGGAGCTGTCACTCCTGTATTTTTCGCTTTCCGTGACCGGGAATTTATTTTGAACCAAATCGAGGCAGTAACGGGGGGAAGATTCCACCCTAACTTTGACCGAATCGGTGGTTTAAAAGATGATCTACCAAAAGGATGGATAGACGAAACACGAGGAGTACTAAAAAGAATTCGGAACTTCTGTGATGAAATCGAAACTCTGGTTGTCGGGAATGAAATTTTCCAATCACGGACAAGAAACATTGGGGTCATACCTGCTGACATTGGTCTTTCCTACGGTTTATCCGGAGCAAATATTCGCTCTAGTGGAGTTGATTGGGACATCCGACGAGATGGCGGGGTAGGACTAGTACACAACGAATTAGATTGGAAAGTATGGACACACCCTGATGGTGATTCATTCGCACGGTTCTGGGTACGTCTACAAGAAGTACGTGAATCTTGCACCATGATTGAACAAATTCTTGACGGGATACCATCTGGTCCAGTTATGGCCAAAGTGCCAAGAATAATAAAAGTCCCGGCAGGCGAAGCCTATGTAGAGACTGAGAATCCACTTGGAGTTATGGGATACTACGTTATTTCAAAAGGAGACTTAACTCCGTTCCGTGTGAAAATTAGATCTGCCTCTTTCAATAACGTTTCAATTACCCCTTGGCTACTTAAAGGAGTTTACGTCCCAGACGTAATCTCAATCTTGGCAAGTCTGTATTTCATATTGGGAGACATAGACCGATGAGTGTTGTATTAGCAGACCTTGCTTATTGGCAGGAAACCACCATCAGACTCCTTGTAGGGCTAATAGCGGTGCTTCTCCCTGCTGGAACATTGGTGTACCTTTTCCTATTCAAAATGATGAGCTTTATGCAGAGCAGGCTTGGACCAATGGAAGCTGGACCGTATGGCTCACTACAACTTTTAGCCGAAGTAGGAAAGTTTCTACAGAAAGAAGACATTCTGCCAAAAGCCGCAGATCGGCTCATTTTTAAACTGGCACCATTTGTGGTACTTATATCCACTTTCCTTTTAATCTTAGTTATCCCAGCTGGACCGGATCTTTGGTTCATAGATGTTGATACAGGGATATTTCTTGGTCTCGCTGTTTCATCAATCTCTGTCATAGGAATTCTCATGGCAGGATGGGCTTCATCTTCAAAATATTCGTTGCTTGGGGCGCTACGGGCAACTGGCCAGCTCATTGCCTATGAACTCCCAATGGTTTTAGCAGTAGTCGGAGTCATTATTCAGGCCGGAACATTGAATGTGCAAGAGATAGTGATGGCTCAAGCAACAGGAGAGATTTTCGGCTTCGGAGGTATCGGCAATCCATATGTTATTACACAGTTTGTTGGATTCTTAATTTTCTTGATCGCAGTTCAAGCCGAACTCACGCAACCTCCATTTGATATGCCGGTTGCCGAATCAGAACTCGTAACCGGTTATCTCACTGAATACTCCGGCTTACGATTCTTAATGTTCTTTATCGGAGAGTTTGCAACCGCTGCTATCTTCTCCGCGTTAGCAGCCACGCTTTTCCTAGGAGGATGGTACGTCCCGGGACTTGAACCAACAGATAACCTCTTTAATGTTATTGGCCCAATTGTTTTGCTTGGAAAAATGCTTCTAGTTGCTTTCTTTATTTTCTGGTTTCGATTCACTTATCCAAGATTTAGAGAAGACCAACTTCAACAATTGGCATGGAAAGTTCTCATTCCGCTTTCATTGGTCAATATCGTGATTACAGGTGTTCTTAAGGTGGTCTTTTAACGATGAGAAAAATTAAATTGCCTGGGTTAATTAAAGGATTAGGGGTTACTTTCAAGACTCTTGTCAGAACACTCACGAAAGGGTCACACACGGTCCAGTATCCACGCGTGAAAGAATCCCCACCCCCACGAGCAAGAGGAGTAATTGCTCTTCATGAAGAAAACTGCACCGCATGCATGCTTTGTGCAAGAGAATGCCCAGATTGGTGTATTTATATTGAAGGCCATAAATATAAGGCTCCTCCGCGCCGCCCTGGAGGAAAGCCAAGAAAGAAAAACGCACTCGATCGCTTCGATATTGACTTCTCCCTTTGCATGTTCTGTGGAATATGCGTTGACGTTTGCCCCTTTGAGGCATTGTTCTGGACCCCTGAATATGAATATTCAGAACTAAAAATCGCCGACCTTCTTCATGACAAAACTTTGCTCAGCCAATGGATGGAAACAGTGCCTGATTTTGAAGATTATGAAGCAGGCAGTGAGGCAAAGAAATTGACGGTTCCCCGATGAGCGTATACGCAGAGATGTCGGGCCTTGACCCTTTGACCAGCGGTGAAGTTGTGGTTGCGCAAAACATAGCGTTCGGCTTGATCGCTGTCATTATGCTCTTCAGCGCTCTTCGCATGGTTACAACTCGTAACGTGGTACACGCAGCCCTATATCTCGTTATTGTGCTTGCCGGTGCAGCCGCAATTTTTATACTGCTCGGTGCAGAATTTGTTGGAGTTACACAAGTTTTGGTTTATATCGGAGCGATAGTCGTTCTATTCCTTTTCGGAATCATGCTTACTCGAGGAGCTTTAGGCGTAGACGAAGAAGAAAAAGGAGAACAGCGCCTAATGTCCTGCTTAGTTGCTGGCCTTCTCGCGATTGTTACTGCTGGAGCGTTGATTAATACTTTCTCTGATGCTGAATTAACACGTAGCTCTCCAAGCACTACTGCCACCGTCGGAGACAGCATTTTCAGTCAATTCATTATCCCGTTTGAGGCTATATCCGTGCTTCTTCTCGCAGCGCTTATCGGCGCAATCGTCGTAGCGAGGAAAGATTGATATGTATTTAAATCAATTCCTCTTACTTTCTGCAGCATTATTCGCCATAGGCGTCTACGGCGTACTAGCTCGCCGCAACGGAGTTTTAGTGCTTATGTCAATCGAGTTGATACTTAATGCAGTGAATATAAATCTGGTCTCTTTCGCAGCCTTCCAAGATTCTATTTCAGGAGAAGTATTTGCTCTTTTTGTAATAGCCGTAGCTGCAGCAGAAGTAGGCGTAGGTCTAGCCATGATTCTTCTCCTATACCGTAATCGCAGAAATATTGATCTCACAGAGATCGATTTGATGAAGGGTTAAACGATGACAGAACTCTTCATCTTCGCAGAATCAGCATCACAAAGCGGGCTGCCTCTTGGAATCACTTCAGGAGGAGCATGGCTACTTCGTAATGCATGGCTGATTCCGTTACTACCTGCCCTTTCATTCCTTGGAATTCTATTTTTTGGGAAACGGATGCCCCGAAAAGGTGCAGAACTCGGCATAGCAGCCGTAGGTATAGCTTTCGTTTTAGCAGTCCTTACAGGACTGGCCTGGCTAGATCATAGAGACAACTACCACGGCGAAGAAACACATCTAGCAGTCGCAGCAGTTGAGCACCATGGAGAAATTTCTCATGATGATCATCACGACGATCATCATGATGACTCGCACGATGAGCACGCGGCATCAGGACACTCCGAATCAGGGCACCATGCGGCCCATTCCTCACTAGCTGTTTCAAACACAGTGACATGGTTTCAAACAAATGGAGTAGATATCTCAGTAGGAGTTCTAGTGGACGGGCTCTCCGTCATGATGCTTTTCGTGGTCACTTTAGTATCTCTACTTGTCCACATATATTCGACAGATTATGTAGGTGGAGACCGGCGTTACACACACTACTTCGCATTTCTCTCGCTATTTAGTGCATCAATGCTCACACTCGTAATATCAGAAAACACTTTACAATTACTGGTCGCATGGGAATTAGTAGGGGTCTGTTCTTTCGCTCTAATCGGCCACTGGTGGGAAGAAAAACCAAACAGCGATGCTGCACTCAAAGCATTTCTTACCAACCGAGTAGGCGACATGGGCCTTTTAGTCGGAGTAACGATTCTCTTCTTCGCTGTCGGTTCTGTTTTACCAGATTCATTCGGATCATTTTCAATCGCAGCCACAAACACTGTTGCAAACAATGGACTACTTTCCCACACAGCACTACTAGTCGCAGCCACCTGTTTAATGGCTGCAGTCATGTCAAAATCCGGACAGTTCTTTCTCCATACATGGCTACCGGATGCTATGGCCGGCCCCACACCAGTCTCAGCCCTTATTCACGCAGCAACAATGGTCGTTGCTGGTGTATTCATGATCGCTCGACTTTACGGAGTCTTCTTTGAAGGACTTTCAATAGGAGGCTCATCAATAAACCTGATGGCATTAGTTGGAGGAATAACCACACTTGTTGGAGCTTCGTTAGCCTTTGTTCAACGCGACATAAAGAAAGTATTGGCCTATTCAACAATTTCCCAACTTGGCTACATGGTGCTTGCCTTAGGAGTAGGCGCTTGGACTGCTGCAGTATTCCACTTATTCACCCACGCGTTCTTTAAAGCCTGCCTCTTCTTAGGGTCAGGATCTGTTGCACATGCGGTGCATAGCTTCGATATGAAGTCGGATATGGGAGGCATGAGAAAAGCCATGCCACACACCTACCGCACATTCATTATTGGATCCATTGCCTTAGCGGGACTTCCCCCGCTAGCAGGCTTCTGGTCCAAGGATGAAATACTCGCCGGAACTGGAGGTTGGGGCTTATTTGGTGGAACTGGCGGCAATGGCTCCTATACCTTAATGCTCGTTATGGGCATGATTACTGCCGCTTTGACAGCCGCCTATATGACTCGATGCGTGTATCTCACATTCTTTGGAGAATTCCGAGGTCACGGAGACCTGCATGAATCCGGACCCCGCATTGTGGTACCTCTCTGGATTCTGGCTGGACTTGCAATAGTCGCCGGACTTTTCAACCTTCCAAAAGGCTTCCAACTTGTTCCAGATTCCTTCCAGGAACGTTTCGGTCATTACGTTGAACCAGTCGCTGGTTACTTCCCCACAATAAGCCACGCCACCCCATCATGGTCTCTAGCTATCATCTCTACACTCGTAGTGATAGGAGGTGCCTCCGCTGCTTGGTGGTACTACTTTGTCAAAGTAGAGGCTGCTTCAAAAGCAAGTGGTAAAAGCCTTACTGAGTTACCGAATGGACCGACCACTACATATCCATTAGCAAAAATTATTCACAATATTCTTGATAAGAAATACTACTTAGACCATCTTTACACTGGCATAATTGCCGGTGGAACAAAGGGCCCGCTCGCTCGCATGGCCTATCGCTTCAACCAACAAGTGATCGACGGAACAGTTGATCGTGTTGGAGAAACAGCGGTTAAGTCTGGACAATTTGTCTATGACAAAATCGATCAACTTGTGGTCGATGGAGCAGTCAATACCTCCGGACGTCTCTCTTCAGAGGCGGGCGGAGAACTACGTAAAATTCAGTCCGGAAAGGTCCAAAGCTATGCAGCAATTTTATTTGCAGCAGCCACGGTTCTTGCCGGAATATTGATCGTCATCGTTTAGGAGACGGCCAGCATGGAAAATTTCATCAACGATTGGGGACTAACAGTCACCACATTTCTCCCAATGGTAGGAGTAGCAATAATGCTGCTTATACCAAAGGCACAAGAAGAGCTTCATAAGAAGACTGCTTTAGCGACGTCACTTTTAGTCGCGGTTATGGGCATTCTCATCTTGACTCAGTTCGACTTTGATGCCACAGGTCAACTTCAATTTGCTGTTGATCACATATGGATAGATGTAATCAACAGTCATTATGCAATGGGGCTTGACGGCATGTCACTACCGTTAGTTCTACTTACGATGCTAGTAGTACCTCTCTGCATCATTTATTCATGGAATCATTTCCCTGAACCACAGAACCCAAAAGCTTTCCTCATCCTCATATTGGTCTTAGAGACCGGAATGATTGGAACCTTTATGGCCCAAGACTTAGTCCTTTTCTTTGTCTTCTTTGAAGTCGTATTGCTACCAATGTTCTTCATGATTGCTGTATGGGGAGGCGACGACCGCCGCTACGCCTCACTTAAGTTTTTCCTTTACACCCTTTTTGGTTCCGCCCTCATGTTGGTTAGCTTTCTAGCTCTCTATTTCTTATCAGGATCAGAATCGTTCGTTCTCTCAGATCTGATAGCTGCAGTTTCTTCAAACGGAATTTCAAGAACCGCTGGACTCTGGATATTCGCAGGCATGTTCTTAGGCTTCGGCATCAAAGTACCCATGTTCCCTTTCCACACGTGGCTACCAGACGCCCATACACAAGCCCCAACTGTTGGATCAGTCATCTTGGCCGCTGTTCTTCTAAAACTCGGAACCTACGGATTCATCAGAATAGCTATCCCCGTTCTTCCAGAATCGGCGGTCGAATGGGCACCATGGATAGGGCTACTAGCGGTCATAGGGATCATCTACGGAGCACTGGGTTGCTTGGCGCAAACCGACATGAAGAGACTTATCGCCTTCTCCTCTGTTGCCCATATGGGATTCGTAATGTTGGGAATTTCAACGCTTACTGATTTCGGAATCAATGCGGCAATTATGGGAATGGTCGCTCATGGATTGATCACCGGAATGCTGTTCTTCATCGCTGGATCAGTGAAAGAGCGCTATCACACACTCGATATCGGTCGCCTCGGCGGACTTCTGGTCCAAGCACCACGAATGGGATGGATTTTCGGGCTATGCGTAATGGCTTCTTTGGGTCTTCCTGGATTAGCAGGGTTCTGGGGAGAGTTCCCTGCCATTCTTTCTGCTTACAACCCAGGTAACGGACTGTCTGAAGTAACTTTCCGTGTATTTATGGTGATATCAGCACTCGGAACAGTTCTAGCAGCAGGATATCTTCTCTGGCTCTTACAAAGAGCAGCGTTTGGAACACCCAAAGACGAATTCGCTGACGATCCATCAATAACAGACGTCACTAAGCATGAATGGATTTCTTGGGCACCTTTCCTCGCTCTTATTGTCGCAATAGGTATTTATCCAAACTTAATCTTCCGAGTAACAGACGGAGCCGTGGATGCATCTTTAGATGACTGTCTACAAGTAAACGCATCCGAACTAACATCAGAACAAATAGAAGCTCTTGGATGTGCGTCAATTTATGACCTTGGCGGCGGCCATGACGACCATGACGACCACGAAGAACATGCAGCAGGAGAGTAGTTAGTGACGACTCAACTCCTGACTCTTGCTTTTGAACGTCCAGCAATTGACTGGCATGCGGTAGCTCCTGAACTCACTCTTCTCGCCGTCGGATGCCTGATAACTCTTATTGACATAATCTTTTTAGAGAAAGCCCGCCCGTATACCGCAACGCTTGCAGGATTGGGCGTTCTCGCCACTGCTATTCCAATTATCACTTTGGCTATGGATGGCGTCGATCGAGTGCTCTTTGACGGCGCTTATGTAGTTGACGACTTTGCTCTATTTACCAAAGCAATCTTCTTGATCTCTGGATATGTGGTCATTCTTTTGTCAACAAACTACGTCGCTGAAGGCGACTACTGGGAAAACGAGTACTACGGCCTTTTACTTGCCTCTTTGATGGGCATGGTCATGATGTCCTCATCACGTGATCTCATCTCTATCTTTGTCGCTCTTGAACTTCTCTCTATCCCTGCCTACTTAATGGTTGCATGGAGGAAAAGAGATGCTCGATCAAACGAAGCTGGCCTGAAGTACTACCTCATGGGGGTATTCGCATCGGCAGTAATGCTTTATGGGATGTCACTACTTTTTGGAGTTTCAGGTTCTACGCAACTATCAGAAATTTCCAGCTTCCTTACGAGCGGCACCGTTTCTTCAGTTTCTGCAATTACTCTTGCCATAGTTTTTGTGGTTGCAGGATTTGCATTTAAAGTCTCAGCAGCCCCATTCCACACTTGGGCTCCAGATGTCTATGAAGGTGCCCCAACTCCTGTTACAGCGTTTTTATCAGTCGCCTCTAAGGCTGCAGGATTTGTAGCGCTACTACAGTTAATTTACGTAGGTTTCCATAATCAATCAGCTGTCTATGAGCCATTGATATGGATTCTGGCTGCTGCTTCAATGACTTTTGGAAACTTAGTAGCACTGAAGCAAACCAACATTGTCCGTATGATGGCATATTCCGGAGTCGCTCAAACCGGGTTCATTCTTGCGCCGCTAGCAGTCGCAGGACATGCAGGATTAGAAGACCAAGCCTTATCTGCGATTTTGACTTATCTCGCGATATATGCAGCGATGAACCTTGGTGCATTCGCAGTAATAATCACCATTTCACGAAAAACAGGCTCAGCGGAAATTGAATCCTTTAACGGTGCATTCCGATATGCGCCCGCAATGACCGTATCTATGGCATTTTTCTTATTTTCTTTAGCAGGAATTCCACCTTTAGGAGGATGGTTTGCCAAGTTTGAAGTCTTTAGCGTTCTTGCCTCTTCAGATGATGTCTGGGGTTATGCGCTAGCGGTCATAGCGGCCATCAACTCAGTAATAGCTCTTTATTACTATGCCAGTGTTGCTCGTCGTATGTGGGCTGATGAAGCTCCAGAAAATGATTTAACCCCCGTCTCCACAACTTCATCACTGGTATCAGCATTAGCCATATGTGCAATAGTTACTTTAGCTTTCGGAGTTGTTCCACAAATCGTAGGAAGATTTGCTGACGTAACTCTCTTGACCCTAGGGGGCTGAGATTAACGGCCTTCCAGAACGGTTGGCCGCTCGTATAAGGGCAGAAGGGCCACTTACCTTTGACCAGTGGGTTGAAGCATGCCTTTATGACCCACAGGACGGTTTCTACTCTTCTGGTGGCTCTGCGGGACGAAGAGGAGATTTCATAACAAGCCCGGAAGTAGGACCACTTTTTGGAACTGTGCTTGCCAATTGGATTGATAAAGTTTGGGCCAACCTAGGAAGCCCAAAAGACTTCGTCGTATTGGAAACCGGTGCAGGGCCAGGAACACTGGCTCGCTCTATTCTTAAAGCTAAACCTAAATCGCTTATTAACGGTCGCTATATCGCAATTGAGCGTTCAGAAATTCAACGAAAACTTCACCCAGCGGAAGCAGAGTCATTGCCGAGTTTTCCAGAAGAATCAATAACTGGAGTAGTCCTAGCAAACGAACTTCTCGATAACCTGCCTTTTCGTTTATGCCGAGGAGACGGAGAGAAGTGGCGAGAAACTCTGATCACAGAAGGGTTTAAAGAAATCATAGGAAACGAAGTTGGATTACCTCTATCTTTACCGCCAATTGAAGGAGCAAAAATCCCTATTCAAACAAAAGCCAGCAACTGGGTACAAGATGCTTTAGACATTGTGGATCAAGGCGCAGTACTAGTTTTTGACTACTGTTCAACCACTTCTCAAATGGCTAATGAACCTCAAAGTGAGTGGTTACGCACCTACAGAGGTCACGAAAAAGGAAATAACCCCATTGCTAACCCAGGAAGTCAAGACATAACAGTAAATGTTGCGCTTGATCAACTTCCCGGTGAATTTTCGGCTAATTCTCAAGCAGAATTTTTAACCTCTCATGGGATCAAAGAGCTTGTCAAAGAAGGCCGAAGAATTTGGGAAAAACAAGCTCACATTGGAGGATTAGAAGCAATTGAAGCACGAAGCCGAATAACTGAATCTGAAGCACTCCTTGACCCAAATGGACTAGGCGGCTTCACAACTCTAGAGTGGCTGATCAGTCACTGAAGAAAGATTTCCCTTCGCTAAAGTTTCAATTACAAGTAACCAAGCAGAAAGAATAAGTTGTGAGTGAACCGACGATCGAAGATTATTACGTTGAGGACCGTACTTTTCCTCCGGCAGCAGATTTCGTAAAAGATGCTGTGGTATCAGATCAAACACACTATGACGAAGCTACGAAAGACTATGAAGGATTTTGGGCTCGTCAAGCACGAGAACTGATCTCATGGGATGAAGATTTTCACACCACACTTGAATGGAACCTGCCGTACGCAAAATGGTTTCTCGGCGGAAAACTAAACGTCTCCTACAACTGTTTAGATCGTCACGTAGAAGCTGGGTACGGAGATCGAATAGCTTATTTCTGGGAAGGCGAACCTGGAGACACTCGAGAGATTAGCTACTCAGATTTATTGGAAGAAGTTAGCCGTTTTGCCAATGTGCTTAAAGAGTTGGGTCTCAAAAAGGGCGATCGAATAGCCATCTATATGCCAATGATCCCAGAATTACCAGTTGCCATGCTGGCCTGTACTCGTATTGGAGTAGCTCATAGTGTCATCTTCGGGGGGTTTTCTCCTGATGCAATTATTGACCGTTGCGAAGATGCAGAAGCAAAACTCGTTATCACTGCAGATGCAGGATACAGAAGGGGAGTTCCATCAGCATTAAAAGTCAATGTAGACGCAGCTTTAGAACAAGGTGCTTCTTCAGTGCAAAATGTTGTTGTTGTGAATCGATGCGATACAGAAGTCACAATGACCGCTGGAAGAGATTTATGGTGGCATGAACTCATGGCAGAAGCCTCTCCCGATTGCCCCGTTGAACCAATGGACAGTGAGCAGTTGTTGTATCTCCTCTATACCTCAGGTACAACAGCTAAACCCAAAGGAATAATGCACACCACAGGTGGTTACCTCACTCAGGTTGCGTACACACACAAAACCATTTTTGATATTAGGCGTGAAGAAGATGTCTACTGGTGTGCAGCAGATATTGGATGGGTTACTGGTCATAGCTACATCGTTTATGGGCCTCTAACAAACGGCTGTACATCAGTCATGTACGAAGGAACACCGGACACACCTCGCCCAGAATTCCGCACAGGAGAAGATCGAACTAAATGGCCAAAAGACCGTCTATGGGACATTATTGAACGCTATGGAGTGACGCAGCTCTACACTGCCCCTACTGCAATACGAACCTTTATGAAATGGGGAGAAACAGAGCCTAAAGCACACAATCTCACTTCTTTAAGGGTCCTCGGAACAGTAGGAGAACCAATAAATCCTGAAGCATGGATGTGGTATCACGAAAACATCGGAGGAAGCAATTGCCCTGTTGTAGACACGTGGTGGCAAACTGAAACAGGCGGCCACATGATCACCCCAATGCCGGGGGTAACAACAACTAAACCTGGATCAGCCTGCCATCCCATTCCAGGAGTATTCGCTGAACTAGTAGATGATGACGGAAACCCTGTTGAGCAAGGCGGAGGTTATTTAACAATCACGCATCCTTGGCCGTCAATGCTTCGGGGCATCTGGGGCGACGATGAAAGATACCGCGAAACATACTGGTCAACCTATGAAAATCGTTATTTCGCAGGAGATGGGGCAAAAATCGATGAAGATGGATACCTCTGGTTACTCGGACGAGTTGACGATGTCATGAATGTTTCCGGACATCGAATAGCAACAGCAGAAGTTGAGTCAGCACTTGTGGATCACTTTGCGGTCGCAGAAGCTGCTGTTGTCGGAGCTACAGATGAAATTACCGGCCAAGCAATCATCGGTTACGTCATCTTACGAGGCGGAAATGAAGCCTCAGAAAGTTTAGGAGAAGAAATTCGCGCTCACGTAGCGACGAAACTTGGCCCAATGGCTCGACCCAAAGCCGTTTTTCTCGTACCAGACCTGCCGAAGACAAGAAGTGGGAAAATAATGAGACGATTACTAAGAGACGTAGCAGAAGGAAGAGACTTAGGAGATACAACAACACTTGCTGATGCCAACGTTGTAGCGGAGATACGCGACAGAGCCTTATCTGACCCTCAGGAAGATTGAGTGTTAGTAAATTCACAAATCTACAAAGACACCCTTCCTGATCCCGGACCGGTGGTCTTAGTTGATATAGATGGCGTTCTTTCAGATGCGTCGGGGCGCCAACACTATCTTCTAGGTGAGAATAAAGAATGGTGGAATTTTTTCGAAGCCGCCATCGATGACCCGCCAATCGTTGAAAGTATCCAACTTGTTAATTGCCTAACTCAAAATCACACAGTAATTCTGTTAACGGCACGACCAAAAAGGCTTACAGAAATAACAGTAAATTGGATGAGTCAAAACAACATTCACTGGGATGCGTTAGAAATGCGACAAGACGACGATATCTACACCAGTTCTCCCGATGTAAAAAGAGAGATTCTTCACTCACTTCAATCACACGGATATAAACCAACATTAGCTATTGATGATGATCCACGAAATCTAGCTATGTATCAGACTGAAGAAATACCTACGGTTTATATTCACTCTGGCTACTACGAATAAAACTGGCATTACCTAAATAGATTCTCTGGCGCCGCCAATTCAACTCCCTCACCCGGAGCCCCAGGTGTTGAATAGAAACCTAAAACAGGACCCCCTTGGGTGTAACCCATTAATGATCTCAGTTCAGGACTTAAATCCTTCGCTACTTCGGGGGGACAGGACAGATACTGGTTCTCTTCCTGTCTAAGCCAACTAAGTGTGTAATGAAGCAACACAGCGATTCGATTCGTGGATTCAGTACTGTTTGTGCCGCCCCCATGCAGAACAGAACCGTTATAGAACAAAACCGACCCTGCACTCATTTCAGCTGAAGAAACTTCATGAGATTCAGGTTTTCTTTCGCGATCCCATGTATGAGATCCGGGAACAATTCTTGTAGCACCATTATCTTTAGAAAAATCTGATATCGCCCAAATTGTACTGAACTGCGTTTCAATAGATCTGTTTATATATGGCCCCCAGACGCCACGATCACGATGAAGATCTTGATGACCTTCTCCAGGGGCGAGGTCTATAGCTTGCGTGAAATGAAGCTGGTAACCCTGAGAATAGGGAGATAAATATTGTTCACAGACACTATTAACAAAGGGATGTAAAGCGAGTTCTCGACATTTAGGTGAGCGTGCCATTAAGGCCCCAATTCGCTTCGTTCTGTAGCCGGAAAACTCGTTCTTTCCGACAGAAGCCAACTCAAGATAAGGGTTTAAGTCTGCTTTTATCTCTTTTAAATCTTTTTGATTCAAAATATTGTCAATAATCACCGCGCCATTCGAGTTCAAAACTTCTAGGGCGGACTCCGCTGAATCTGACAAACTTAAATGTTCAATTCCCATAATTGCTGCTCACTTAGTTCAAGATGATCAAACTTATACAAACCGTATCTAATGAAACTGAAAGACGTTTAATCAATTACAAAATGATGGGTACTGACTTTTTAGGAGCGCTCGAATCCTCTAGCATTAAGTAAGGATCTATCGAGGTGAATCAATGTTCAATAATTTTAAAACCTTTATTCTTCTAGCTTTACTCGGAGGCATCTGCGTTGTTGTCGGGGGAGCATTTGGAGGGGCTCCTATTGGTTTAGGTATAGGACTAGTGCTCGTAGGAGGGTCGTATTGGTTCAGCGACAAAATCGCGATCTCGTCTGCTCGTGCTGTTCTTGCCACCCCAGAGGAATATCCCGAATACCATCGCACAATGACGGAGTTAGCGTCAGATGCCGGGTTGCCAATTCCTCGTTTATACATCTCCCCATCTCCTCAACCCAATGCCTTCGCTACAGGAAGAAATCCCAAAAAATCAGCCGTAGCTATTACTCAAGGGCTTGTTGATCACATGACTTGGTATGAGATTCGTGGAGTATTAGCTCACGAGTTAATGCACATAAAGAATCGAGATATTCTCATCGGATCCGTTGCTGCAGCCATAGGGACAGGAATCACATTCGTAGCCCGCATGGTGATGTGGGGCGCTATGTTCGCTGGACGTGGTGGCCGTGACCGTAATCCAATTGGGGATATAGCTCTCGCTCTTCTCGCTCCAATAGCAGTGATGTTAATTCAAATGGCTGTAAGTCGTAGTCGAGAGTTTCAGGCTGATGCATCAGCAGCTCGTTTAATGGGCGATGGAGAACCTCTCGCGCAGGCATTAGAAAAACTTGAATACGCATCTCAACGTGTTCCCTCTGGCGTTAATTTAAACCAAGCGACTTCTTATATTGTCAATCCCTTACGTGCAGAAGCACGCGGTGCTCGAGGACCCAGATGGTTTTCTACCCACCCAGCCACTGAAGAAAGAGTTAAGAGGCTCCGAGATATGGCATGGAATAAAGGTGGAGATACTTTAGACGGAGGAGATCTCTTTTCCTGACCATTTCTGTCCAGAATCAAATACAAGATTTTCTAGTCTCTGAAATTAACAAAATTTAAAGGAAGATCAATGTCTGATTCTTTTAGAGAACCTATGACTTCTTGCAAGACATCTCTTTTCTTTCCTGTAACCCGCAATTGATCACCTTGTGTTTGGGACTGTACGCCTTTCAGCCCCATGTCTTTGATCATTTTGTTTAGGACGCGTGCGTTATCGGTGTTAATTCCTGCTTTAAGTCCTGCAGTTTGACGCGCTCTTCCTCCGCTAGCTTCTTCAATGGAGCCCCAGTCAAGAGACTTTAGAGAAACTTTTCTTCGAACTAGTTTTTCCTCCAACACAATTACTAGTGCAGCAAGCCGGTCCTCTGAAGAGGATTCCAATTTGATGGCATCATCCCCAAGTTCAACAGACGATTCTGTTCCCTTGAAGTCAAATCGATTACGTATCTCACGATCAGCTTGATCAACGGCATTACGTATTTCTTGTAAATTAATTTCTGAAACTATGTCAAATGAAGGCATATAACCACTTTACTGGTGGTCACTGCATTCAGCGGCGCTAGTCTTCTCAGTTCTGGGTCGGTGCCCGAGCGGCCAAAGGGAACGGGCTGTAAACCCGTCGGCATTGCCTTCGGAGGTTCAAATCCTCCCCGGCCCACAAATAAATTGTGAAACCGTCTTAGTCCGGAGAATCTCCGGACAAGATGGTTTGCATAACTACGACGTCTTGCCACCGACCAAACTTTCTTCCAACTTCTCTTTCAATACCAACTGTAGTGAAACCATGTTTTTCGTGAAGAGCGATACTCGCATCATTCCCTCCCCCTATACGCGCTATTACGGCGTGAAAACCGCTAAGAGTCGCAACTACAAGTAATTCCTCTAACAGCCGACTTCCAATTCCTAATTGTCGCGCATCAGAGTCAACATAAATTGAATTTTCAACTGTAGTTCGGTAACCGTCTTTTTTATTGAAAGGAGATAGCGATGCAAAACCCAGCACTTGGCCTTCAATTTCGGCTACTAAAACACTGAAAGCGCCGGACCTTTCACTTAACCAAACTCTCTGCTCTTCAGTTGTTCGCTCTACTAAATCAAAAGAGGCAGTGGAGTTTAAAACTGCATGATTGAAGATAGAACGAATAGATTCCGAATCATCCATGGATGCAATACGAATATTTATGGAACTTTCCATAGCGCGAATCGTAGCGAGATAACTGACATACATCACTTATCATGTTGGCGAATGCCTCATTGTCGTGGCATCCTTCTAAACGATCAATTATTGGTTATGCTCCCTTAGCTCAGTCGGTAGAGCGTCTCCATGGTAAGGAGAAGGTCGACAGTTCAATTCTGTCAGGGAGCTCACTGGCGACGTAGCTCAGTAGGTAAGAGCGCTCGACTCATAATCGAGAGGTCGACAGTTCAAATCTGTCCGTCGCTACCAGTAAAGTAAATAGAGAGAAAATTAAGGGGATCAAATGGCATCCGATAAAAGAGTTCAGGTCACCCTGGAATGTCAGGAATGTAAGCGACGGAACTATATAACAACTAAATCTAAAGTGAACTCACGTGAGCGCATAGAACTAAAAAAGTTTTGTCGCTGGTGTAGAACACATATTGCCCACAAGGAGACACGCTGAATTAATAGCATGCTGTTTCTAGTCACTATGAGGCAACCTCGCTGCTATCCTGTCCTGATCAGTACTCCGAATTCAATTTTGAACCGGTAGTAAAAATAGGGCAGTGGCTCAACTGGTAGAGCATCGGTCTCCAAAACCGACGGTTGGGGGTTCGAGTCCCTCCTGCCCTGCGATGCAGTATGCATAATCCCCCTTATCCTAGTTTGTACCTTTCATACCGATCAGAGGCTTGACAATGTCAATGAACCGAGAACAAAAGCGAATGCTTCAACGGCAAGGCGAAGTAGACGCGGATGGCGAACCAATTCGTCAGCGACGACAGCAACAGCAGCAGCGCAATGAAGAACGTACTGGTTTTCGTCAGTTCCTGAGGGAAATACGTTCAGAATTACGTAAGGTTGCTTGGCCGACACGTTCGGAAACTACAAATTACGCTGTAGTTGTAATCATAACTATTGTGGCTTTGACCGCGATAATTGCTGGCCTTGATTGGCTTTTCTCTAACTCCATACTTGAATTGTTTGATGTCTAATGAATACACCACAAGAAACTGAAACCACTACAACCGAAGAAGAACAAAACGACGCAGTCGCAGAGGCTGCTGATTTGTTGCCCATCGGTACAGCTGAAGTTAGCGAAGAAACTGAATCTCAAGATGCAGTAGAGGTATTAGATGCTGATTCTGAAACAGAAGAAAATCTTTGGACTTCAGATCAAGATGAGCCGGAGACAATAGATGTTGAAGATCTGTTAGACGAGGTAGCAGACGAAGCGGCTGAACAATCCAGAAAACGTGCAAACAGCCCCTATGACCGTCCTGGAAAATGGTATGTCGTCCATACACAGTCTGGCTACGAGAATAAAGTTAGGAAAAACCTTGAAGCTCGTATTGCAAATATGCATCTCGAACAGAGCATTCTTGAAATTGTTGTCCCTATGGAAGATGTAGTTGAATTCCGAAGCGGCAAGAGAGTAAATGTTTCTAAAAAAGTATTTCCCGGATATCTCTTAATTCGATCCCGCCTCGATGACAGAGCTTGGAATGCGATTCGAGAAACACCGGGAATAGTTAATTTCGTAGGTGCTGCTGGGAAACCTTCTCCGCTCAGAAGACGAGAAGTAGAAGATTTCTTAATGGTTGAGGACGAATCTTCTCCAGAAACTCCAAAGAAGGCTAAAGCAAAACTTGGCTATGACGTTGGAGAGACAGTTCGAGTCAAGGGCGGTCCTTTTGCAGACTTCTCTGGCGAGATTATAGAAATTAATGAAGAACAGTTAAAAGTAAAGGTAGTCGTTGACATTTTTGGTCGCGAAACACCTGTAGAACTTGAATTCTCCCAAGTAGCGCAACTTTGATTAAATAAACAGGTTGCCAAAATGACATCCTGCTCGCAGACTTGAACGTTCGTGAAAGTTGAAAGAAATCTTTCAACTCGAAAGATGAGTTATAACAATGGCCCAAAAACAAGTATTAACAACCGTGAAAATTCAGATTCCAGCTGGATCAGCATCTCCTGCTCCTCCTGTGGGTACAGCTCTTGGACCTCATGGGGTGGCAATCATGGATTTTTGCAAGGAGTACAACGCAAAGACCGAAGATAAGCGGGGTCAAATAATCCCTGTAGAGATCACCATCTATGAAGATCGTTCCTTTACTTTCATTACTAAAACCCCACCAACTTCCTATCTAGTGAGAGAAGCTGCTGGATTAGAAAAAGCATCTCAAAACCCTGGTCGTGAAGAAGCGGGATCTATTACCTGGGCACAGGTTGAAGAAATCGCGGAAGTTAAAATGCCTGACCTTAATGCTTTAGATATTGAGGGAGCGAAACAACAGGTTGCAGGAACAGCCCGCTCTATGGGAATTTCAGTTTCTTAATTAATGTGAAGTCGCCGTCTTACCCGACGGTTTGAGATAAGAAATACCTCGTCTTATCCAAGTTAACGACACTTGAGGAAGCCAGGAGGAATGGCGAAATGAGTAAAAAAGGAAAGCGTTATAACGACGCACTAACCAAATATGATTCTCAACATCACCATGGTGGTCAAGAATCAATTGAAATTGTACGTTCTTTAGCTCAAGCGAAATTTGACGAAACTATAGATTTAGTTGTTCGTCTTGGAGTTGATCCTCGCAAATCTGAAGAAATGGTAAGAGGCACAGTAGCTCTGCCTTCCGGAACAGGAAAAAATGTGAAAGTTGCTGTCTTCGCGCAAGGTGAGGCTGCAACAGCTGCTAAAGAAGCAGGCGCAGATTATGTCGGAGCTGATGATTTAGCTACAGAAGTAGAAGGCGGAATGCTTGATTTTGATGTAGCAATTTCCACCCCAGACATGATGCCGACTGTTGGAAAGCTTGGTAGAGCTCTTGGCCCACGTGGATTAATGCCGAATCCAAAATCAGGGACAGTAACTGACGACCCAGCAAAAGCAGTTCAAGACTTCAAAGGCGGAAAAGTTGAGTTTCGAACTGACCGTTATGGAAACGTACAGGTCCCGATCGGCAAGGCTTCGTTTGAAGTCTCAAGTTTGGTTGCAAACTTCAACGCCGTTGTAGAAGAATTAGAGAGACTCAAGCCCTCCTCGTCAAAGGGTAGATACTTTAAAAAAGTATCTATTTCTTCAACGATGGGGCCAAGTGTTTTGATCGATCCACAGAATCTAAGTGCATAGTTTCTCATTAGAGGGTGGCGATAAGCCAAGGTTCGGCTAACCTTTCTTGACAATTAAATTGCTCACCAAAGACCTCCGGGTTGTTGAACGACATAACTGAAGCATTTGCGAGTGCTTCTGCCCGAGCAGGAGAGCCTCAGGTTTCTGACTTGACTATTAGTCAAGCGTGATCTTCGGTGAGTGAAAATAACCGGAAGAACTAAAGAAACGAAAAGGAGGCAACTGAGCATGGGAGAAATCCGAAACCAAAAAGCCGCAGTGGTTGAAGAAGTTCGTGATCGAATTGCTAGTACAGAAGCACTAGTACTCACCGAATATCGCGGATTAGACGTTCCCGCTCTTGCCGAACTACGTGAAGTCTTGAGAGCAGCCGGTGGCGAATACAAGGTATACAAAAATACTTTGGTTCGGCTAGCAGTTCATGAACTAGATCTAGACCTTGAGGAATTACTAGTAGGACCAACAGCTCTTGCGTTTGTCGCCGAAAAACCAGACGGAACAAAAGGAGACGCAGCTGCTGTTGCAAAAGCATTAAAAGATTTTGCGAAAGACAACGATTCTCTTGTTGTAAAAGGCGGCTTATTAGATGGAGAACTTCTTTCCCCAGCACAGATCGAATCACTAGCCAAACTTCCCCCACGAGAAGTATTACTTGCCCAAATTGCTGGCGCACTGGCCGCACCACTTCAAAAATTTGCTGGATTACTCAATGCGTTGCCACAGAATATGGCGTATGCATTAAAAGCACTATTAGATGAGAGAGCAGCAGAAGCTCCAGCGGAAGAAGCGGAAGAGGCTCCAGCGGAAGAAGCGGAAGAGGCTCCAGCGGAAGAAGCGGAAGAAGCGGAAGAGGCTCCAGCGGAAGAAGCGGAAGAGGCTCCAGCAGAAGAGATCGAAGAAATAGAAATCGATGAGGCTACGGCCGAAGAAAGTGAGGAAAGCTAATTATGGCTACCAAAGAAGAAGTTCTAGATGCCATCGCAGAGATGAGTGTTTTAGAATTAAGTGAGTTATTAAGTGAGTTTGAAGAAAAATTTGGAGTTACTGCAGCAGCTCCGGTTGCAGCAGTAGCTGCAGCCCCAGCCGCTTCAGATGGAGATGCTGCCGGCGGTTCAGAGGAGCAAGATTCATTTGACGTGGTTCTCGCTGATGCAGGCGACAAAAAGATCCAAGTCATTAAAGAAGTAAGAGGACTTACTAATCTTGGACTCAAAGACGCTAAAGACCTTGTTGATGGTGCTCCTAGCACTGTGCTCGAAGGTGCCTCAAAAGAGGATGCAGAAAAGGCCAAAGAAGCACTTGAAGCTGCTGGCGGTTCAGTAGAACTCAAGTAGTAAAAAGGTTGCCAAAAATTTTGCTTTCTAACAATTGAAATTTGGATACAAAAAGAATGATTTGTTTCCAAAAACCAGTCGTTTAAGCAAAATATTTACTCAAAAAGAGAAAATACTAAGAAATTTTTGGCAAACCAGCCACAAGGCTTATTTGAGAAGCTTTTACTTAGGGGTTGCAGAGATACCAATGCTCTGACTATGATCCCTTTGCTGACCTTACTTTTTATAGAAAGATCAGCACTGCCCACCATCCGTTTTTCCTGGCCCAGGAGTTTTGTTTAGTGTCTGTTCGCCCATTTGACAGGGAACGGTATTCGTTCGGAAATCTTGAGGATACTCATGATCTTCCAGACCTGATTGCAATCCAAAGAGAGTCATTTCAATGGTTTCTCAATCAAGGTATAACGGATACGTTCCGAGATATAAGCCCTATAACCGATTTTAGTGAAACTCTTTCACTTGAGTTCGTTTTTGATCCCAAAGACGAAGATCTATGTCCACCACCCAAGTTCACGGTAGAAGAATGCCGAGAAAGGGACATGACATATTCATCTTCAATTTTTGTTCGTGCAACGTTCATGAACCGAGACACTGGAGAGATCAAAGAACAAACTGTCTTCATAGGTGATTTCCCTCGAATGACAGAAAAGGGAACATTTATAATAAATGGCACCGAGAGAGTCATTGTTTCTCAATTAGTTCGATCACCAGGAGTCATATTTGAACCAGGAGAGCGATATCGGTTACGTAACCTTTCAAAGCATCAACTAGTAAAAGGAACCATTCACCCTTATCGGGGAGAGTGGATTGAATTTGATGTTGAGCAAAAACCCGGAAAAGACGTTACGGCCGGAACCAAGGTGGCAAGAAAACGTCGCTTATCAATGTTCACTCTTTTACGTGCTCTTGGGTACGGCGAAGAGAATTATCCTGGGTTCTTACCAAAACTTGTAAATTATTTTGATTTCCTAGAAGGGCAATGGGAAAAAGATAAAGACAACCATGTAACCGAGGAAGAGGCATTGCTTGAAATATACAAGCGTGTTCGACCTGGTGAACCAGCTTCAGTTGAAGCAGCACGCGCATATTTACGAAACGCATTTTTTGAATCCCGTCGCTACGACCTTTCACGCGTTGGCCGTTACAAACTAAATCGAAAACTCGGACCAGAGATACAGAAACTTGAAGAACTCTTCAATATTGAACTTGAGAAGCCTAAAGAAGATCAAACAGTTTTGACTCGCTCAGAAGTTCTTGCAACTTGCACCTATTTATTGCATTTAGCAAAAGGCGAACCGGGCTACCGTCTTGACGACCAAGACCATTTTGCAAACCGAAGAGTTCGTTCAGTAGGGGAGCTCATACAGAATCAGGTTCGAATTGGCTTATCACGTTTAGAACGAGTCGTTAGGGAAAGAATGACCACACAAGACGTGGAATCAATCACCCCTACTACCTTGATAAACATTCGACCAGTAGTAGCTGCAATCAAAGAGTTCTTTGGAGCCAGCCAACTTTCTCAGTTCATGGATCAAGTAAATCCTTTATCCGGTTTGAACCATCGTCGTCGCTTATCTGCACTTGGACCTGGTGGTTTATCCCGGGAAAGAGCAGGATTTGAAGTAAGAGATGTTCACTTCTCTCACTACGGGCGCATGTGTCCGATTGAGACACCAGAGGGTCCAAATATTGGACTTATCGGAGGTTTAGCAACCTATGGACAAGTGAACGACTTCGGATTCATTGAATCTCCTTATCGTGTTGTTAAGAATGGGAAAGTAACTGACGAAGTTCGTTATCTCGCAGCAGATGAAGAAGAAGAGTATGTGGTAGCGCAAGCAAATGCTCCTCTTGATAAAAACGGAAAGTTCGTAAATGACCGGGTATTAGTGCGTCAGTCACCACAAGCAGCCTCGTTAAACGACTTAAAACTCCAACTTGAAAGAGATGTTTTCTTCGGGGCTACGACAGAAATTTCTTACGTTCCAGCTGAGGAAGTTCAGCTAATGGATATTTCACCGAAACAAATTGTTTCGGTTGCAACTGCATTGATCCCATTCCTTGAACATGATGACGCCAACAGGGCATTGATGGGTGCCAATATGCAGCGACAAGCTGTTCCCTTACTGCGAAGTGAAGCTCCATATATTGGAACAGGAATCGAAGCTAAAGCAGCGCATGACGCAGCGGACATGATCTTGGCTCTTGAAGGAGGGACCGTAACAGAAGTTGATGGTATAGCTATAACTGTTGAATACCGAAAAGCTCCTGAAGGTCACGATTCTTCAACCGTCAGACATGAACTATTGAAGTTCCAGCGCTCAAATCAAAACACATGCATAAACCAGAAAGTACTTGTTTCACCTGGTGACAAGGTAAAGAAAGGTCAAGTACTAGCTGATGGGCCTTCAACTGATGGCGGAGAATTAGCGTTAGGAAAAAATCTTCTTGTTGCCTTTATGTGCTGGGAGGGTTACAACTTTGAAGACGCGATAATCATTTCTGAGCGTTTAGTAAAAGACGATGTGCTTACTTCCGTCCACATTCATGAACATGAAGTTGATGCACGTGACACAAAACTAGGGCCAGAAGAAATTACTAGAGATATTCCAAATCTTTCTGATGAAATCATGGCAGATCTAGACGATTTGGGGATCGTTAGGGTTGGAGCCGAAGTTGGTCCAGGGGATGTATTGGTCGGCAAAGTTACTCCAAAGGGAGAAACAGAGTTAACACCAGAAGAGCGTCTATTACGCGCAATCTTTGGTGAAAAAGCTAGAGAAGTTCGTGATACCTCAATGAAAGTTCCTCATGGGGAAACAGGGAAAGTAATTGACGTAAAGGTCTTCAACCGAGACGAAGGTGACGAATTGCCACCTGGAGTCAACCAACTTGTCCGTGTTTATGTCGCTCAAAAACGCAAAATCAGTGTTGGAGACAAGTTGGCTGGACGCCATGGAAATAAGGGAGTTATTTCGAAAGTTCTACCCATTGAAGACATGCCTTACATGGCAGACGGAACTCCGGTAGACATTATTTTGAATCCTCTTGGTGTTCCATCAAGAATGAACGTAGGTCAAGTTTTAGAAGCTCATCTCGGGTATTGCGCTCGTTGGGGCTGGGAAGTAAATGGTCAGCAAGAAGGCAATGACCCAGTCAGAGGAACCGAACGAAAGACTCGTGCGGCCACTCCTCCTGCTGTTCATGTTGCTACACCAGTCTTTGATGGAGCGCACTGGGACGAAGAAGATCAAGCTGGAAAACATCCCACGATTCAGAAAATACTGACCAGTATTAATCCTGAAGCATCTTCGGGTGACAGGCTGATTGGAATAGATGGTAAAGCGACTTTATATAACGGTCGAACAGGGGAGCCATACGACAATGAAGTGACACTTGGGTATGTCTATATTCTCAAGTTGGCCCACCTAATTGACGATAAGGTACACGCACGCTCTACTGGACCATACTCCATGATTACTCAGCAACCGCTTGGTGGTAAAGCACAGTTCGGTGGTCAAAGATTTGGAGAAATGGAAGTTTGGGCCTTAGAGGCTTACGGCGCCGCCTACTGCCTTCAAGAATTACTCACAATTAAATCCGATGATGTATTAGGTCGGGTCCGGGTTTACGAATCAATAGTCAAAGGTGACAATATCCCTGAACCGGGTATTCCTGAGAGTTTCAAAGTCTTGATCAAAGAGATGCAGTCACTTTGCTTAGATGTTGAAGTATTAGACCAAGCTGGTCAACAAGTCGAAATAAGAGAACTAGACGAAGATGTCTATAGAGCAACAGAAGAACTAGGTATTGATCTATCTCGTCCAGAACGCGGTTCGGACGATGAAGATGAACGCCGAAATGTTGGTGTTCTCAGATAACTATTAACCCAATTGAGATAAAACGTAGGAAAAAAACAAGTGCTTGATGTTAATGATTTCAATCAAATTCAGATTGGTTTAGCCACACCGGATGGTATCCGTATGTGGTCAAACGGCGAAGTAAAAAAGCCTGAAACCATCAATTACCGAACTCTTAAACCAGAAAAAGATGGCCTTTTCTGTGAGAAAATCTTTGGGCCTACAAAGGACTGGGAGTGCTACTGCGGGAAATATAAGCGAGTTAGATTTAAGGGAATTATTTGTGAACGCTGCGGGGTTGAGGTAACTCGATCAAAAGTACGCCGTGAACGAATGGGACATATTGAATTAGCAGCTCCCGCGGTTCATATTTGGTATCTACGTGGTACCCGGTCTTGGCTTGCATACCTTCTTATGGGAACAGAACCAAGAGAAGAGTTAAAAGCAAAACAGCTTGAAAAAGTGATCTACTTTGCGGCAAACATGGTGATTTGGGTCGATGAGGAAAAACGTCACGAAGACCTTTCTGTGCTTGAAGAAGACCTTGTTGAAGAAAGAAAAGCAATTGAAGAAGAACGTGACGAAGAGCTCAATCGCCGCCAAGAAACTCTTGAGTCAGAATTAGCTGAGTTAGAAAACGAAGACGGAAAAGAAGCAGATTTAAAGGCTTTACAAAAAGCTGCGGACAAAGATCTCGCTTACCTTCGTGAGCAGTACGGAGACGAAATAGACGTGTTAGAGCGCGCTTGGGATGAATTCCAAGGACTTTACTCTCGACAGATAGTTGAAGATGAGCGCTTATGGACTGAGTTGATCGATAGATGGGGAGAATATTTTGAAGGCGGAATGGGAGCAGATGTTCTCGCTCGTCTTATTGACCGAACAGATTTTGATGAAGAAGAGAAGAAATTACGCGAACAGATAGACCCTCCAGCTGGAGAAAAAGGACTATCAGCTCAACGAAAAGCAAAAGCAATTAAAAGATTGAAGATTGTTGCAGCGTTTAACCGTCGTGATAAATATGGACGAAGAATCAATGATCCAAGAGCCATGATCCTTGATGCTGTCCCAGTTATTCCACCGGAATTACGCCCGATGGTTCAACTTGATGGCGGCCGGTTTGCGACTTCAGATCTAAACGATCTTTATCGGAGAGTTATAAATCGAAATAACCGGTTGAAGAGACTATTAGATCTTGGAGCACCTGGAATCATCATTAATAATGAAAAAAGGATGCTCCAAGAAGCCGTAGATGCTTTGTTTGATAACGGCCGACGTGGACGACCTGTGACAGGCCCCGGTAACCGACCACTCAAATCTCTTTCAGACATGCTTAAAGGTAAGCAAGGACGATTTAGACAGAACCTTTTAGGTAAACGTGTTGACTACTCAGGGCGATCAGTCATTGTTGCCGGACCTACTTTAAAATTTCACCAATGCGGACTGCCTAAAATCATGGCACTTGAACTCTTTAAACCATTTGTGATGAAACGCCTAGTTGATGATGAACTAGCTCCAAATATTAAATCTGCAAAACGTATGGTGGAACGTCGTAAGGATCACGTTTGGGGCGTTCTCGGAGATGTAATTAGAGAACACCCTGTTCTTCTTAACCGAGCTCCAACTTTGCATCGACTAGGAATCCAAGCATTTGAACCCGTATTAGTTGATGGTAAAGCTATTCAGATTCATCCACTTGTGTGTACCGCGTTTAACGCTGACTTTGATGGCGACCAAATGGCAGTTCACCTTCCGCTATCTGCGGAGGCGCAAGCAGAAGCAAGAATACTGATGCTTTCAGCGAACAACGTCCTCAGCCCTGCTCACGGACGACCTCTAGTCACTCCTACACAGGACATGATTATTGGTGGCTACTACCTCACAATGGAACCAGTGGACTCAGAAAACAAAGAAGGAGTCTTCAGGCATGTTCATGACCTTGAACATTCCTTAGCGCTAAACAATATAAACCTTCACTCACCTATTGAATATCGATCAAGTGACTACCCAGACCTTAAGGCAACAGAAGCTAATGGAAGTCCTGCTACATGGATCTCAACCACACCTGGACGCGTTTTGTTTAACGAAGCACTTCCCGAAGGGTTCGGATACATAAACACTTGTGTTGATAAGAAGGGAATGACCGATCTAGTTGACGACCTTGCGCGACATTATCCTAAGAAAGTCGTTGCAGAGAGTCTCGATAAATTGAAGGATCTTTGCTTTAAATTTGCTACACAATCCGGTTTGACGGTCTCAATTGATGATGTAAAAACTCCTATTGAAAAAAGAGACATTCTTGATCGGCACGAAAAAGACGCTGAGAAAGTAGAAACTCAATTCCGAAGAGGAATCATCACAGACGGCGAACGACGACAAAAAGAAGTAGAGATCTGGAACGCTGCCACAGCAGAAGTAACAGAGAAAATGATTGAAGCGTTACAAGCTGAACGATTCAACCCGATAGACGTAATGGTTGATTCAGGTGCACGCGGAAACATGATGCAGGTCCGCCAAATCGCTGGCATGCGTGGTTTGGTTGCCAATCCACGTGGTGACATGATCCCAAGACCTATCAAATCAAATTTCCGCGAAGGACTAGCAATGCTTGAGTATTTCATTGCTACACCTGGAGCGAGAAAAGGATTAGTTGATACAGCACTTAGAACAGCTGACTCCGGGTACCTCACTCGACGACTTGTCGATGTTTCACAGGAACTCATTATTAATGAACACAATCCTTTTGAAGGGGACGGTCCAGTTTTCGGAATTTGGATTGACGATGTAGAACCTGATCAAGAAGATAAGAGAACTTACCTTGATACGCGTTTACTGAGCCGCACCCTGGCTGATGAAGTAAAACTTTCTGACGGCTCCGTATTAGAGGCTGGAACTATCGTGGGTGAAAGCGAAATGATTGCGCTCAGAGAAGATCCAGAAGTTACAAGAGTAAGAGTTCTTTCACCACTTACAGATGACTCGGCTGTAGGTATTTCTCCTGCCTGCTACGGAATGTCCTTAGCAACCAGTAAGCCGATTGAGGTTGGTGAAGCTGTTGGAGTTATTGCTGCTCAATCAATTGGTGAACCGGGAACACAACTTACGATGCGTACATTCCACACTGGGGGTGTGGCCGGGAAGGATCTCGCTGGTGGTCTTCCGAGAGTTGTTGAGCTTTTTGAAGCGAGAACTCCTAAAGGAAAGGCAACACTTGCACGTATCTCTGGGGTAGTCCGCATAGGCGAGGATGAAGGCAGAGGACGAGAGGTAACAGTGATCGCCGATGATGGAACTGAGGAAACTTATCTCATCCCTGGTCAACCGAGACTTGAAGTGTCACACGGCCAAGAAGTGAAAGCAGGAGACGCGATAGTTGAAGGGCCTCGCGACCCTAAAGAACTTCTAGAAATAAAAGGTGTGAGAGAAACTCAGCAGTACCTCGTTGAAGAAGTGCAAAAGGTTTATCGAGATCAAGGCGTGTCAATACATGACAAGCATATAGAACTCATCGTTCGACAAATGACAAGAAGAGTAAAGATCATTGATCCGGGTGACTCAGAGTTCTTGCCAGAGGAACAAGTGGACCAAAGAGCATTCGCTGAAACAAACCGTGTTTTGGTTGATGAAGGACAAAGACCAGCAGAAGGGCGCCCTGAGTTGATGGGTATCACTAAAGCATCTCTTGCTACTCAATCCTGGCTTTCAGCTGCATCTTTCCAAGAAACAACACGTGTTTTGACAGAGGCTGCTATTGAATCAAAGAGCGATGGATTAATAGGTCTTAAGGAAAATATTATTATTGGAAAACTTGTGCCAGCAGGTACAGGAATGCCTCAGCATCGAAATGTGGCACCTCATGCACCAGACTATAAGCCAATGGACTATTACAGCTCTGTTGATGAGGAGCAAGACTTAGCGGAATGGCTTGCCGGACAAGCTGATTCAAGCGAAGACGAGTTTTCGGGAGCATACGAGGCAGATGTAATAGATTTAGCAACGGAAATTGAAAATATTGATCCAACTGCTTAAGTCATAATTGGTTTGTAAGTAGAAGTGTTTCTCGTAGACTCATCTATCGGTTGGAAATCATGTCTGGACGTAAAAACCAACCGAGGTTCGGAAGTTAAATATTCGCATCCTTTCCAGACGACGATTATTAGGAAAATTTTTTGAGGTAGTTCTGTGCCCACAATTCAACAATTAGTCCGAAAAGGACGAAAATCGAAAAGGACTAAGGAATCCACGCCTGCTCTTAATGGGGCACCGCAAAGACGAGGAGTCTGCACGCGTGTTTTTACGACTACACCGAAAAAACCAAACTCTGCTTTAAGAAAAGTAGCCCGTGTTCGTTTAACTACAGGTATAGAAGTCACTGCGTACATACCGGGTGAAGGTCATAATCTTCAAGAGCACTCGATTGTGCTTGTAAGAGGCGGAAGGGTAAAAGATCTTCCAGGTGTTCGATACAAAGTAATCCGGGGAACTCTCGATACTTCAGGAGTAAGTCAAAGACAGCAGGCGCGTAGCCGTTACGGCGCAAAGAAAGAAGGCTGATCATGCCAAGAAAAGGACCTGCATTACGTCGAGAATTAGTACCAGATCCGGTCTACCGATCTGTTTTAGTTACCCAACTAATTAACAAAATTTTACAGAGAGGTAAACGTTCAACTGCAGAAGGAATTGTTTATGAAGCTCTCGCAACAGTTGAAACAAAAACAGGATCCGATCCAGTAAGTGCTTTGAAAAATGCACTAGAGAATGTTAAGCCGCAGTTAGAAGTTAAAAGCCGCCGAGTAGGAGGAGCGACTTATCAGGTGCCAGTTGAGGTTCGTCCCCGAAGAGCAACAACCCTTGCTATTCGTTGGATGGTTACCTTTGCTAGATCACGACGTGAGAACACAATGGCTGAACGGCTTGCAAATGAGATACTAGATGCATCCAATGGCGTTGGTGCCTCAGTTAAACGCAGAGAAGATACACACAAGATGGCCGAAGCCAATAAGGCTTTTGCTCATTACCGCTGGTAGGACATTCCACGAAATACCGAGAGAGTGCTCTAACATATTTCCAGCGACTATTTAATTTCCCTATTAATAAAACCAATACGACGCGAGTAAAAAATGGCTGATCGACATCCTTTAGAAAAAACCCGCAATATCGGCATTATGGCCCATATTGATGCAGGTAAGACTACGACGACAGAACGAATTCTGTATTACACCGGAGTTAATTACAAAATTGGTGAGGTTCATGATGGTGCAGCAACCATGGACTGGATGGAACAAGAGCAAGAACGTGGGATTACCATCACTTCTGCAGCCACTAGCTGTTTTTGGAATGATCATAGAATCAACATTATTGATACGCCTGGCCACGTTGATTTTACGGTAGAAGTAGAACGATCTTTGAGGGTTCTTGATGGTGCAGTTGCAGTATTTGATGGAGTAGCAGGTGTCGAGCCACAAACAGAAACTGTTTGGAGGCAAGCAGATCGCTATAACGTCCCTCGGATGTGCTTCATCAACAAGATGGATCGCATTGGAGCTGACTTCTATTTCGTTTTAGACACGATCAATGAGCGATTAGGTTGCAAATCTGCGGTAATTCAACTTCCTATCGGAGCAGAGTCAGATTTTGCAGGAATTGTTGATCTGGTTTCAATGAAAGCCCTCGTATGGCAAAGTGAGGATCTTGGAGCATCTTGGGATGTAGTAGATATACCTGAAGATTTAGTAGAAAAAGCAGCAGAATACAGAGCTGGACTAATCGACGTGTTGGCTGAATTTGATGAAAATATTCTTGAAAAGTTTGTAGGCGAGGAAGAAATAACTGAAGACGATCTCCGTAACGCAATCAGAACAGGAACTCTCTCCGGAGATTGTGTCCCAATTTTGACTGGTAGCGCTTTCAAGAACAAGGGAGTTCAACCACTACTTGATGCAGTAGTCGAGTACCTACCTTCTCCAATAGATCTTCCGCCAGTAGAAGGGTTACATCCCCGCAGCGAAGAGAGCGTTACTAGGTCGGTAGATGATAATGAGCCGTTTTCCGCTTTAGCTTTCAAAATTATGACGGATCCTCACGTAGGGAAATTAACTTACTTCCGTGTTTATAGTGGCGCTCTCGAAAAAGGTGGAACCGTACTTAACACTCGAACAGGGGCTAAAGAAAGAATCGGCCGCATCCTTGAAATGCATGCAAATGACCGTGAAGATCGCGATGACGTTAGAACTGGGGACATTGTTGCTGGAATCGGAATGAAAAACACTAGGACGGGGGATACCCTGTCCGCAGTGGATCATCCAATCATGTTGGAAAAGTTAGATTTTCCTGACCCAGTGATTCATGTTGCTGTAGAGCCTCGATCAAAAGCAGACCAGGACAAAATGGGTAAGGCTCTCTTCTCCTTATCTGAAGAAGACCCAACATTTACAGTTCATAGTGATGATGAAACCGGTCAGACCATTATTGGTGGGATGGGAGAACTGCACCTTGAAGTTCTTGTAGACAGGATGCTTCGAGAATTTAGAGTAGATGCCAATGTAGGACGTCCTCAGGTCGCGTATCGAGAGACAATTACGAAAACGATTGATAGTCACCGATACACCCATAAAAAACAAAGCGGTGGTTCAGGTCAGTTTGCGGAAATTGTTGCTTCAGTTGAACCATGGACAGGTGAAGAAGGAATAACTTATTCTTTCGAAGACACAGTAACCGGTGGTCGTATACCAAAAGAATATATTCCAGCTGTAAATCAAGGAATTGAATCTTCTCTAACCAATGGGGTTCTAGCTGGGTTCCCAGTATTGGGCTTAAAAGTTACTCTTGAAGATGGAAAACACCATGATGTTGACTCCTCAGAAATGGCCTTCAAAATTGCTGCTCAAGCATGGTTTAGGGAAGTTATGCCACGCGCTAAGCCAGTGCTATTGGAACCAATTATGGCAGTAGAAGTAGTAACCCCAGAGGATTATATGGGTGATGTCGTGGGTGATTTGAACTCTCGGCGAGGACGAGTTGGACAAATGGAAGCTCGTGGCCCAAATCAAGTTGTTTCCGCACAGGTACCGTTATCGGAAATGTTTGGATACGCTACAGATCTACGGTCGCGCACTCAAGGGCGTGCGACTTATACCATGCAGTTTGACTCGTATCAGCAAACACCCGGGTCAGTGCAAGAAGAGATCGTCAGCCGTATACGCGGCGAATGATAAAAACAGAAAGATATTAAGGAAAAAGTAATGGCCAAGGAGCAGTTCGAACGCAACAAGCCACACGTAAATGTCGGCACTATGGGACATATTGATCATGGTAAGACGACACTTACTGCGGCTATAACAAAGGTCCTCTCAGACCGTAATCCAGAGTCCACCTCCTTCACGGAGTTTGGGGACATTGATAAGGCACCAGAGGAACGTGAGCGCGGAATCACAATTAATGTTTCCCACGTTGAGTATGAGACAGATAATCGGCACTATGCCCACGTTGATATGCCTGGACACGCTGACTACATCAAGAACATGATTACCGGTGCCGCTCAGGTAGACGGAGCAATCTTGGTTGTTTCTGCAGCAGATGGCCCTATGCCTCAGACAAGAGAACACGTTCTACTAGCTCGACAAGTTGGTGTCCCAAAAATAGTGGTGGCACTAAATAAATGCGACATGGTAGATGATGAAGAACTTCTTGAGTTAGTCGAAATGGAAGTAAGAGAACTTCTTGACGAATATGACTTCCCTGGTGATGACACACCTGTATGTCGAGTTTCCGCACTCAAAGCTCTTGAAGGAGATAGCGATGCTGGAGACCAGATCGTTGAGTTAATGTCACAAGTAGATGAGTACGTTCCTACTCCTGACCGTGATGTTGATAAAGACTTCTTAATGCCAATTGAAGATGTGTTCTCCATTACTGGGCGAGGAACCGTAGTAACGGGAAGAATTGAACAGGGAATCATCAACACTAGTGACAACATTGAAATTGTTGGGCTTAAAGATACGGCAACAACAACATGTACAGGTGTTGAAATGTTCCGGAAGATTCTTGACGAAGGTCAAGCTGGCGACAATGTAGGTGTACTTCTACGTGGAATTGATAAAGAGGATGTACAGAGAGGTCAGGTTTTAGCTAAACCTGGATCAATCACTCCCCATACTCATTTTGAAGCAGAGGTATATGTGTTGGATCAAAAAGAAGGAGGGCGTCATAAGCCTTTCTTCTCTAATTATCGTCCACAGTTCTATTTCAGAACAACCGATGTGACAGGCACTATCGCCCTTCCAGATGGAACGGAAATGTGTATGCCAGGAGACAATACTTCAATGACTGTTGAGTTAATTGCACCAATAGCTATGGATGAAGGCCTTCGTTTTGCTATCCGTGAGGGTGGTAGAACTGTAGGTGCCGGCGCTGTAACAAAAGTAATTAAGTAACAGCGATGGCTACTGGACAAAAAATTCGAATACGGCTTAAGGCCTACGATCACGAAGTTATTGATCAATCAACAAAAAAGATTGTGGAAACTGTTCGTAGGACAAAAGCCGATATTCGCGGACCAGTACCTCTTCCAACAGAAAAGCATCGATACACCGTTATAAAAGGTCCATTTAAGGACAAGGATTCTCGTGAACATTTTGAGATGCGGATACATAAGCGTCTTCTCGATATTGTGAATCCTGGAGCAAAAACAGTTGACTCGCTGCAACGGCTTGACTTGCCGGCTGGCGTAGACATTGAAATCAAACTTCAGCAAAACTAACTCTTTATAAACTTATAGTTTTCCTTTTCAGGATAAAGATAAATTTTTTGCACGGATTCTTGAGTGCTACTAACTACTATCCAAGGTGTTTTCAGGGTTTTTCGACTTCTTGAGGCAAGTTATAGCAGTGATTAAAACTAAAAACTTAATTACTCTTCTTCTTCAATTTCTGTTGATTTAACTTCTTTATTTTCAGTGTGCCCTCGCCTCCGGCGACTTTCGAAGAGAATCTCTTCATCAATGTCATGACGTTCAGCTGCTGCAGAAACGATGGACTGTAAAGTAGCTGCAAAAGGAAGAGCAAGAAGTGCTCCGATTATTCCAAGAATTGCGTTGCCAGCAATAACTGCTCCAAAGGCAACTGCAACATGAATCTGCATAGTTTGAGCAGTTATTCGTGGAGCAAATATGTAATTCTCAAGTTGCTGGTAGACGATGATCACAATAAGAGCCCAAACCCCAGTTTTTGGTTCATCCAGCAGCCCGACTAAAAGAGGAAGAACACCGGCTATGTAGGTGCCAACTACAGGGATAAATTGTGAAATTACTCCAACCCATATTGCCAAAGCGAGAGAAGAAGGCATTCCAATAATCACGAATGCTGCCCAATGAACCAGAGCCGCAATTAGTGCGAGAATTGCTCGTGAAGCTATATACCCGCCTGTTTTTGCAATAGCTATATCCCAAATCTCCAAGACTCGTTTCTGCCGATGAGCTGGAAGAAGAGAACATACCGAACGCCTTAATTTAGGGCCTTCTGCAACAAGATAGAAAGAAAATAAACCAATAGTAAATAGTTGAAAGAGGATATTTACAACCGTTGAGCCAAATTGGGCTAAATCGTCAGCAAACGAACCAAGTTGTTTAGCAAGAGCTCCGTTTTCGTAATCCTCTTGAATGTCAGTAGTAGCCCCTTCAATTCCAAAGTTGTCTTCAAGAAATTCGTCAATATCAGATAGGTAACTTGGAATATTGTCTGAAAACTCAGTTAATTGATCTGCTAACAACGAACCAACAGCTATCCCAAACCCACCTAAAGCCCCTAGAACAGTTAAGAACATCAACCCAGTTGCTAATCCGCGACGTATATTCCATCTCTCCATTCGGTTTACTGCGGGCTCAATAGCGAATGAAAGGAAAAGAGAAACCAAAACCATTATTGATAGTGATCGAAGATCCGAAAGAATGCTTAATAAATAGCCAAGTATTGCGTACCCAATAAGCCCCAAAAGAATGGCTCTTGTCAGCCAGACAGGTGGCTTTGTAGATGAATCAGTTTCTAATGCCTTAGCCATCAAACATGAAAGTAGCGCCTAACGCTTTAATTAAGAGGGATACTCTCAAAGAACTGTTGTATTAACGCTACTTTGCCTTTAGCCTTAACTCTTGGCGTCTTTCGGGAAATACCTGGGCGTGACAAACCGAAGTTCGTGAAGGCCTAAGTCTTTAAGACGGGAACCACACGACACAACCGAATTATAGGCTCCGCTGGGCATAGGCTCATGCGGAGTTTCCATTTGAATAACCACTTAATTTTGGCAGCATCAAAAATTAAGCCAAAAATTTAGGAACAATTATGGCTAACAAAGCAATAGTCGGCGAAAAAGTCGGCATGACACAGGTATGGGATGAAGAAAATCAAGTTATCCCTGTAACTGTTCTACGTGTGCAGCCAAATCGGGTTGTTCAAGTAAAAACACAAGAACGCGATGGATATAGCGCCCTTCAAGTGACTTTTGGACAAAAAGATATTGAAAAAATGACACAACCTGAAGCTGGTCATTTTGCCAATTCTGGGGTTGCCCCCGGTGGCCGTCTTGTAGAACTCCGACTTGACGATGTAGCTGAATACCAAGTCGGACAAGAACTAACTGTTGCAGAAATAGCTGAAACTGGACGAGTTGACGTTACCTCTGTGAGTAAGGGAAAAGGCTTTGCAGGCGCTATGAAACGTCATGGTTTTGGAGGACTACCCGCTTCACACGGTGCTCATAAAGTGCATCGTAAGCCTGGAGCTGTAGGGCAGTGTGCTACACCGTCCCGAATTTTCAAAGGGAAACGCATGCCCGGACGTATGGGAAATCAAAAAACTACCATTCTTAATCTGATGGTTGTAGAAGCTGATGAAGAACGCCAAGTGCTTTTAGTTCGAGGTTCGGTCCCTGGACCAAATGGTTCTGTTGTACTAATTCGCGATGCGGTTAAAGGGGCGTAAATATGAGCAACGTGACTTTACGTAATCGCAATGGCGAATCAACCGGATCGGTAGATCTAGATCAAAATATATTTGGAATTGAACCGAATGTTCCAGTTATGCATCAAGTGGTAACAGCTCAATTAGCAGCACGTAGAAGCGGGACACAAAGCACAAAGACACGTGCTGAAGTTCGCGGTGGTGGAGCTAAACCATGGAGACAAAAAGGAACAGGACGCGCACGACATGGTTCAATCAGGTCACCAATGTGGCGCGGTGGAGGCGTTGCTCTAGGGCCTAAGCCTCGAAGTTATGCGCAGAAGACTCCAAAGAAAATGATTGCTCTAGCTCTCAAATCAGCACTTTCTGATCGTGCAGCTGAAGGGAAAGTAATCGTGATTGATTCTTGGGGATTTGAAACTCCTTCGACAAAAGAAGCGCGTGTAGCGCTGAATAACTTAGGTACAGAAGGCCGAGTTCTAGTGGTAGCAAATCGCGAAGAAACAAATACATGGAAAAGTTTTGCGAATTTGCCTTTTGTACACACACTTAGTGCGGGCGAATTAAATGCCTATGACATTTTAGTAAGCGACTGGGTGGTCTTTACAAAAGAAACACTGCCTTCTTCAATACAGAAGGAAGAACAGAAATGAAAGACCCAAGAGATGTAATAATTGAACCGGTTGTCTCTGAGAAGTCTTACAGCCTTCTTGAAGACAATGTCTACACTTTCGTAGTTCATAAATCTGCTACGAAACCAGAAATCCGTGATGCTGTTGAGACAGTGTTCGATGTGACGGTTTCCAAAGTAAATACTCTAAATCGCGATGGGAAAAGAAAAAGAAATCGGCGTACAGGAACTTTTGGCAAACGTCCAGATATAAAACGAGCCTATGTCACTCTTGTTGAGGGTGACTCTATTGAATTGTTTGAGGTTTAGCAGACATGCCGCAACGTAGACGCAAACCAACGAGCCCAGGACGCCGCTTCCAAACCGTTTCTGACTTTGCTGAGATAACCAAGACAAAACCTGAGCGTTCTCTCATTGAAAAACAGAACTCAACTGGTGGGCGAAATAACTATGGCCGTAAAACCGCTAGGCATCGCGGAGGCGGACATAAACAGCAATACCGAATTGTTGACTTTCGACGTAACAAAGATGGAGTTCCAGCAAAAGTAGCTGCCGTTGAATACGATCCAAATCGAAGTTGCCGGATTTTACTTCTTCACTATCACGATGGTGAAAAACGATATGTTCTCGCACCGAAAGGCGTTGAGGTTGGTGAGACACTGCACTCAGGGCAAGGTTCCGAAATCAAACCTGGCAATGCACTTCCGCTTAGATACATACCAGTTGGAACTACGATTCATAACGTTGAGTTGTACCCCGAAGGTGGAGGGAAATTAGCTCGTAGTGCCGGATCTAGCGTTCAATTAGTTGCTAAAGAAGGAAATCATGCAACTTTGCGTCTTCCAAGTACCGAGATGCGGAGAGTACCGATTGACTGTCGTGCCACTGTTGGAGAAGTCGGTAATCAGGAGCATGAATTAACCAAAATAGGTAAAGCCGGCCGAAATCGCTGGAAAGGTGTACGCCCTCAAACTAGAGGTGTGGCAATGAACCCTGTTGACCATCCACTTGGCGGAGGTGAAGGAAAATCTTCTGGTGGACGTCATCCAGTTTCTCCTTGGGGTAAACCGGAAGGACGCACTCGTCCTCGGAGTAAGCAGTCGGACAAAATGATCGTACGTCGTCGTCGACGTCGCGGATCGCGAAGGTAGGAGATATGCCTCGGAGTCTCAAAAAAGGTCCATTTGTAGATGGACATCTACTCAAAAAAGTTGATGCGATGAATGAGTCAGGTGATAAAAAAGTTATTAAAACTTGGTCTCGTCGTTCCACGATCATTCCAGACATGATTGGCCACACATTGGCAGTCCATGATGGAAGAAAGCATGTTCCCGTATTCATTACAGAATCAATGATTGGTCATAAATTAGGAGAGTTTGCTCCAACTCGTACTTTCCGTCATCATGCTGGGCAAGAAAAGGGAGCGCAGCGCTAATGGCCCTTACTAAGACCAATGAGCGACCTGGAACTCGTGCAGTTGTTCGATATGTACGGGTGTCTGCTTCGAAAGCACGCGAGGTGTTGAATCTAATTCGCGGAGAGTCTTATGGAAGAGCCTCCGAGATTCTTGCATTTTCAGAACGAAGTGTTTCAGAAGTGATTGCAAAATGTTTAGATTCAGCAGTAGCAAATGCTGAGAATAATGATGGAATCCCAGCCGAAGAACTTTTTGTTTCTGCATGTTATGCGGATGAAGGACCAACTTTAAAGAGATGGCGTCCTCGAGCAAGAGGAAGGGCCACTCCCATTCGTAAACGCACATGCCATATAACTGTAATTGTGGGCAGATATTCTCCTGAACAAATTGCAGCACAACAAACGCGTGATGAAGAGCGGGGACGTTCTGGACCTAGCCAACAGGCTGCTGAAGCTCGTCGTCAACGAGTAGAAAAAAGTAGAGCAGCAGCAGAAGCACTTGAGTCTGAAGAGGCTGTTGATGAGTCTGAAGAGGCTGTAAATGAGTCTGAAGAGGCTGTAAATGAGTCTGAAGAGGCTGT